>Ga0105104_10000831_pt1 | contig 23943 bp, 19 predicted proteins | sample PPLLaktember2015_3_FD_87034 | JGI IMG/M metagenome (GOLD analysis project Ga0105104, IMG submission 87034) | Freshwater sediment microbial communities from Prairie Pothole Lake near Jamestown, North Dakota, USA - PPLs Lake P7 Core (6) Depth... | ecosystem: Environmental > Aquatic > Freshwater >...
GACGGCCGGACCGCTGATTTAACGCTTGCAGGCAAGGAAATGAGTAATTTTCTTACGCATGAAGAAAAATGTCTCGAAGATCAGGCTGCCTCGTTCAACTCAACCGACCTGGAAACCATCAACAGCCGGCTTATTCTTCTCAAGGATATTTGCTGGATGCTGGAAAAAGATATTCTGGCCAATCTCCAGAAGGTGCTGCAGCTGACAGGGGCGGCATCACCTGCCGACGTTTCGCCGCACGCCTTCCGCAAATTTCACAAACTCAATCTGCTGCTGAATGCAGTTGACCGCCTGGAAGTTCGAGGACGCGATTCCGCTGGCATCCAATTGACCTTTGTCCTGAAAAATGAAAAAGCAATGCAAGACACCGTCCGGCAAATCAATGCCACGGGATTAAATGAAGATTATCAGCGTCGGATACAAAAAGGGGATCTGGTCAATTCGTCCATTTTCATCCCGGCCAACCCGAATGCCCCGCACACCGGCACCAGTGTAACCTTTACTTACAAAACCTTTTCCATTGTCGGCGAACTGGGACGGAACGTTGCCGATTTGAGAAACGATATTCAATACGACCGTATCCTGCAGTGCTTCGCCGGACTCGATGCGGCCTGTGAGACAGCGCTGACGCACACCCGCTGGGCTTCCGTGGGTTCCATCACAGAAGAAAATTGCCACCCGGTAAACAACTATACGACAGCATATGCCTTTTCCGAATGTCCGTTGTATCCCGGTATCGAGCCTCATATCAATGTCGTGTTAAACGGCGACATTGATAATTATCCGGCTCTTCGTCAAGCCCTGGAGACCGGGGGAGAATTGATCGCTCCGCAGCTCACCACCGACACCAAAATTATTCCATTGCAAATTGAAAAATATCTGAAAACGGGAAACAATCTCCCTGAATCTTTTCGATTGGCCGTCAATGATTTTGAAGGATCACATGCCATCGCCATGACCAGCAATCTGGAACCCGGTAAAATGTTCCTGGCACTCAAGGGCAGCGGCCAGTCCATCTATATTGGCGTAAGCGAAGACCAGTATTTGTTTTCTTCTGAGATTTACGGACTAGTAGAAGTAACACCGCGGTTTATAAAAATGAACGGTGAGACGTCAAACGGCAGTGCTTCCGGTCAAATGCTTGTTCTGAATCAGGACCGGGGTGGCGGCATCAGGGGGATTGACGCCTGCTTCTATGATGGTAAGGTCATCCATCTGACGGATGACGCCGTGCAGCTGGCAGAAATCACAACACGTGATATTGACCGCAGCAGCTATCCGCATTTTTTCCTGAAAGAAATCTCTGAATCCTCCCTGTCGATAAAAAGAACACTGCGGGGTAAATACCGCATATCCGTGACGGATCCATCCTCCCCGCGAGTCTCTTTCAACCTGGGCAAAGATATGGTTCCGGAAACGGTATGCAATGGGTTGAGGAATGGGGACATCCGGGAGATCATCGTCATTGGCCATGGAACGGCCGCCGTGGCAGGTCAGGCAGTAGCCGACGCATTGTCACATCACCTGAAAGACGCTCCTGTGAATATCATGTCCCGGGTCGCCTCGGAGTTGAGCGGATTCGGGTTGAAAGAAGATCTGACCGACACGCTGGTCATCCCGATTACGCAATCGGGAACCACCACAGACACCAACCGGGCCGTGGCAATGGCAAGAGAACGCGGCGCTCAGATCATCTCCATTGTTAACCGCAGGCAATCGGACATTACCACCAAATCGCACGGCGTGTTTTACACCAGCGACGGGCGCGATATCGAAATGTCAGTCGCCTCGACCAAAGCCTTCTATGCGCAGATCGTCGCGGGTCAGGTGCTGGGGCTTTTTTTCGCACAGATTTTAGGTTCCCGAACCGACAATGACATCGCCAGGGCGCTGACCAACCTGGAATCCGCGCCGCAGCTGATGGATCGGATTTTCGAGCATCGGGATTCAATTGCCGCTTCGGTGAAAGCGGCCGCAGGTAAAAAATACTGGGCCATTGTAGGCAGCGGCCCTAATAAGGCGGCAGCCGATGAAATACGCATCAAACTCAGCGAACTCTGCTATAAAACGATTTCATCAGACATTGTCGAGAATAAGAAGCATATCGATTTATCCGCCGAACCTTTAATCCTGGTCTGCGCTTCCGGAAATCCTGATGCTGTTTTGGATGATGTTGTCAAAGACGCTGCCATTTTCAGGGCACATAAAGCAGCGGTCATTATTATTGCGGATGAAGGGGACGCCCGCTTTGATCAGGTCGCGGACGCGGTCATTGGCATACCCGCCGCCCTCGATCCGCTGCCGGTTATTCTCAACACGATGGCCGGTCATTTGTGGGGTTATTACGCGGCACTCGCCATTGACAAAGAGGCACAAATCTTCCGCGAATTCCGCAGTCGCCTGTCCAATGAATTGACGCCGAGGATGCTCAGCAGATTATCCATTCTGGACATGATCGCCGACGCCGCCCTTCACAGGATGATCAATCAGTTTTACAGTCTGTTCAATACGCACAGGCAAAATGATGCATTCACCGAACTGTCGTCCAGAACGATCGTTGATCTGCTGTTGCTGTTGAAGTACACTGCGGGCAGACTGCCTCTCAGAGATTTTTACCAGGACTTCAAAAATGAAAAAGACCTTTTTTCACCGTTTGAACTTCTCGATGTCACGCTGGGGAAAGCCATCGATGAACTGGCCCGTCCTATAGACGCCATCCGTCATCAGGCTAAAACAGTCACTGTCGGCACGAGCCGTAAAGAAAAGGAACTTGCCGGCATTGTTTTCGATCTGATGGATTCTCTCGATTTTTCCGCTAAAAACCTGACTCATCGCGACATTCTGACCATTAACCGCATCCAGCCTGCCATTGCAGCGGTGCGGGGATATACGATTTATGATATCAGCGGTCTTGACGAACAGGGCAATCCGTCCACAAATTCGATGATTGCCGTTCATGCCAGAGGAGGTGTGGCCATCGGCATGAAGTCCCGTGCGGATCACCCCACCGCGCTGATGGGGGTAAAGAGAACAATCGTCAGCACAGGATATGTTTATATCGGCAAAGGCCAGGCGGACGGAGCGCTCATTGTCATCCTGCCCTTGAGAAGCGGCGGTGAATTTGTCAGTCATTTACTTTTGCTCCACGTGGAATACAATGAATCCCTGCCCATCAGCAAAAGGAAAGAAGTTCTGGGTTATCGATACAATGACATAAAAAATCTGGTGAATGAATACAACATCAGATGGGATGACCGTTATCTGGGAAAATTGACTCTTGCTGACTTGTTTAGCAAACCCGTGGATATTATTGCCGGCCAAATTAACCAGTGGACAGCGGCGCAGGAATAAAATATTACGGCCATCATGAAACACGCAGATCAACCACCTCGCAGCAAGCTGTCAAGGTATGAAATGAACATTATTATATTGCAGCAAGCTACGGAGAATTCAAGCTCGTCCCGCGTGAGCGGGATTAAAAAATTATTACAGTCTACTATCCGTTCAAAATGATGAGGATCAATGATGAAAACAAAATTTATCTTTGTTACAGGAGGCGTTCTTTCTTCGCTTGGCAAGGGATTGGCAGCCGCATCGATTTCAGCATTACTGGAAAGCCGGGGTCTGAAAGTTACCAATCAAAAACTGGACCCCTACATCAATGTTGACCCGGGGACAATGAGTCCTTTCCAGCACGGTGAAGTTTTTGTGACCGATGACGGCGCGGAAACCGATCTCGATCTGGGACATTATGAAAGGTTCTGCTCCACCTGCATGGAAAAGAAAAACAATCTGACCACCGGACAGGTATATTACTCCGTCATTACCAAAGAAAGACATGGAGATTACCTGGGCAAAACGGTTCAGGTTATCCCTCACATTACAAATGAAATCAAAGATTATATCAGGAACACAGCAGCCGGTTTCGATGTATCCATCGTGGAAATTGGCGGTACGGTGGGCGATATTGAAAGCCTTCCTTTCCTTGAAGCCATTCGCCAATTCCGTAATGAAGCCGGGAAACAAAATGCAATTTTTATACATCTGACCTGGGTGCCTTTTATCAGGACCGCCGGCGAAGTTAAAACCAAACCCACACAGCACAGTGTGAAAGCACTGCGGGAAATTGGCATTCAACCGGACATTCTTCTGTGCCGGACGGAAAATTTTCTCTCGAAAGACATTAAATCCAAAATCGCTCTTTTTTGTAATGTGGCCGTGGCTGACGTTTTTACGGCCAAGGATGTCAATTGCATTTACGAAGTGCCGCTGGCTTTTCATCGTGAAGGCCTGGACAGCAAAATTGTCGATTTGCTCAATATCTGGACAGGACAGCCGAAACTGGAAGCGTGGGAATACGTGGTCAACCGGTTTCATAACCCTTCTGATGAAGTATGCATCGGCATTGTCGGCAAATACGTCAACCTGGCCGATTCATACAAAAGCCTGAATGAAGCGCTTGTGCATGGAGGCATTGCCAACAACTGCCGTGTAAAACTGAAATTTATCGATTCTGAAAAAATTGAAGAAAGTGGCATCGGTAATCATTTTGACGATATTGATGCGATGCTCATTCCCGGAGGTTTCGGCATTCGCGGAATAGAAGGAATGATCCTTGCCGTTGGGCACGCGCGGAAAAACAAGATACCGTTTTTTGGAATTTGCCTGGGAATGCAAATGACTGTCGTCGAATGGGCCAGAAATGTTTGCGGGCTTACCCAAGCCAACAGTTCCGAATTTGATCCGGAGACACCCTACCCGGTGATTGACCTGCTGCCCGAACAGCGTAATGTAACAGACAAAGGTGCTTCCATGCGACTGGGTGCATGGCCCTGTGTGATTGAAGAACCCTCTTTCGCTTTTACAGCCTACGGGCAAAAGGAAATATCCGAGCGACACCGCCACCGCTATGAATTCAACAACGATTTTAAAAAAACACTGACGGACCAGGGAATGCACATTACCGGGGCATCGCCGGACGGCTCCCTGGCGGAAATCGTTGAGATACCGGATCACCCCTGGTTTCTGGGGTGTCAATTCCATCCGGAATTTAAATCGCGGCCGATTAACCCTCACCCGCTTTTCAGCAAATTTATTGAAGCTGCATTGAAACATGCGAAAAAGGATATCCAGGCTTAATCTGCATGTCCCGCGACTCGAATCTCAAATACGTTCGGCCAGAATTTCCCTGTCACAAAAATCCGGTCTCCTTTCGTATCGTAGGCAAGGCCGTTTATTACATCAACCTGCGCGTTCCGGGGAAGATAGGCGCGGAGCGCCGATAAGTCAATCCAGCCGGTCACCTTGCCGCTTTTGGGCGATATGCGGGCAATCATATCTTCGGTAAATATATGTGCCCATATTTCACCTTTGATGAACTCCAGTTCGTTGAGTCTGTCCACAGTGCGGCTGCCATCATGAACCTCGATTTTCCGAACTACTTTAAATGAATCAGGATGGCGAAATGTTATAGTTGATGACCCGTTGCTCATCAGCAAATACCTGCCGTCCGAAGTCAACCCCCAGCCTTCTCCTTCATATTTCATTCTCCCGATTGTCTGGAAAGTCTGCCTGTCATAAATGAAAACGATGCCGTTTTTCCACGTCAACTGATAAATTTTATTCTTTAGAAGGGCAATTCCCTCGCCGAAATACTCTTGAGCTATTTTGACTTTTTGCAGGGGTTTCCCTGTTTTGATGTCTTTACGGTACAGAAAAGATTTCCCATGAAGCCCTGTGGATTCATAAAAAAATTCCTGATGGAAAAACAACCCCTGCGTAAAGTTCCCGGCTTCGTGGGGATAGACATTCACAACCACGACAGATGAGATGGGTGCCCCGGTTTTCAAAAAGGGTGAAAGACCGAACTGCCTCTCAAAAACATTCTCCGCATGAACAGGACACACCTGGAGAACAAATATCATCCATACAGCAAGGACTGTCAACAGGCTCAATATGCCGGGATTTCTTCCTGACCTTTTCCAATATTCTTTTCGAAACATAAAAATTTTTATCACAATTGCCGGCTTTCTGTTGCTGATTGAATTGGATTTCTGAAAACCGCTGAGGCGGCTTAAAATTTTTTAAAGAATTACGGATTTTTTCGGCAGTGCATCGGCCGAACGCAAATAAAAAGGAACGCATGCTGACAGGTCAAGCAAATCATTTTGCCGGTATTTTTCAACCGCCAGGATTCCAACGGCTGCGGCACAGATATATTGCTGCTGTGCCGGAGCTATTATTATTTCATTGCTCAAGGAGCGGATCAAGTCTGCATATTTTATCGCGCCGTCTCCGACATAGATCACATCTTCCTTCAAATAATCGGCCATGCTTTCCGGATTCAGAGCTCTTTCGGCTTCCAGCTGTCTTAAAACTCCATCTTCGTCATACCGGTAATAGGCTAAATAGACCTGACCGCGGCCGGCATCCATCATCGGGCCGATAACCGCGTTTTGATTGTTCACATTGAGTGCCAGAGCGGCCAGGGTCGAAACTCCCACCGCCGGTTTTGCTGTTGCCATCATCAACCCTTTCAGGGTGCTGATGCCGATGCGCAATCCGGTAAATGACCCCGGTCCCAGGGTACAGGCAAATAAATCAATCGCCGACAGTGCAACACCGGTCAGACGGATCGCTTCATCAATAGCAGGAAGAAGTACTTCAGAATGATTGAGGTCATTATTGATAATGGCCTCATAAAGAACAGCCCTGTCGCGCAAAAGGGAAACCGAAACTGTTTTTGAAGAACAATCAAAAGCTAGTGTCAACATATTACTTGAAAAATTTTAAGACATCATTGATTGGCTTTATGTTGAGCCGTTCAATATCAATCATAATGACAAAAAGCATCAGCATCATCAGGAAGACAAAACCGATTTGCTGAGATATTTCTTTGATTTTTAATGGTATTTCCCTTCTGGTCACCATTTCGATCAGATAAAAGAATATGTGCCCCCCATCCAGAACAGGAATGGGGAAGAGATTGATGACTCCCAGGTTGATCGACAAAACGGCCATGAAAAGAATAAATGGTATAAGTCCTTCCTTGACCTGGGCCCCCGCTACCTGGGCAATGAAAATTGGTCCTCCCAGTGTGCGGGGTGAAATGACCCCCTCAATCATTTTGACAACGGAGATAACAGTGAGCTTGCTGATTTCCCATGTTTTTTCAAACGATGAAGCCACGGCCTGCAGGGGATTTTTTCTTTCTATGACCGTTTTACCCGACGGGGACACTCCAATGAGATAAGTTGACTCTTCTTCTCCGAAGATATTCTTTGTCTTGGATATCCTGGGTTTCACCGTAAATGTTTTGCTTTCATTTCCACGTTCAACCACTACTTTAACTTCGCTGTCTTTTCCCTTTGTTATAATTGGCCTTATTTCATCCCAGTAAGCTATCTTTTGATCGTTGAGAGCTACGATCTTATCGCCTTTGAGAATACCTGCCGCCGCCGCTGAGGAATCTGCCGACATCTCGCCTATAACCGGGATAAGGTTGGGTAGTCCGTACATAAAAACGATAAAGAAAATGACCACGGCCAGAAGAAAATTGAAAACCGGCCCCGCCAGCACAATTAACAACCGCTTCCAGGTTGGCTGATTGTAAAAGGACCTTTCTTCGTCATCCGGTGGCAGTTCTTCCGTACCGGATTCTCCCAGCAGCTTTACGTATCCACCCAGTGGAATCCAGGAAAGGACATATTCTGTTTCCCCGACAGTTTTTCCGAAAATTTTCGGGCCAAATCCCAGAGAAAACTTCTGAACTCCTACCCCCCCAATACGAGCGGCCAGAAAATGGCCGAGTTCATGAATGAAAATAAGGACTCCAAGCAAAACCACAAATGAAATTAATGTTACCAAACTGTCACCCTTTCCTTAATTTATTAATAATCACGCCTGCTTGTATTCTGGATTCCCTGTCAATACCCAGAATATCCCCCAGGGATGGATTTTTCGTGACCTGATGTTTATCCATTACTTTTTCTATTACTTTCGGCAGATCATTAAAGCAAATATTTTTTTCTGTAAATGCGGCAACAGCGGTTTCATTCGCTGCATTCAAGACAACAGGAGCCGTGCCGCCCAGACGCCCTGCTTCATAAGCCAGCCCGAGGCAGGGAAACTTTTTCATGTCCGGTTTAAAAAAATCCAGCGACCGGATTTCGGCCAGATTTAATACCTGCAGTTGATTTGACAAACGGTCCGGATAAGTCAACGCGTAGGCGATCGGTATTCTCATGTCGGCAATGCCCAGCTGTGCCAGCACGGATCCATCTCGAAGCTCAATCATTGAATGCACAACACTCTGGGGATGGATTAAAACATCAATTCGGTCAATATCCATGTCAAACAGCCATCTTGCCTCGATCACTTCCAGCCCTTTATTCATCAGGGACGCTGAATCAATGGTTATTTTACTGCCCATTTTCCAGCGAGGATGCCTGAGCGCCTGTTCCAGGGTTACTTTCTTAAGTTCAGCCCGGGACAAATTATAAAACGGACCGCCGGAAGCCGTCAGAAGAATCCTTCTCAAATTTTCCGCCTTCTGTCCAGCCAGACATTGAAATATCGCGCTGTGCTCACTATCCACAGGAAGTATTTTTATCTTTTTTTGCTTTGCCCGTCCGGTAACAATATGCCCGGCAATCACCAGGGTTTCCTTGTTCGCCAGAGCCACGTCCCTACCCGCTTCTACTGCCGCAAGGGTCGGCCTGAGTCCCGCCGCACCGGAAATGGCTGAAACAACGATATCGGATGACGGACATGACGCAACTTCCTCAACGCCTTTTTCGTCATAAAGGATTGGAATCTTTTTTTTAAACCCCAGGATTTTACGCAAGTTCGCGGCATCTTCCCTGGTGCTGACAGCAACGATCTCCGGGTTAAATTTTGCAATCTGCCGCGCGAGAAGCTTCACATTGCGCCCGGCCGCAAGCGCCGTTACCTTGAATGCCTTTGGATTCTTTTCAATAACATCCAGCGTGCTGACACCGATGGAACCCGTTGATCCTAAAATGGTAATGTTTTTCATCAGCCAATCACAAAAATCCGGTAATAATAAACAAAGGGTCCTAGAAAGATCAGACTGTCCATCCGGTCCATCAGCCCGCCATGCCCAGGCAGAAGCGAACTGGCATCTTTTTTCCCATAATTCCTTTTGATGACGGACTCACAGAGATCTCCCAGCTGCCCGATGATGCTGCCCGCAAAACCGAGCACCAGAAAGTGGTAAACGCTGATATCGGGAAACAGGAAAAACCCAAGCAGACAGGCGGCTGCAGTTCCGCCAAGAATGAGGCCAATGGTACCTTCCACGGTTTTACCGGGGCTGACCAGCGCAATCAGCTTTCTTTTCCCGAAAAACTTGCCCACATAAAGAGCAACGGTATCCCCGACGATTCCAATCACCAGAACAAGCATAATCCATTCAATTCCGCTGTCCAGTTTTCGAAGCATGATAAAGTGCGATGTCAACAGCGGAATGTAAAGCATTCCAAAAAGCACCTTATTCACAGAAGACATGTCAAAGCTGTTTTCGCTGATTTTCCATAGAAAAACAATGAACACGGCCATGACCGCAAAAGCCAGAAGAGCGATTAACCATTGCGAATTGCCGATCAGCACTGTGATGGGAATAAGAATGGCAAGAATGAGGCCCTGCGTTTTTTCTTTCAGGAAACCAGGGCCGAAAACGATACTGTTGTACTCCCACATGCCAATGATGATAATCAGCATAATCGCAGCGGCAAACAATTCCGGGGATCCTAAAAATATAATCAGGAGCAAAACGACTGCCAGAACAATGCCGGTTAGCCATCTTTGCAGATTCAAGTTTTTTATCGCCATTTTTTGCTTCCTGGATAAAAGCTATTTCCTGCTGATTTGATCACTCGTTAATCCGAAACGACGCTCTCTGCGCTGGTACACAGCAATGGCCTTCAACAAATCATCTTTTTTAAAATCAGGCCACAGCACATCCGTAAAATACAGTTCAGCATAAGCAAGCTGCCAGAGCAGGAAATTGCTGATGCGATATTCCCCACTGGTCCGGATCAGGAGATCAGGATCAGGCATGCCACCTGTATATAAATAATGTCCGACCAGATCCTGATTAATGTCGTCGATCTCAAGTTTTCCTTTTCGATTGTCCGAAATCATTTTTTGAATGGCAAGCACAATTTCATCACGGCTGCCGTAGCTCAACGCCAGATTCAGGACCATCTTGTCATTTCGCTCCGTGAGTTTCTTTACATCTAGAAGCTTTTTTTTCACCGGCGGATACAGCCGGTCTATGTCACCGATTGAATTCAGCCGGATTTGCTGTTTCTGAAGAGTCGGCGTTTCCTTTTCGAGATAATCTTCCAGCAGTGACATCAGGGCGTCAACCTCTTCATCGGGCCTTCCCCAGTTTTCAGAAGAGAATGCAAAAAGCGTCAGATATTGAATCCCGATTTCACGGCAGGCCGTCACCGCCGTCCTGACGGCCTGAGCACCCTTTTTGTGGCCTCGAATCCTGCCCATGGTGTGCTGTTTTGCCCAGCGACCGTTACCATCCATTATGATGGCGATATGCTGCGGCAGTTTGTTTTGATCAATCTTGAACATTTTCTTTTCTTCTGTCCTTAAAAACAAATGGGGAGCTTTTGACTCCCCATTTAAAATATTTTTCTGCTTCCGAGTGTTTATATCTCCATAATTTCTTTTTCTTTGGTCGCCAAAATTTTATCCGTCTTTTCGATATAGCGGTCGAGTAATTTTTTAACTTCGTCCTGAGCGGTGAAAAGTTCGTCCTCAGACATTTTATTATTCTTTTTTAAATCCTTTAAGGCTTCGTTGCTGTCACGCCGTTCGTTGCGCAATTTGACCTTGCCTTCTTCCGCCATTTTTTTAACAACTTTAACAAGTTCTTTGCGTCTTTCTTCCGTTAACTGGGGAATGGACAGGCGAATCACCTTACCGTCGGTGGACGGCATTAAGCCCAGATCAGACTTTTGTATTGCTTTTTCGATTGTACCGATGGCCGTTGCATCCCAGGGCGCAATCACGATAAGCCTGCTTTCAGGTACGGAAAGGGTGGCTACCTGGGCAATCGGTGTGGGAGTTCCATAATAATCAACCTTGATGCCATCAAGCAACGACACAGACGCACGACCCGTTCTCACCCTGCTGAATGATTTCTCCAGAGAAGATATTGTTTTTTCCATCTCATCCTTGAACTTCGAAAAAATCTGGTCTTTCATCATCATTCTCCTACGTAAGTTCCAATTTTTTTACCGCAAACAACGCTCCGGATATTGCCCTTTTTTTGCAGATTGAAGACAACGATGGGCAACGAGTTATCGCGACAAAGGGTAATCGCAGTTGAATCCATTACTTTAAGGTTTTTAGTCAACACATCAATATAACTTATTTTTTTAAACATAACAGCTGATTTGTTTTTTACCGGATCCGCATTATACACCCCATCAACCTTCGTGGCTTTCATGATCACATCAGCCTGAATTTCCATCGCTCTCAGTGACGCGGCCGTATCCGTGGAAAAATAGGGATTTCCCGTTCCGCCGGCAAATATGACAATCCTGCCCTTTTCTAAATGACGGACCGCTTTGCGCTGAATAAACGGTTCCGCAATTTCTCTCATCTCAATGGAGGACTGAACGCGTGTCGGAAGACCGCGCATCTCCAGCGCACTTTGAAGAGCAAGACTGTTGATCACCGTTGCCAACATGCCCATATAGTCGGCGGTTGTCCTGTCCATCCCCTTCGCGCTGGCTTCAATACCACGAAAGATATTACCGCCGCCGATAACAATTCCGATCTGAATTTTCAGATCGGAAAGGGACTTTATTTCATCTGCAATGTAATTCGCAACATCCGGATCTACACCGGTGGATTGCTTTCCCAGGAGAGCTTCACCGCTCAGTTTCAGGAGAATTCTTTTGAATGCAGCCTTTTTCTTTTCGCTCATTACTGCTTGATTTCCTCACCGAGCTGAAAACGGGCAAAGCGCCTGATAACGATATTTTCACCTGTTTTGGCGATCATATTGCTGACCAGGGTTCCAACATTGATATCCTGATTTTTAACAAACTTCTGATCGACCAGGCAAATATCTTCATAATATTTTTTAAGTTTCCCTTCGATGATTTTATCCCAAATTTTCTCAGGTTTCTTCTCTTCGCGTAATTGACTGCGATATATTTCCTTTTCCCTGTCAAGGGCATCACCGGGAATTTCATCAGAACGAACAAACTGCGGATTGGATGCGGCAATATGCATGGCAATATCTCTGGCCATTGTCTGGAAGTCATCCGTTTTAGCCACAAAATCAGTTTCGCAATTGACTTCGACCATGACGCCGATTCGACCGCCCATGTGTATATAGGAAGCAACGGTTCCGTCTTTGGCAGCCTTGGATGATCGCTTGGTTGCCGCCGAAAGCCCCTTCTTTCTTAAAAAATCAATAGCCTTTTCAAAATCACCGTCCACCGCCGCCAGCGCTTCCTTGCAATCCATCATGCCGGCACCGGTTTTCGTTCTTAATTCCTTAACCATTGTTGAAGTGATTTCCAATTTCATATCCTCCTAAAATTCTATTCCTGCATATTCTTTTGTGGCAAGTACTGCATGTCTACTGCTGATCCGTCGCTTCAGAAGAAGCGTTTTCCATCTCGACGCTTTCGGGGATGTCCGATTCGGCATCTTTCTTTTCCACCGCGGCCTCCGGCGCCTCTTTGTTGGATTCGGCGGCCAGTTTCTCTTCAAATTTTTTCTTGCCTTCTAAAACCGCATCGGCAAATTTTGAAGAAAACAGTTTGATGGCCCGGATTGCGTCATCGTTTCCCGGAATAATATAATCGATATCTGTCGGATCACAGTTGGTGTCTACAATGGCAACCAGCGGCACTTTCAGCTTCTTGGCTTCCATAACAGCGATGTGCTCCCGGTTGGGATCGACGATAAAAACGGCTGCCGGCTGGGATTTCATGTTTTTAATGCCACCCAAAACATTTTCCAGTTTGTCCATATCCTTCTGCATTTTGGTGATTTCTTTTTTCGGGAAAGCCTTGATTGAATCGTCACTGAACATTTTATTCAGGCTGTTCAAGCGATCAACGCTCTTTTTAACGGTAATAAAATTGGTCAGCATGCCGCCCAGCCAGCGCTGATTGACATAGGGCATTCCACACCGCAACGCCTCTTCGCGAATGGCTTCCTGGGATTGTTTCTTGGTGCCGACAAAAAGAATTTCTTTGCCCTGGCTGACCGTATCCACCACAAAGTTATAGGCCGTCTGAAACAACCCGACGGTTTGCTGAAGGTCGATAATGTAGATGTTGTTGCGCGCCCCGAAGATATAGGGTTTCATCTTAGGGTTCCATTTGTTGGTTTGATGCCCGAAATGGACACCGGCTTCGAGTAACAGTTTCATTGAAATTGCTGACATACTTTTTTCTCCTTTTTGTTTTTTATCCTCCACCCCCATCAACTTGCCCGGTACACTTAATTTCTAAGCAACATACCGACAATCCGGAGATGTGTGAAATGTTTGCGGCAATTACCACAAATTGTTTGTTTATTCAAGTCATAATAACTGTTTTGGCAATAAAATTAGTGTATTTTATTGTTTTCGGGTTTCAGGTTGAATAATCGGCGTTGATTTTAACATAATCATAAGATAGATCGGAGGTATAGACTGCGTAGGACTTGTCGCCGCCGCCCAGGCTGATGCGGACCTCAATGTTGCTTCCTGCAAAGACCTCTTTCAGCTTTGAAAGTGTGGCGCCTGCCGGAGCATCCTGTGAAAATACGTTGACATTACCTATTGATAAACCAATTTTTTCTCTTTCCAGGGGGATTCCCGAAGCTCCGATTGCGGCAATGATTCTGCCCCAGTTGGGATCTTCGCCAAAAAAAGCGGTCTTGACAAGATTGGAATTGGCTACAGAATAGGCGACACGCTTCGCATCTGATTTTGATTTTGCCCCTTCAGCCACGACCGTGATAAATTTTGTTGCGCCCTCCCCATCTTTCACCACGGCCTGGGCAAGTTCGGCCAAAACATCCGTTAACATGTCTCGAAATCGCTGAAGTCGCGCCTGAGCTCTCTCCAGCGGATTGTTTCCGGCCAGGCCATTTGCCAGAATGATGGCGGTATCGTTGGTGCTCATGCAACCGTCAACACTGATGGCGTTAAATGTCGAGTCAATCACCTGATGAAATACGGTGTTGAGCGCCTTCGTGTCGATCAAAGCGTCGGTCATAACATAAGTGAGCAACGTTGCCATATTGGGTTCAATCATACCGGCGCCTTTGGCAATCCCGCAGACTGTAATATCCTTGGCACCGACAATACCCTTGCGAATGGATATTTTGGGATATTTATCAGTTGTCATCATGGCCGATTCGGCATCCTCGATGCCAAACTCATTCAGCCCCTTGACCAGTTTGCCGATGCCGGTTTCAATTTTTTTCAGAGGTAGCCTTTTCCCGATCACACCCGTCGAACACACCAGAAGATGTTCTTCGGGAATTTTTAACTGTCTGGCCGCCGCCGCAGAAACGGCCAGCGCATCTTCCATTCCTTCTTTTCCAGTAGCCGCATTGGCACAGCCGCTGTTGGTGATAATCGCCTGCGCCATTCCTCTTTTGATCCTTTCCGCATCAATCAAAACGGGCGCGGCTCTGAAAATATTTTTTGTAAACATCGCGGCTGCCTTTGCCGGAACAGTGGAATAAATCAGCCCCAGATCCTTCTGGTCACCACCCTTAATGCCCGCAGAAACTCCGTTGGCTAAAAAACCGGGCACGCTTACTTTATTGTTGGTTGATTTTACCATTGCAGCAGCTCCTTGTTAAATCTTAAACCCCGCAGCATTTTTTATACTTCTTGCCGCTACCGCAGGGACAGGGATCGTTCCGTCCAACCTTCTCCGTGTCTCGTCTGATGGTTTGGTTTGCCGGTATATCTTCACCACGGCTCATTACATAATCCTGTTTCTGTTTCTGTCGTATTTCTTCGACTTCTTCTTCCCTCTGGATTCTAACCAGGCATAGTTTTTCCAAGGTATCCATCTTAATGCGGCTGATCATTTCCATGAACATGGCATAACCTTCACGCTGGTATTCCCTTATCGGATCTTTCTGACCGTAGCCGCGCAGACCGATGCCTTCCCTCAGGTGATCCATGGAGAGCAAATGCTCTTTCCAATGAGTATCAATTGCCTGCAGCATGATGACTTTCATTAGGTAATTCATCAGCTCAGAGCCGAATTCTTTTTCTTTGCCGCGTAAATATTTTTGCACATTCTCCATGATAAAACTGTGGATGGCGGTTACAGACGCCATACCGGGTGCCGTGCTTATATCCAGCCGCAAATTAAATTGTTTGAATATTGCATCATCGAGGGACTTAAGGTTCCAGTCCTGAGGGTGGCTTTTTTCTCCCGTAAATTCAGACAATAGATCACCGGAAATTTCCTCAACCATTTCTTCAACATCTGTCCATAAATCCTCGCCACGCAATACTTTTTTGCGTTGCTCATAGATGACTTTTCTCTGATTGTTCATGACGTCGTCATAATCGAGCAGATGCTTTCGAATATCGAAGTTCTGGCCTTCAACTCTTTTTTGAGCGTTTTCAATTGCCTTGGAGATGTATTTATGTTCAATAGGCTGGCCTTCTTCAAGACCGACGGTATCCATTACGGTAGATATTCTGTCTGCTCCGAAAACCCTGAGCAGGTCATCTTCCAGCGAAAGGAAGAAACGCGATGAACCTTTGTCTCCCTGACGGCCGGATCTTCCTCTCAGCTGATTGTCAATTCGGCGGCTTTCATGCCTTTCCGTTCCCAGGATATGCAGTCCCCCGAGATCAGCGACATTTTCGCCGAGTTTAATATCCGTCCCGCGACCGGCCATATTTGTAGAAATTGTGACCTGGCCGGGCTGCCCCGCCTGGGCGACAATTTCCGCTTCTTTCTCGTGATTTTTCGCATTGAGGACGTGATGCTTCACCCCCGCACGGGTCAGGTATTTGCCCAGAAGCTCGGACTTCTCAATGGAAATGGTGCCGATCAGAACGGGCCGTTTGGCTTTATTCAGAGCCTTTACTTCATCAATGACGGCCTTGATTTTTTCTTCTTCCGTCTTGTAGATCAAGTCATTATGATCGTCACGGATCATTGGCATATTGGTCGGGATGACCAATACATCAAGGTTGTAAATCTTCTTGAATTCGGCGGCTTCCGTATCGGCCGTTCCGGTCATTCCCGCCAGTTTTTTGTACATTCTGAAATAATTCTGGAAGGTAATAGAGGCCAGGGTCTGATTTTCTCTTTCAATCTTAACTTTCTCTTTGGCCTCCAGCGCCTGATGCAGACCGTCGCTGTATCGCCTGCCCGGCATGACCCGTCCGGTGAATTCATCGACAATAATCACCTGTCCATCCTTGACCAGATAGTCCACATCGCGCTTAAACAGCGTGTGGGCCTTTAGAGCCTGATTCACATGATGAACAATTTCAATATTTCGCGGCTCATACAGATTCTGGACATTTAAATATTTTTCAACGCTGGACACGCCTTCTTCCGTCAAGACAACCGTCTTGCTTTTTTCTTCAATAGTGAAATCTTTATCTTTCTTTAAGCGCGGGATGATCTGGTTGATTTTATAATATTTGTCCGTCGATTCTTCCGAAGCACCGGAAATGATCAGTGGTGTACGGGCTTCATCAATCAGAATGCTGTCAACTTCATCTACAATCGCGAAGTTGAACTCCCGCTGAACATAATCTTCGAGACTGAATTTCATGTTGTCGCGAAGGTAATCAAATCCGAATTCGTTATTCGTACCGTAGGTGATGTCCATTCCATAAGCAACACGGCGTTCGTCATCATCCATGCCATGCACAACTACTCCAACCGTTAACCCCAGAAAATGATAAATTGGGCCCATCCACTCGGCGTCGCGGCGGGCCAGATAATCATTGACGGTAACAACATGGCAGCCCTTGCCCTCCAGAGCGTTCAAATACAGCGGCATCGTCGCGGCAAGCGTTTTGCCCTCACCGGTCTTCATTTCCGCTATTTTCCCCTCGTGTAAAACAATGCCGCCAATAACCTGCACATCAAAGGGACGCATCATTAATGTGCGGCGAGAGGCTTCTCTGGCCACAGCAAATGCCTCAGTCAAAATATCATCCAGTGTTAACCCGCTTTGAAGTTTTTCCTTAAAAAAGGCTGTTTTTGCCTGAAGCTCGGCATCACTGAGCAACATCAATTCGTTTTCAAAACCGTTCACCTCATCTAACAGCACGGATAATCTCTTCAGCTCCCTGTCGTTCTTTGTTCCTACTATTTTTTTAAGGATTGCACCCAGCATTTGTCACCTTTTTAAAAAAAAACCGGTACTGTTACCGGTGTATTTTAACACAATTGATCCCTTAATAAAAACCCCTATTTATCGGGGAAACAATTTACCCGGACAAAAAAACTCCTTTAAAACCGCCAAGGATTGACGATTTTTAATATTAATTCAGATTCGTTGATTATTTCAAGTATTTTCTTGGATTGATCGGGACATTATTCATATAAACGGCATAATGGAGATGCGGCCCGGTACTGCGTCCGGTACTGCCGACATATCCGATCAAGTCGCCTCTCTTGACTCGAGTTCCCTGCTTTACAGCCGATTTTGCTAAGTGCGAATAACTTGTGGAACGACCGTAGCCGTGTTCGACCCTGACACTATTACCGTCATCAGAACCCTGGCTGACTTCAACAACAATTCCGTCTGCTGTGGCCGCTACTTCTCTGCCCATTCCTGTCGCAATGTCGATGCCTTTATGAAATTCGTTATTCGTTCCGAAAGGATTCTGACGGACCCCGAACTCGGATGTCACCCATCCCTTGACTGGCCAGATGGAAGGTTTGGCGGCAAGAATGGACTTCTGCTCGTGAAGAAAAATTAAGAGTTCGTTGAAACTCTGCTCCCTTTCATCGGCTTCCTCACTCAGTTGGGCCATGCTCTTATGTATGCTGGAAACAAGCGTTTCCTGGTCCTTGTCGATCAGCTCTTTTAAGTGAACCTGACTGCTGTTTGAACCTCCGATGCCCAGAGGAATTTTTTTGTCCTGTCCGATATCGTCGGATGCCATGAGCCTTAATCGTCTGTCAAACTGCTTAAACTCTTCCATCCGGTCGGCAAATTCGTCAACTTTTACCGCAAGGCCGATTATCTCTCTTGATTGCTGGACGGTTTGCTGCCTGAGACGGGCGAGCTCCGCACGGTCTCTTTTGATGCTTGCGTAATCATAAACGACATACAGGCTTAACAGGACGGCAAGGAGTGAACCAATAAAAAGACCGCGAACCAAATTACTCGAAAGAGAAATCTTTCTGACTGCGCTCTTTCGGCGAGGTATGATCATCAACGTAAAAAAGTTATCCGACATCTTTCCCCTTTTGCTGAAGCCCAAAAAACATCTTTCAAACCTCATTGACTGAAGTGGCTAGCACATTGAAAAACCAATGTCAAGCATAAGACGCCCCAATGGATGTCTAAAAAAAGACATTATGAATAAATATTATTAATTATATTAATGACTTATATTCACATGGCTGCTATACGGCACAGGGAGAATGCCGGCCGGGAAGCAATTCCATTCTATGCTTTCTTCTGGTCAGGCGACCTACATCGAGACCGGCTTTCATGCTTTCCAGCCCCGTAATCTTTATACCGCCTGCCAAAGCATTTTTTAAAAGCTCCCTGAACTTCTCTTCGAAAATCCCCCCCTCGACCTCGGCATGTACGGGAAGGACATGATTTCCTCCGTCGCTGATCATGTTACTCAGAATCGCCACATCTTTTCGGGGATCCAGTTCTTCGAAACACGGAAGATCGGACGGAATCTCCAGAATGACAGGGTGATCATGGATAAAAGGCGCTTTTGCCCGGGTACAGCTTAGATATTCAAAATGATATTTTTGAACAATTTGCAGAACCCGGTCGTCAATCAGCCAGGATGGCGCCCCGAATGCCGTCGGTTTCCGGCCAGTCAGCTTTTCAAAACCGCTTATCCCGGCCTCAAACCATTGTTCGATCCATCTTTCCGATTTCACTGTCAATTCATCCTGCCAGCGACGGTGGTCCCACGCGTGAAATTGAACATCGTGGCCTTCATCCATCATTTGAAAGACAAGATCCGGGAAAGACAGTGCGATCATCGGTGCAGGTAAAAAGGTCCCGTAAAAAGCGGTTTTCCAACCATAAAGACTGGCCGCCTTTGTCCTCATCATTTTTTTTAAGAAACGCGGATTTTTAATGAGCTGCAGCATGGCACGCCCGGAGTTGTCAGGTCCGATGCTTAAAAAAAAAGTCCCCTGAACATGAAAATCCTTTAGCGTCCGCAGCAAACGGGGGACACCGTTTCTCATCCCCCAGTAAGTATCGACGTCAATTTTTAATCCAAGCATTCCCATAAAGCGTTCCGCGAAAACCCTGTTACACCGTTACGGTCTTATTTTCTTCCAGGAATGAATTCAGCGTCAGCCGCAAGGATTCCTGCAAGTCCATTTTCGGTTCCCAGGCCAGCAGCTTTCTTGCCTTCTCAATGCTTGGCTTGCGTGTATATATGTCCTGATAGCCTTTACCGTAATAAGATTCCGCGGGAATCTCAATAATGTCCGAGTAGATTGAATCATTCTGATGGTCAGGGTGCTCTAGAAATAATTTTTTTAGCATGCCGGCCAGTTCTTTCACAGAGCATTCATTGTGCGGATTCCCGATGTTGATGATTTCATTCCGGCAGACATCGTTTTTGTTCTCCAGGATTTTCATCAACGCGGCAATCCCGTCATCTACATAAGTGAAGCAGCGTTTCTGCAAACCGCCGTCAACCAGATTGATCGGCCGCTTCAGGAGCAATTCGGCAATGAATTGCGTCACCACACGGGAGCTTCCCTCTTTCGCTGTGTCCAGAGAGTCAAGCCTTGGCCCGATCCAGTTGAACGGCCTGAACAAAGTAAATTCCAGGTGGCCTCTCGTGCCGTATCCATAGATGACGCGATCCAGAAGCTGCTTGCAGCAGGAATAAATCCACCGTTCTTTCCGGATCGGTCCCACGACCAGATAGCTTTCGTCTTCATTGAATTCCGGGTCATTGCATGCCCCATACACCTCCGATGTTGAAGGGAAAACAACGCGTTTATGATATTTCACGCATTGTTTGATGATATTAACATTCATTTCAAAATCGAGATTGTAAACACCGATGGGGTCTTCCACATAGGCTTTCGGCGTAGCAATGGCCACCAGCGGCATAATCACATCACATTTTTTAACGTGATACTCAATCCACTCCTTGTTAATGGATATATCACCCTCCAGAAAATTGAACTGTGGATTGTTCAACGCCGCACCGATCCGCTCTGTGCCTAAATCCATCCCGAACACCTGCCAGTCAGGCTTTTCGGCCAGTATTCTATTCACCAGATGGTGTCCGATAAAACCGTTTACGCCCAGTATTAATATCTTCATGTAAGTTTCATCACCTTTCTCATTTTAAAAAATTCACCAATTTCAGAGCCCTTTAGTTTTGTCCCCTGTACCTCAACATCTAACAGTTTTATAGCATTTTTACCTGTTTTCACGAGAACATCCTGCCCCGCACTTTCCAGGTCACCGACTTGTCCGATCATATCATGCTCCTCTACCGGCAAGGCACGCCAAATGATGACCCTGCTCCCGTTTTCCAGGAGTGCAAACGCCCCCGGATAAGGGTCAGTCACAGCACGTATGAGGTTGTAAATATCTTTGGCCGGCTGTGTCCAGTTGATCCGGCCATCCTCCGGACGTCTCCCTCCGTAATAACTGCCCTCGGCCAGGTTCTGCTTTCTGCGCGGTATCTGCCCGGTTTTGATGACCGGCAGCAGTTCACCCAGCAAAACATCTGCCGCTTCGCATAATTTATCGTACAGTGTCCGGGCGGTATCATGAAATTCAATGAACACTTCTTTCTGTCCGACAATATCACCCGCATCCGGCTTTTCAACCATGAAATGAAGCGTGACGCCGGTTTTTTCTTCCCCTTTAACCAGTACCCAGTTTACGGGGCACCTCCCGCGGTAGGCGGGCAGAAGCGATCCGTGTAAATTCAGAGCGCCGAGTCTGGGGATATCAAGAATATTTTTTCCAATCATTTTACGATAATAAAAGGAAAAAAGAACATCGGGCTTCCATGATTTTATCCTATCAACCCATTCTTCATCATTGATATTGTCGGTTGTATAGCATGGAATCCCGCGCTGCAGGGCCCAGTCCTGTACCGAGCCAAACCAGCAGTTCTCACCGGGATCGTCTTCATGCGTAAAGATTGCGGCAATGTCAAAACCATGGCGAGCCAGAGCCGTGAGCCCGGCTATTCCCATATTATGATAGGCCAAGGCTATTGTTTTCAACGAATATCGCCTTCCTCATTTGCACAATAAATATTTTCTATGACATATTCAGGACGTTTGCGGACCTGACCGTAGATCCGGCCGATGTATTCGCCGATCACTCCGAGCGCAAAAAACTGCAAACCGACAAACACGAACAAAACCGCGAATAAAGTGAAAATGCCTTCGGCCGCCCAACGGACACCATAAACCAGACGCGCGACAGCCAGAAATACACCGAAGCAAACTCCCATAAAAGACATGAGGATGCCTCCGTACATAATCAGCTTTATGGGCAGATTGGAAAAAGAAGCCACAAGGTCAAACTGAAGGTTGATAAGCTTGCGCAGCGGATAGTTCGACTTCCCGCCGAATCGCTCTTCGTGTGACACTTCTATTTCCGTCACCCGCTTGGCAAAGACCGTCGCCAGCGCGGGAATAAACGTTGCCTGCTCGTGGCATTCGATCATTCGTTCAACCACCGGACGGCTGTATGCGCGCAGCATGCATCCCCAGTCGCGCATACTGACACCGGTAATTTTACGCGCGACCATATTGATAATCTTTGATGGCAATATGCGGAGGAAAGAATCTTTTCGTCCCTTGCGAATGGTGCCGACAACATCGTAACCGCCCTCTTCCATGACGCGGACCAGATTCGGTATCTCTTCGGGAGGATTTTGCAAATCCGCATCCATCGTTATAATCATATCCCCGCGTACAATCGAAAATCCTGCCATAATGGCCGCGTGCTGACCATAATTCCTGGTCAGTTCTATAACCTTCACATTCGGACTTGCGGTAAATTCCTTCAGAAGATTAAGCGAATTGTCTTTACTGCCGTCATCGACCAGGATCACTTCAAAGCTTTTTCCCATATCATTCAATACGGGTAAAAGCCTGCTCATCAATGCCGCCAGGTTTGCTTCTTCATTATATACCGGTATAACCACCGAGACCCGCACTCTGATCATTTTAAAATCTCCTTTACTGCCTTGCAGACATACTGAACGTCATCCTCCGTCATATCAGGAAACAAAGGCAGCGATATGATTCTCTGGGCCGCCCGTTTTGTTTCCGGAAGCGACCTGCCTGTACCGCCATACTTCTTCCTGACATAAGACAATGCATGCGCCGGAGGAAAGTGCAGACCGTAACCGATATTATAGTCCGCCAGCTTCTCCATAAAGGCATCCCGGGGATACTCCTTTATCTTAACGATAAACAAATGCCAGGCATGGGTGTGGTTATACTCGGGCACCTGAGGCAAATCCAGCTTACGCAAACCTTTCAAGCCATCCAGATAAAGCCCTGCCAGCTCTTGGCGGCGTGCATTCAATGCTTTCCATCGTTCCAGCTGAGCCAATCCCAGTGCCGCCAGCAGATCCGGCATATTGTATTTGTATCCCGGCTCCATGATATCATAGGATGGATTTCCACCTTTGCCATACCTTTTCCAAGCGTCTCTTTCTATTCCATGGAATCTCATCAAACGCAATTTTTTTTCAAGGCCCGTACTGTTGAGCGTGATCATCCCGCCTTCACCCGTTGTTATATTCTTGATCGGATGAAATGAAAAGATAGCGGGATGGCCGAATCCACCGGCATGTGTCCCCTTGTAACAGGTACCCACGGCATGGGCGGCGTCCTCGATGACCGTTAAATGATACTTGCGGGCCAGCCTGTTGATTTTATCCATGTCCACGGGAACTCCCGCAAAATGCACAGGGATGATTGCCCTGGTTTTTGGCGATATTTTTTCCTCGATCAAATCACAATTGAGATTGAGCGTCCCGTAATCAATATCGACGAAAACGGGTTTTGCCTTATGGAGGGCGATCATGTTGACGGTTGAAGCAAACGTCATTGAAGGTGTGATCACTTCGTCCCCTTCATCCAGTTTAAGAGCCTTCAGCATCAGGTGCATGCCGGCAGTGGCCGAGTTCAATGTGATTGCCTGTTTCGCTCCGGTCAGCCGGCAGAATTTATCTTCAAATGCCTTGCAAAGCGCCCCCGTGGTGATCCAGCCTGATTTCAGGCAGGCGACAACACCGCTTATTTCCGTCTCACCGATGGACGGACGGCTGAAAGGCAGAAAATCTTTTCTTATTTTCATAGAACATCAATCCTTTGTCTTATTTCGAATGTGCAAAAGATAAAATGCGCCATTCTCCCAGAGAACATCGACGTGCGCATGTCTCGACTGCAGCTGTTTCAGCTTTTCCGGAAACTGTGTAATACAATAAATTTCCTTTTCCTGCTCGACTTTTTCATGGAACCCCTGGACCGAGAAAAAATATTTCTTCATTTCCATTTCCGGCATTTTTATGATGCCATCGGCCAGCTCCCCGAAATCCTCAACAACAGGCGTTCGAATTTTGTTATAAAAATCAATCCCATAAAAATTGACGCGGTACTGATACAATAAATGCCCCGCCGGCACGTAACGGGCAATCGCATCTCTGGCAACCAGTGAGCTGCGATAAGGAGACAGAAAATC
>Ga0105104_10000832_pt1 | contig 23921 bp, 20 predicted proteins | sample PPLLaktember2015_3_FD_87034 | JGI IMG/M metagenome (GOLD analysis project Ga0105104, IMG submission 87034) | Freshwater sediment microbial communities from Prairie Pothole Lake near Jamestown, North Dakota, USA - PPLs Lake P7 Core (6) Depth... | ecosystem: Environmental > Aquatic > Freshwater >...
CCGAGGTGGCCATCATGTACGCCGGGCGGATCGTCGAGCGTGCGCCGGTGGAGCGCCTGCTCCGGTCGCCCCGACACCCCTACACGCGAGCGCTGCTCGAGGCCGTGCCGCGGATCGGCGGTGAGGGTGGCGGCGCGCTCCTCGCGATCCCCGGCGCGATGCCGAGGCCCGGCGAGCTTCCGTCCGGATGCGCGTTCCACCCTCGCTGCCCGCGGGCGTCGGAGCGGTGCCGGGGCGAGCGGCCGCCGCTCGAGCAGAGGGCCGACTCGGAGCTGGCCTGCTGGCATCCGCTGGAGGGCGATGTTCCGGAGCCCTCGTCGGGGGGCCGCGGTGCCTGAGGCGACGTTCCTGGAGCTGCGGGGCCTGACCAAGCACTTCGCGGTGCCGCGGCCGCTGCTCGCCCGGGTCGTGTCGCGCGCGCCGCCCGCCGTGGTGCGCGCGGTCGAGAGCGTGACCCTGACGCTCCGTGCCGGGGAGACGCTCGGGGTGGTCGGGGAGTCGGGCTGCGGGAAGACGACGCTGGGGCGGCTCCTGGTCGGGCTGGAGGTGCCGAGCAAGGGCGAGATCCGCCTCCGCGGACAGCTGCTCGAGGGAGGCGCACACCAGCGGCCGCGGGCCCTCCAGCGGCGCATCCAGATGGTGTTCCAGGACCCCTATGCGTCGCTCGACCCGCGGTGGCGCGTGCGGGACATCATCACCGAGCCCGTGGTGGGCGAGCTCTCGGCAGCAGCCCGGCGCGAGCGCGCGGTCCAGCTCCTGCGGCAGGTGGGCCTGTCCGAGGCAGATCTCGAGAAGCACCCCCATCAGTTCTCGGGAGGGCAGCGGCAGCGGCTGGCCATCGCCCGGACCCTGTGCGCCGAGCCGGAGCTGGTGGTCTGCGACGAGCCGACGTCGGCGCTGGACGTCTCGGTGCAGGCCCAGGTGCTGAATCTCCTGAAAGAGACGCAGGCGCGGCTCGGGCTGTCGCTGGTGTTCATCAGCCACGACCTGGCGGTGGTGTCGCACGTGTCGACGAGCGTGGCGGTGATGTACCTGGGGCGGGTGGTGGAGTCGGCGCCGCGGGCGGTGCTCTTCTCCGCGCCCGCGCACCCGTACACCCGGGCGCTTCTGGAGACGATTCCGGACGTGCGCCGGCCGGGGCGCCGGAGGGCGGCGATCCCGGGCGAGGTGCCGAGCGCGCTCGCGCCGCCGCCGGGATGCGCCTTCCATCCGCGCTGCCCGCTGGCCGAGCCCCGGTGCCGCGTGGAGCGGCCGGAGCTGCGGCCGCTCGGGGACGGGACGCTGGTGGCCTGCCACGTCGTCGGCGAGCGCGCGCCGGCGGAGCCTGGTCACGGCCCAGACGAGGTCTCTGAGACCTGACCGGGGGCTGCGGCCCCGCGCCTGAGGTCTCCCCCCGCAGGTTGGCGGGGCGCGCTGGCGCCGACGAGTTCTCTGAGACCTGGACCGGGCGGGAACCCGAGCACGAGCGAGAGCGTTCTCTCCGCCGACGGGAGCCGGCGTGACGCGTCCGCGCGCATGGCCGGTCAGTCCGCGGTCCGGCACGCCGGCCGGACCGCGTCGAGGGGGAGCACCGAGCACGGGCCTTGCTGAGACCTCCCCGAACGCCGGGACCACGCCGGTCGCGGCGACGGGGGGAGCCTCACATGAGCCGCGTGCAGTCCGCGGGCGCCGCGACGCCCATCCACATCTCCGGGCCGGACCAGGAGCCGTCCGCGGCCGCCCCGGCGCACAGCCGCCGCTTCGAGCCGGTCGACCCGGATCGCATCGAGTTCGACGATCTGCAGCCCGCCGGTGCCCCCGGGCGCGCAGGCATCACGGACGTCGAGACCGGCCACCTCACCTTCCACGGGGGGAAGGTGCTCCGCTCGCCGGACGTCGTGCCGGTCTATGTCGGCGCGTACTGGGAGACGCTCGATGGCCAGCGCGACCGGGCGCGAAACGACGCGGCGATGGCGGCGCTGGTGAAGGACCCGGGCCAGACCGGAATCTGGAAGGAGTACGGAGGTGGGCCGGGGACCACCACGCCCTCCAGGGTCATTGCCACGGTCACGCACCGCGACTTCTCGAAGGAGGACGTGGAGAGGCTGGTGGAGGCGCACGTTCGCGCCGGCACGTTCGACGTGTCGGATCCGGAGCGCGTCTTCACCATCGTCCTTCCGCCCGGCGCGACGTTGCGGGACGGGGAGGCGAGCTCGACCGCGGGGCTCGGCGGATTCCACGGCAACGTGACCGCGCGCGACGGGCATCCGGTCTACTACGCGGTGGTCGTCTACTCGCAGCGGACCGGCGGAAAGTTGAACGGCATCGACTTCACCGGTAACCCGGTCGACAACATCACCATCACCGAGAGCCACGAGATCACCGAGGCGGTGACCGACCCCGACGTCGGCCTCGCCATCCGGACGGGAGACCCGCGCTACCTTGGCTGGTACGACGACACCACGCCGGTCCGGCGGCGCGACGGCACGGCGGTGCTCGATGGCCTCGGTCGTCCGGTGCGGGGCAAAGGGGAGATCGGAGACATCCCGGTGCTCAACGCGGAGCTGGAAGGCGACTCGGCTCTCGAGAGCGTGTGGGGCCGCCGCGGAGGATTCGCCTTCCAGACCGAGTGGAGCAACGAGGACGGGAAGGCGGAGCTCGGGCCCGGTGAACGCTGATCCGGCGCGTGATCGAAGTCAGATCGGACCCGCTCGACTGCCGCGAACTCGACGCGGCGCGCCCCTGCAATTGAGTTGTTTGGTCTCGAGGAGTTCTGTTCGCGGCGCTTCACGCCTCGCTTCAGGGGAAAGGGGAGACGCGCATGCATCGCTGCCTGACGCAGTCCCGGGTTGGAGTGCTCGCAGTTCTGACGTTGCTCTGGGTGGGTCGAGCGTCGGGGGCCGCCCCCGCGGAACCACAGGTGATCAGCGACGACGCGCTCAAGGCGAAGTCGACGACCATCGGTGGGGCCACGGTGCTGCCAACGACCCGGACTGTCCCGCACTGGTTCGGACAAACCCTCGATCCGAACAACGGAATCACCTACGGCTACAACATGGTCGGCGCGGATCCGTACCACTGCTCCGGAGCAGCCTGCGACGTCACCGTCGAGGTCGACATCACGCCGATCATCGTCAACGTGCAGGGCCGCACCTTCAGCGGATCGGACGTGCTCGCGGCCACGCTCGCCTCACCTCAGTTCGCGACCAACGACTATGGCAGCACGCCCGCCGCCACCGCGCCTGGCGCCTTCCCGTTCGCCCCGGCGCTCATCCGCGGACCGGGCGGGACACTGTCACAGGGCGACGTCGGAGTTCCGCTCCAGCTGCAGGACGCAACGATGCGCGCCCAGTTCAACCGCACCGGCAGCAGCACCTACCACCTGAGGCTGCATCCGAACGTGAAGCCCGCCGTCACCATTAACGTCCCGAGCAACCAGGGCACTCTCTTGCAGTCCGGCCGCGGCGTGGTGTTCGCGGACGTCGATATCGGATGGTGGTCCGCGCAGATCCAGAACCTGGAGACCAGCGCCGACCCCACCCACTTGCCGCTCTACCTCACCAGCGACGTCCTCCTCTTCATTGGCAAGGACATCTTCAACTGCTGCGTGATCGGCTACCACGGGACCAGGGCCGCCGGAGGCGGTGGCGGCAGCAGCGAATCCGACGGCAACGCCAAGGTGCAGACCTTCGCCTGGGCCTCGTACATCTCGCCAGGAATCTACGCCCGCCCGAACGGCGGCACTGACTGGGCGCTCCAGGACATTCACGCGATCAGCCACGAGATCGCGGAGTGGGCGGACGATCCATTCGTCAACAACCTCGTCGAGCCGTGGCTCACCCCCACCGCTCCGCAGTACGGGTGCACGGGGATCCTCGAGACCGGCGACCCGGTGGTCGCCATCGGATTCGCGATGGGGACCAACACCTACCAGCAGGGCCCGAACCCCAACGGAACCCAGAGCGCCGACGGCTACTACCATCCCGAGGACGAGGTATTCCTGCCGTGGTTCATGCGCACCGCGCCGAACACGGTCTCCGAGCCCACGCAGTCGCCGTCGACCAACATCGGGCGATACACCCTCATGGGTGACCTGAATCCGTTCCCGGGCTTCCGCCAGCCAGCGACGGGCTGCCAGTAGCGGTCATTTCGGGGGGACGAATGCGCGAACTTCGGGCCCGGACGGATCCGCGTCCGGCGACGGGCACCGGTCTACCACGCAGGTGGTCGTCCACTCGCGGCGCACCGGTGCTCAGCGCCGAGCTCGAGGGCGATCCGGCACTGAAGAGCGTCTGGGGCCGCCGGGGCGGCTTCGCCTTCCAGACCGAGACGGGAAGGCCGAGCTCGCGCCGAAGGACGGCTGAAACGACCACCCGACCCTACCCGCCTGTGAACTTCGCCGAATTGCGATCCCCACTCCTAAGACGACGGCGGCGTCCGCCGGTCGCGTCTTCGCGCCCCAGATCAACAGCCAGAAGATGATCGGCACTTCCGCGATTTCGAGCGGCCCCGCGACTTCGACACGAAGGGTTCGTACCGTGGCAGAACCAGGACCACGACCTGCCTGGCAAGAGCCTCATCGACCCTCTTGAACAAGCGGTAGAGCGCCAGGACCAGAAACACGGCGATGAGCTGATGGATCAGTTCGCTCGCAATCCCGCCGCGGAGAAGCCCCTCGGAGGCCCTGATGTTGGCGGCCGTCGCGTGAGCAGCTTCGAGTGTCTAGCGCGTCACTCCTCCGGTTCATCCCCGATGGGAGGAGCGATCATGCTGACTTGGAGGAATTCCGGGCGCCTGGCCGCGCTCGCCGCCGCTCTGACGCTTGCGGCTTGCGGGAGCTCGTCGGGGGGCGGGGCCGAAGACCCGTGTGACCTCGACGTCCTCCAGAAGGGCTGCGTGGGTTTCCGCAACTTCACCACCAACCCACAGGAGATCGCCGGGGTCACCGTTCCCCCGAAGACCACGGCCAACAACCTGACGTCGCCCGGAAAACGGGCCGTGATGGTGACCAACACCTCGGTGAGTGCCACGCACTCATTCCAGGCCCAGGTGAACGGACAATCCCAGAGCGTGACCTGTACGGTCACCCCCGTCGCCTGGGTCAGCGTCAATCCGTCGGTCGTCGTCCAGCAGTCGGGCGACGTCGACTGCGACGGCACCTGGTAGCGGTCGGGGGCTTCAGCTCCGCAGGCGCGTCATTCCGTCCGGGCTCCACTCCTCGCTCCCCACTCCGTGGTGAACGAAGAAGAGCCCGGTCGGGTCGTACTTCTTCTTGATGCGGAGCAACCGGGCGTAGTTGTCGCCCCAGAACACGCGCTGCCAGCCCTTCTCGAAGTAGTTGCTCTCCGAGACGTACGAACCCGGGTCAGGTACGAGCTTCCGGATCTCGCGCATCGCGAGACCGATCCGCCGGGCCTCCTCCCGCGCCTCCGTCTCGCTCGGTTCGTGCCCCGGGACGCCGGGGTACACCGGGGATGCACCGCCGGCGATGATCGCCAGGGCAAACGCGCGCCGCACCGCCGGGTTCGTCGCGGTGTCCCGCGCGGCGGCGATGGCCTCCGGAGGTGAACCCGCGAGTCCCTTGTTGAAATGGAGCGACACCGTCCAGTGCCGGGACGCGGCGAAGAGGGCGGCGGCGAGATCCTTCCGCCGATTCTCGTTCAGAAGCGATTCCGGCATCCACGTCGACTCGTAGCCATGCCAGAAGATCCCGAGCTCGTCCTGGTTGCTCGCCCACCACACGTTGTTCGCCGGCGCGCCCGGACTCGGGTCGCTGCGGACGTGGTCCTTCATCTTCGACTTCAGGAACTCGGGGTTCCAGAAGTCACGCGCGGGGAAGCTCACCACTGCCCGGTCCGCCGCGATGCGTACACCGCTCCCCGCACGCTCGGCCTCGGCCAGAAATGGCCGCCAGATCTCCTCGGCCTCCGCGCGGTCGAGGCCCTCGAAGAGCATCCGCACCCCGAGGCGGTTTCGCGAACCGAAGCTGACCTGCTCGCCCCAGTGCGGGTTGAAGAGCGCGCTCCGGTAGAACGCCACGAATCGCTCGATCAGCGCACGGTACGCATCGTCCGAATCGGCCTCGAGCGTGAGGAGCACCGCCCCGAACGTCTCGGGGAGCGGATGGGTGCGGAGCGTCAGCCGGGTCACCACGCCGAACGTCCCGCCGCCTCCTCCTTTCAGCGCCCAGAAGAGGTCCGCGTCGGTGCACGCGTTCACGGTGCGGATCTTCCCGTCCGCGGTCACCACGTCCGCCTCGAGCAGGCTCGCCGCCGCCATCCCGTAGCGCTTGGAGAAGCTGCCGAACCCGCCGCTCTGGACGAGACCGGCCACTCCGACCGTGGCGCACCCGCCGCCCTGCACGTACCGGCCGCCGCGGCTGGTGACCGCGTCGTAGGTGTGCAGCCACAACGCGCCCGCGCCCACGCTCACCGCCGGGACTGGCTGGACCTTCCCTTCGCATCCCCGCGGCAGGAAGGCATCGTGGAGCACCGTGCGGTCCATCGGTCGCGTCCAGACCAGCAGCGAGCCGGGCGCGTTCGACGTCCCCTGATAGCTGTGGCCGCCGCCCTTCACCACCAGCCGGAGGCGGTGCTCGCGGGCGAAGCTCACCGCGGCCGCGGCGTCCTCGGCGGTCCGCGCGGTGACCACGTATGCGCTCGGGCTCGACGTCCACGCGCCCGCCCAGCCGGCGCTCTGCGTGGCCCAGGGCTTATCACCGACGAAGTACGGGTTCTCGAGCTGCTTCAGGAGCTCCGGAGTGACACCTCCCGCGCCGAACGGCGACTCGACGCGGGCGAGCCTCCGATGGACCTGCTGGCCGAGCGCGCTCCACGCGTCCTCGTCCGGCCACGCCGGATCCCCGGGACGGACGCGGCGGGTCGGGGTCGCCCCGGCTGCCGATGGAAGCAACGGCCGAAACAGGCCCGCCGCCGCGCTTCCGGCCAGCACCTCGAGGAACCGGCGGCGCCGCATCGGCCTCACCAGCGGTGGTACGCCGGATGCCCCGGCTTCACCGCCACGAACGTTCCGCGGCACGTCGCGGTCACCTTGCCCTCCGCGGTGAGGGTCGCCTCCACCGTCGCCCGGTCTCCCTGGATGTCCACCGCCTTCGCCCAGAGGGCGAGCTCCGGTCCCATGGGCGTGGGCCGCTTGAGCGTCACCGCGAAATCGGACGTCACCGTGCACGGCGGTGACTCCAGCCCCTGCGCCTTCATCAGCGCCACCGTCGCAGCCCAGTTGGAGTGGCAGTCCAGCAGCGCGCCGACGATGCCCCCGTTGAGCACGCCGGGGAACGCCTGGTGATGCTCCTCGGGCCGCCAGCGAGCGACGAGGTGGTCGCCTTCCTCGAAGCTCCGGATGCGCAACCCCTTCGGATTGCTCGGGCCGCAGCCGAAGCAGGCGTTGTGAGGGGCGAACCGCTCCTGGACGCTCGGACCTTCCATGGGGTCGCACCCTACTCCGAGGCATGCGGGCCAGCTTCCGCCGAGTTGGGCTGCTCAGCGCGGTAAGTGCGCCAACTTCTTCAAGGTTGTCCGTTGACGCGCCCCCCGGCGGTCAGTAGAACCCGCGGCGCCGCTCGGCACCCTTCCCTCTGTCCCGGAAAGGCCGTCCCGATCCCCGTGAGCCTCCGCGCCCTGTCCCTCGTCCAGGAGAAGTACCCCGACGCCTTCGTCGAGCAGTACACCGACCGGACCGGTGGCGCGTGGGGCGTGCTCAAGGCCGAGTCACTCCGGCCGGTGCTCGCCCACGTCAAGGACGACCCGCAGCTCGACTTCAAGCTCTTCCTCTCCATCGACGCGGTCGATCGGCTGCAGCTCCCGGACAACGACCCTCGGTTCGAGGTCGTGTACTTCCTGTACTCGGTCACCCACCACGAGCACCTGCGACTGAAGGTCCGCGTGGGCGAGGCGACGCCCGAGGTGCCGAGCGTCACCTCGATCTTCCAGGGCGCGAACTGGTGGGAGCGGTTCGTCTGGGACTTCTACGGCATCCGCTTCTCCGGGCACCCGGATCTCCGGCGCATCCTCATGTACGAGGAGTTCGAGGGGCACCCGCTGCGCAAGGACTACCCGCTCCGCGAGCGGCAGCCGCTCATCCCCGAGCGCCCCATCCGGGACATCTTCCGCGGCCCCGGGACCTCGGGCACCGCCTGACCCACCGACATGGCCCACGCCGACGAACGAGAGATCGAGGAGCCGCCGCCGGATGAGGACTCCGAGCTCGAGGCACACCTCCAGACCAAGCGGATGATGATCAACCTCGGGCCGTCGCATCCGGCGATGCACGGCACCGTCCGGATGAAGGTCGAGCTCGAGGGCGAGACCATCGTCCACGCCGATCTGGAGATCGGCTTCCTGCACCGCGGTTTCCAGAAGAGCTGCGAGAACGTCACCTGGAACCAGTGCCTGCCCTACACCGATCGCCTGAACTACGTGTCGGCGATCATGAACAACCTGGGGTTTCTCAAGGCGGTGGAGAAGCTCGTCGGCCTGGAGATTCCCGAGCGGGCCCAGTACATCCGCGTCGCCGCCTCCGAGCTTCACCGGATGCATGACCACCTCACCTGCGTCGGCGCCATCGGCCTCGAGCTGGGCGGCTTCTCCGCCTTCCTCTATGCCATCGAGGGCCGTGAGCTGATCATGGACCGGGTGAGCGAGCTGACCGGGGCGCGGCTCACCACCACCTTCGGCCGCGTCGGCGGGCTGAATCGCGACCTCCCCGACGGCTGGGTCGACCGGGTCTACAGGACGCTGGACAAGATCCACGAGCTGCTCGGTGAGGTGGACGGCCTCCTCACCAACAACCGCATCTTCGTGGACCGGATGCGCGGCACGGGCGTCATCACCGCGCAGGACGCGCTGGACTTCGGCTTCACCGGCCCCTGCCTTCGCGCCAACGGCATCAACTACGACGTCCGCAAGGCGAGCCCCTACTGGGTCTACGACCGGATGAACTTCGATGTGCCCATCGGCGAGAACGGCGACAACTACGACCGGTACCTCATGCGGATGGAGGAGCTGAAGCAGTCCGAAGCCATCGTCCGACAGTCACTCAAGGAAGCCCCGCCAGGGCCGATCATCGTCGACGACTGGCGCATCGCGCTCCCGCCGAAGGCCGAGGTGTACGGGACCATCGAGGGCGTCATCGCTCACTTCAAGCTGGTCATGGAGGGCGTGCCGGTGCCGCCGGGCGAGGTCTACGACTGCACCGAGGCCGCAAACGGCGAGCTGGGCTGGTACCTGGTGAGCGACGGCTCGGGCCGTCCGTACAAGGTGCACGTCCGCGCGCCGGGGTTCGCCATCCTCTCCGGCGTCCCCCGGATGATCGAGGGGAAGATGCTGGCCGACCTGATTCCGACGTTCGACACCATCAACATGATCGGCGGCGAGGTGGAGCAGTGAGCGAGAGCGACCGCAAGAAGCCTAGCGGGGACGCGCAGCCGTCTCCGCCCGGCGCGCCGACGGTCCATCCCGCCGCCGGCACCGGTCCGACTCCGACCAACCCTCCGCCCTCGCCCACTGCGAGCGGCCCCCGGGCCGGCATCGAGCACCAGCCTCCCGCGGCCAAGCCGCCGATCCCCCCGCCCACTCCCGGCGGGAAGCCCACGCCCAAGCACCCCGGCTTCGTCACGGTGACGGTGGACGGCAAGGAACTCGTCGCCAAGCCCGGCGAGAACATGATCGACGCGGTGAAGAAGGTCGGCTCGGACATCCCCTACTACTGCTACCACCACCGCCTCTCCATCGCCGCCAACTGCCGGATGTGCCTGGTGGAGGTGAGCAACTCGCCGAAGCTGGTGCCCGCCTGCCAGACCCCGATGGCCGAGGGGATGGTCATCCACACCAACAGCCCGCGCGTCCAGGAGATGCAGCGGGCGGTGATGGAGTTCCTCCTCCTCAATCACCCGGTGGACTGCGCCATCTGCGACCAGGCCGGCGAGTGCAAGCTCGAGGACTACTACCAGCGCCACGACTACCGCTCGTCCCGGCTCGAAGGCGAGAAGTTGATGAGGGCCAAGCGGAAGGTGCTCGGGCCCACGGTGGTGCTCGACCAGGAGCGCTGCGTCCAGTGCACCCGGTGCGTGCGGTTCATGGCCGAGGTGGCCCGGGAGCCGCAGCTCGGGATGTTCGGCCGGGGCAGCGCCGAGTACATCGACACCTTCCCCGGCAAGCAGCTGGACAGCAATTACTCGGGGAACACGGTCGACATCTGCCCGGTGGGCGCGCTGCTCAACCGCGACTTCCGCTTCCGGGCCCGGAGCTGGTTCCTCTCCGCGGCGCCGAGCGTCTGCACCGGCTGCTCGCGCGGCTGCAGCACCTTCGTGGACTTCATGGGGCAGGACATGTACCGGTACCGCCCCCGGGAGAACGAGCAGATCAACAAGAGCTGGATGTGCGACCAGGGTCGGCTCTCGTACAAGTACGTGAACCAGCACCGGGTGGCGGCGGTGATGCTCGGCCGGGGCGAGGACCGGCGCGAGGCCACCGTCCCCGAGGCGCTCAGGTCCGTGGCGGAGCAGTTCAAGGCCCTGGCGGGAACCGAGGGGCTGGCGGTGCTCGCCTCGCCGGTGGCCTCGAACGAGGACCTGCTCGCGACGCTGAGCTTCGCGCGGGACGCGCTCGGCGTCCGCTCGGTCTTCGTGAGCGGCCGTCCCGGGGGAGCAGGCGACCACTACCTGATGACCCCGGACAAGAATCCCAATCGCCGCGGGCTGGAGTGGATCGCGCGGGGTCTGGATCTCGCCCTGAAGCCCTTCTCCGAGCTGGCCCAGGCGATCAACAGCGGCAAGGTCAAGGCGCTCTACGCCATCGGCGGCGAGGTGCCGGTGGATCCCTCCCTCGTCGCCCAGGGCTTCGCGAGGCTGGAGTACCTCGTGCTCCAGGCATCCAACGAGTCGGCCATCACCGCGCAGGCGCAGGTGCTGCTGCCGGCGGCGGTCCACGTGGAGGACGAGGGCACGTTCACCAACCTCGACGGCATCACCCAGCGCTTCCGGCGCGCCTACCCGCCGCGGGCGGACGTGAAGCCCCACTGGGCGTGGGCCGTGGCCCTGGCCCGGGAGTTCGGCTTCCCCTGGGCGCATGCCAGCGCCCGGGACGTGTTCCGCGAGTGGGGGCCGCGGGTGGCCGAGCTCGCCAGCTTCGACTGGGATGGAGCCGCGCCGCCGGTGAAGATCGCCCGGGGGCTCAACCCCCTTCCCACCGCCGCGGACGGACGGCCGCCGGGGTACCGTGAGTTCGGCCCGCCGCGGGATCGGGGGATCTGACCGTCATGAAAGCGCTCGAGGTCATCATCGCGATCGGGGTCATCCTCGGAGCCATCTTCGGGCTGAGCGCGCTCGCTTACGCCCTCGGCGGATGGATCGAGGCGGGCTTCCCGTTCTTCGGCCACAGGCTGGTGGAGTCGGGCCTGCCAGGCTGGGCCTGGGTGAGCAACATGCTCATTCTCGTCCTTGGCTTCGTGATGCTCATCGCCACGTTCCTCACGCTCGCCGAGCGGAAGTGGAGCGCGATGATCCAGGACCGCATCGGTCCGAACCGCGCGACCATCGACCTCCCCGGCCTGCGGGGGCGGCCTCTCGGCGGCGTATTCCACGTCGCGACCGACGCCCTGAAGATGCTGACCAAGGAGGACTTCCGGCCGAAGGTTGCCGATGCTCTCCTGTTCAACCTCGGCCCCATCCTCGCCTTCGCCCCGGTCCTGGCGCTGTTCGCGGTGGTGCCCGTCGGTCCCCAGGTGACGGTGTTCGGGCAGAGGGTGGGCTTGCAAGTCGCGAACCCCGACTTCGGCATGCTCTGGGTCTTCGCCATCGCCTCGCTGGCGGTGTACGGGACCTCGCTCGCCGGCTGGGCCAGCAACAACAAGTTCGCGCTGCTCGGTGGCGTGCGCGCCAGCTCGCAGATGATCTCCTACGAGGTCGCGCTCGGGCTCGGGCTCGTCGGCGTGATGATGGCCTTCTCCAGCGTTCGCCTCCCCGAGCTCATCCAGGGGCAGACCACGCACCTGTGGGGCGGGACCGTGGAGCTCCCCCGGCTCGGAGCGGTCAACCTCGGAATCCCGGCCTGGGGACTCTTCCTCCAGCCGGTGGGCTTCATCGTCTTCTTCGCCGCCGCCTTCGCCGAGACCAAGCGTGCCCCCTTCGACGTGCCCGAGGGCGAGAGCGAGATCATCGGCTACTTCGTCGAGTACTCGGGGATGAAGTTCGGCCTGTTCATGATCTCCGAGTTCGCCGAGGTGGTGATCCTCGCGGCGATCACCACCGCGATCTTCCTCGGCGGCTGGAACATCGGGTTCGGCTTCGACTCGACGCTCACCCGCGCCCTGACGCAGGCGAACCTGGGCTGGCTCCTCGGGGCGATCTACGCGACCGTCTTCTGGATCAAGGCTCTCCTCCTCTGCTACCTCCAGCTGGCCATCCGCTGGACCTTCCCCCGCTTCCGGTACGACCAGATCCAGAGCCTCGGCTGGAAGATCCTCCTCCCCATCGCTCTGGCGAACATCTTCATCACCGGTGCGCTCATCCTCGTGGACCCCTCGCTGCGGAGCCTGGCGGTGCTGGGGTTCGTGGAGATCGGGTTCGTCCTCGCGCTGACCCTCCGGAGGCCCGAGCCCGCCGGCCACGAGGCGGACGACGCGCACCTGCCGGCCGACGCGCACGGCCACGCTCCTCCCCCGTTGCCCGGGGCTGCCGCCGCGTCACACCACTGAGCTCCCGGGAATCCGAATGGCCTACAAGGCGACCAAGAACCCGACCACGGACCTGAGGGAGCGGCTCTTCCTCCCCGAGCTGCTGCGCGGCCTGGCGATCACCACCCGGCACTTCCTGCGGAACCTGTTCAATCCGCGGGACACCAACGTCCACGTCGTGGACCGCAAGGGACCCAACCTCGTCTCCACGGTCAGCTACCCGGAGGAGAAGACCCCGTACCCGCCGGGGTACCGGGGTCTGCACCGACTGGTGCCCCGCGACGACGGCAAGCCCCGCTGCGTGGCCTGCTACATGTGCGCCACCATCTGCCCGGCGCAGTGCATCTACATCGAGGCCGGCGAGTACGAGACCACCGACCCTTCCAGCGAGAGCCGGGTCATCGAGAAGTACCCCACCCAGTTCGTCATCGACGAGCTCCGCTGCATCGTCTGCGGCCTGTGCGTGGACGCCTGCCCCAAGGACGCGATCCGGATGGACACGGGGCTGCACACGCCGTCGGAGTACAACCGCTCCGGCTTCGTCTGGGACATTCCAAAGCTGCTCCAGGGTCCGGCGGTGAGTCACGCCTCGGACCCGTGGAACAAGCGCGCCTCGTCCGCGACGCCTCCGCACCAGCATCACGAGCCGCACACCCGCATCGGCGAGGGGCTGGTCCCGCTGAAGCTACCGACGGGCGAGCAGCAGAAGCGTACCGAGGTGACGGATCAGGCCATCCCTGTCACCCGGTTCCTGAAGGACTAGGGAGCAGAGAGCGGCCGGGGGCCGGATCTGGATGCGGTGTCTCGCTCCGCCCCTCGAGCGGGCGGCCTGCGCGAACCTCGCGCGCTCGGCACCGGCTCGTCTCGAACGCTCGCAAGCCCTCGAACTCTAGCTACCCGGCGCGAGCGGCCGCCCGGCCGGACTGGAGCTGGTCCCGCACCTCGGCCAGCATCGCGTAGCTGCGCACCCGCGCCGCATGGTCGTGGATCTGCCCCGAGACGATGAGCTCGTCCGCGGCTGTCCGGGCCAGGAAGCCCTCCAGCCCGCGGCGCACCGTCTCCGGCGCTCCGACGAAGGCGCAGGAGAGCGCCTCGTCGAGCAGCTCCCGCTCCACGGGGGTGAGACTCTCCTCGAAGCCCTCACGCGGCCGGGGGAGGCGGCCGGCGCGATTGCTCCGGAGGTTGAGGAACCCCTGCTGGAGGGACGAGAAGTGGAAGCGAGCCTCCTCGTCGGTCGGGGCAACGACGACGGTCGAGCCGACCATCACCCGCGGCACCGCGAGCCACTCGGAGGGCTTGAACTTGCTTCGATAGACGGCGAGCGCCTCCATCAGCTGCGCGGGAGCGAAGTGCGAGGCGAAGGCGAACGGCAGGCCCAGCGCCGCTGCGAGCGAGGCGCCGAAGAGGCTCGAGCCGAGGATCCACACCGGGACCTCGGTCCCCTCGCCGGGGATCGCGTGCACGCGCTGGCCGGGGCGCGGCTTGCCCAGGTACTGCAGAAGCTCGACCACGTCCTGTGGGAACTGGTCCGAGTCGGAGGTGAGATTTCGGCGGAGAGCGTAGGCCGTCCGGGGATCGGTTCCGGGCGCCCGGCCGAGCCCGAGGTCGATGCGGCCCGGGAAGAGCGTGGCGAGCGTGCCGAACTGCTCGGCGATGACCAGCGGCGCGTGGTTGGGGAGCATGATGCCGCCCGCTCCCACCCGGATGCGGGACGTCCCCGCAGCCAAGTGGCCGATGACGAGGGACGTCGCCGAGCTGGCGATGCCGGGGATGTTGTGGTGCTCGGCGAGCCAGTAGCGCTCGTACCCGAGCCGCTCGGCGTGCCGCGCCAGCTCGAGGGAGTTGCGGAGCGTCTCGGCGGCGCCGCCCCCCTCGCAGATCGGCGCGAGGTCGAGGACGGAGAACGGCGGTGCGGAAGTCGGCATGGCGCCGGGGAGATAACCGCTCCCGCCGGGTGACGCCGGTCAGTCGTTCAGGGCGTCGCCCGGGTCGCCCCGAACAGGCCGGCGAGCACCAGGTCGGCAGCCGCGCAGAAGGACGGGTACCAGCGAGGGACAGCCCGGCTGATGCGCCCCTCGTGATGGGCGAGATCCCAACCGGCATGCAGCACCAGCGCGGCGGTCAGGAGCCAGGGCGCCGAGGAGGCGCCGAACACGGCAAGCACGAGCATGACCACCCCACCGGTGGCCTCGATGAGCGCCGGGCGGGTGCCCGAGGCGAGGCCGAAGCCCACGTAGATCGCGCCGATCCACGCCACCAGCGCGCCCTCGATCCCGAGCTGCCAGGACGCGGGGAACGCCCGTGCGACCCCATAGGTCACGGCGCCGAGCAGGACCCCCACCAGCACCTCCCGCCAGCGGGAGAGGAGCGTGCTCACGTCGCGCCGAGCGCCCGGGCGATGTGGAACGTCACCACCGCGCCGACGTAGGCGAGGGTGCTCATCGAGACGAAGGCGAGCAGCGGCGCCTTCGCGGTCCCCGTCTCCTTGCGCATGACCACCAGGGTCGACGCGCACTGGAGCGAGGTGGCGTAGAAGACGAGCAGCGCCAGGGCAGAGGCGAGCCCCATTCCCCCGAGCTGGAGCGCGCTCGAGAGCTGGGCGAGGTGCTCACCTGCCTCCTCCAGCCCGTTCAGCGTCCCCATCGTTCCCACGAAGACCTCGCGGGCGACGAACGAGCTGACGATGCCCACGGCCGACTTCCAGTCCGCCCCCATGGGACGGAAGACCGGCTCGAGCAGGTGACCGAGGCTCGCCAGCCAGGACTGCTCGAGGTGCCCCGAACCGTGGGGGAAGTAGCCGAGCGCCCAGACGACGACTACCACCGCGAAGATCACCGGCGCGGCTCGGCGGACGAAGCTCCAGGAACGGGACGCCGCGGCGACGAGGATCGGCTTCACCCCGGGCACCCGGTAGGGCGGCAGCTCGACCACGAACGGGGCGTCGCCCAGCCGGCCTCCGAGCTTGCGGCGGGTGAGCCGATCCAGCACCGCCGCGGCGAGCAGCGCGTTCACGATGCCGAACACGTACACCCCGGCGAACACCAGCCCCTGCAGCCCGATGAGCCCCTTCACCAGGCTCACCGCCGGGATGAAGCCGCCGATGATGAGCGCGTAGATGGGAAGTCGCGCCGAGCAGGAGGTGAACGGGATGACCATCACCGTGATCAGCCGGCGACGGGGAGACTCGATGGTCCGGGCGGCCATCATCGCGGGGATCGCGCAAGCGTGGCCGGAGAGGAGCGGGAGGAAGCTCCGGCCCGACAGCCCGAACCAGCCAAGAGGCCGATGGAGCAGCACCGCGGCCCGGGCCAGGTATCCGGAATCCTCGAGCGCGCCGATGACCAGGAAGAGGATGAAGATCTGCGGCACGAAGGTGAGGAACGCGCCGATGCCGGCGAACACCGCGTCCTGGACGAAGTCGTGGGCGATGCCGGCCGGGAGCAGCCCGCCGACGAAGGTGCCCGCCGCGGCCACCCCGTCCTTCACCAGGGACATCAGCGGCGCGGCCCAGGTGAAGATGGCCTGGAAGAGGATGGCCATCACCAGGAGGAAGACGGGCAGCCCGAGCGCGGTGGAGAGGAAGACCCGGTCGATCCGCTCCTGGGACTTGAGGAGCACGTCGTCCCGAGGTCCGTGCGCGCGGGTGAGCCGCCTGGCGAGGCGCTTCCGGTCCTCGATGGACGCGGGAACGGCGCACCGCTCGTCCCAGGGAGGCTCGCGGTCGAGGTGGTGGAGCGTCGCGCGGAGCTCGTCGAGCCCCTGCCCGGTCTTCGCCGAGACCCCGATGAAGTGGCAGCCGACGGCCGAGCTCAGCCCGAGGGGGTCGAGGCGGGCGCTCGGGCCGACCAGCTCGTCGATGACGTTGACCGCGGCGATGACCGGGACGTGAACCGCGCGGGCGCGAGGAAGCAGCTCGAGCAGGAGGTAGAGGCTGCGCTCGAGCCGGGTGGCGTCGAGGACGCAGACGATGGCCTTGGTGCCCGGGTCGGCGAGGGCCTTCTCCAGCCGCTCGATGGCGACCCGCTCGTCGAGGGTGAGGGGCTCGAGGGAGTAGATGCCCGGGTAGTCGTGGATGACGAGGCCGCCGGCATGGCCGGAGCGGACCTCGGTGGTCACGCCGGGGTAGTTGGCGACCTTCTGGGCGATGCCGGTGAGCCTGCTGAAGAGGAGGCTCTTGCCGGAGTTGGGGTTGCCGACGAGGAGGACGTCGGCGCGGTCAGCCGCGGACGCCGTCATCGCCGTCCGCCGGGCCGAGCAGCACGTGCGCCGCGATGTTCATCTCGAGGGCGAACGCGGCTCCCGACACGGCGTACACGCGGGGACCACCGAAGGGGGCACGGCGGACGCAGCGCACGACGTTTCCGTCCATGAACCCGAGCTCACGCAGGCGCCGCCCCACCTCCGGGCGGAGCTCCGTCCCGAAGCCATCGATGCGCGCACGGGCGCCGGGCGGCAGCTGCGCGAGGTTCCTCATACAGCCTTTATATTGAGACTGATTCTCAAAGTCGAGTCCAGCTTCCCCCATCCGTCCGGCGCCTTGCAAGCGGAGAACCGACTGGAATGATTCGACTTTTGAAGGTGTCTGACACCTTCGTCAAGTGCGCCGAGGCTGCGCCATCCAGGCCTCTCATGGCCCCGCGCAGTCCGCCTGCTCGCGGGGGACTCCCGTCGAAGGTGTCTGACACCTTCGGGGCGGGGTGCAGCTCGATCTCGAAAGAACGCGTTGCCGCGACTCGTCTCGCACGCCCTGTGCCGCGCATCCAGGTTCGGGCGAATGCGCTCCGTCGGGACGAGATCCGGGGCGAGCCCGGGGGAGTCGCTCGACCGGGCCGGGCGAAGTCGAAGGTCTCGCAGCTGCCCGCGAGCGCCTCGGTCGAAGCGAGAGCGACCGGAACCCACGCGCTTGCCCAGGTGGTTTCCCCGGGCGACGATCCCCGCTCTGACCAGCGCCCCCGCCAGCGCCACCCCGCTCACCCGCCGCGAGGCCCTCGCCCGCGCGGCCGATCGGCTTGCCCGCCAGCGTCACCTCATGGCGGTGCGCGACGGTGTGGTGGGGGCGCTCCCGCTGGTCATGGTGGGCTCGTTGTTCCTCCTCGCCGCGCAGCCGCCCTGGCCCGCCCTCCAGCGGCTCGTCGCCCCGTATGCCGCGACGCTCCTCCTCCCCTACCGCGCGCTCGGCGGCTGCATCGCGCTGTGGGTCACCTTCGGCACCGCGCAGTCGCTCGCCCGCGCCTACAAGCTCGACGCAACGAGCGCCGGCCTCATCGCCGCCGCCGGCTACCTCGTCGCCGCGCTCCAGCCCGGCGCAGCGGCCCAGCCCGCATCGCTGGTCCTCGCCCGGCTCGGCGCGGGCGGCATCTTCGCCGGTCTCCTCCTGGCCATCGCCAGCGTCGAGCTCACTCGCGTGCTCGTCGAGCGCCGCTGGACCCTCCGCCTCCCGGGCGGCCCTCCCGAGGTCGTCGTCCGCAGCTTCGTCGCCCTCCTCCCCGCAGCCCTGGTGCTGGGCGGCGTCTTCCTCGTCGTGCACGTGCTCGGCCTCGACCTCATCTCGCTCCTGGAGCGGGCCGTCGCCCCGCTGGTCCATGCCGCGGACTCGCTCGGAGGCGTCGTGGGCCTGGTCCTCGCGGACAGCCTGCTCTGGCTGCTCGGGGTGCACGCTGCCGCGCTCACCTCCGCGCTCCGCCCGGTCTGGGAGTCGATGCTGGTCGCCAACATGGAGGCCGTCGCCGCCCACGCCCCGCCCCCGCACATCGCCCCGCTCCACTTCTTCCTCTGGTTCGTCTGGCAGGGCGGCTCCGGGACGGCGCTCGCACTCGGGCTACTCCTCCTGCGCTGCCGCTCGGCGCAGCTCCGCGCGGTCGGACGGGCCGGGATCGTCCCGGCGCTCTGCAACATCAACGAGCCGCTGCTCTTCGGCGTGCCCATCGTCCTGAACCCGCGGCTCGCTCCGCCCTTCATCCTCGCCCCGCTGCTCTCCGCCATCGTGGCCTGGACCGCGTTCCGTCTCGGCTGGGTCCATCCGCCCTACCTGGAGACCCTCTGGACCCTCCCCGCACCGGTGGGGGCCTGGCTCACCACCGGGGGCGACCCGCGCGCCGTCGTGCTCCAGCTCACCACCCTCGCCCTCGCCATCGCCGTCTACTGGCCCTTCGTTCGCCGCGAGGACCGCCGACTCGCCAACGAGGAGCAATCGGCTGGAGGGCCCTCCCTTCCGCCCGCCGCGCCGACACCGGAGAACTGGAAACCCGTGCCCACCTACCGCGTCTCCATCTGCAAGGGGCCGGACTGCCGTCGCAACGGCGCCGAGCGCGTCGCCGCTGCGGCCCAGGACGCGGTGAAGGACCTCGAGCTCCGCGGCCGCTGCACTCTGGCCCGGGGCGGGTGCTACGGGCTCTGCCACCTCGGACCCAACGTGGTGATCCGCGAGGAGCGCCCCCGCCCGCCGGACCCCTTCCGCCAGGAAGACTTCCAGCTCATGGGCTGGGAGGACGAGGTCCACTACGCCCAGATGACCCCGGAAAGCGTCCGCACCGTCCTCTCCGAGCACGTGGGCCATGACCGCCCGGTCGAGGCCCTCAAGGGCGCCCGCGAGGACTGAACCGCAGGCGGATCCACCCCCGAGGGGCTTGACCCGCGGCGCAAGCTTCGTGCCGCACCGTTGCCGGTCTGGAACCAGGTGAACACCTTCATGAACCGTCGGGGGAGGAAATTTGCATGCGACGTTGGGCAGCAGGAGCGCTGGTGGCGTTCGGCTGTGCCTGTGCCGGTGCGCCGCCGCTCCCGGCGGATCGACTCGCCCAGGCCGAGGCCGAGGTCCGGGCAGCCCAGGAGATCGGCGCCGAGCGCGCGCCCCAGGCGAAGGTCCACCTCCAGGCCGCCCGGGACACCATCACCAACGCCCGGGAGACCAACACGGACGACCCCGAGGGCGCTGCCCGGAAGCTCGAGATCGCCCGGGCCCAGGCCGAGCTGGCCAACGCGCTCGCCCGCGAGCAGCTCGCCCGCACCGAGGCGGAGCAGGCTCACGCCCGGCTGGACGCGCTGCGGAGCGGGCCCGACGTGCTCGCCCCGGAACCGACCCGGAACGCAGGGGGGACTGCGCGATGACCCGGACGACGCTCCTCCTCCTTCTGGGGGCGACGCTCTCCGCCGGCTGCGCGCATCTCACGTCCACCGACCGGCTCGACGAGGCCCGGGTCGCCTACGAGAAGGCGCAGCAGGGACCTGCCGCCGCGTCCAGCCCCGCCGACCTCGCGACCGCCAAGAAGTTCCTCGACGTCGCGGAGAAGGGGCTCGAGACCGGGGACCCGAGGCTCGTCGACGACCGGGCCACCATCGCCATCCTCAAGATCCAGGCCGCCGAGGCCCTGGGCCGGACTCACGAGCTCGCCGCGGAGCGCGACCGGACGCTGCAGGCGCTGGCAGCGACCCGCCAGCAGCTGCTCGACGAGGCGCAGCAGAAGCTGGCCCTCACCCGGGTCGAGCTGGAGAAGGAGAAAGTCGCGCGGGATGCCGCCGAGGCGCGCCTCGGCGAGGCCCGGGCCGTGCTGGCCCGCGAGACCGAGATCCGGGACCTTTCCGAGGGAACGGTCATCACCCTCCCCGGAGGGCAGCTCTTCCATCAGGGCCGCGCGGATCTGCTCCCCTCCGGCCGCGACCGGCTGAGCCGGGTGGCCGACTTCCTGAAGTCCGCCAGCCGCTCGGCCCGGGTCCAGGCGCAGCCCCCGAGCAAGGGTTCGCGGAAGGCGGCGCTCGCGCTCTCGGGCAAGCGCGCAGAGCGCGTCCGCGACTTCCTCGTCGGCGAGGGCGTCACCGCCCGGCAGATCATCGCCGAGCCGCCGACCCGCACGCCCACCCGGACGTTTCCCGACTCCCCCGAGTACGCCGCGAACGGGGCGGTGGACATCGTCCTCGAGCCAGCCCGGGCCCGCACCGGCGGCGCGACCAGCCCCGGACGACCGTAGCGCCCCCGAGCGGCGGGCTCAGCCCGCTTCCACGAGCTTCGCCAGCTGCGCCAGCGAGAGGCGCCAGCCGAGCGCGTTGTCCTCCTCGGACAGACCCGGCGGGAGGTTCTCGTGCTCGGCCGCGACGTAGGTCGTGTCGCCGGCCTCCACCAGCGTGTAGCGGATGGTCATCTCGCCCCGCATGACCGGATCGTCGGTCTCGAACTCCACCACCTGCACCACCCGCTCTCCGGGCACCAGCTCGACGAAGCGGCCGTGAAAGGTGTCGGTCTGGGGGCTGGTCTTCCCCGTCCCGGTTGGCGCACGGTAGCTGAGCGAAATCCGGAAGCTCCCCCCCTCCCGGGCGTCGAACGCATGCACCTCGCTCCGCATCCCCGGCGGGACCATCCAGGTGACGACCGCCTCGGGATCGATCAGGGCCTGGTAAACCCGCCCCGGCCGCGCCCTCACTGGCTGAGTGACTCGCGTGAAGCGCATGGGGCCACGCTCACACGGCCGAGGGGGCCCGGCACAAGCCGCGACCGCGGGCCGACGTTCGCTGGCCGACCCGTCGATCAGCCTGGACGCCGGAGGTCTCCCCGGCCGTCCCAGTCCGGCGGCGGCGGCGAGGCCTGGTAGCCGCGTACCCGCTCGGCCCAGCGGGCCGAGACCGCGTCCACCCCGGCGTGCTGCTGGAAGAAGGCGAGCGCTCGGGCGAAGTCGCGCCGGCGCACCCGGGCCAGCGCCTCGGTCCAGCCCTGGAGCACGGGCACCAGCGGCGGAGCGACCTCGCCACGGCGGCAGACCAGCTCGTAGATCGTCTGCGGACCGCCGCCCACCGTCACCACGTCGAACTCGCGGAAGACGAACTCGTCTCCGGCGCGGCGCTGGGTCTCACCGGACGCGAGGAGGTCCGTCCCGTACAGGCGGTTGGCGCGCTCGAGGCGCCCGGCGATGGCCACCGGCTCCCCGAGCACCGTGTAGTTCGACTTGAGGGCGCTCCCCATGTCCCCGGCCACCACCTCGCCGGTGTGGAGCGCCATCCGTGCGTGAACCTCGACGCCGAACCGCCGCTGCCACTCGGGGCGGAGCCGGTTCAGCTCGGCGCGGATGGAGAGCGCCGTGCGGCAGGCCACCGGCCCGTGCCGGTCCAGCCGAACCGGCGCTCCCCAGAAGGCGATGAGCGCATCGCCCGCGTACTCCACGTGGCCCCCGGTCTGGCGCACCAGGTGGGTGAGCTCACCGAAGTAGGTGTTCAGCAGATCCACCAGCACCTCGGGAGGCAGCAGCTGGTGAAGGCGCCGGAACCCGTCCAGGTCGGCGAAGCAGAGCGTCACCTCGCGCCGCTGCGGACGCATCAGCGCCACGTTCCGGAACACCTGGTCCGCGATGTCCGGGCTCACATAGCGGCCGAGCGCACCGTAGACGAAGTCACGCATCTGCCGTTCGGTCCGGAGCGCGTACCGGCCGGTGATGAGCCAGGCCAGACCGAACGCCACCAGCGGACCACCGGCCGCGAGCCAGACTCCGTCCACCACCATCAGGCGCCGGACCCAGAACAGCCACAGCACCACCGCCGCTACCGCGGAGAGCACGTAGAGCAGCGCGCCCACCGCCGAGCGGAACAGTCCGCTGAACCCGAGCGCGAGGAAGCCTCCCGCGAAGGCCAGGGCGAAGGTGGCGAGGACGTCGCTGCGGACCGGAGCCCGGAGGATGCCCGCGCCGTCGATCCAGTTCTCCAGCGCCTGACCCACCACCGCGGCGTGCGAGACGCCGTCTCCCAGCGGGGTCGCCGGCCAGCTCCCCGAGTTCCGGAAGGTCTCGGCGAGCACCACCGCCCGGCGCTGGACGTCATTGCGCGCGTGGGCCGGCACGCCCTCCTGGGCATCGTAGAAGTTCTGGACGAAGCGCCAGGCGGAGATGGCCCGCTCCAGCGAGCCCCGTCCGTCACGCCCGCCCTCGGCCGCGTCCCAGCGGATCAGCGCATAGCCGGAGCGGTCGGCCGGGATGCCCTTCCCTCCCACCACCAGGAGCCGTCCCTCGCTCCACACCACCTCCCGGCTTTTCGCCCGGGCCAGCGCGCCGGCCAGTGCGAGCGACGGGAGCAGGTACGGCCGCCCCTGCGGCGAGACCCAGCGGACCAGGTGCTGGACGCCCCGCACCTTCCCGTCCGGGTCCACGGCCAGCGCGGTGTGGCCGTAGCGGCTGCCAGCCCCCACCAGCACCGAGGCTGGCACGTCGAGGGAGCGCGCGAGCGGGACCGCGTCCACGTCCACGCCCTGCGCCTCCACCGAGGCCACCCGCACCAGGAGGTCCTCCGGCGTGACCTGGAACGCCCGATCCGCCGCCCCGAAGTCGCGGAGCTGCGGGGTGCCCGCGCCCCCCAGGCGCCGGGTGAGCTGCCGGGCCTCGTCGGCGGAGCTGACCCCGGCCCACACCCGGACCCGCCCGCCCTCCGGCACGGCGAACGCGGGCGCCTTGCTCGCCAGAACGCGGCGCAGGAGCTCGGTGACCGCGGGCCCGTCGCTCTCCTCGGTGCCCACCAGGACCAGCGAGGGCCGGAGAGGGCGCACCACCGCGGGCGGTGGAGCGGCGGACAGGGAGAAGCCGAGCACGGTTCCCGGGGTCGCATCGAGCGCGCGGCGGAGCTGCTCGTCGTCGGAGATCTCCCCACCCACCCGTGGGCTACCGCTGTCCAGCGCCCAGTCGAGGACCACCGTCGACGCGCCCTCGCGCCCCAGCTGACCCACGAGCCCGCCGAGCAGCGCTCGTGGCCAGGGCCAGACGCTCACGTCGGGATGGGGGTCCTCCCGCGCGTTGGCCAGCGTCTCGTCGTCAACGCCCACCAGGACCACGTCCCGGGCGGGCTCGCTCCGCCGTCCCACCTCGTGCAGCCGCCAGTCCAGGAGCGAGCGCTCCAGCGCGTCGATGGGCGCTCCGAGGAAGGTCCGGATCCGGAACCGCCGGGGCGGCTCCTCGTCGCGGAATCCCGGGGTGGGCGGCACGCGGGCGCTGACGATGGCGCCCACCGCGCTGCCGAGCACGGCGGCCTGGAAGAGACTGAACCCGAGCACGCGCAGGAAGCGGCGCCCGGCGGACGGGAGTCGAGGTGACAGGAGGCCGGCATGTTGCCGTCACCCCCCGGGACCGGACAAGCCGAAACTCACAGCAGTTTCCGCTGTCAGGGGACGGAGCGGGTCGAGGACGCGCCCGTGCTCGCCGTCGCCCCCTTGAGCTGGTCGGGGAGCGCGTCCTGCGCGGACCGGAGCTTGTCGCGCAGGTCGTTGCGCAGCTCGGCGCCCGGCTTCG
>Ga0105104_10000834_pt1 | contig 23892 bp, 19 predicted proteins | sample PPLLaktember2015_3_FD_87034 | JGI IMG/M metagenome (GOLD analysis project Ga0105104, IMG submission 87034) | Freshwater sediment microbial communities from Prairie Pothole Lake near Jamestown, North Dakota, USA - PPLs Lake P7 Core (6) Depth... | ecosystem: Environmental > Aquatic > Freshwater >...
CTTTGTCCCTGCTGGGGCACCCAGGGATGAAAATGGTCGGAGATCAGCAGGAACTGGAAACCGGATTGCTCCGCCATCTGTGCGTGGGCAACCAGTTTATTCGGTTCATGTTCCTCACTGGATAAAGCATATCCTAACGTGATCAAGGTTTATATCCTTTTCTTTTATCGATTTGCTGTCTGTTCGGACTCACGAGGAGGCTGTTGCCGTCAGAAACGGGCAACCTCCTCTGACGCAGGGGTCCGCACGCTGGACAATTAATGTGGTTCGAGTGGCGCTGCCCCATTGGACCCTCCGGCGCCACTCGAACATTGACTGGTCTTAGACGACTCGCCTTCCGAGGAAGAGCGAGATCAGGAATAAGACCAGGAATACCCCAAATAAAAGTTTGGCGATCCCGGCTGCCGCCCCGGCGATAGTAGAAAAACCCAGCACTGCCGCGACTAATGCCACGATCAGGAAGAAAATAGACCAGGATAACATGTGAACCTCCTTTTCAAATAACTATATCTGCCTGACCGGAAGCCGGCAATTCATGATGTTCCTAACGCCGGGTAGAAATGTAGAGCAGCGCCATAGGGCATTCCCCTAATCCCTTTAGGATGTTTCCCCATAATAAGTTTTTTCTTTCCCTCTTACTATTAAGAAAGACAAAGTGGTGGGTTTTAGGACTGTTCGTCAAAAATCAGCAGAAAAGGGTTTTATCCACGAGAAGGAGATAAACAATGAGAAGGTTCGGTCGTAAAAGCAAAAAGAGAAGTACTGGAAAAGTTATTGCTGCCGCACTTGTTGGAAGTGTCGTCGGTGCGACAGTTGGTTTGTTAATGGCGCCCAGCTCCGGTAAGGAGATGCGCCGTAAGATTAACAGCGGAGCTATGGATGCGCGCGAACGTGCGAAAACCGCAGTAAGGAACGTGGAGAGCCGGGCGCGTGAGTTGGCGGCAGAGGTAAATGAAGACGCAGAGGATGTAAAGAAAAAGGTTACCCGCCGCAAGAAGGTCGACTCCACGAGCAGGTAAGGGAACGGCACGGATTTCCGGAGAGCCACACCCTGTGGTTTTTTCTAACAAGGCAAATATGAATCCAATTAAAGTACTCCTGATAGTCGAAGTTCCGCTCATTGGCAGTATATTCGCCTCTGTCCTGGAGGATGAATCGGATATACAAGTTGCCGGTTGTGTAACAAACGTTCAGGAAGCGCTCAAGTTCATTCAGGAGCAGGATGTGAATATCGCCCTGATCAGCGTGGGGTTGCCGGAGCAGGGGGCTCTGGCGCTGACCCGCTCGATCGTGGAACGCGCCCCCGCTGTCAAGGTATTGGCATTGGGGCTGCTGGAGGAGGATCAGAAGGATACTCTGCGCTACATCGAAGCGGGTGCAGCCGGGTACATCCTCAAGGATAGTTCCCTGCAGGAGTTCGTTGAGACCATCCGGCTGGCGCACAAGGGGGAGGCACAGGTCTCCACCCGGGTGGCGGGAGCGATGATGGAACGCCTCTCCAATCTTGCCCGCATGTTTGCTGCCGTTGAAAATAAAATGGATGGAGATGTCCGGCTGACCGCGCGGGAGCGTGAGGTATTACAGTTTCTCGGTGAGGGCCTCACCAACCAGGAAATTGCGGCGCGCCTGGTTGTGGAGGTCGGGACCGTCAAGAATCATGTGCACAGTATCCTGGAGAAACTCCACGTAAGCAACCGGGATGAAGCCGCCTCTTATCTGGCGTTTATCAAGCGATAATCGTTTTCGGAAACACCAGTCTCACCACAGAGAACCTTATAAAAATCTCCGTGAACTGCGCGAACGCCGCGCAAAGCAGCGGCAGTACTCGAAGAGTGCCTTGTTCTCTGTGGTGAAATGATTCTAAAAAAATCCAGCTTTTCCTGAACGAATGGCATACCCTATCCCCAAATGGGACCACCTACCAAGCCAAGTAGGCGGAATCCCCATTGTGACAAGACTGATAGGCAACTATAGTTGGCACAATCACATGCTAAGGAGATACGTATGAAGGAACACCCTCGTGTTCTATCTGCCGCAAAGATTATTGGTGACCGGGTCGTGAATACCGAAGGCGAACAGCTCGGAAATATCAAAGATCTGATGATCGACCTGGATGACGCGCAGATCGCTTATGCAGTACTGTCCTTTGGCGGCTTTCTCGGCCTGGGCGATAAATTATTCGCCATCCCATTGGAAGCGCTGATATTTGGTGAAGATCATACGGTGATCCTGGATGTGGACAAGGAAGTGCTCAAAAATGCACCGGGGTTCGATAAAGATCGTTGGCCCGACAGTGCTCAATATGAGGCAGGCTGGCTGCTCGATATTTATGAGTATTACGGTTACTCACCCTACTGGATGCCTGACAAGTAGGTGGGACGGTCAGGACGAAAGCGCAATCATGGGGTAACAGGGATGAGAGGGATGCGAAGAATACGCTCCGACGTTCACGTCGGAGCGTATTCTTTAACTGTTGATGATCGGTGGTCGAGCGCCGCATCGAGACCATCGGTTTGATTCAAATGCTTTGTTTCCAAAAACTGTTGGTCTCGATACGAGCACTCGCTCTACTCGACCAACGGATATACTTCCACCAGCACCTCATGTGTCTTGCCGTCATCGGTAAGCGGGATCATCCCCTCCTTTAGTACCTTGCCATCCATGCTGACTTTATCTTTCCTGTGCTTCGCCTCCGCGTCCGATTGAGTCTGCACGCGAATGTGATAGAGCGTTTTTCCGAAGCGATAGTTGATCTGATATTCGTTCCAGTCTTTGGGGACATGCGGCTTGATCTGCAGGGTGTCACCCGTCCGCTGCAGGCCCAGCAGCATTTCCACTCCCAGGCGATACATCCAGCTGGCGGAGCCGGTGTACCAGGTCCAGCCGCCGCGCCCGATGTACGGCGCGATGCTATACACATCCGCGGCGATGACATAGGGCTCCACGCGATATCGATCGACTTTCTCCGGCGTATCGGCATGATAGATGGGATTGATCAGCCGGAATAGTTCCGTGGCACGCTCGTCCTGACCGAGTTGCGCGAATGCCCAGATCGCCCACAACGCGGCATGAGTGTATTGACCGCCGTTCTCACGGATGCCGCGCGGATAGCCTTTGATGTATCCGGGGTCGCGGGCGGTGCGCTGGAAGGGCGGCGTGAACAGCAGGATCAGCTCATCTTTCGGGCGGACCAGATTTTCATAGACAGATTCCATTGCCTTGAGCGCATTGTGTGGATCGGCATTCCCGGAGATGACTGCCCAGGACTGCGCGATCGAATCGATCTGACATTCATGGTTCGAGAAGGATCCGAGCCGGGAACCATCGTCATAGTAGGCACGCAGATACCACTCGCCATGCTCGCCATCCCAGCCGTTTTTCTCAAGCACCTTGTGAAGTTCAGTGATCTTGAGGCGAAATTCATCTGCTTGTTTGCGGTCATTTATCAGGTCGCAGATCTCGGCAAAGTCATTCAGGGTGCGGGAGAGGAACCAGCCCAGCCAGATGCTTTCGCCTCTGCCGTGGACGCCGACGCGGTTCATCCCGTCATTCCAATCATGTGCGCCCATCAACGGGATTCCATGCGGACCGGCGGTGATCCCCTTGAGGATGGCGCGGCGGCAATGCTCGTAGAGCGTCGCCGTCTCCCCGAATGGGAATTGCCCATAACGTTCGTGCTCCTCCGGCTTCAACGGTTCCGCCTCCAGGAACGGGACTTGCTCCTCGAGGATGGACCGGTCCCCGGTCACGCGTATGTAGTGCGCCGTGACATAGGGCAGCCAGAGCAAATTATCGGAGCAGCGTGTGCGCAGCCCGCGTCCCCCGGGTGGATGCCACCAGTGCAGCACATCGCCCTGCTCGAACTGGTGCGCCGCGGCATCGAGGATGTGGGCGCGGGTCAGGTCGGGCCGTATATGCACGAATCCCATCACATCCTGCAGCTGATCGCGGAAGCCATAGGCGCCGCTGGATTGATAGAAAGCAGTGCGTCCCCAGAAACGACAGGCGAGCGCCTGGTACAGCAGCCAGCGGTTCAGCAGGATATCCATGCCTGCGTCCGGGGTTTGGACCTGCGTCTGCTCCAGGATGCCATCCCAGAATTCGCCGACCTGCTGCCAGGCAGAGTCCACATTCTGGATGTTCTGATAGGTGCTGATCAGCCGTTCCGCATCGGCTCGGTCTGCGCCCTGCCCGAGCAGGAAGGTGATCTCTTTGGTCTCCCCGGGCTGCAACCAGAGCAGGCACTGTAACACCGCGCATGGGTCCGCACCGGCTTCGACGCGCGGCGTCAAGCCAACCCGTTCGAGCGCCGCGGGCCGGATGTAACTGCCCAGCTCCCCGAGGAATTCGCTGCGGTCGGTGGTCACACCGGTCGGTTCACGCGTGGATGCCAGGAAGGCGACGCGCTGCCCGAAGTCCGGGTTGTACAAATTGCATGCCAGCAGGGCAAAGTAGTTGAGGCGAATTCAGGAGAAATGTATGGGGCGGTGCTTTCGCGCGTCACGCCCAGCACCCATTCGGCGTAGTAGGTGACATTGATGCGGCGCATACGCTTCGTCGCATTGCGGAGCTTGAGCTGGACGACCTTGACCGGTTCATCCGGCACGACAAAAATCGTCATGGTCTGTTCCAGGCTGTGGCTGGCGTGCTTGAAAACAGTGTAGCCCGCCCCGTGACGGATGAGGTAGGGCGCGTCGGCGCGTGCCGGCAGCGGCGTGGGCGACCAGATCTGACCGGTGTCTTCGTCGCGCAGGTAGATGGCTTCGGAAGGCGGATCACTGACTGGATCATTGCGCCAGGGCGTCAGGCGGTTCTCCCCGCTGTTCTTTGACCATGTGGGACCCATGCCTGATTCCGTAACCAGGCAGCCGAACTCAGGCGTGGCGATCACGTTGCTCCACGGAGCCGGTGTCCATTGATCGCGACCGAGATAAATGACATATTCACGCCCGTCCTGCGTGAAGCCGCCCAGCCCGTTATCGAAGAGCAGGTCGGTCGGACGTTCGAGCGCCGGTTCTACCTCCAGGGGCGGGACCAGGTGCTCGATCGGGAGAAAGCGCGGGAGCCGGATGGGATCCATATCCAGCCGGGATAACTGCCGTTCGAGCGAACCTGCCTCCCCGTCGAGGACGACGCGGGCAACCGTCATCAGCAGGATCCGCTCTGCTTCGTTCATCTGATCTTCCTGGAGGAGAAAGATCCCGCCGCGGTCGTTCAACCATTCCTCGCTGCCGGTCTGCTCCAGCAGGCGGTAGATCCGGTTTTTGAAGCCCTGGTCGTAACTGGTCTCGCGCTGGTTGAAGATCACCAGGTCGATCATCAAGCCGCGTTTGCGCCAGTAGGTATGCGCCAGCAGCACTTCGCCCAGCAGTGCCAGGTCATCTTCCCGTTTTGTGCGCACCAGCAGGATTGGATAATCACCCGAGATGCCAAACGACCATAAGCCGGGCTGCCCGAGTGTGTTGGTGTTCAGCAGTTCCGGTTCCGCCCGCAGGGCATTGGAGATATAGAACAACGGCGACAGAAGCTTTTGGATCTGCTCGATCTTTTGGGAAGTGAGATTCAGCTGCGCCAGTTCATTTTCCGCCTGCAGGCGGATATCCTGGATTGCCTTGCCCACCTGTGACCAGCGGCGGTAGCGGCGCGCCAGGTCAATGGCTTCCTTGCGCGAATTTGCTGTCAGTGTGATGAAGACCACTTGCGCCGCCTGAAAGGGCAGGAGGACGATCTCGGCTTGCAGCGCACAGATCGGGTCCAGAGTGGCGCCGGTGGTCCCGGAGAGCACCGAAGCCTGATTGGGCGTCGAGAACACCGCAGGACGCTGGGGTGTGCCGCCGCGCCCGAGAAATTTTGCCCGGTCGGTTTCGTACCCGGTGAGGCTGATCTGGTCGTGATTGCTGGTAAAGAAGTGCGCCAGATAAATGGGTTCCTCGTCCCCCGAGCGGGGGCGGCGATGGAAGAGCAGCACCCCTTCCTTTTCGAGGAACTCACTTTCGAGAAAGAGTTTGTTGTATGCCGGGTGGCGCTGATCCGCGGATTGCTCGGCAAGGATGATCTCCGCATAGCTGGTGAGCGCCAGGACGCGCGAGCCATTGCCATGATTGGTGAGGTTGACCCGCCGAATTTCCACGTTATCGTTCGCAGCCACAGCCACCACCGTTCGCAGGACAATGTCCCCGTCCTGGCGTTCGAATTCGACGCGGTGAGGGTAGAAGTTCACTTCACTGCGGTCGGGCGGCAGGAGCGTCGGTTGAGGGGTGACCGACCACAACTGCCCATTCAGACGATCCTCCACATAGATCCAGCTGCCGTGATCGGTCAGCGTGGGATCGCCGCGCCAGCGCGTCAGCTCGAGGTCTTCCCAGCGGCTGAAACCGGAGCCGGTCGCGCTGATCAACAGGCTGTACTTGCCATTCGATAAACAGTGGACATGGACGTAGGGCGCGTCCGGCGTAACCCGCCAGGGATCGAGCGGGATGCGCGCATAAGAGTCGCGCACCGAGTCCGTTTGCTGGTGGCGGGGATGTTCGGTCGGCGCGTGGGTCGGTGTTTGTTCCTGCAGCAGCAGTTCGATGCTCTCCACGCGCGGGTCGGCATGGAAGCGCCGGATCATCCGTTTCTCGAACAGGTAGTTGCACAGGGAGAGCAGGATCATGCCCTGGTGATGCGCCATGAACGTCCGGATGACCGCATGTGTCTCCCCGGTCTTGAGGCGGTCGGTGGTGAAATCCACCGATTCGTAAAAGCCGTAGAGCCCCCACATCTTGAGGCTTTCCAGGCGGGCAAAGTTTTGCATGACCGCCTGAGGCAGGAAAGGCAGCGCCAGGATGGAGGCGTAGGGGGCGATCACCAGATCGTTCGTCAGACCGCGTTTGTATCCCAGGCTGGGAACGCCGAATGCCTGATACTGGTAAACCTGGACCGCGTCGAAGTTGTAATAGCTTGCCTCAGAGGTCCCCCAGGGAATATTGTTCTCCGCGCCGTATTGCATTTGTTGTTCGATCGCCGCACGGTTGCTTTGATCCATGAGGGTCCCCGGATAACTTTCTGTGAAGAGGTTCGGCATGAGGTATTCGAACATCGTGCCGCTCCACGAAAGCAGGCAGCGCACACCGTTGAACTCCGTCAAGGGTCTGGCAAGATACAGCCAGTGGTTTTGAGGCACGTCGCCGCGGGCGATGGCGATCAGGCTGGCAATGCGCGCTTCAGAAGCCATCAGGTCGTAGTAGTTGGGATCGAGGCGCCCCGACTCCACGTTGTAGCCGATGTGAAAGACATGCCGCTGCGGATCGTACAGGAAGCCGAATGGCATGGATTGCACGAACGATTCCGCTCTCGAAGCGAGGGCCGAGAAATTAGCCAGCAGAGAGGCGGCGTTCTTGCGGGCGGACTCAAGGTCATAGGCAAGCGCGTCGCACCATTCCGACACGACGATATCGTCCGGATCGAGCAGGCCGGTGATCTCCTCGACAAGATTGCCGGACCGTTTGCACAGTTCAGGGATCTGTCCGAGCAAAGGATGCAGGGAAAGGTTTTGCTCCAGGGCTTGCCAGGCAGCAGCCAGTTCGGGTCTTGACTCGAGGCGCTCCGGGCGCGGCATGTCTGCCAGGATGAGTAACCAGGGGGCTAAGACCTGGATGTCGATACGCAGGCGGCGGAGTTGATGGCGGACACGGTTGATCCAGATCGACAGCTTGTTCGCGATCTCGGGCGCGTATTCCTCGTCAGATTGCTGGATGGCTTCCCACAGCATACTTTCCAGTTCCACCTGATCGTCGCGGAACAGTTCCATCAACAGGACCGGGGAGAACTGGTTCGGGTCATTCAGAGCATTGACATGCCCCGCCAGAGATTGGATGGCGGCATTCAGCTTGTCCGCTGCCGGGCCCAGGTCCGCCTGCGCCAGGGTGAGTGACAACATGCCGAGCGTATCCAGAAACCCCTCCCAGCGAATCACCGGAGTTCGCACCATTTCGAAACAGCCCTGGCGCAGGGTCATCAAACAGGCTGCCAGGTTCCCGCTATCCACCGTGGAGATATAACGCGGCGGGAGCGGGGCAAAGGTGCGCGTATCGTACCAGTTCAGGAAGTGACCGCGGACGCGTTCCAGGGTATCCATGCTGTCGAAGGAATCGCGCAGGCGCAGCGAGAGCTCGAGCGGACCGATGTAGCCGAGGTCATGGGCAGAGAGGGTGGAGAGCAGCATCAAGCCGATGTTGGTGGGGGAGGTCCGGTGCGCCACCAGCCCGCGCGGCTCCTCCTGAAAGTGATCGGGCGGGAGCCAGCGGTCTTCGGGACCGACAAAGTGTTCGAAGTACAACCAGGTGGAGCGTGCCAGCAGGCGAAGTTTATGTTCCTGCGCCGGGATGATCTTCCGGACAGGCTTTTGTGTCGGCTGGCTGATGCGTGTCGCAATGTATGGGGCTGCCATCCAGCCGATCAAAAACGGCGAGGCGAGCAGCAGCGTGGCAGGATCCAGAAAAAATAACAGGATCAAAAAAAGAAATGCCAGCAGCGGTGCGACGATCATTGCCTGCCAGGCGGATTTCAGGCGGAGCCTCTTGCCGAAGAGTTGCACGGTATGCGCGGCGCTGACCCATTGCAGCATCCGTTTATGGGTAATCAATAAACGGACCAGCGTCGTCCCGATGGCGTCGAGGATGATGAGCGCCTCGTGCGGCAGAAAAACGATCTCGAACAGGGAACGCAGCCCCGCCAGCCGCAGCGGACGCGTGACGACCGTGGAATGATCCCTGCTGGAGAAGCTTTGAATAACTTCTCCGATGAAGTTTGTCACCACGGGGATCAGGTAGGGGGAAAGCGCAACGAGCATCCATGCCAGTTTGGAACCGGGCAGGAATAACCATCCGCTGATGAGCAGCGCCAGGACGACCGGCGGCAGCAAACTGCGACGCAGATTGTCAAAGAGTTTCCAGCGATCGATCACGGAAAGTGTATTGCGGACCCTGTCTTGTGTGCGGTGTGGCACCCGGTTCCACAGCCAGGGCAAAAGCTGCCAGTCGCCTCGTATCCAGCGATGCAGGCGATTGGTGTAGAGCAGGTAATGCGGCGGATAATCTTCGAACAGCACGACATCGGTCACCAGTCCGCAGCGTCCCTGCATGCCTTCGAACAGATCATGGCTCAATAAGTGGTTCTCGGGAATCTTGTCCTGCAGACTCTTCCGGAATGCCTCGACATCATAAATTCCTTTGCCTACGTAGTTGCCTTCATCGAATAGATCCTGGTAGACATCGGAGACGGCGCGGGTGTACAGATCGATGACCGAATCACCGGAGTAAACGCGCGTGAAAAGCGACCGGTTCGAGGCTGCGGGCCGCACCTGGACCCGGGGCTGGAGGATCGTGTGACCGGCTTTGATCTCCCCGGTCGCTTCGTCGAACTCCGCCTGGTTCAGAGGGTGTGCCAGCGTGCCGATCAACTGGCGGGCAGCCTCGCGCGGCAGGACCGTATCGGCATCCAGGGTGATGACATAGTGGACGGTCCTCAAAATACTCAAATCTCCGATTTTGACATTGAAGGTGGTCGAGGCGCTGCCGCTTAACAGCTGATTGAACTCCTCCAGTTTGCCGCGCTTGCGTTCCCAGCCCATCCAGCATTCTTCACTGTCATTCCAGGCCCGTTCACGGTGAAAGAAGTAAAAGGGCTGGTAGCCGCTGTAACCATACTTTTTATTCAATTGTTGAATAGCGGCCGTGGTGTACGCAACGAGCTGATTGTCTTCGGGCATTTCTTTTTCGGGCGCATCGGCAAAGTCGGTAATGAGGGCGAAGAAGATGTTCGGATCATTGTTGCTAATAAAATGATGTTCGATCTGCTGGAGCAGGAAGGGCGCGTCCCGTTCGGTGCTGAGCAAGGCCGGGATGACGACCATGGTGCGGTATTCTTCCGGGACGCCGCGCTCGAGATTCAGCTTGGGCAGCGTGCGAGGCGGGATGATGGATACCACCAATCCATTGACGATCTCGATCACCACAGAGGAGAAAAGAAAGAGAGGAAGAAGAGCAGCAATCAGAAGTTGGAGGAGGTTTGCGCCTGCTTGAGCGGCGTAGAGGACCACGAGGAAAGTGAACAGGAAGGTCAGAGCAGCAATGCTTCCCAGGTACAGAGGCGTGGCATGCTTTTGGATGAAGCGGAGCAACGCCCCGGAAAACTTTGGATGGAAATCAATCCGGGCTTCGAGCGCAGGCCGGCCCTCTGCGATGAGATAGTACCCCACATGTTTCTTACGCGCGGAGGCGGCAATCTGGGCAAGCTGGATCGCCTGCCGGGCAATACCGGCCTCATCCACGGGGGAGCCATCTGCCAGTTCTTCGACGATGCTGCGATAACGATTGCGCGTCGCGAAATCCATTTGGGCGTAGAGCCCGGTCGGGTCGCCGCGCAGTGTTTTTTCGAGAAGGCTCGCCGCTTCGAAGAACGCCTTCCAGTCCTGGGTCGCCAACAGCCGCAGGTTCAGGATGGAGTTGGCGACGCTCAGATCGGGGTCCAGCGGAGGGGCGGAAACGGAGGTTTCCAGTGCTTCCCAAACGCTGGGCTGTAATGCAAAATCCCACTTGCGCCCGGTGACGGCTGCCAATGCCTCTGCCAGAGACTCCAGGACAGCCAGGCGCAGCATCAGGGGCAGCGCCCAGAGTTCACCGGTGCTGAGCGGCACCTGCTCCTGAAAGGTTTGCAGGAAGTTTTTGACCGCTTCGAGATCGAGGCGGGTTTCCTCCCTTTGTGTGTTTGCCAGGGCAACCCGATAGACGCGTGCCTGGCCCTCTTCCGTTTTCGGGAGCCGGTGATAATACTCTGCCGGCAGATCCTTTTCGATCTGCCGGGCAGCCTGCTCGATCACATAGAAGTTATCCAGCAGCCATTCCGCAGACGACGATGTGGAGACCTGGGCTTTGGTGGATTCATCGAAGTACTCGTAGCACTCCTGGAAAAAATCCATTAGCCGGAGGAGCTGGGCGGGAATGGTAAAGCTCGTGCGTCGAGGCGCAGAGCTGGCCAGGGTCTGAGCGAGTTGGAGGATGGCTGCTTCGTATTCGTGACCGGGTATGGATATATTTTGTTTTAAGGGACCTGCCTGGCTTTCAGTGTGCGCAGTGTTTTGCATCGATCAATGTCCCTGGCTTTCTCGGATCGCGATTTCGGCGCGGGTCTGGTGGATCTCCGCTTCCTGCAGGTCCTGCATGATCATGAGCGAGGTGTTCCCATAGGCAATAAAGCTGGTGGTCACACTGCCGTAGGGCCAGCGCCGCTCCCCTGAAGAACCGTGCGCCGCCAGCATGACCAGATCGGCATTAGCTTCCTCCACCAGGTCGTGCAGGGCAGAGATCACGTTCTCACCGGTGGACACGTGAGTCGTGATCTTTAATTCCTTCACGGAAAATTGCGCGACAAGCTGGTTCAGATAATGAGAGGCGGCCTGATAATTTTTTTCCAGGAACGTATTGAGCAATCTCGTATCCTGGTCGGAGGGCGGAAAGCGGTTGACCGCGCGCGGTTTTTCGATCACGCTTTCGAGGATCACCTGTGAGTTGTGGAACTGTGCCAGGCTGATCGCAAAGGGCAGGACGAATTCCGAGCGAGGCGAGCAGTCGGTCCCGACGAATAAGCGCTTGTAGCGGACCTTCGTCATCCCGGCGGAGGACGCCAGATAGGCGCGCACCAGCAGAATGGATTTATAGGAACGGAGCAGGATCTTCTGCACGACGCTGCTTACATTCCAGCCGCTTAATCCGCTTTGCCCGTGGGTGCTGAGCACGATCAGGTCGACGTTGTTGTTGCGGGCGAAATCGACCACGCTGTTGGCAGGATTTCCCTCCAGGATCAGCTGCTCGACGCCCAGGATGCCGGATTCCTTCAACTGGCTGGCGACCTGCTCCAAATACTTTTCCAAATTCTGCTTTTGCAGATGCCATTCGACGGGGTCGACTGCCTGACTCCCGCGCTCGGTCTGCATTGGCTCCATGACGTGCACGAGGGTCACGCGCGCATGGGTGATGGGAGCAATGGCGATGACGTGCGGCAGTACACATTCTGCCAGTGTAGAACCATCCAGAGGAACAAGGATATGATTGATCAAGATAACCTCCACATGCACTGTTCTAAAAAGGTGACTGTGATGAGAGTCGGATGTTCATTTCCTTTATCTCCCACCTGCTTTAATTATTATATTACAGAAAGTTGTGGTCTAGACAGAGATTTGATGTTTTTGGAGTAACGGAGGAATTTTTGGGCGATATTGGATGGATGAAGGATGGATGAAGGATGGATGAAGGATGGGTATAGGATGAGTATAGGATGGATATAGACACGCTATAGGTTAAGCGAAGGATGATGAGAGAAGAAAGATGGTCTGACAATTCCGAGGGTGATACCAAAACGGGGGCTTCGGCGTCAGGCGGCTTGGAAGATTGTTTGTGTCCATTTGCTGCTTTTATGACAAATGACACATGAACCTTGATGCGAAAAACCATAAAATATTGGTAATTGAGTAAACAGGTCTGATTTCTAATCTGACGCCGCATAAAATCCCAAATGAATTAGGAATTTATACAGACTGCCCATAAGATATTATACAGTCCGCATAAACACTAGTTGGGCAACCCATCCTATGAAAGGAGACAAATGAACAACCAAGAAAGTCTGGAGTTTATTCGAAGGTATTTTGACGAACTGTTTGGCAAACGGAATCTCGATGCCCTGGATCTATATCTGGATAAAAACCATTTCGACGACGACATTGCTGATCCAAACGTGGATCACATACAAAACTCAAAAGAGTACCTCCTTGCGCTGTTTCGAGAGAAACCGACCATAGGCGTGGACGTAAAAGACGCAATGACACAGGACAATGTGATCTCTGCATTTCTTGAGTGGTTTGTTTGTGAAAAGGGCGCCAAAAAGACACTCAAAAAAGGCGTAGCGATTTTTGTCTTAAACAACGGAAAAATCCTGAAAAGACATAATTACATCTACTATGACAAGTAATCTGAGAAATGCAAAGGGAACCCCTCTGGACCATTCGATTTCAAGAGTTAGTTCTCGCTGATCGTTGAAGTTCTTGGGTAGGATTCAGAAAGTAAGTTTTGAGCGAAGGAAGATTGGCTCTCGGTCCTCTGTGGCTTTGGTAATTCTTGGGTTTACGTGGTTTCCCGCCGGGTTGAGGCAGATCTTGCTCCAGTACGCGAGTCTTGCGTTCGGTGTGGTCGCCCAACACGCGTGCACCCAACCCCCGGCAACTCCGGCACCCAGCAGCCGGGGCAGGGTGCGCCGGGGTGGGAGTCTGCGAGTTTTCACCTGTGACTGCGGCAACCCCGGCATGGAACAGCCTGGGCAAGGTGCAGGCAGGCATTTTGCGTGGCTCGAAGCTAGTTCCGTCAAAGCGGTGTTATCTCATCCCACCCCGCCGGGTCGAGCCTGTCGAGACCACCAGCGGGTATCCATATGAAGGGGGTAATGTCCCACTCCGCTTCGCTGCGGGGATGATATCGCAAGCCGTTGGGCGGTATGTATTGTATACTCGCCCACGAGCCTGATGTTTTTTGACCAGGACAGTAAGGATTTGGTTATGCTTTATGCCCTTAATCTTCCCAATGGTGGAGATTGGAGTGACCCACGTACACTCGCTGAACTCGCTCAGTTGGCTGAGGAGTCGGGATGGGATGGTGTCTTTTTAGAAGACTATATTGTCTGGCAAAGTCAGCAAAATGTACCAACTTATGATCCGTGGATTGCCCTGGCAGCAATGGCTATGCAGACGAAACGTGTTCGACTTGGCACCAACGTCACCCCTCTGGCGCGTCGTCGCCCGTGGAAAGTGGCACGTGAGGCAGTCACGCTGGACCACTTGTCGAATGGGCGATTCATTCTAGGAATAGGTTTAGGTGATACGGGTGAGTCTGTCGGGTCAGATATCAGTTTCACCAACTTTAGGGAAGTGACAGATGCTAAGCAACGTGCTCAGATGCTGGATGAAGCACTGGATGTGATCGTGGGATTATGGAGTGGAGAGCTATTCCATTACGATGGCAAGTACTTTCATATAAAGGAAGTGAGGTTTGTACCTCGCCCAATACAAATGCCGCGCATTCCCATTTGGGTAGGCGGCGGATGGCCGCTCAAAGGCCCAACCCGACGTGCGGCGCGTTGGGATGGATCCCGCCTCTACAAACATCAAGCAGATTCGATGACGCCAGAGGATATTCATGCATTACAAGCTTTTGTACAACAACAGCGTGGATCTTTAGAAGGATATGATATTGTAGTAAGTACAAACCGACGAAATATGGATGGAGAGGATGAACGAGCTTATATCAGATCGCTTGCGGAAGCAGGCGCAACCTGGTCCGCGGAATACTTACCACCGAATACAGGCGACCTGGAGACGGTCCGCTCCTGCATTGCGCGAGGACCATTACGCATTGATTGAGGAAATGCCGATTCATAGTCTTGGTGCTCTTGGCAATTACATCGCGCGCCTCTGCCACCAGCTACGAATGTGCTCTGGATGACCTGTTCGCCCAAGCGGACTTCGTGGGAGTCGTTGGTTAGGTTTTGGAATTTTAAGTTTACCTATCAATAACTAAAGGAGAATCTATGGCATTCAATATCAAAAGAGTTGAATACTACAACATAACAGTTGAGGATCATGCCGGGGAAGGATCGAAACTGCTTTCTCTGTTTGCCGGTGTTGGGGTTAACTTGCTGGCTTTCAAAGCAGTTCCTCTTGAACCCATGCGTACCCAGTTCACTCTTTTTCCCAATGACGGTGTAAAGATGACCGCTGGAGCGAAAAAAGCAGGACTGGAATTAGAGGGTCCTCACTCTGCTCTGCTAATTCAGGGTGATGATGAGTCAGGGGCTTTGGCTGATATCTATGAGAAGCTTTCTCAGGCAGATATTCAGGTTAATGAATCCAGTGGAATAGCCGATGTAAAGGGAAGTTATGGCGTCGTTCTCTACCTTAAGCAGGAAGACTGTGAAAAAGCTATGGCGGCTTTGGAGGTGTAATTTCATCCTAATTTCAAAAACCACGTACTGATGAAATCAAAATAACAAACAGTGGAGACAGTGTATAGCCTAACACCGTCCCGCCTGGCGGGATACCCTGCGGGCAGGATCTCTACGACGTGCACCCGCCCACCAGCGGGTGCCCCCTAAACTAAAGGGGGGGAATGTCCCACTCCGCTTTGCTGCGGGGATGATATCGTAAGCCGTTGGGTGCTTATTGGCTATCGCTGACTAATAACCTTAAGGATACTTTTAATGTCATATACGCGCGCAATTATCCTAACGTCGCTCGCCATGATTGCATTTGCGAGTAATTCATTACTATGCAGGCTCGCTCTGAAACACACCAGCATTGATGCTGCCAGCTTCACGACAATTCGATTGATCTCAGGATCGATGATACTTTGGCTAGTGGTCCGAATACGTAGCAGCGCATCTATCGGTCAGGGGAGCTGGTTTTCAGCATTTGCATTGTTTGTTTATGCAGCCGGTTTTTCATTTGCTTACATGAGCCTGCCTGCGGCAACTGGTGCGCTATTGCTTTTTGGTGCCGTCCAAACCACAATGATCGCGTACGGTATTTGGTCCGGAGAACGTCTGTTGAGATTGCAACTTGCGGGTCTGATTCTCGCGGTTGGAGGACTTGTTGGTCTATTACTACCGGGCCTTTCGACACCGCCGCTGCATAGCTCCGTATTGATGTTGGGTGCCGGAGCGGCGTGGGGCATCTATTCTTTACGCGGGAGAGGTGTGGGCGATCCCATCAAGATAACGGCGGGGAATTTCCTGCGCACTGCTCCTATTGCGATGGTAATGAGCATCTTGATGTTTAATAGTACATCTCTGCACAACGCTGGAGTTTGGTATGCGGTTGCCTCAGGCGCTCTGGCTTCCGGAATAGGGTATGCTATTTGGTATACGGCGTTACCTGGGCTGAAAGCCATCCATGCTGCCACAGTACAACTTAGTGTCCCAGTGATTGCCGCCCTGGGTGGTATCGTTTTCCTTGGTGAACACGTAAGTCTGCGATGGGTACTGGCATCCATAGCTGTCCTTGGTGGAATCATGCTGGTAATTATGGAGAAACATCATCCTGACGGCACCCAACACAGCCCCGCCTGGCGGGACGCTTCGCGGTGTGCACCCGGCAGCCCCGGCACCAAGTAGCCGAGGCTGTTGGAGTGGGACTCGCCGCGCTGAATAGGAGTACACTACGCTCATGCCAGTTCCAGTAAAACGGTTTTGTCTCTTCTCGCCCCGTCGGGTCGAGCCTGTCGAGACCACCAGCCCCCTGCGGGGATGATATCGCCAGCCATTGGGCATCGCCTGCATCCTATTCCATTCTGTTTCCGCTCTTGGTACTCCCTGTCCAGCCATTGCATGGCGGAAGAGTGCTAAAATACTTTTGCTGAACATGTCTATTTGCCTGGAGTAGCATCATGATCTTTCCATCAACCTGGACACCAGTTGGCATTGTTTTTTACATTGTCTTTGGGGCCTTGGCTGTTTTGGCTGGGTTTTTGGATTATTATGAACTGATGCCCATGCGCTACAGTAAATTCGGTACAGAGAAGGGTGTCCCCTCCCGCGTAGGCATGTTTATCCTTTATTTTCTGCCTATCGTCATTGCAACAGCTTGTGCCTTGCCTTATCTCTCAACCGCCACCCTCATCCAATGGGTTATATATGGCGCAGTAATCTTCCACTTCGGAAAGCGCACTTTGGAGGCGCTTTTTGTTCATAAATATTCCGGCAACATGCAGCCGTTTACACTGGTGATCATGATTGCCATTTATGCTCTCATGGGGGGGTTAATCAGCTGGCTAAACACCAAAACCATTCCTGCCATGGATGTCTTATTCTATGCAGGGATTGTTTTCATTGTAGTAGGGGAGGCAGGGAATTTCTATCACCACAAACTGTTGGCAGATTTGCGTAAAAAGGAACAGGGATACCATCTGCCGCGCGGCGGTTGGTTTGAGTATGCGACCTGTCCACACTACTTCTGTGAACTGTTAGCCTGGCTGGGCATTGTTCTGGTCTCACGTCACTTCTTTACGGTGCTAGTCTTTATCGCCATGCTTGGATATTTAACCGCACGCAGTATTAAGACCCGTCAATGGTATCTGGAGCACTTCCCATCCTACCCAGCGCAGTGCAAATTTATGATCCCATTTGTTTTTTAAACTCGGACTTTATAGAACACAGCACAAGAACGTGAATGAGAAAACCTCATACACCCATTTTTACTTTGATTTGAGGAAAATTCTATAAAACAACTAAGGTCCCCAGTCCTGCCCCCGGTGGAAGTTTAAGGTATAAAGCACCCAACATAGCCCCGTCCGGCGGGCAGTTTTCTGCGCTCAAGCTGGTTCCGTCAAAGCGGCGTTGTCCCGTCCCGCCCCTTCAGGGGTAATGTCCTACTCTGCTTCGCTGCGGGGATGATATCGCACACCGTTGGGCTGTTTCTCCCGCTTGTATTCTTACTCAGGAGTGATCATGACAGACCGCAAGAATAAACGTATCCAATTTGTCTCCGACACACTGGTTCAGCAGGTCGCGAGCGGTCGAAAGACTGCAAGTGTGGTGCGGTTAGGCGAAATGGATAAAGCACAGGGTGAGTACGATGACCCATTAGTGGTTGGGGACTATTATGATGTCTATGATAGTTCGCTCGTGGTCTGTGCGACCATCCGGGTCATCGGGATAGAGTTGTGTCGGTGGGATAATATCCCAGAACGTTTGTGGCGAGGAGAAACCAACGCGAGTGCTGATGAATTCAGGCATGACCATGTGGACTATTTTGAGAATCCGGGCCCGAGCTTTGAATTTTTGGCATATTACTTTGAACAGAGCAGCTAATGTGCTGTGTTTTCTTCACTTCTGGCATTCGCCCTCAGGGATTAATGGAAGATGTAGAAGAAACAGTGGCGTAAGATGTAGCCACAAACCGCTCAACACAGCCCCGCCGGGTCGAGCCTGTCAAGACCACCAGCGGGTAAGCCGTTGGGCGCTGAAGACATAAAATTGGTTTTTGGGAATGAGCAACCATATTTTTCCAACGGACAACAGAGGTCGCATTCTTTTGTCTCTCTCGCTACTTTTTGTGAGCTATGTTTATCTTGACCGTGTCGTATGGACAAATTTTTTCGTAGGCAGTTTGGATACATGGCTCACAGTCTTCTTTTGGCTGAGTCCGATATTTTGCTTTGCAGGCTTTATATTTCATATTGTTTTGGTGAGCCTTTATGTGTTCAAATTTCGCGGTCATCTTGCTCCAGGTTTATTTCTCGTAGGTGGATTAATTTTTGCAGCAGTCCTTCCAGTCCCACCCACACCAGAGGAGATTTCATTCTCCCGACAAAGAGCTGAATATGAGCAGATCATAGAATTAGCCCGTAATCATCAGCTTCAACACAGTGATGATTGTCCGGCGGAAAATCAATTCTTGCCGCCTTCCAGTTATTATCAGTGGTCAAACGAATGTATTCAGGTTGACCAGCAGGATGGTATCGTTGTTGAGTTTGCGCCACGAAGTTTGGAGCGCCCTATTCTATATGTTGAAGACCCGACAAGCGATACATTTCCACCTTGTTGGAGCGATCTTGAAAGCCGTGTATTCAAACAATTAACTGAAAATTGGTTTATTTGCGAGAGATGGCTCATGGAAAAACAATGAACACTTTCCAACATAAGCGCCCAACACAGCCCCGCCTCGCACGTCGCGGTAGCGACAGTCTACGACGTGTACCCGAACCCCGGCACCAAACAGTCGGGGCAGGGTACGCCGGGGTTGTCTCATCTCACCAGCCCTCTGCGGAGACTGCCGCTCGCGTCTTTGTCCGCGTACGGGTTGTGACGGACTTGCGTCACGCTGAAACCTGTCAGGTCTGAGAAAAAGGTCAGCGCGACCCCCTCGCACATTGTCCCCTTTAGGGGAACGACATGGCTGCAGGTTGAAATGAAAAGGGTCTGCGCAGTTCATTTTTGAACTGCGCAGACCTTGATGTTTAAAACTTGCCGGAACCGATCAGAGAGTTACCTGACTTCGAAGTGGCTCCAGCCGAAGTTGCCCGTGTAGCTGATGTACCAGTAGCCGTTGATGGCCGGCGGGTAGGAGCCCGACCCGACCCAGCGATTGGTGAAATCGACACCATTGATCGTCAGGCTAGCCAGGTTCCAGGAGTTGATGTAGGAACCCAGGTTGCTCGTCTGCCAGCAGAAGGTGCCGGCGCCATCTCTGGTGAACGGCACGCTGATGGTCGCCGTGACCGGGCTGCACGCACCACCGGGAGGAGGTGTGGTCGGTGGCGGGGTTGTTGGAGGAGGTGTCGTGGGTGGCGGAGTCGTCGGTGGCGGAGTCGTCGGCGGTGGGGTGGTGGGCGGAGGATTCCCGTCGCTGAAGGAGGCGTCATCGATGTAGAAGCTGGCAGTGCCGGAGGTCGTCTCCGCATAGAAGTAGGCGCTGGACAGCGTCCCACTCCAGGACACGGTCGTGGTGCCAGACAGGAGCGTCCAGCCTGAGGAGTTGACCGCGCCAGTGGCGAGGCCGAGATACGAAGTGGAACCGTTGGCTGTCAGGGCTAATGTCACCTTGCCGGTCGCGGTTCCGCTCTGCAAACGCATCCAGACGTTGGTGGTGTAGCTCCTGCCACTGACCAGTTGAGAGGTCACGCTTTGGCGGGGACCATTCCAGGCTGCCGTCCGGCCGGTGATGAGCAGGGAGCGTGCCCCGCCGTGGACAACACTGGTGTTGGCAGAGAGAGAGCCGCTGCCGTTGACAGACCAGCTGCCGGTGCCTGACTCGATGTTGCCATTCGTCAACAGGTTCGTACCCGGAGGAGGCGTTGTGGGCGGAGGAGTCGTCGGAGGAGGGGTGGTCGGTGGCGGAGGGGTGGTCGGCGGAGGAGTGGGGGTGCCAAGGTTGAGCGCATCGAGGACGGCGTTGTAGGCAGCCTTCTTGTTGCCGTTGTTATCGAAGAGCAGCGGGTTTTGCGAGGCGCGCCACGAATCGCTGTCGCGTACGCCCCAGACCGTGATGCCGGTGCAGCGCGAGACAGCCAGGCAGTCGTTGACGATGCCCCGCCACCAGTCGGTCCGCGAGTCTGCGTTCTCGACGTCCAGTTCGGTGATCTGCACGTCCACGCCGAGCGCGGCGAAGCTGGAGAGCGTCGTCCGGAAGTTGCTGTTGGGGTAGGAGGTGCCGCTGTTGAAGTGCCCCTGGAAGCCGACGCAGTCGATCGGGACTCCCCGGGACTTGAAGTCCTGGACCATGCGGTAGACGCCCTGGGTCTTGGCGTAGCTCCAGCTCTCGATGTTGTAGTCGTTGTAGCAGAGCTTCGCGGCCGGGTCGGCGGCGCGGGCGGTCCGGAAGGCTACTTCGATCCAGTCGTTGCCCGTGCTCTGGAGGTTGGACGAGCGCCGGCTGCCGTTTTCCTCGAATGCCTCGTTCACCACATCCCAGGCGTAGATCTGGCCCTTGTAGTGAGCCATCACCCCGTTGATGTGATTGATCATGGCGTTGCGCAGCGCGGTGCCGCTCAGGTTCTGCATCCACGGGGGCTGCTGGGAGTGCCAGGCCAGGGTGTGCCCGCGGACCTGCTTCCCGTTCTGGACCGCCCAGTTGAAGACGCGGTCGGCGTTGGTGAAGTTGAACTGGTTCTGGTTCGGTTCGGTGGCGTCGATCTTCATCTCGTTCTCGGCCGTCACCATGTTGAACTCGCGGTTGGCGATCGTGGTGTAGGTCGAGTCTCCCAGCCTGCCGGCGGAGATGGCCACGCCGAAGTACCGGCCCGATTGGGCCGCGGCGGCGCCGAGCGTGTTGGCGGCTGCGCTGGCTGTCAGGTTGGACCCACTAAACAGCAGGGCGATCAAAAGGGTGGAAGAAACGAGCTTCTGGATCAAATTGATTTTCTTGGACATTCACTACCTCACTTTCGGATAAGTAGGGGCAAATCGTGATTCGCCCCTACCTGGAAAGATCATTCCTGAGTTTTCCAGGTCCATCCCGGCGATCGGGAATGGCGGTCCGGTGCAAAGCCCGGACCGGGAGGGCAGCGTTGAGGGGTTAATGGGAATCCATTGGCATAGGCAATCCTTTATAGTATCTGTCATTGCGAGCCCCGTAGGGGCGAAGCAATCTCATGCTAAATTGCGTGGGAAAATCAAGTACGAGATTGCTTCTCGAAGACTCGCAATGACGGAAAAGCTTTTTATCTGACTTCGAAATGGCTCCAGGCGAAGTTGCCTGTGTAACTGATGTACCAGGAGCCGTAGCGGTCAGCCAGGGAAGCGAACTCGGTGCCCGAGTAGAATGCCGGACCGGACCCGGTGCAGTAGTGAACCGCCACCAGGATGGCTGGCTGCACCGCCACGGAATCCGGAACATACAGATGCATCCGTAGCCCGCTCGGGTTTGGACCGAAATTCGTCACCTCCACCAGCGAGGCCGCCCGTACCGTACCGGTGGGGAAGGCCGCCAGCAGGAGAGCGGCGACGAGCAGAATTGCCAGGGAAGCTCTAGATCTCACGTCAACCTCCATTCAGATTAGACTGGTGCCCGGCTGGCTGGTGCCAACGGGAGTTGCGAAGGCGCTCATGGAAACGTTTCCATGAAATCGTGCTAAAAAGGGCTATCCTGAGGAAATTCACATATAATTATTCAGATGAAAGGTACTTCACGAGAGGGGATAGCACTGCAAATGGAAACGTTTCCATACATAGTAGAGTCGGAATCCGGCGAAAAAATACATCCATTTGGATAATCGGGTAATCCTGATATGCCCGGCCGCCTGTCATTTTGGGTCTTTCCCATGTGCATATTTATTGATGAGAGGCAAAACCGCCTATAATCAATAGATAAGAGGAAGGATACAGGCGCGATATAGGTTAGTTTCTAGTGCAAAAGTGCTCCCTGCGCCGTCCCTCGCGAAGCATCCCTGTGGGACGGTGCAGGTGGTATCCTGTAATCGCTGCCGGGGACGGCGGCGTGAGCCGGTTTTGCACCAGAAGCTAGGTTAGGCGAAGGAATCAGGAGTAAGTAGGAATTAAAAAGAGAGAAGGAATTTTGATCGCTGAAATGAAAATTTTTCTTGTAAGACACGCCACTCCCGATTGGCATCGTACTGACATCCCATACGACATCCCTCCGGGGCCCCTGCTTTCTTCAAAAGGGGAAAAAGAGGCTGAGGAATTGGCAGTATTTTTGAAATCCCAAGGTGTTGCCAAGTTGTATTACAGTCCATTCGAACGCACTACCAAAACGGCAAAGATCGTATCTGCCATCAATGGAATTCCCTGTGTTGAAGAAGTAAGGCTGGCTGAATGGCGTGGGCAACAGGAGGGGGAACCCCAGGTCAGGAGGCGCATGAGAGCCACGTTTGATGGTGCCCTCAGGGAAGCTGCTGGGACCGGTCCAATCGGTTTGGTGTCACACGGTGGCCCGATTGGAGCGTTGTTGCAGGAGCTTGGCATCGACCCGGATGAACTGGCTGTTTACAAAACCAGGTTCGATACAACGAATCCGCTGCCGCCCGCTGGCGCATGGGAGGTGGAGCGGAATGAGAAAAACAGTTCCTGGAATCTACACTTAAAGTTTGTTCCTTCTATGAGCTGAAACCGTCTTCATACAAGTCTCCATAATTGTCAATGTCTCTGGAATTATTTCAATGTCCTGAGTGACGACAAGCCGTCGTCACTCAGGACATTGACACAGCTGAGAAGGGCGCTCGGCTTACCCTTCGACAGGCAGCCCGAAGGGCTTTTAGGAACTGAGTTTACCCCGGCGAATCCCAGGTAGGAGGGGACTGCTTCGCCTTGGGCGTGAGGATCCTACCCCTACTTGATGACGTCGAAAAACAATTCCACAACCTGCGGGTCAAAGTGACTGCCGGACTGTTCGCGGATATAGGTCAGCGCCTCGGCTTGTGACCAGGCCCGGCGGTAGGGCCGGTCAGAGATGAGGGCGTCCCAGACATCTACGACGGCGAACAGACGCGCCGCCATGGGGATTCCCTCGCCTTTCAGCCCGCGCGGATAGCCTGTGCCATCCCATTTCTCGTGATGGCAATAGGGGATATCGAGAGCAGGATGCAGGTATTCGACGGGATGGAGCATGTCATATGCAAATTGCGGATGCTTGTGCATGATGACCCATTCTTCATCGGTCAGCGCAGCAGGCTTATTCAAAATATTATCCGGCACACCCATTTTCCCAATATCATGCAGCAGTGCTCCCCGGCGGATATGCAGCAATTCCTCGTCGCTGAAGCCAAACCGGCGTGACAAGCTCATTGTCAAGGCTGTGACGCGCTGGGTATGGCCCTCGGTTTCCCTGTCACGCAGGTCGAGGGCGCGCGACCAGCCCTCAATCGTTGCATCGTACGCCTGGGCAAGTTCCCGGTTGGAATTTTCCAGGTTTTCAAACAGGATCGTGTTCTCAATGGCAATTGCTGCCTGCCCAGCCAGGGTGTTGAGAAAATCAAGCCATTCCGGATAAGGCTGCAGAAGCACGCGATGGAATACCTCTAATACGCCAATGACTTCTCCTTTGGTGATCAGGGGGACGCCATAGTAGCAGACGAAATCTTCTTCAGCCAGGAATCTGGTGAAGAGCGGCCCATGGGACTGCTGTTTGAGATTTTCGACTTTGACCAGACGGCGCTCCCTGGCTGCCCGCCCGGCATAGCTTTTACCCACAGGCACGCGCGCGCCTTCATTGGTACGGGTGCGGAATCCCCGCCCGGCGGCATATTCCAACATCTGCCCATCCGGGTCCAACAATAAGATATCGGCCGCATCCACTTGGAATTGTGTATTGACTTCTGAGAGGAGTCTGTTTAATGTAACGCGCAGATCGAAGTTGGA
>Ga0105104_10000835_pt1 | contig 23874 bp, 15 predicted proteins | sample PPLLaktember2015_3_FD_87034 | JGI IMG/M metagenome (GOLD analysis project Ga0105104, IMG submission 87034) | Freshwater sediment microbial communities from Prairie Pothole Lake near Jamestown, North Dakota, USA - PPLs Lake P7 Core (6) Depth... | ecosystem: Environmental > Aquatic > Freshwater >...
AGGCGCGGGGTTTCGATGCGGCTCGCCGCCCAACTCGCCACAAAACGGCGAGTCACTCAACCGCCGCTGAGATCCTGCCTCCGCACGCTGGTTCAGGAGACGCAGGCTGGTTCTGAGATACGTGTAGGGATCAGGGCCAAGCCGCCGCACTCCGAAAAACCGCCTGTCGAATGGGCCTCAGGTGTCGCGTGGCCCGCGAAATCCGTCCGCACACGAACGGATTTCGGGGCTACCGGCTGCCTCTAGAACATCAGCCGCAGCGCCAGCTGCAGGCGCCGCGGGTTGGCGGTGTTCGTGTACTGCCCGAACGCGAGATTGGTCTGATTGCCGTTGGCATCGAAGCTCGCAGACGTGTTTACCGCGCTGAACTGCGTATGGTTGAACACGTTGTAGGCTTCGACGCGGAACTGCGCCGACAACCGCTCGCTATACAGCGGGATATTCTTGAAAAGCGAGATATCCCAGTTGTTGGTTCCCGGGCCACGAAAAACGTCCTTGGGCGCATTTCCCCAACTCTCGACAGCCGGGGCCGCTATCGCTGCCGTGTTGAAATGCGCGCTGAAGGTCCGCTGGTCTTTAGGCAGCACTGGGTTTCCCACGATCATCACTCGTCCGCCATCGGTTGACCCGGTTGTGTCCCGCGCGGGTGTGAACGAGTAACTGATCCCCAGCGGCGCCCCGCTTTGGAAGGTCGCGATGCCGGAAACCTGCCAGTCATCGAGGACAGCCTTGGTGAACGGGTTATCCCAGAATCGGTGCAGGCTGGGGATGTTATAGCTCCAGTACAGGCGGAAAATGTGTGTGCGATCAAATCCTGCTCTGCCATAGTTCCAGATTTTCTGGTCCACCACTGAACTGACTTGTGAGTTACCCGTATAGTCCTCATCGGCGTAGTCCATGGCTTTGGACCAGGTCCAGATCACGCCGTAGTACAAGCCGCTGGTGTAACGGCGCCTGATCGCCGTTTGCAGCGAGTGGTAGCTCGAGTTGCCTCCGAAATAGTAGTACTGGATATCGCCGTAACCCACATAGGGCCGCAGAAACTGCGAGGGCAAGACCGCATTCCTTGTGGGGTCCTTGCTGCTCGGAAGGAAGTTCGTGCCAAGCGGAGTGGTATTCAGGTTTCTCCTCACCACCAGGTGGCGCCCGAGGGCGCCCACGTAAGCCACGTCGACTACGGTGCCGAACCCCACATCCTGCTGGAAGCCCAGGCTGAAATTCATCGTCTGCTGGATGCGACGGTCCGGGTCGTAACCCTGGATGTTGCTCGGGAATATATATCCCGCCGAATCGGCAAATGTCTGCACAGTCGTGTAATTGATCTGGGAGTTGTACTGGATGGGAGGGGTCATTTGAATAGCGGACTGGTAATTGTCCCGGTCATGGATGCTGTAGAAGAGGCCGCCGCCCCCTCGAATCACTGTTTTGCCCTGGCCAAACGGGTCCCACGCAAACCCCAGGCGTGGCATGGCTTTAACGCCGTCCGTATAACGCAGCCCCTGCGGATAGTCGGGGTTATCCTTTCGATAGATAATCCCGTTGAAAGGATTCCCCTGCCCGGGCGCTATCGCCCCGATGTAGACGGCCGGCAGGATCTCTCCGGTATGCGGGTTCTTGCCCATCCGCTTATTGTTGACGAGAGTCGGCTCTATTAGCTTTATCGCATCACCGGACTTCCAGAGGGACGGGACGAAACCAGCCTCCAGGTTCTCGTTATCGTGCCAGGGCTGAGACCAGCCGAACCGCAGCCCGAGATCCAGCGTCAGCTTGGGAGAAACCTTCCATGTGTCTTGCCCGTACCACTCGAGGCTTGTGGTGTACTCGTACATCGGCGAGCGCGAAGAGGACTCGACATAGGAAGTCAGAATACCAAGCAGGGCGTTGCTGTAAGCGTATCCGGTATCCTGCGGGTTGTTCGAGTCAGTTCCAAAATTCATGGTTCCCGCAAACGTAGCCTGCTCGCCCTTCATCACCTGCCAGCGCTCCAGGTAGAAGCCTCCCTTAAGGGTGTGCCCCGGGAAGATTTTACTGATAGAGGTGTTGCTGTGAATGGTGGTCTCCGCACCTTTCAGCGGGAACCGCGTGGCGTAGCTCGGGTTGGCGGGATTCCGAACCCCGCCAAAACTTGCCGCTGGCACCAGGTTATAGGGATTGATGGACGGGTTAAACTGCGGGATGTCAACCCCGGTCGCCTTTCGGCTCTTCGCCGCAACATCGGCCTCGTCGAGCGGTGGTCCGGCCTCCTGGAATCGTTGCACTCCGGCGCTGGACTGCAGGACCATGGTCGGGTTGAACACATGGGTCAGGGAAAGGACATACGAGGGGGTGATGGCCGTGTAGTGTGCCGGCAGCCAACCCCAAGCGGAATTGCCGGCAGAGACCGAAGCTCCGCGCTGGTCTTCCCACCAGTAGTTGAAGCGCCCGAATAGAGTCGTTTGGTCGTTCATCACGTAGTCGACGCGCAAAGTCTCTATGCGCTTGGGGACTGTCAGGCTTTCCTGGAAGGTGTAGTTGTACTCCCCCTTGGTGATGGCGGTATCCAGCATGTTAGCCAGGGGGAGCAGCTTCAGGTAATTTTGGGTAGACGCCAAGATCCGATCCGGGGGAACGATATTGCCGGGGAACGCCTTGCCGGTGAGCGGGTCCTTGACGGTCACCGCCTTCCCGCTAATCGTCGATTTGCTGAAATCACCCGCGCGCTCCAGCTCGGTCGGGACCGTGACATTCTGCGGAGTCTTCGGGCGTTTCTCGCGGATTTCCTCGCTCGCAAACAGGAAAAAGAGCTTTCCTTTGGTGGAGTCGACGTGCGGAATGTGGAAGGGGCCGCTGAGATTACCTCCTGCCGTGGTAATCCGGTAGGGGGTCTCTTTGAGGCCGGACCGGTTGTTGAAGAACGAGTTGGCGTTAAACATCTCATGCCGCTTGTAGTAGTAACCGGTGCCGTGAAAGTCCCTGGTGCCGCCCTTGCTGACCGCCATGATCGTCACGCCCTGGCTGCGGCCGTACTCCGCCTGGAAGTTGGCGATTTTGACTTCCACGCTCTGAACTGTGTCCAGGCTGAGGGTCGTGTTCATGTTGCCCTGGTTGGAGTTGCTGGTTGGGGCGCCATCCATGATAATCATGTTGCCGGTCGTTCGGCCGCCCAAAGCATGAAAGGTCGTGTTGCCCGTGAAGCTCTGGACCTCTGCTCCGATGTTCACGACGATGCCCGGCTGAAGAGATGCAAAAACTGAAAAATCCCGATTCATGACGGTGAGGTCTTTGATTTCGTCGCTGGTGGTGATGCCCGCGCGTTCGCTGGTCGTGGTCTGCACCAGGGCTCCTTCGGCCCTCACCGTCACGAGCTCGCTGACCTCTCCCACTTCAAGCTGCAGGCGCCCAACCGGCAGGCTGCCGCCGGGAGTCAGTTCAAACCCTTGTTTCTGGAGCTTTTTGAAACCCGGCATTTCGGCGGTGACGGTGTAGATACCCGGTCTCACCGCGGCAAACACGAAGTCGCCCATGTCATCGGTGACCACCGTACGGGTGGCGCCGGTTTGCTCGGAGAGAAGCGTGACGGTGGCCCCGGGGATCGCGCCTCCGCTACTATCGACGATAGTGCCGGTGATAGAGCCTGTGACTTCCTGAGCCAGCGCCGCCTCGCACAGCAACGCCGACAGCATCAGTACCGCTGATGCCATTAAGATTGCCCTTCTTACTGATCGCATTTCGCCCTCCCTCTTCTCTGGTAACGCTAACGCCGCGTCGAGCAGCGCTCCGATAACGTTAACGGCGCGATTACTTGCGGATGATGCTTCAGGCCGAAATCGATGTCAAGAGGATTGACGTTAACGGAGACTGGCGCGCCACGTTAGATGTGGGCATGGCGAAACTGCGAATCCAGCTCCACGTCAGCAAGGACGCTGCCGGCGCCTACTCGGCTAAGATGACAGCGTCGACCAGGTAGGCTCTCGGTAGCCCGGCCCTTCGAGCATCATCCGATTGACGGGGACGCGCCTCTGCTAAGAGTTTGCTCCCACGCTTGACTCCCCGCCTCACAGTGCTGTAACACACAATGAAGCAGGTGTGTCTCCATCCAACTCGAACCTGAGCCCGGAGGAACAAGATGCTTGGATGTGTCGCAGTCGTCTTTCTGGCGGCCGCAATGTGGCAAGACCCTTACGATTTGGTCATTCAAGGCGGACGCGTGCTGGACCCAGAGACCGGGTTGGACGCGGTCAGGAACATCGGAATTCGCGGGGGGACGATCGTTCGGATAACGAGTGAGCCGCTCGAAGCGGCCAGAGTTCTGGACGCGACGGGACTAGTCGTCGCCCCGGGATTCATCGATCTCCATTCCCATGGCCAGGATCCAGAGAACTATCGGCTCAAGGCCCAGGATGGCGTGACTACCGCGCTTGAGTTGGAGATAGGCACGGCCGACGTGCCGCAGTTTCTTAAAGAGCGCGAAGGCCGGTCCCTCGTGCACTTCGGTGCGACCGCGAGCCACCCGTTCACCCGGGTGATTGCTCTGGGCGGGAAGATCGTGCCAGGGGCCATCGTTCCGCAGGCAAGCCCACAAACCGACGAGCGCACAACCCCGGAACAGCTTGCGCAAATCAAGGACATGGTGCGCCGGCAGATCGACGCCGGGGCCCTTGGCATAGGAATGGGAATCGCGTACACCCCCGGCGCGACCCGGTTTGAAGTGATCGAAATTTTCCGCCTGGCGGCCGAGAAGCGTGCGCCCGTTTTCGTTCATCTCCGAAGCACGGGTCCAATGGAACCAGGCTCCAGCATCGAGTCCATTTCGGAGTTGATCGCCGCCGCGGCCATCAGCGGCGCCTCGCTTCACATCGTGCACATGAACAGCAGCGGCGGCAAAGACGCATTGCGCTGCCTGAGCATGGTCGAGGGCGCACGAGCCCGGGGCCTCGACGTCACAACTGAGGCGTATCCCTACATCGCCGGGATGACGGCCATCAACTCGGGCGTCTTCAACCCCGGATGGCAGGAACGCATAGGCATAGAATACAAGGATTTGCAGCTGGTCGAGACGGGAGAACGGCTGACGAAGGACAGCTTTGACCGGCTTCGCGCGCTGCCCGACCCCAAGCTGGTTATCATTTTTCAAAACACGGACGAGATGGTCGACGCTGTGGTCACCCACCCGCTGGTCATGATCGCCAGCGACGGATACGTAGCCAACGCCAAAGGTCACCCGCGTAGCGCCGGGACTTACTCCCGTATCCTGGCGCGCTATGTTCGTTCGCAACAGAAGCTCTCGCTGATGGACGCAATCCGGAAGATGTCACTGATGCCTGCCCAACGGCTTGAGCGGGTGAGCTCGGCGGCTCGCCGCAAAGGGCGCATTCAGGAAGGAGCAGATGCGGATATCGTGGTCTTTGATCCGAATACTGTGGAGGACCGCGCCACATACAGCCGGCCGGCCGAACCGAGTGTCGGCTACCGTTACGTGCTCGTCGCCGGGACGCCGGTGGTACAGGACGGGAAAATCGTGGAGAAAGTCGCTCCCGGACGGGCTCTTGTCGGTGATCGCTGAATCACGGGCAACGCTATCCTGCGGAACGAATCGAGGAGGAGCAAGATGATGAAACGCCGGACCTTTCTAGCTGCAGCAGCCGCGCCAGCCGTCTTTCGCAGTAGTCCTGACCGGGGCAGCCGTACCTGGAATGAGGTCGAGAAGATACTGGCGCGCGGCGACGTCCGCGGGAAAGTCACCCGTGACGAGTTGCCCACGCCCGCTCTCGTGCTCGACCTCGACGCCTTCCAAACGAACATCGACAAGATGGTCCGGTACGCCCGCGAGCACAACCGCGCGCTCCGTCCTCACGGCAAAACGCACAAATGCCCGCAGATCGCCGCAGCGCTGATCAAAGCCGGCGCGATCGGCGCGTGTGCCGCGAAGCTAAGCGAGGCGGAGGTTTTCGCCCGTTCTGGAATCACCGGCATCCTGATCACCACGGCCGTCATCGGGAAGTACAAAATTGAACGTCTTATAAAGCTCGCCGCTCGGCATCCGGACACGATCATCTGCCTCGACAATCCGAAGAACGCAAGCGACCTGAACGATGCAGCAAGGGCGGCTCGGATCAGGCTGAACGTTGCGATCGATTTGATGCTGGGCAGGACGGGAATCCCTGTGCGAGAGCCGGCAGCTGGTCTTGCGGAGATCATCGCGTCATTATCGAACCTCAAACTCGCTGGGCTCCAGGCTTACTCTGGCACTTCCTCACACGTGATTGGATTCGAAGCTCGACGGAGCCACTCCCAGGAAGCGATGGCCAAGGCGGTACAGACCCGGCAAATGATCGAGAAAGAGGGTATCCCGTGTCCTTTGCTTACCGGGGGTTCGACCGGAACCTACAATATCGACTCCGAGATGGACGGCATCACCGAGATTCAGCCGGGTAGCTTCATCTTCATGGATTTGGACTACAACCGAATCGGAGGTCAAAACGGGGACGTTTACACCGACTTTCAAAACTCACTCACCGTTCGGGCGACGGTGGTCAGCAAGCCCGAGAACAACGTGGCGATCGTTGACGCAGGCCTGAAAGCATTTTCGACGGACAAGCCCTTCGTGCCGCAGGCGCTCGGGATCCGGGGAGTAACCTACTCCTGGGCGGGCGACGAGCACGGAAGGCTCAATCTTGCCGACGCGTCCCGCGATCTGAACCCTGGCGACCGCCTCGAGTTTATTGTCCCGCACTGCGACCCCTCGGTGAACTTGTACGATCGCCTCTACTGTGTTCGGGGCGAAAGCGTGGAAGCGGTGTGGGCGATTACGGCCCGTGGCATGAGCCAGTAGACTCGCGTCAGCGAATAATGTTCTAAGCTCGTGCTTTGGGCTTCTAAAGGTTTCGGGCGCTTGCGGGTTTCTGCTTGGGAGCAGGGAGTCGGGGGTTCAACGACCCGAAAACAGGCACCGAAATCGATTCTAAGCGCCGGCGCTTACACGATCTTCGGGATAGCCGGAATCGGCGGAATGCGTAGCTTTTCGCTACGGTGCTTTTCGAAGGCTGCGGCCAGTTCCCGTGGATCACCATCCACAGCGATCAGATAGAAAAGGTCCGGCCCGCGCAGCAGAAGAGTCCGGCCATTCGGCCGAAGCGCGTTGACAGCATAGAAACGGGGACGCGGAATCTGTTGCCTGAAATAGCGATACTGGTCGACGGCAGCGGCTGCACCCAGCGTGAGATTGGGACCAATTTGATACTGTAGGAAGGCCCCGGCCTCCATGTCATTCAGATCCCGTATTTCCTCCAGGTCATCGAATCCAATGCGGACGTCCCAACGCGGGTTCCTGCTCCCGCCCATGACTCGCATCAGGTTGGGAAAGACGAGCCCGTCAGCTTCCACCCTGAATGGGCGACCGGGCGCGATCCCACGAGTCACTTTCTTCAGCAGCATCAGGAAGGGGATCCGGAGAATGAGGTAGACCAAGACGACTGCGAGCTCGGTGTAAAAGACCCGGTTGAGGCCTGGCTGCCCGTTGGTCCAGTTGTAAGCAATGATAAGGAGCAGTCCCGCCACCATCAGGAAGGGCAGAGCCAGAAAGAAGAGGCCCTTGCCCAGGGTGGTCCATCGTTCGACATAAGCAGCGGCGTTGGCGGCCTGCGCGATGGCGTCCGGTCCCGGCTGATGAGATAATTTGTCCTCACGAATCTCGCGGGCAAGGCGCAGGGTGTAGCGGCCTCCTTCGAGCATGAAAAGGCCGAGCAGGGGCGCAATCAGCCACGCCCAGCCAGGGAAGTTCGGATTCACCTCCCCCGGGAACGCGTCGAGCGGCAGGGTGAGGGCGACAAAAAGCAGCAGTCCTCCCCAGGCAATCAGAACCATGGCCCTCAAGACTTCCACGCGCCGAATGCTTCCCATTACATTCCTCCGTGAAGTACTGCCGACTGCGAACCGCCCCACTTCCCATTGCGGGGCTGCCTGCTGCCTGCCGACTCAGCTGCCCCTGGCTTTACGCTATGGCACTTCGACGATCTGGTCGAAGACGATCGCAGGTCCGACGGGTCGATCCGGCTCAGCAGTTTTCCCCCGCAGAATGTCCTCCAAAATTCCCTTCGCCGGGCGGGGACCTGTCCGATCGAACCCCGGGTACGCTACTTCCTCTCGCCGATCATTGGACCCGGCAGGACCAGCGTACCTTCCATCTGCTCAATCCCTCCAGACAAGCGAGGATCATTCAACGCTCGCGCCGTGTTGTCAAGGCAGGAGTGTGAAGGACCACCCTCGGTCCCGGCATCCCCGCCCGGACGTCGGAGGCGGGATGCAGTCCCGATCTGCCGCGAGTTGTGAAGCTACTGCTTGTAAATGCGACGGATGTTGATGAAACCTAGTCGTCTTGAAAGCGTGCCGGATACTCGGAAGCGATTCGTCATCATCAGATCAACCAATGGTCAATTCAGAGGGAATGTGCCCAATAAACCGCTTTCTCGTCCCGCTGTTCCCCTTCAGCCTGGTTTCGCGCCCGCGCTACACTTCGCGTAGGAACGGTTGAAGATTGATGCCGTCCCAGAGCCGGTCACGGGCTGCCCTGGTCTCGCTCAGCGCTTTGGCACCCGCTGAAGTGACAGAGAAGACCCGACGCGAAGGCGAGTCGGTTCCGGCCGCTGTTCGTTTTGAGGTGACCAGCCCCTTCGCCTCCAGCCGGTCCAGAGTGATGTAGACTGATCCGATCGTGACGCTACGGCGGGTCACGCGCTCCAGCTCACGGCGCACGCTCATGCCGTACGCGTCGGCGCCCGTTCGAATCACCGCGAGCATCACCTGCTCCTCGAAGCTGCCAAGGCCACCCATCTCGGGAGCTTTCGCCGAGTTCATCGTCACCTCCCCGTTTCCTGGACCGTAGATTCTACTCGTCACGCAAGACCGACATCAGGTTAGTTCGGCTGGCCCGCCAGGCCGGAATGAAACACGCGACTATCCCGGCAATCACAAGCGTCATTACGGCCCCGGCCAGGACTTGGGGGTCGGTCGCGCGGACGCCGTAAAGCAGCGTCGCGAGGAGTCGTGTCAGCATCAGGGCAGCCCCAATTCCTATCAGACTGCCGAGCCCCACAAGCCGCAGGCCGCGGCCGAGCACGTGCGACGCGACACGGCGAGGAGGCAGGCCAAGGGCGAGGCGAATGCCGTAGTCTCGCTTTCGCCTCGTCACAGAATGCGAAATAACGCCGTACACCCCGACCGCCCCGAGCGCCATGGCCAGGCCCGCCAACAAGGAGAGGAGCACTGCTACTCGCCCCGGCACCCCTACCGCATCCTCAAAGATCGACGCCATCGAGAGCGTCCGCTCAATGGCCAGGGCCCTCCCTTCGCGCTGGATCACCTGGCGTCCGGAATCGAGCAGCCTGGGTACATCCTCGGGCCGCTGACCGGCGAGAACAAACGAAGTCGCCGGCACGAATATCGGAACGTGCTCATAGAGCATGTATCGCGCCGGGACAGGCCCGTCCGTCAGATCCTGCTCCGCGACGTTCGCTACCACGCCGATGATCCTCTCCCCCCGGTCGTCGAATGTCTGCAGCACCCGCCCGATCGGATCCTCGCCGGGGAAGTACTTGGCAGCGAGAGCTTCGTTCACGACCACGACGCGCGACGTCGAGAGACGGTCAGTCGGTATAAAACCGCGCCCCCGCACGACCTTGATACCCATCGCCGCTAGATAATTGACCGTCACGGTGCGAAAGGCGGTCGTGCTCTTTTCGAGATCCGGTTTCCCCACTATTCCGATGCCGAAGTTGTGACCAGATCCGCGCAGCGGCAGCTTCAGTGCGGCGGCCACCGCCCGCACCCCGGGTAGCGCCTCGAGCGCCGGCAGTATGTCGAGCACCGCACGGAGACGCTCGTCGCTTGAAAGCTGCACGGGCATGGTGGCGTCGATAACCGCCACGCTATCCACTCGTATGCCGATGTCTACGCTGCGCAGGTTAGCGACGCTGCGGAGCAGCAGACCGGCCCCGGCCACGAGCAGCACTGCCAGCGCGATCTGGGCAACGACAAGGCCGCCCTCCAGGCGCCCGCCGCGGCTCGAAAGTCCGCTCGTACGTGCTGTCGCGAGCGAACCCTGAAGTCTGCTGCGCCAGAGAGCACCGGCCGGGACGACCGCCACCAGCAGGGCCGCCAGGAGCGCAAACCCGATTGCGGCCGCGAACAATGTCCAGTCAACACGGGCGGCATCTGCGAGTGTCCCAAGCGGCAGCACCCGCAGCAACGTGCGGAACGCCGCGGTGGCCACGGCCGCGCCCGCTATCGCGGCCAGGAGACCAAGCAGCAACGACTCACACACGAGTTGCTGCACGAGGCGGCGCCGTGCAGCGCCGAGAGCGGAGCGAACGGCCAGCTCCGTGCTGCGGCTGCTTACCTGACCAAGCATCAAAGCGGCGACGTTGACGCAGGCGATAAGGAGGATCGCGCCCATTGCGCCGAGGGTGGCGAAGAGCCCGGTCCGGACGTCGCCGACGATGTAATCACGCAATGAACGGATTGCCGGCGCCCGCGTCTTGTCCCAGTCGGGTAGATAAGTGAAACGTTGCTTCAGCTCGGAGGCAAACGCACGCAGCGGGCCGGCCATCCCTTCGATGGTCCGGCCTTCCTCTATACGTCCGATCAGGGTCCAGTTTCCATCCTGGTCATCGGGCTTGAGCCGCGCCGCGGTCCACACCCGAATGGTCGGGCTGGGGAACCAGAAACCGGGCGGCATGACGCCAACGACCGTGCGTGACTCTCCGCCCAGCCGAAGCTGCCGGCCAAAGATGGAAGGATCTCCCCCAAGCTCCTGCCAGAGTCCGTGGCTCAGGACCGCTACAGGCGCGGCACCCACTACATCCTCACCCTTCTGGAAGGTCCTGCCGATGAACGGCCGCGCCCCGAGCACGTCGAACAGCTCCGCCGAAGCGCTTATCCCGCGCACCATGCGTAAGGGCTGGCGATCCACCTCAAGCGTCTGATCGCCATGCATATAAGCCGCCATCCGCTGAAAGCCGGGGAAATCCGGGCGGAAATGCAGGAACTCCTGCTCCGTCCAAGAGCCGTCCATCCAGAGGACGCCGACCTGTTCCTCGCGTTCCACCGGCAACGGATCGAGGAGCAGCGCGCGAACAATGCTGAAGATGGCAGCCGTACCTCCCACGCCGAGCGCCAGAGTGAGGACCGCGAGCAGGGTGTAGACCGGTCGGTTGACGAGGCGGCGCGCTGAGAAGCGCAGGTCCATGATCCAGGTTTCCATTGCGAATCCTCCATAGTTCAGGCGATTGGCGGTCGGCTCGAACCCCGTCCAACCTCGCCACCAGGCGCGACGAACCAGGGCAGGCAAAGACCCGAACAGCTGGCGCCAGAGCCAGAAACGGGCCGACAATCGGCCCTGGGTCGCCGCCCGCTGAGCTCGCTCGGCCGCGAGGTCCTCAAGCACTTCATCGCGCTCGGCGATCGGGAGCAGCGCGCGAAACAGCCAGGCGGCGACTCCGGTCAGTGGTTCTGGGGCGCGATTGTCGCGTTGCGGCTCATGTTCCATTGGTCCAGCCGTCTTAATTCTACAATGTAGAATTAGACTCTTACAATGTAGAAAAGGTTGGAGGGTCGGGCGAGAATGCGAAATCACACGGTCGGGAACCGTGTCGTGGCCTGGGGCAGGCCGCGCAAGCGGAGTGAATCAACGCCTGCACGAGGATGATATCCGGGTGTCCTACTTGCGCGAACTCGGAGTGCCCATCCCCTCAAAATACGGCCCGAGCGCGGACGCGAACCCGTTCACCTGAGTGCCCTGCGGTAGTGACCGGGGGTGTGGGCAGGGGGACGCTGATTATCGGACTGACGAATCCGACTTGGCAGCGGCACATCACTCCTCCCGCAGCGCCGCGATCGGATCGACCCGTGTGGCGCGATGGGCGGGCACGAGGCAGGCGATGATCGCGACGAAGGTGATCACGGCCGCAACGCTCACCAGCGTGGCCGGATCAGTCGGCCGGACCTCGAAGAGCAGCGTCTCCATCAAACGCGTCAGGGCGAGTGCGCCAGCCAGCCCAGCCGCCAGACCGATACCCGTGAGCTTCAGGCCATATGCCATGACGCTGCGCAGCACGGCCTCACGCTTCGCGCCGAGTGCCATCCGGATGCCGATTTCACGGCGCCGCTCCGTTACCAGATACGAGAGCACGCCGTAGGTTCCGATTGCCGCGAGCAGGAGCGCGAGGGCTGCGAAGCCGCCGAACAGGTGCATCAGCATGCGGGGACGCCGCAGGGAACCGGTGACCACTTCATCCATGGGCCGCAGCCGGATAATCGGCAGCGAGGGATCGGCTTCTCGTACAGCGGCGGCGATCGGTGGCTGCAGCGTGGCCATCGGCAACGCACTCCGCAACACGATATTCATGCTTCCGTCATTACCCCAGTGACCGAGCCGAGGACCGGAAATGGTCGGGAAGATTTGCGGGAGCTGCTCGAGCAGGAAGTACAGCTCGGCGCCGGTTGGCTGGTCGACTCCACGCTGCTTGACATCCTTCGCCACGCCAATGACCGTGACCCAGGGCGTCTGTTCGCCGAAGCGCGGCCTGACCCGACGCCCGATCGGGTCGAGATCCTTCCAGAACCTGCGAGCGAACGCCTCATTCACGATCGCCATAGGAGCGCCAATGCGATCCGCCTCGTCGAACGGGCGGCCCGCCACGATCGGTATCCCCATCGCCTCGAAATAGCCGGTGGTGACCGTCTGGTAATAGTCCACCCAGTTGCGTGGCGTCCCCGGTGGCGGTGCGTAACCTTCGATGTCCGTGCCTAAGCCGTTGACCTCCCGCTGTGGAGGGAGCCCGGCCACCGCGGACACACGCTCTATGCCGGGCATGGCGGTAAACCGATCGATCAGGCGTTGATACAGCCGCAGCCTCTGATCGAAGTTCGGGTACGTGGAGGCTGGAAGCGCGACTCCGAACGTGACCAGCCGCGATCGATTGAATCCGGCATCGACGTTCATCAGGTTCACTACCGTCCGGAACATCAACCCCGCGCCCACCACGAGCACAACCGCGAGCGCAACTTCAGCCGCGACAAGAGCACGGCGCACTGCATGGCGGGCACTGGTCGCGCCGCGCGTCGCACGCTCGCTCAGCAGCCTGCTGGGGGCCTCGTTGAGGGAATGCAGCAGTGGCGCCAGGCCGAACGCGACGCCGGTGACGACTGATACGAGCAGTGTGAAGCCGAGCACCGCTGGATCGATGGCAATATCGGCGACACGCGGAAGACTATTGGGATACGCAACGATCAACGCGCGCACGCCAGCCCAGGCCAAGGCCAGGCCGATGGCGCCGCCGACGAGCGACAACACGACGCCTTCAGCCGTGAACTGGGCGAGCAGCCGCCGCTGGCCGGCGCCCAGCGCCGCGCGTACGGCGAGCTCGCGGCGGCGGGTCTCGGCGCGCGCCAGCAGGAGGTTCGCCAGGTTGGCGCAGGCGATGAGAAGGACGAACGCTACCGCCGCCTGCAGCATCCAGAGGGCACGGCGCGCCGAGCCGACAATCTCGTTCTGCACGGGCTCCATCTGCATGACGTGGTCGCCAGGCGTGAAGACGTGCCCGCTCACGCCGGCGCGCTCACCCCAGGTCGCAACGAGCGACGCAAGCTCCGCCTCCGCCTGCTCCGCGGTCACTTCGTCTTTCAGACGGCCCAATACATTGAGAAAGTGAATCTCGCGGAACTGGCGAAAAGCAGGAGCGAGCTGGAGCGGCAGCCACACCTCGACCCGGTTGTCCATGAGGTCGAAGCTGGCCGGCATGATGCCAATGACCTCGCGCCTGAGACCGTCGATCTCGATCGTACGGCCGACGATGTCCTCACGTGCGCCGAAGGCCGACAGCCACAGCTCCTGCGACAGGATGACGAGCGCAGGCCCGTTCGCGCGCGTCTCGTCACGACGGAACCACCGGCCGCGCTCCGGCTGGACGGCGAGCGCCTCGAGCAACTCTGCATTCACCGTGGCCCTCGTGACGCGGCGCGGCCGATCGAGGGCGGCGAGATTCACCTCGCCGATCGTGAAGGCGCCGACGACGTAGAAGGACTGATTGATTTCGGTGAGCTCGAAATATTCCGGCGCCGACACCGAGCTCTGCTCGACCCCCTGGCGCTCGAACCGGGTTGTCAGGAAGCGGAGCTGCTCAGGTTGTGGATACCCGAGTGGCTGTAGAATCACGGCGTTGACGACCGAGAACATCGCGGTATTCGCACCGATGCCGAGGGCCAGTGTCAGAACCGCGACGGTTGTGAATCCGGGAGCTTTCCGGAGCGTGCGGAGCGCGTACCGAACGTCCTGGACGATCTCGTCGATCCAGCGGCGTGTCCACAGGGCCCGGACGTCTTCCTGTGTGCGCGTCACATTGCCGAACGCACGACGTGCGGCGTACTTCGCATCCGCCTCAGACATACCGTCAGCGACGCGCTCCTCCGCCTCCAACTCGAGGTGCGTCTGGATCTCGCGTTTCAGCTCGTCATCGTAGTCTCTCGGCATGGCATTCCTCACAGACCCCGACAAATCTCAAACAGACTTGAGCACTCGAGCCATCGCACGAACCAGCTCGTCCCATTTGCTCTGTTCGACCGAGAGCTGCTTCCGGCCTTTCGGTGTCAGCCGGTATATGCGCATCTCGCGTCCGCGTTCCGTCTGCTCCCACTTCGACGTGATGCAGCCGCTCTTCTCCAGGCGGTGCAGGGCCGGGTAGAGCGACCCGTGTTCCACCTGAAGGACGTCTTCGGAGGTGCGCTGGATATGCCTGGCGATGCCGTGGCCGTGAAGGGGACCAAAGAGCAGGGTCCGGAGGATCAGCAGTTCGAGGGTGCCCTGGACGAGCTTCCGTTCTGGCATGGTAGGCATACTACCATAACTGGTAGATGAACTACCATCATTTGCGGATTGCCCGTGTTCCTGCTTTGCGGGCAGGGTGTCGGAGGTTCAAATCCCGCTGATGGTTTCAAGTCGACGCTGTCCGGAGCCCGGGGGAGCGCCATCGAAATACTTGCCGCAATCTCTCAATGGCACGATAAACTAAGCGGCGTCAGGTGGAAGACCATGCAAAAACTGACCATTCACTTGATTGTTGCCGGCTCTGTTCTTGGCGCCGGCCGGGCCCTGCACTGGCGATGGTGGGCAATCGCATTTGCGATGGTCATCGGCGCATGCTCATGCCCGGCCTCTCCCGCGTGTACGTGGCCACGTCGGTTCCGCTCATGACCGCGAAGGTGACGGCCCCCTCGTCGCCGCCGGCCTCCCGGAGCTAGCCGTGTCGCAAGGCTGTGGCGGGATCTATCGAGGCGGCGCGTCGGGCCGGCAGGTAGGCGCTCGCGATCCCGACTATCGCCAGCAGGCCGGCGGAGGCAATGTAGATCAATGGATCGCTGGCCTTTACTCCCCAGAACATGGTATCGGCCATCCGTGCCGCCACCATGGCAAACGGGAGGCCGGCGATCAATCCGATGACAATCACCACGCCGCTCTGGCGCAAGACGTTGAAGGCCACGAAGGAAGGCGATGCTCCCAGAGCCATTTGTATTCCGATCGACAGACGCTGCCGTCCGATCCGGTAGGAGAGGACGCCATACAGCCCGATCGAAGCTAGAACCATGGCCAGCAGTCCGAACGCGCTTGAGAGGCCGGACAGGAGACGTTCGGTCAGCAACGTGCTGTCAACCTGACTCCTGATGGTGATCACATCAGAAATCAGTATGCGGGGATCGACGCTCAAAATGCCATTTCGGACCGGCCGCAGCAGCTTCATTTCTCCGTTCGGCGTTCTGGGAGCAACGATCAATGTGACCCGTTGCTCGACATCCCTCGGCTGTCGCAACGGAAGGAAGGCAAAGCGCTTGGAGGGCTCCCGGAGGTTCATATGTTTCGTGTCCCGTACCACCCCGACAATTCGGTACGTGATGTTTCCGCCAGTCCGGCGGAACTCGAGCGATTCCCCAATCGGATCCCGGTCCCCGAAAAACTTGCGCGCCGCAGACTCGTTAATCAGTGCCACGCGCGTGGTTCCCTCCGCGTCCCGGTCTGTGAACAGGCGTCCGCGGAGCAAAGACATTCCCAGGACTTCGAAATACCCCTCTGACACGTGATTGAAATGAATCGTTGCATCTTCGGTGGTTGCCGGTTCATAGCCGCGAACTCGCACCAAGCCTCCACGATCTCGCCCCGACAACGGCGTAAAGATCGATAAAGCCGCAGCGCGAACACCCGGGAGTCGCCGCACGCTCTCCAGAGCCTGATTCCATACGGCTATCGATGGACCGGCATGCGTGTATCCTTCTGGAAGTCGTAGCGACATCGTCAGGGCTTCCTCCGTCCGGAAGCCGAGATCGACATCGCGGAGACTCGCGAGAGTCTTCACGAACGCCACAGCCCCGACTAATAGAACGAGGGAAAGCCCCACCTGAAAGGCGACCAGACCGTGCGCGAGCATCGCGCTGCCGCGCGATTCACTCATGCGCTCTTGCCCCTCTCTTATCGCCCGCTCCGGATCGGTCCGGAAGGCTCGCCAAGCCGGCAACAGGCCTGAAATGAGACCGGCCAAGAAGGTGACTACCAGCGCGAACGCCAACACCCGCCAGTTGAGCCCTGCTTCTATCGTGATCGGGCGACGACCTTGGCGAAACAAGCTTTCGATCAACCGAACTCCCCAGCCCGCTAGCAGCGCTCCTGGAACAGCGCCCAAACAGAACAGCAGTAGCGTTTCGGTCAGCAGTTGCCGTACAATCCGCGTCCGCCCGGCGCCCGCCGCCAACCTGATAGCGAACTCGCGTCCTCGGCTGATGCCGCGGGCCAGCAACAGGTTCGCAACATTGGCAATAGCCAGCAGCTGCACGAGACCGGCAATTCCCGTCAGGGCGTACAAAGGCTTGGAGAAACGGCGGCGAAGCCCGTCCATCCCGCGTGCAGCCGATAGGAGTTGGAGGTGACGCCAGTGCTTGGCAATCAAATCGGTGGGAAACCGCGAAGTCGACATAAACGACCGGTAGATGCTGTCCGCCTCGGCTTGCGCCGCGTCCGCCGAAGCGCCGGGTTTCAGGCGGGCGATAATTCCATGCAACCAGAGGGTTTCAGAATTTTTCACCAGCTCCCCATTCTTGTCGATGGGAAAAGTGATGTCCACAGGAGACCCGGGCTGCAGTCCGAAAAACTCCGCTGGTGTCACTCCGACGATTGTGAATGTTTTCCTGCCAATTGAAATCGATTTTCCGATCACCCCCGGGTCCTCACCAAACCGTCGCCGCCAATAACGCTCGCTGATCACGGTAATCGCTGGAGCCAGCTTCTCGTCTTCGGCGTCCATCAACCGCCCGAGTCTCGGTTTCAGCCCGAGGACCTGGAAATAGTTCCCGGAAGTCGCCTGCCCCATCACCTGCTCCAGCCTGCCGTCAATTTCGATTCGCAACTCGTCGCTGGCAAAGGCCGCCATGCCGGAGAAAGAGGTGGTTTCGTCACGCAAACGGGAAAAGCCAGGATAAGACGGGGGCCCTGAAGGTCCGGCGGTTCCGGCAGTTTCCAGGAAGACGAGCTCCTGCGGGTTCTCTACGGGGAGCGCGCGCAGCAGGACAGCGTCCACTAAGCTGAAGACTCCCGTATTCGCACCGACACCGAGAGCAATCGTCAAGATCACGACCGCCGTGAAAGCCGGCGCCTTCCTTAGGGACCGAAAGCCGTAACGCAAATCCTGGCCGAGTTGGTGGAACCACAGCCAACGCTGCCCTTCAAAGAACTTCTCGCGAGCAATTGTAAGGTTCCCGAACGCGCGCCTTGCGGCAGCTTCCGCTTCGGCCGGCGGCATGCCTTCCGCCACGAGACGGTCCGCCTCCAAAAGAATATGGGATTCGATTTCAGCGTCAAAATCGCTGTCGCGGCGCTTCCGAAACCACATAAAGCCTCCTTCAGCCTGAGGGATTCTCGGCGGCCAGGACTCGCGCGACGGCGGCGACAATCCGTTCCCACTGCCGTGTCTCGGATATGAGCTGCTTCTTCCCGGCTGGAGTCAGCGTGTAATACCTCGCCTTCCGATTGTTTCCGCTGGTTCCCCACTCCGCTGTCACCAGCCCCTTGGCCTCCAATCTCTGCAGCGCCGGGTACAGCGACCCGTGATCGACCAGAAGCTCGTTTCCACTCAGGGCCTGAATGGCTCGCGCTATTCCCTGTCCATGCTCCTTGCCGAAGAGCAGCGTTCGCAGAATCAACAGATCCAAGGTACCCTGCAGGAGAGCAATTCGCTCGTTTTCCGTATCTCGTGTAGACATCCTACCCGAGAATAACAAGACTTGGGTAGAATGTCAACACGACAAGGATTGTCAGGCTGAAAGTCGGCGCGTTCCCTGGCAAGTTACAGGCAGTGGATGAGGAAAAGACCAGTGTCCCCTACTCGTCCCCCTACTCGTCCATGACCGTCTGACCAGACGGGTCCAACTTTCCTTTCCTGACTTGTGGCGTCTGCCGGTCGGGCAACGAGCGAAGCACAAGCATGGTCAGGTCGTCGGACTGCGCTCCCGCGCCAAACCGCTCAACCTCTTCAAGAACGGCGGCCCGGTCCGAAAGGTGCAAAAAGAAATCGCGGCCGCCCTGCCGGGATGGCCGGAATTGATTAAACGGATTTTTAACGCTTACGTGCAATCGGTCTTATCTCGGTCCGAGCCAAATTTCTCCAACATCCGTAATCGTGTTCCCCGGCAGTGCCGGCCCAGGCACAACCCCGGCGAAAGACTGTGCCACACGAGGCAGAGTTGTGTAAGAGAGCGGACTGGCATTCACGCGCAAAGTCAGGGCCGAAACCGAGGCTGAGGCGGTAATCGAAAGACTCCCTTGAAGGCTCGCCCCCTGAAAAGCACTCTTGACCAGTAACGCTTGCTGGCCCTTCCCCGGTAACGTCAATTCCTGAAGGCCTATCCGAGTCCCTTCCTTGTCGAGCAAGCGAACGGTGACACGAGAGTCGCTGGTCCCCGGATTGAAAAGCGCTACGCCTGTGTCAAAAGAAGCCGTGGTGTCAACCGGGATGGTGAAACTGGAGAGAGCTGAAGCGTTGCCGACTCCGGCTTCGGTTTGAAAAGCCCCCTGCCCATCGTAAAACGTAAAAACGGAGGCCACTCCCACCGGAACATCGGAGGTGATTGTCGCTCCGCCGGAGGCCAGTGGACCGGCGCCGTTGGTCTGCAGAAATGCCGAGGCGCCGGGAGCCAGATTGATGCGGAAGGAGGAGCGGTTCTGAGCGCCGCCAACAATCGAGACGGGAAACGGGGAGCCGCCCGCACGGGTTAGGTTCACAACGACCTCCGCAGCTCTTGCAGCGAGGTTGAAGACAAGGAAAGTCGTTCGGACGGACCCGCCTTGATACACGCCGTTCGCAATATGCGGGAGCTGAAACGCAACCTGTTGCGAACTCGCCGGTACGACGGGTAAAGTCGTTGAGGTGAATGTCGCGAGGTTCTGCCTGACCCCGACCGCAGCGAGAGGGCGAGAGCTCTCCACCTCCAGCGTCCCTCGAAAGGGTCCGAGCTGCCGAAAAAGCTCGCTGAGAAAGATCGCCCGCTGAGCCGAGGCTCCCAGAGTAAATGCAGCCTGCGGCCCCGACGCTCCCGATTCAGGGTGCAGCCGAAAGCTGATGGCAGTTTCAACCTGATCGACATTTAAGAGAGCGAGGCCCGTGTCAACCCCCTCCGTCGCATCAACCGGGAGTATGAACCTCTGCATCGGCACTACCGCCCCCAGCCCCGCTTCGGTGAGGAAGCCACCCGACCCATTCAGGATCGTAAAAACAGCCGAAACTCCTATCGCCCGGGTTGCCTCAACCCGGGCCCCACCGACTTGCAAGGGTCCTGCCCCGGCCGACTGGAAGAAGCGGGTTCCGCCCGGACCTAATGAGAAGGTGAAATTGGCACCGGTGCCGAGGTCGGGGATCACCAGAGCTAGCGGACCGCCCGCGTAATCAGTCAAAAACAGTTGGACCCCGACCGCTTCCTGACTGGGGTTGAAAAAGACGAAGGTGGTCTTGATGACCAAGCCTTGGCCTTGGCCTTGGCCGTCCGCAACTTGGGGAAGATAAGAGGTTTCCTGCCCAAGAACCAGAGAACCAGTGGCCAGAAGGACGAGTAGCCCGACAGAAAGGTAATTCTTCATGGTTTATTCGGCGAAGCCGTCCATCCTGCGGACGCAGAGAATCAAGGAACTGGCTTTCAACTGGAGCAACTCGGTTCAGCGACCTGGAACGGAATCCATGCAGATCCAGTGTGACGTAGCGATAACCTTATGCTTTGAGCTCTTTGCGACGAAAGCCAGTAGCGGCTGTCTGCGCCCTCGCTGAAGGCAACACTCGCGCTCTGAAAACACCCGATAAAGTCGGCCAGGGCGCGCTCTTTGCCCTCTAAACCTCTGATCTGATTCTACCACAGGGAATTGGCCGGTTCTTTTAGCCTTGCGAAAACAGGCCCTGACAGCGCTCGCGTGTCGCCTGGCAACGCAGCTGTCTCGCTCTTTGGCGTTGACTTAAGCCCGTAGAGCTGCGGGCACGGTGGTTTCTACCAGAGTCGTGCGGGTAGCGATTCTTGCGGAGCGACCCGGCCGTTGCCGGCTAACAGAAACCGGAGGTCTGGAGCTGCGGCAGCGCCTATTCGTACCGCAGAGCAATCATCGGATCGACCTTGGAGGCGCGGCGGGCAGGGATGTAGGCGGCGACCAGGGCGATACCAGTGAGCAATGTCCCCGCAACGAGATAAGTCGTCAAGTCCCCAGTGGTGACCCCGTAGAGCAGGCTTGCGACGAAACGGCTGAAAACCAGGGAACACGCTACGCCGAGAACCAATCCGAGGGAAATAAGCCGGCCGCCCTGACGGAGTGTCGAGCGCAGCACGGCTCCAGGCCGCGCGCCCAGCGCCATGCGGATTCCAATCTCGTGAGTCCGCCGGCTGACGGCATAGGCCATGAGACCGTAAAGTCCGATCGCTGCAAGCATCAGAGCCAGGGCGGAGAAAAATCCGAGGAAAACCGAATACAGCTTAGGCCGGACGAGCGCCGCCGACACATATTGCTCCATCGGTTGGGCCGCCGTGACCGCCTGAGTGGGATCCACGTCGGCGACTTCCTTACGGACGGCATGCGCCAGAGCCATCGGTTCGCCAGATGCGCGCACGACCAGGTAAGTAATGTAGCCCGGGACTTGGGCCTGGGCGAGGAACACGGTGGGCCGCGGCTCCTCTGCAAGCCCGTTATGCCGGATGTCGCCTACAACCCCGATGATCTCCGTCGGTTTTGGATTCGCCCAATCGCCCATGATCACTTGCCCGATCGGGTCCAAGCCAGGGCAGAACCTGTTGACAAATGACTGGTTCACCAGGGCAACCCTTCGGCTGTTCAGACGATCCTCCCTGGTGAAAGGCCTTCCTCGCAAAACCGGGATGCCCATGGCGGCGAAGTATCCGCGGCTCACTGTCGATACGTCGGACTCCATCGACTTCGGATCGGCCGGCTTCGGCCGCCCGACAAAATAAAAGGGGCCATTGTTCGTCCAGCCCGACAGGGGAAGGAACTGAATCGTGCCGACTGCGTGCACCTCGGGCAGACTCTCCACCCGGTCGAGCACATCTTCCACGAGGCTCGAACGAAAAGCCGGATCGCCCCTCACGATCATGCGCATGGTCAAAACCTGCTCCGGTCGAAAGCCGAGCTTCACATCAAGAAGATGCGAGAACGTCCGCAAGAGCAGGCCGGCGCCAACGAGAAGCACGACCGCGAGCGCTACCTCCCCGACCACCATTGCCGCTCGAAAACGCTGTTGGCTGCGGCTGTCCGCGCCTTGCCCGTGCGCCTTCAACGACTCCCGCAAGTCGAAGCGTGAAATCTGCCAAGCCGGCGCAAGCCCAAACACGATAGCTGTCAGAAGGGAAAGACCGAGTGTGAAGGAAAGGACGCGGACATCCAGATGAACTTGTGCCATCTGCCCGAACTCGACCGCTTCCTTCCCCAGGATCACCAGCGCACGGCTGGCCCAGAAGCCCAGAAGCAGGCCGAGCACGCCTCCCAGGATTGAAACAGTCAGACTCTCAACCAGCAACTGCTGGACCAGGCGGCCGCGCCCGGCGCCCAACGACGCGCGCAGGGCCAACTCGCTCCGGCGACCCACCCCGCGAGTCAGGAGCAGACCGGCGAGGTTCGCGCAGGCGATCAGCAGCACGAAGCCAACCACCGCTAGCAGCACGAGCAGTACCAGGCGATTGTCGCGCACCAGGTAGTCGCGCAGGCTAAGCACCACGACTCTCCAGTCCTTTTCCACCGAGAGTTCGCGGCCGATTTGTTCTGCCAGGACCGTCATTTCCGCCTGCGCTGTCTCTACAGTGACGCCGCGCCTCAGAAGCCCGAAGCACTGGAATCCGCGAGAGCCGATGGCGTCGGGGTTGGCACGGTCCACCCGTATTGGGAGGAACAAATCAATCTGAAGAGTACCGACGCGGAAACCCGCCGGAAGGATACCGATAATGGTCGCGCTCGAATGCCCCGTCGGAATTGTCTTTCCGAGGATGTCGGGGTTGGAGCCGAACCGGCGCTGCCAGTAGCCGTGACTCAGGATGACGACCTGGCTGCTTTCTGACTCCGCACGGATGGCCGCACGATCCAGTCCTTCCTGGTCCTCGAATAACCGACCCATCATCGGCTTGACTCCGAAAACCTCGAATAGCTTCGAGGTCGTCCAGAGCCCTGACACTTGCTCCGCGCCTTCGACTCCCTGAGTGTTGATCGGAACCACCTGGGCAATTGCGAGCGCTTCCATAGACCGGGCGCGGTCCTGCCATCTCACGAAACTTCGCGGAGCGACGGGCGAGGTGTCCTTGCCTTTCAGGGGGCGCTGTAACAAGGCCACAATCCGATCGGCGTTTGGATAGGGAAGCGGCTTTAGGAGGGCCGCATCGACAAATGTAAAGACGGCCGTATTGGCGCCAATGCCGAGTCCCAGCGAAAGCACCACAACCGCCGTAAAGCCGGGGTTCTTCCTCAATGTTCGGGCGGCGTAGCGGAAGTCTCGACTGAGAGTGTCGAGCAGTTGAAGGCGCGAACGATCTCGACAGGCTTCTTTGGTTGCCTCCAGAGCGCCAAATTTCACCAGAGCTTCCCGGCGCGCCTCTTCCGGGCTCAATCCCGCCCGCAGGTTGTCTTCGATGTGCAGCTGGAGATGGCTCTCGAGCTCCTCGGCCAGCTCGCGCTCTTGGCACTTTTTGTTGAACAGGCCGCCCAGGCGAATGAAAACGGCGCGTAGCGCTCTCATCACGACTCCTCACCAGGCGACAGGAAACGGGCAATGATGTCCGCCGTTTCCTCCCACTGTTCGGCTTCCTTCTTGACTTGCTTTCGACCAGCCCGAGTGAGGCTGTAATACTTCGCCCTGCGGTTGTTATCGGACAGGCCCCACCCGGACGAGATAAACCCTTCCTGTTCCAGCTTCAGAAGAGCCGGGTAGATCGTGCCGTAGTTAAGACAGAGTCGATTCCCGCTCGTCTGCTCGATACGGCGGGCAATCCCGTAGCCGTGAAGCGGACCCATCGTCTCGAGAGTCTTTAGGATCATCAGGGCAAGGGTGCCTTGCCAGACGTCGGTCTTGTCGCCCATTTCGTTTCCTATTGGATAGCAATATGTCACATCTCATATGGGAATGCAATACGAACAGCAACACCGGGTTGGTGACTGCAACCCATGCCGCTGATCCTTAATACGTACCTTGCCACTGATCGGCAGTTACAGAGCCGCGCACGCAGCGGAGGGCCGCGGAGCGTTTTCCTGCGGAGCAGCCTGGAGCGAAGTAAGCGGGACCACCCAACGAACATTCACGGCGCGCTGGGTGGTCCCGCTTACTTCGCTCCGGG
>Ga0105104_10000836_pt1 | contig 23847 bp, 26 predicted proteins | sample PPLLaktember2015_3_FD_87034 | JGI IMG/M metagenome (GOLD analysis project Ga0105104, IMG submission 87034) | Freshwater sediment microbial communities from Prairie Pothole Lake near Jamestown, North Dakota, USA - PPLs Lake P7 Core (6) Depth... | ecosystem: Environmental > Aquatic > Freshwater >...
AGTACTGCGATCTCGGATTCATCCAGGGCTTGTAGAATTGCCGTTTCCCAATCTTTTCCCACACCGATCTTCGAATCATCCCACGGCTCCAAAGAAAAATACGGGGTCAATCCTTTCAAATGCGTGACCAACCGATCCTTCCACACAACATCGTTATGGCTGTAACTGATGAAAATTTTTCGCATGTAATATTATACCTGAAAGACGAGTGAAGTGTAAAGAGTCCGGGCAAACCTTTTTTCCCCACTGCATGGGGGTTGAACTTAATCACATTCCGGTGTATAATAGAAAAGTAAATGCGCCCGTAGCTCAAAGGATAGAGCGGTAGACTTCGAATCTGCGCGTTGGGGGTTCAATTCCCTCCGGGCGCGCGTCTTTCTTCCAAGAACTCATCGATAATCGATAATTGTTAATTGCTAATTGTTAATTCTATCGCGGTTCTTCAGCCAAAATTCATTTCAAGAGTCCCTCGCCTCTAAAAACGAGCGGAGCATTCGCTTAATTCGTGAGCTTCCCTTTCCAAATTCCCAATCACTTAAAACCAGGAAAAAGACATAAAACAATTTTTAAAAGAAATCAAGGATAATATTTTTACAGGCTTGAAAAAAGTATTTTATTCTATTACAATAAACCCATGGAAAACAAAGAAAAAGATATCAAAAATATCAACGAATTTTTTTCTGAAAAGAACCCGGACCTAACTCCGGAACAAAAATGGGACCTCATTTTTGACGGATGGATCAACAAACTGGACGAACGAAAAATGATCTCCAACCTCTTCGAACTCAAACTTTGGTTCGACTCCATGGAAGAATTCTTCTCCTCCATATACCTGGAAGACCTCATCTTTAAAGGACAACCCATCAATACCCGCAACTACGAATACTACCTCAATATCTTTGCCCATATCGGCGGGAAAATCATCAACCACTTGAAAGAACTCGACTTCGAAAAAGATCGCTACCTCCTGAATTTTGAAGAATTTATCGTGGAAAAAATCCTTGAAAATTACACCAGCAAAGCCTTCCCATACCTTAAAGACCTCTACTCCCCGGAATCCTGGTTCTACAGCCTGCGAATCTTCCTTCAAAACATCCGTCATATCGTCATCGAACTGGCCAAAATCGAATCCACCTCCCAAAAAACCTACTTCGCCCTTCGAAAACTCTACCGAAAAGAATTAATGGGAAACTCCCTCATCGTCTCCCTGATGAAAGGCACCTTCATCCCAAAAATGGACAAAATCTACCAACAAGATATTTGCGACATCATCAATTCCACCGAAGACAAAAAACTGAAAAAACACATCGGCATATTCTTTATTTTTTCCTTCCGCATCATGAAACTCACCAACTTCATCGAACTCAACCTGAACAAAGCCCGAAACGTCGAAACCACCGTCCCACTCATCCTCCTCCTAAAGAAAAAAATCGAAAGCATCGGCACTTTCTACGATACGATTATGAAAGAAAGCCTGAAACTGATTTTCCAAACCCCAAAAGAACTGGAAAAAGTAGATAAAATTTTTAAAGACCTGGAACTCGAATATAAAAAAATCTTCGAAGGTGAATTCCCCTACTACTTCGATGAAAAAAACGAAAAACTCAGCAAACGAAAACTACTCAAAAACATCACCATTATCTCGGATTTCGCCATCAAAGAACTGATAGAAAATATCGCCAAACTCTTTAAACCGGGAATCTCCGGCAGCAATATTTTCGAAAATTATATCTCCCGCTCTGAAAAAGCCTCGGAAGTCAAAGAAAAACTGGTTAAACTCCATACGAAAATAAACGACTTCTTCACCCAAAAAGAAAAAGTACCCCCGGCTGAAATTTTCTTCGACATCAATCAATTCATCGAAACCGATCTCAATTACCTGCTGTTCAAAGACTGGAACGAATTCCTCAACTATTACAACAAATTGGTCATGTCGGACCTATCCCCGGAATTTAAAATAAACCTGAAAGCCTTCCATTCATTTATCACCAAGATTTTGAAAGAAATCGTCGAGAGCAAAGGTGCTTAAATGATGGATACGGATAATCTTTATCGCCGTGTTGCCTATTAACAGGAGAGAACAAAACGATGACAATAGAAGAATTGATCGCATGTGAAGAAAACACCAAGAAGGAAAGAAAAGCCGAAGTAATCGTCGCACCCTTCGATTTTTTCCACCCGCGGCGCAATCAATTATTATTCTTTTTCAAGCCCGAATGCTTTCTCGTCGACAACCCCGGTTTTACTACCCATATCTTTGAAATGGTATTTGAAAAGTTTTCCGATTTCAAAGTGGAGATCGGCGGAGCACTTATACTGAATGGCCTGCGTTTGGAAGAACTATCCATTATCGATCGCCATTACGGCATTATCAATCAATTGTCCCGCGAAGCCGGTAAAATCGTGTCCGAAAACGATATGGAAAAAATTTACCGCGAACTGGAGATAAAAGAACCCACCCAGTGCCGTATACTGGGCGGTCATGAATTCCTGGCCCAATTCCCGGAATTCGACGCCTTTTCCCTCAACGATTTCTGGAATACCAGGCACTCGGTTAAAATAAGAAGCGGTTTTTATGCCCAACAATACACGGTAAAACAAGAAAATATCGTTTTAATCAACGGGTTCCATCCCTCTCAAATCTGCCGGTTTACCAACCCGCAGCACCGGATCGTGGTTCTATTACTCCACTCGGATACGGATTGGACGTTTTTAAAAACCGACATGGCCGGCGATACCTACCCCGAACGAGCCAAAGAAAACTCCATCCGCAGGGAAATATTTTGCCACCACGACCGGTACGGGATACCGGATATCTCCGTTTCAAAAAACTGCGTCCACCTCTCCGCCGGTCCTTTTGAAGCATTATACGAGATCGACAATTTTCTCAAAGATATCCCCGGCATCGGCTATGATTTGATGTCCACGTTGATTGCCCGCTTAATGACCGAAAAAGGACTTTCACCGGACCACATCCAGCGCAGTATGTCCAACCCATCAAACGTCACCGGGAATACCGGTTCCCGACTTTTTTCTTGTACCGAAGAAAAAAATTCCGATGAAGCCGTCGAAGCTTACCTTTCTTTTTTCTGCTAAAGTGAAAGTTAAACTGTTAATTAAGTACTGTTTGAGATAAAATTAAAAATAAACGTGGAAGTAACAAAAAACAGTTACGATGAGGCAAAGATGAATATATTTATCAACGATACAAAAATCGATTACAAGCCCTTATTTCCTTTATCATGGGCGCAATTCTTTCAAAAATTACTGCAAGATGGAAATTATGTTAAAAAAGATCATGGAATCGTTCGAGTTGTCCTGGACGGTGTAGAATCACTCGAAGTGATGACGGAACATTCCAACAGCATGGTGGACGATACCATCCAAACAGTACAGGTCTTTACCAAGGATTCCGTTTCCATTGCCAACACGGGTTTCGACAAAGTGATCCTGTTAATCGAAAGCATCAAAGCCGAACTCTCTTCAGCAGCAGATCTATACCGACAAGGAAACATTAAGGATGCCTCTACAAAAATCGCACGAGTAATGGAAGCCCTCAAACCCATGATTAACTTTATCAACTCCGTTGGGATAAGCTTCACTATGAATTTTGACCACATCATGTTTAATCCCACCACTTCCCTGCGACAAAAAATCGAATCTTTTTTAAACACCTTCACTGAATTGATAGTGGCCCAGGAAAAACGGGATTTCGTCGAAGTTGCGGATTACCTGGAGTATCAATTGATCGAAGATATGTCGGATTGGGCGACGGTGGTGGCATTATTGAAAAAAGAAGTGGAAGCCGGTGTCTCCACAAACGCCTAAACCTTACACCATCGCTTTGATCGGCTGCGGCCGGGTGGGAGTTTTACTGGAAGATGACCCACTGCGCGTTAAACCCTGCTCCCATATGGGTGGAATTCAAAAAATTATACGAAAGGGCCTGGTCAAACGGGGACTGGAACCGGTGGCCATTTGCGATATCGATGAACAACGGCTGAACCGGTGCGGGGAACGGTGGAATATCTCCATCTCTTCCCGCTTCACCGATTACAAAGAACTGATCCGCACCCACCAACCCGATATCGTAAACATCGCAGCCTGGACTTCCACTCACCGGGATATTGCCGTTTATGCGGCACAAAACGGCGTAAAAGGAATCGTCCTGGAAAAACCGGTATCGGTAAACTTAGAACTGGCACGGGAAATCGTCCATACCTGCGAGAAACAGGGGGTGAAACTGGTGATAAACCATGAGCGGAGATGGGACCCGCTTTTTCGAAAAACAAAAGAGATCATCCAACAAAAAACACTGGGAGAACTCAAACTGGTTTACGGGAACGTACTGGGTCGATTCGCCCCACGCGGAACACGGGAAGAGGTTCTCGCCGAGTACGGGGGAGGCCCCCTTCTCCATGATGGAACCCACCTGGTGGATATGATCCGGTATTTCGCCGGCGAAATCGATACGGTCTGCGGTTTCTTAAAAAACGAAGACCCGTCGATCGGTGCAGAAACCACCGCCGTGGGCCTATTACGTTCCCAAAACGGCGTGAATATCTTTATCGAAGCCGGGGGAATGCGGGAGTATTTTAACTTTGAAATGGACCTGCAATTTACCGGGGGACGAATTAAAGTCGGGAACGGCATCGCGGAATATTATGAAGCAGGAGCATCGAGCCGATATACCGGGTATAAAGACCTGGTCAGGAAACCTTTCCCGCCATTAAACCCGGATCTAGATCCGTTTACCGGTGCCATAATGGATATCGTCGAAGGACTGGAACAGGGCAAGGAATCGATATCATCCGGAAGAGACGGGTTAAAGGCAATGGAAATTATTTTCGATCTTTATCATTTTTCTTCGACGACCCACCTTTTTGAAAAAGCCATCACGGATGGCTCGGTGTGACCAAAAACTTTTGTTAAAGGAAGTATTATTAATATCCATGGAGTCGGATCATGCCCGGGACATCGCACGATATCCCGGCACTTCGATAAAACCCCCCGCAGTGGGGCTGGAGATTTTGTGCTATAATAAATATCCATGAAAAAAAACGAGAGAATCCTGGTCGTATTAAACCCGTCCTCCGGTGTCATATCGAAGGATGCAGCCACGTCATATATATTCAAAACGCTTCGCCGGCATTTTACGACAGTTTCAGTGATTAATTCCAATTCTCCCGCTCATGGGACCGAGATTGCCTCCCGCGGTGTCGATCAATTCGATATAATTGCCGCTTTCGGCGGCGACGGCACCATCAACTCCGTAGGAACCGCGCTTATTCATACCGATAAGACCCTGGGAATAATCCCCGGGGGATCCGGGGACGGATTGGCTCGAAACCTCGGTATCCCTTTATCCTGGCGCCGTGCATTGGATGTGTTGATTTATGGCCGGGACGTTAATATCGATGTGGGTAAAATCAATGACAAACTTTTTTTTAATATAGCAGGGATCGGGCTGGATGGCTTGATTTCAAAACAATTTAACAGCAACACCCACACAAGGGGCCTGGTGCCTTATATTTACTACGCACTAAAAGGCTGCCTGGAAATGCCCACCTTCCGGGTGCAGATGCAAATGGGAGACATCATTTTACAGGATGAGATCATGATAATCGCCTTTGCCAATTTCCGGCAATACGGCGGAAAGTTAATAATAGCGCCTTTTGCTTCTCCCTATGATCAATTGCTGGATGTGTGCATCATCAACAAATTCAAGCTGCTGAGAGAATCCATCAATCTTCCCAACCTGTTTAACGGGAATATTCACAAGTTCCCTTTTTACAAATCGTATAAAACGGACCGGTGCGAAATCCGGTCGATGAATGGAGATATCCCATTTCATTATGATGGAGAGTATGGAGGAAAAGATTTATCGCATTTTAAAATTGAAATTTATAACGCCCGGCTTAAAGTTCGCATCCCTCACAATCACAACCTAATCTAGTCTAATAAAACCGGTGTGCAGCTTAAAAAGTACAACGGGGAAGTATTTCTACTTCCCCGCTGCTTTATATCACAGTCTTTGTTAAACGAAATATCGAGAGTTAATCGATTTTCGAAGGTAGTTAATTTGTGCTACTCGTTGGAAACCTTGTCAGCGGTAACCAAACCGAGCACTTCGATTTGAGCTCTTCGAAGCTGGTCCATCACCTCGGCAACACGACCATAAGTAACTTCGTTATCAGCTCTGAAAAGCAATTTAGTTCTTTCGCTTTGTTTTTTGAGTTCCAGCAAATCTTCGATCTTTGTTGGAAGTTCTTCCAGGTTATCGATCTTGGTTTCATCCAGGTAAACGGAGCCGTCTTTTTGGACAAAGATGGTAATCATGTTACCCGGCTCGGGTTGATCCATGGTATTGATCGCTTCCGGGAGTTTAACATTGGCACCCTTTTTAATCATTGGGGTTACGACCATGAAGATGATGAGTAACACCAATAGAATGTCGCAAAGCGGAACTACGTTAGGTTCTGATTTGGTCTTCGAAGCGCCGCCTACATCGCCGCCCATAATTAAACTCCTGTTCTTTTCTTGATGTAGTGATCGATCAATTCGGAAGAAGCGTTAGCCATTTCGCCGGTGAAGATATCAACCCTGTTCAAGAGGAAGTTAAAGAACACAACAGCAACAACAGCCACGAGGATTCCAAAGCCGGTGGTGATTAAGGCTTCGGCAATACCGGCCGCGATAGCGCCCATACCGCCGGAACCTGTAGCAGCCATACCCTGGAATGCAGTGATAACGCCGAAAACTGTTCCAAACAGACCGACGAAAGGTCCAGTGGACCCGATTGTTGCTAAACCGCTCAGCCCGCGTTTATATTCGACAAGGCCTTTAATGGTCGCCCGATCGATAGCGCGTTTTGCAGATTCGACTTTTTCAGCATAAGGTGCATTGCTGTCTTCCTGGAATTCCAATTCATTCAGACCGGCTACTAATACTTTTGCCAGGTGACTGTTTCGAAACTTTTTATCAGAAGATTCTTTTATGGATTCTTCAATTTTACCTTCTTGCCAAAGTTCCCCAATGCGGCTGAGTAAGATATTTGATTGTTTTTTTGCTTTGCTAAAGACAATAAAACGTTCTAAGCCAACTCCGATAGAATAAATCGACATTAGCGATAATACTATAACAACGATCAAAGGAACTGGTCCCATTGATTTAAACATGGTAATCAAATCAAAATGTCCCATAATACAAAACCTCCTATATTTTTTGCATATTAATTGGTTATTGATTTTGTAGATTAAATTTTACAACGACTGTGAATTTAACCGGTCTAGGAACGCCATTCAAGATGTAGGGTTCATAAATCCATTGTTTGATGGCAGCAACGGCTGCTTGTCGCAGCAGTGGGTGACCATTGACGATTTTGGCGTCAACGACCCTGCCATAGATATCCGTGGTGGCATTAATAATAACTGTGCCCTGGATATGCGCTTTTAAGGCGACGCTTGGGAATTGGGGTTCCACCTTTTTTATCAGTCGGGGCTGCTGAACGCTGGCGATCTGTAATGCTTCGCCGATGCTTTCAGAAGCTCCTCCCGGAGCGCCCAATACGCCTCCGACAACACCACCTTCAACTCCGCCTTCAACGCCTCCTTCGACTCCGAAATCAAATCCGAAATCGCCGAAGTTTTCTTCCTCGATTTCATCAGGGATTTCGATAGGTGCCACTAACCGTCCGGAAGCTATAGGCCGTTGAACGTCTGCCTCTTGCTCTTTTTTTGCTTCCTTCTTCGATTCCTTGCCGCTCTTTTTCTTCGCAGCCGGCGGAGGGGGGGGCGGAGGGGGCGGTGTTGAAGCCATGAAAACATTTATCACTTTTACTTCCGGTAGATTGACGTCACCTGTCAAAAGTGGGACAACCACACCCAATAGAAGTATCAGGCCGTGCAATATTACAGAGACGGGAAAAGTTATCCACTTTCGTCGGGCCAACTTACTCGCATCTGACTCCGTAAGTGCATCTTCAAACATTGTTACCTCCCTATTCAAATTTAATAGACTTTATATATATAATAATTCTGAGATAAATTCAAGTGTTATTTACTTTTTTTTTCGTTTCAAAAATTTATCTTCCCAAACCATCAGGTATGCCGAGGATTGAAAAATCGAAGAATAAGTACCGATAGTGATACCGAACAGCAGGGTAAAAGAAAATGGGTGGATCACTTCACCGCCGAAAAAGAACAAGGCGACGACAGTGAGCAACGTGGTGCCGGATGTGAAAATGGTTCGACTCAAGGTCTGGTTAATGCTGAGGTCCAGGATTTTTTCAGCACTCTCATTCTTCATAATGGGAAGATTGTCCCTGATTCGGTCGAAAACCACGATGGTATCGTTGATGGAATACCCAACGATGGTTAACAAGGCCGCAATCACGGAAAGATTGACTTCCACCTGGAAAACCAGGATGGCCGAAAGAGTGGTCAGAACATCGTGAACCAGCGTGAGTAGACCGGATACGCCATAGATAAACTTGAAACGGATGGCGATGTAGATCAGCATCCCGATCAGGGCCCATATAGTAGCGAGTGTCACTTTTCCCCGCATATCTTCACCCACCTGGGGACCCACCACTTCAACACCGAGGAAAGTAAAACTTCCCAGGTATGTATACTCCTTTATGGCAGCAAGGCCCTGGCTTTTTAATCCCTTCTTTTCCAGTTCGGCGATCGAATCGATTAACCCGGAGGATTTTTCCTGGCGTAATTCGATGACTTTCTTCGCGGTATCTTCAGCCGATTCGCGGATCACTTTTTTAGATACCAGGAAGTCCGTGATCTGGTTTTCCGAGGCGTTGTTCAAATCCAATTTTGTCGCACCCAGCGATTTCTCTTCCGGGGACATCAAAGCGCTTTCAATGACTCTCGTTATTTCGAATTGGCTTTGTTCCGCTTCAACGCCCGGCTTTGCAGCCTTACCTTTTATCTCGATATCGGAAATCTTCACGAAAAATTTATTTTCGCCCTGGCCTAACTGTTGGATGGTCGCTTTTCCAAAACCGACCCTGGACAAAGCACCCCTTAAATCTGCCATTGTTACATTCTTATTGAAACTGACCTGGATGTTGGTTCCACCGGTAAACTCGACACTGAGGTTGAAACCCCGGGTAAAAAACAAAATTATACCGATAAGAATAAGAATACCGGAACAAATGAAACCGATCTTTCGCTTGTTCATGAACTTAATATTGGGAACTTCTTTAAATATTTTCATTGTACTGCTCCTGGGCAAATCGCTATATACTGATTTCCGTCAGTTTCTTTTTCTTTCCGTAGGTCAGGTCGAAAATGACTCTCGAAACGAAAACCGCGGTAAACATACTGGCACAAATACCGATGCTGAGGGTTACCGCAAAACCTTTGATATTACTGGTTCCAAATTGGAATAATAACATAGCGGCAATAAGGGTCGTGATATTGGAGTCCAAAATAGTAACAAAAGCCTTTTTAAACCCGGCATCTATCGCATTTTTTGGAATTTTTCCCGCTTTCAGTTCTTCTTTAATCCTTTCAAAGATCAAGACGTTGGCATCCACCGCCATACCGATAGTCAAAATAATACCGGCGATACCGGGCAGGGTCAGGGTTGCTTTAAAATATCCCAAAACCCCGAACAGGATAACGATATTGAAAGTAAGGGCTATAACCGAATTGATACCCGCACCTTTATAATATATCAACATAAAGGCGATAACAGCAGCAAAGCCGACGATACAGGCGAGAATGCCTTTACGGATGGAATCCGCGCCGAGGGACGGCCCGATGATCTGTTCATGTTCAGGTTCAAGCGGGGCAGGAAGTGCACCGGAACGAAGCTTTAAGCAGAGGTCGTCTACTTCTTCCTGGGTGGGAATACCGGTAATCACACTGTCATAAGAAAGTACACCTTGAATCGTCGGGGCTGTGAGGATTTTGTTGTCCAGGACAATCGCCAGGGGTTGGTTGATATTGGCTGCCGTGAACGTGCGGAATTTGTTGGCGCCGGCGGAATTCAGCGAAAAAGCCACGACCGGCCTTCCGTATTCCCCGGTGGACCGTTTGGCACTCTTTAAATCCCGGCCGGTGATGACACTGGCAGATTGCAGTACCGAATAACCGTTATTATCGCTGGAGGGAGCCCATTTGAGAATGACCAGGTCCTCCGGTAACACCCCGTTATACTTCTTGAGAGCATCGGCTTCCGTCGCAAAAGGCCCGTAATCGATCATTTTTTTAAATTCCAACATGGCCGTGCTGTTGATCAAACCCATTACCCGTCTCTTTTCTTTATCGCTGATCCCGGGTAATTCGATCATTAAGCGGTTATCTCCTTCCCTCTGGATGACCGGTTCCGTAACACCGAACTCATTGACCCGGTTATTGATGGTCTCCAGGGCTTGTTTCACCGTTTGGTCTTTCATGTCGTTTTCTTCCGACAATTTCAGGTTCAGCGTAAACCCCGTGGCATTGAAGCTAGATTCCCATTCCCTGAAATTATCGTCAAGTATATTCCTGATCGCATCGTCGCTAGCTGCGACGGTCCCTTCCACGACAATTTTATTTGTATCCTGACGATAGGCTTTATCGTATTTGATACTGGATTCCTTAAAAAGGTTCTTCAATCGAAGTACGCTGTTATCGGTCTGTATCCGGACTGCTTCATCCGTTTTAACACTAAAAACCAGGTGCATCCCACCTTTTAAATCGAGACCGAGGGTGATTTTCTCCTTAGGAGGATATAACAGCGCAATAGAAATTGCTACGACTGCAATAATTAATGTTATCTTCCAGCCAAGTTCTTTGGTCATTTTTGCCTCCAAAAAAATATTTATTCATTGTCGATTATTCCACGCACAGTAAGTGAGGTATCAAGACCATTAGCTGGCAGGAACATCTTCCTCTTCAGATTGGATAACTGTAGATATGGCTGTTTTTGCTACAAAAATTTTGGTATTCTTGTCGATCTCAATTTGAAGCTTGTTGGGAAATACTCGAGATACAGTACCATAAATACCGCCGATCGTAAGGATGCGTTCTCCTCCTTTGAGGGAATCGACTAGACTCTGGTGCTTTTTCTGCTTTTTGCGTGCGGGTAAGATGATAATGAGGTAGAAAATCGCAAAAATCAATACAAAGGGGATCAGTGTGGTCAGCATGCTCGGCGTGCCGGCTTGCCCACCTGTTGTTTGTGCAAATAGATCCATTTTAAACTCCTTTTTTAAAATTCAATAGAAAATTACTTTTGAATTCTTGAAATATATTGGACCGTATAGCATACCTTATTTTTAACATAAAATCAAGATAAAAATGGATATTGTGAATAGAATTGAATATCGAGGCGTTGATTTCCCGCGAGATGTAAAGATGACGAAGATAAGCCCTCGAAAAATTCCGGCATGTGTAACATCCGCATTGGGGATCCGGCGGATTGGGGTCATTTTTAAACCGCTCGTTCTTGATGGACAATTTCCCGGAAGAGGTGAACAAACAGCCATTCCGTGCATTCCGGGTCGGCATGACGCAGTCGAACATATCGATTCCCTGTTCCACCGCGAACAAAATATCCTCGGGTGTCCCGGAACCCATCAAATAACGGGGCTTACTCCCCGGCATCTTCGGTACGACGAAAGAAACGATTCGTTGAAAGTCCTCGATGCTCTCTCCCACACTCAGCCCCCCAACCGCATACCCATCGAAATCCATTTTCGAAAGAATCGAAACGGATTCTTCCCGCAAATGGGTATGAAGTCCACCCTGGATAATCGCAAATTGAACGTTTTCCCGGTTGGTGGAAAGAAATTTCTCCCGCGCACGCCCGGCCCATAAATGGGTAATATTCAATGCGCGGCGGTCTTGCTCTACCGCTGCCGGGTAACCCGCAAAATAATCCAACACCATTTGGATGTCGGAATCATAAACATTTTGAACCTCTACGACATCCTCGGGGGACAAAAAAAATTTACTCCCATCGATATGGGATTTGAATTCCACTCCCTTTTCAGAAACTTTGGCATTTCCTTTTAAAGAAAAAACCTGGAAACCTCCACTGTCGGTGAGAATAGAACGGTTCCACGCTGAAAAGCGGTGGAGCGAGCCGAATTGCTTTAAAACTTCCAATCCCGGTCGTAAAAAAAGATGGTACGTATTGCCTAAAATAATATGGGCTCCCATCTCTTCCAATTGAAGGGGGGTAAGGGCTTTAACTGCTCCTGCAGTTCCCACCGGCATAAATACCGGGGTTTCGACGGTTCCTTTTTTGGTCACCATCAAACCGGTGCGGGCTTTGCTGTGTTCATCGTTGTGTTGGACCTGGAAAAACATTTTAAATCATTTCCTCGCTTTTGGAAAACATGGGGTGATCCAATTCCAGGATAAGATTTAAAATCTGCCTGGCTGCAACTTCCGGCGATATTCGAACCGGGGAGGGGGATTGGACCGCTGCACCCTCCAACGTGGGCATGGGCATCGTAAAAAAACGGATGTGGGGGTACTGCTGCTCAAAAGATTTTGTCATTAATAATAATGCGTTTTTAGCCGCCGCATAGGCCAGGATTTTTTTGTAAGGCCGTATCTCGCCGATAAACTCGAAACCGATATTAACAACAGCTTGAAGCGGCGAGTCCGGCTGCCGGATCAATTGGGACGTGATTTCGAAGGCGGTAATAAAATTATGATGAAAATCGACGTAAAAATCTTCCGATGTCAACAGGGAAATAGGTTTTGAAGTGATGGGACCATAATTATTAATAAGAAATCGGCATTGTCGGAGGATGTCGTGATTTTCTTTCAAAAAGTCCCGGATGCCCCGGATGGTGGAAAAATCCGCGTAAACCCACTGTATATTTTTATGAATCCATGGTTTTTCGGTGTAATACTGGGCAGCAATGTTTAAACCCGTTTCGGAGAAAACCCGGGTTAATGCCTGGCCCAGTAAGCCCGAAGCGCCGGTAATCAAAACACTCTTTTCCACGTTTATTTTTACAATGATCGCCTATCGGCGGTATATTAATCCATGGGTGCGATTTTTTTGGCTTTTTCTTTTTTAAAAGAGCCGAAAATTATTTTCAGTCCGGCTTGAATCGCGAAGCCGTTTAAATCGAATTTTGCCGGTCGGGTGGTCCAATCGGTATTGCTGGTGGAGCCGGCATCGAAACGGGCGTCGTTTTTTATATTCCCGGTCCAGTAGTAAAAATCGCTTTCCCGGAGCAGGGTCCGGTTATCATCCTGGAATATCTCGTTGGCCTTCATTTCCTTGAATTGGACCCACCGGTAAGAGGCTTCGATAAAAACAGCCAGGTTGCGGGTCACATTGAAATCGAACGTAGTCCCGGCAAAAAAGCCCAATTGATTTTTATGGCTTTCGATCAAATCATTGGCATAAGTAATGGTGTGGTTTTTGTAGGTTTGTTTTTGATCCGATTTAAACCTGGATAGATACGCGCCGTTCCCGAGGGTCACGGAGGCGGTAAAGAAGGAAGTGCGGATGGCTTTGTAGTGAATCATCACGAAAATCGGGACCGCAGAGAATGTGGTGTCCCATGTATATTGATTTTCGAATCCTGAGGATGCCGTATAATGATATTCCAGGAGGTAGTTCTTCTTGAAATGGCCGACAGATAACCCAATGGCAAATTTATCGACTTCCAGGCCGATTTCACCGCCGAAACCGAGGAAATTTTTTGGAACCGAGATTTTTGTCGAGAACCGGGGATTTTCGTTCAGCGACGTGTAATACACGTTATTCCGCTCGATAAAATCGTTGAAATCTCCTCCTTTTGCGGTATTGCCTATCCCGCTGAATTTGATATAAAGCCGGGGTTTTTTAGACCCGGAGCTATCTTTTCCCATTAATAAATCGCTATTTACTCCCAGTAGTATAACCAGGAATAAAAAGAAAATCCAAACATCATAAGCGTATTTTTTTTTCATTTTATGTACTGCTCCGTGTAAAAGCTTTCCCGGGAAATCTACCCGGATTCGCCATCAGTTTGTCAGCCATCACGATGGACATCCTTTTATAAACCATCACGGATGGACAGGTTCCGGCACCTCCCAAAACTTTTAATAATGTTTATAAACAAAAGTTTTTGGAAGTCCAGGAACCTTTTTACAAAAAGGTTCCTGGTCGTCGAAGACCAATTAGGCGGTGGATTTTCGTCTACCCGGCTCATTGTAATTTTCGCCGTTCTTTAAATAGCTGCAGGGTATTGTACATCAGCATTGAAACCGTCATCAAACCCACGCCGCCCGGTACCGGTGTATAGTAAGACGCTTTTTTAAAAGCATCTTTATGGATATCCCCGGTAATGGCGTAGCCTTTTTTGTCGAATTTTTTGACCTGGTCCTCTTCGCAGAATCTCAACGCCTCGTCTTTATTGCTGATGTAGTTGATACCCACATCGATCAAAATAGCGCCCTCTTTGACCATGTCGGCTGTAATGAAGGCGGGTTTCCCGATGGCCGCCACGATAAGATCGGCCTGTTTTAACAAATCCGGGAGGTTTTTCGATTTCGAATGGCAGACGGTTACTGTGGCGTCCATGTTGGTGAGCATGTTGGCTATCGGTTTCCCGACGATAAAGCTTCGGCCTACTACTACCGCATTCATGCCGGGAACTTTTATTTTATAATAATCGAGAATTTTGACTATACCAAAGGGTGTGCAGGGGAAAATCCGAGTGCGGTTGAGTAAGATCATTCCCTGGTTTACAGGGTGAAACCGGTCCACATCCTTTGCCGGGTCCAGGTGGTCCAGGATATCCCAGGTATCGAATTGGGGGGGGAGGGGGAGTTGGACCAGGACGGCGTCTACGTCGTCGCTGCGGTTTAGTAGTTCGATTTCGGCGATTAATTTTTCCCTGGGTATGTTCTTATCCAGGCGAACCACGTTGGAATGAAGACCCAGGCTTGCAGCCATCCGGTCTTTGGATCGAACATAGACCTGGGAAGCGGGGTTATCCCCGACCAAAACCACGGTTAAGCCCGGGACCAAGCCGATTTTTTCTTTCCAATGGGAGATTTCTTGCCGGGTTTCATTTTCGATGATATCCGCAACCAGTTTGCCGTCCAGTATATTCATGTCACACCTCGTGTTAAGGGTTATGTTTGTCGTTTTGGTATATTATATATATTGTATATAGTATATCGTTTATCGTTGGATCGAAAGTGCAATTTAGTCGTTCAGTAGGTGGATCATCAAGCCGCTTTCGAGTTTCGGTTCAAACCAGGTGGATTTGGGGGGCATCATCTTCCCGGCGTCGGCCACGTCGAATAATTGATCGATGGTAGTGGGGTACATGGATAAAGCGATTTTGAAATCCCCGGAGTCTACCAGTTTTTCGAGTTCTTCCGTGCCCCGGATGCCGCCGACGAAATCGATGCGTTTGTCTTTCCTGGGGTTTTTGATTCCCAGGATCGGATCTAAAAGGTTATTTTGAAGGATAGACACATCCAGCGAACCCACGGCATCAGTGGGGTCGAAGGACCCTTCCTTTGCTTTCAAGAGGTACCATTTCCCATCGATATATAAACAAAATTCGCGGTGTTTAGTGGGGGCTTTCAACGAAGTCTCTTCATAATCGAAGGCTGTGGATATCTTGTGAAAGAATTCCGCTTTGCACATATCATTGAGATCTTTTACGACCCGGTTATAGGGGAGGATTTTCATCTGGTTGTGGGGGAAGATGACAACGAGGAAGAAGTTATATTCTTCGTTCCCGGTATGATTCTTATTTTGTTTTTCCCTGGCTTTTTTAACGATGGTAGCTGCGGCGGAGCGGTGATGTCCATCGGCCACGTATAAATAATCGATTTTGGCGAATTCGTTTTTAATAGCTTCGACCAAATCCCGGTCATCGACGATATAAAAGGTGTGTCGAACGCCGTTGCGGGTGAAGAAGTCGTTTTCCGGTTCCCGTTTCATTGCTTTTTCGAACAGGGCATCGATTTCCGGGCGTTGTTTGAAGGTAAGGAATACCGGTTCGATATTGGCGTTGAGGTTATCGATGTGCCGCATCCGGTCTTTTTCCTTGTCTTCGCGTGTTAGTTCGTGTTTTTTGATGACATCGTCGATATAATCCAGGCATGATGCACCGGCTACAAGACCGATCTGCACGTGATCTTGCCAGATTTGTTTGTAGATATAGAAATTTTTGGTTTTATCTTGAAGGAAAACGCCGTCTTTTACAAAGATTTCAAAATTTTCTTTGGCTTTGTTGTAGACCTCGTCGGAATAGAGGTCTACGTCGTCGGGGAAATCCACTTCGGGTTTGGTTATTCGCAGCAGCGAGATGGGGTTCCCGGCAGACAGGTTTTTTGCTTCTTTGGAACTCAGTACATCGTAGGGGGGAGCCACCACTTTAGTGACCAGTTCTTTTTGGGGCCGTAATGCTTTAAACGGTTCAATTCTTGCCATGACAATTTACCTCCGGTTTCGTAATAGTTAATTATAAAAATAATAATACAGGATGTCAATCCCCATACCCATATGGTGTTTGATTTTTTTGCCTGTCACGAAATTAGATTAGCCAGTAGAGTAGGAACGGGGGTTTCCCGTTCCCCTCGTCGAACCGTAGGAATCCCCCGATCCGGTAAAAACACCACGAACTCACTTCCTGTCCACCAAGTCCACAACGTCAACCTGGTCCACAACGCGAATCGCCTTAAAAACGCAAAAATCATGCCAAAAAACGCCGAAGCTAGCGATATAATAACATGAACCCCGGTTTATAACGCCACAGCCAAATGAAAAAACAAATAAAACCGAGTCAAAAAAAACACTTTTAGAATATAAAACCCCTTTCCCGGCGTCGGATAAACTCAAAATCGGACTAAATACAGCAATATCCGCGCTGTGAAATGTTAAACCGGATTCCTGGAAAAACAAAATCACTGTCCCGAACACCGACGATGAATGTTAAACATTGAGCGACGAATGTTAAACATTGAGCGACGAATGTTAAAGATTCAACGTCGGCGTTCCGAGCCCCGATTTTCCTCAAAAAAGCTCCCGATTCTTTATTGGAAAGCCCCGATTTTCCTTAGAAAAGCTCCGAATTCCTGTCGAAAAGTTCCGGGTTTTTATCGGAAAGCCCCGAATTTCTTTAGAAAAGCTTTGAATTTCTGTCGAAAAGTTCCGGATTTTTATCGGAAAGCCCCGAATTTCCTTAGAAAAGCTCCGAATTTCTGTCGAAAAGTTCCGGGTTTTTATCGGAAAGCCCCGAATTTCTTTTGCAGGAATTCGAATGAGGCGTTCAGTGCTCCGGTTAAAGTTTACAATGCAATGGAAAAGGTTTTTTTGGCTTTGGAAGTGATTTTTTTAACTGGAGTTTTTTTTCATTTCGGATTAACGGTAAGGTTATTACCCCGATTTTAAGGAGTTATATAGCCGGTTTTTGCGTTTTTAAGGCGATTCGCGTTGTGGACCCGGTGGACATTGGTTATTAGTCATTGATTCAATTCATCAGGGAATGTATTTCTTCTCCAGTAAGCCCGGTAATCGCCATAACTTCGTTCACGGGGTAGTTTTTAAAGAGCATTCGCGTGGCCATTTCGCGCTTCTCTTCTTTCCATTTTTTTTCCGCGTCTTTCCATTTTTTTTCTGTTTCCCTTTTACCTTCTCTTTTACCTTCCCTTTTACCTTCTCTGATCCATTGTTGGGCTAATGTTTGCATAATTTCACCTCCATCTATTTTCGTCTCTTCTAATATTTTTTTTAATTTTGTCGGTGCTACCTTCTGGGTATTGCTAATGTACGCCATATAAAATAGCACCATGTCCTTGTTTCCTGTAAATCCTTTCTCCTGCCAAAATTCAAATATTTCCCGGATAGCTTCCATATCGTTTCTAAACGCAGCTTTCATCAACGACAACGTTGTAAAAACAAATACATTATCCTTGAATTCCCGGTTTTTTGAATCCCGAAAGTCCCAGGTATTGGTATCGAAAAGAATGTACGTAAAATCCATTAAAAACTTTTTAACTTCCTCATCGACGTCGAATAGTTCTAAAAAAGAGGCGGGAACACCCCACTTTTCTTTGCCGTGATAAAACACGATCGGAATAATAACCCGGAGAGGTTTTTTGGCAGCAATATCCTTTTCCCAGACAAAGACCATATATTTAAGGATTTGAAAAAAGGTTTTTACTTTTCCTTCGTTTTCGCTTTTATGCTCCAGGAGAAAATAAATGTGAACCTTTTTTTTACCGGCAGCGGATTTCATTTTTGTCTTGACGACTATATCGCTGTAGCCTTCTTTAAACTCAACGGATACATAGTTTGTGGTATCGATTTTAAGGGATTTGAAATCCAGGCGGTCTTTGATTTCAATAGGCAAGATTTTATACAGGAAACCCCTGGTATTTTCAACGTTTCCAAAGGCTTTTTTAAAAATTCTATCGTGTATCTTGTCTATTTCACTTGTTTTCTTCTTAGTCATGGTATTTTTATTATAAATGATGTTCGGAAATTTTTCAACTGCACTGCGTGCCCCTAAATCCGACACCTGATTTGTCTTCGACGACCAAAAACCTTTTCGAGAAAAGGTTTCTGGACTTCCAAAAGCTTTTGATTCGAACTTTTATATGAAGTTTTGGGAGGTGTCGGAACCTGTCCATCCGTGATGGTTTACAAAAAGGTGGGCCGCAGGATGGCACAATGTGCCATTATAATCCCCCACGTAGTGTGGTTAGGTTCAACATGGCGTTCCAGGGGGCACAGACACGCCCCCGATTTCCAACATTAGAATTGCTGCCATTATTCAAATATTCAAATAAGATATACGAACAATTAAAAATAGTGTATAATAAAACATAAAGCAAAAACTTTTACCTAAAAGTTGACAAATGAAACCCAATAGGTTATATTATTATAATCCTGGAGGTAAAATTAAATGGGAACTAAATTTTATTTCGATTACAATGCGACCACGCCAACGGATCCGCGCGTTATAGAAGCAATGCAGCCGTTTTTTTTCGACCGCTTTTATAACCCCTCTTCTTTTTACCATGGAGCGGGTGAAGCTTATGGAGCAATCGAGGCAGCTCGTGAAAAAATTGCCCGGTTGGTGAACGCCGATCCGAAGGAAATCTTTTTTACCGGCGGCGGCACCGAATCGGATAACCTGGCTATTCAAGGTACCGCATTTAAGTTGAAAGAAAAAGGGAACCATATCATTACATCGGTCATCGAACATCCTGCCGTATTGCGAACATGCGAACACCTCGAAAAATATGGCTTCCGGGTTACTTATCTTCCTGTCGATAAATACGGGATTGTGAATCCCGATGACCTCAAGAAAAGCATGACCGATACCACCATCCTGGTGTCGGTCATGTACGCCAACAATGAGATCGGGACTCTCCAGTCTTTGAAAGAATTGGCAAAAATCGCCCATGAAAAGGGAGCGCATTTTCACACCGATGCCGTCCAGGCCGTCGGCAAGATCCCGGTCAATGTCAAGGCCTTAGATGTGGATATGCTTAGCTTTTCTTCCCATAAGATATATGGCCCCAAAGGGGTCGGCGTACTGTATAAAAAAAACAAAATCAAGATAGACCCCATCGTATTCGGCGGAGGCCATGAACGGGGCCTTCGAGCCGGAACGGAGAATGTCCCCGGTATTATCGGGCTCGGAAAAGCCGCAGAATTGGCAATGGAAGAAATGTCGGAAGAAGAAAAAAAAATTAAACCGATCCGCGACCGGTTGCAACAGGAAATCATCGAAACCATTCCAGAAGTCCTGGTAAACGGAGATACGGATCGGCGGTTGTACAATACTTTAAATGTATCCGTCAGGTACATCGAAGGAGAAGCGATGCTGGCTATGCTGGACGGGGAAGGTTTCTCCCTCTCCTCCGGGTCTGCCTGTTCCTCGAAATCCCTGGAACCCTCCCACGTGTTGTTGGCCCTCGGCCTAAAACACGAGGATGCCCACGGCAGCTTGAGGATCAGCCTCGGCAAATACAACACCGTCGAAGATGCCGATCGTCTATTGGAAGTATTACCCCCTATCGTCGAACGATTGAGGAATATTTCACCCTTCTGGAAAAATAAATAACCGATGATTAAAAAATATATGAGGAGGATATAATGCTCTACAGCCAGAAAGTTATGGAGAAATTCCGAGACACAAAAAATTATGGAAAAATTGAAAATGCAGATGGCATCGGTAAAGTGGGAAACCCCAAGTGCGGGGATGTGATGTGGATTTATATCAAAGTGGAAGATGGAAAAATCGTAGATGCGAAATATGAGACCTTCGGATGCGTCGCAGCAATAGCTACAAGCTCAACAGTGATCGATATGATTTTGGGCAAACCGCTAGAAGAAGCCCTAATGATTTCCAATCGTGCCGTCGCCGAAGCATTGGACGGTTTACCGCCGGAAAAAATGCATTGCTCGATCCTGGCTGAAGAAGGGATTAAATCCGCTATCGAGGACTATAAAAAACGACATAATGCCGAATAATGCCATCTCCCACTTTGTTTGTGCGCGGTGATCCCAATGGCTGAATCCATGCGAAGAGACGGCTGAAGGTGAATATGAGCGAAGAAAAAAATATCCATAGAATTAAAGTACCCGACATGAATTGCCAGCATTGCAAAATGCGCATTACCGATGCTTTGAAACAAATACCCGGCATCCGGTCGATTATGGTGGACTTGATTACCCGCGAAGTAGAAATTAAATGCGAAGCTTCCTTGCTGCGTGAAACTATCGTTGAACGCATTCGACAAGAAGGCTACCAACCCCAATAAATTTTATTTTCAGTGACCGAGGCCTCTTTCATCGATACGCAGCCGTACGAAATGATTCACGATGGACAACATATTTTACCAAAAAAAAATTATTTTAACAGTTGAAAAATTTTTAAAAATGGTTAATACTGGATACGGATATTTTCGATTGAAAACACGAAGCTGCATATACCCGGCAGTACAGAACGAGATAAGATTCAAAATGAAAACTATTTTTTATCGGTGGTGTATTGTTATTATTAACGTCGTCTTTTTGACAATGAAAAATAGAAGTGATATAATTTTTTTGAAACGAAACGGAGGTACCCATGGGGATGGGGCCAGGATTAGATGAGGTTCTGCCCGGCAGTGTAAAGACAGCGCCCGACATCAAGGTAAAAAAGCCGAAGATGTACAAGGTGATATTATATAACGATGATTATACCACCAGGGAGTTTGTGGTGAATATTTTAATGGTAATTTTCGATAAACCCGCTGCAGAAGCCACGCAGATTATGTTGGATGTCCACAAGCGTGGGAGAGGCGTCTGCGGCGTTTATACTTACGATATAGCGGTCACCAAAGTCCGCCAGGTGCATTTCGAAGCAAAAAAAGAAGGTTACCCGCTCCGATGCGGGTATGAGGAAGCATAGATGCGTACATTAAAAGTAACCGAAGAATTAAACAATATAATTACCGCTGCATATGCGGAAGCACGGGCCCACTCGCATGAATACGTCACACCGGAGCATATCCTTTATGCCTCGTTGTTTTTTACCGGCGGTGTCAAGATCATTAAAAATTGCGGTGGGGATGTCGGTCATTTAAAAAAAACACTGGAGAAATTTTTCAAAGAGAATTATATCCCTGTTAAACTCGGGGCCGAACCCGCCCAATCCGAAGGTTTCCAGAATATCATCGAGCGTGCCATGCTCCATGTCGTTTCTGCCGATAAAGATACCCTGGATATCGGCGATATGTATGCCGCCCTTTTCTTTGAAAAAGAATCTTACGCTGTTTCTTTGCTGGAACATGAAGGCATCAACCGGCTCAATGTCGTGAATTACATTTCTCACGGCATCTCTGTTACGCCGGAAACCATATTCGGCGACGGTACCCCCGATACGTCAGCACCGGGACAAGAACAAGAAGAAGCCGAAACCGAGGGAGAAGCTCAACCATCCAAAGATAAAAAGAAAAAACGGAAATACCTGGACATGTTCACCACCGATTTAACGGCCAAAGCGGCCAGGGACGAAATCGATCCCGTTATCGGCCGCGAAGATATTATCGAACGTACCATCCAGGTGTTGTGCCGCAGGATTAAAAATAACCCGGTTCACGTGGGCGAACCCGGCGTTGGAAAAACCGCCATTACGGAAGGCCTGGCCCGGTTGATCGCACAAGATAAAGTCCCCCTGGCCCTCAAGGGTTCCAGGATTTTCATGATGGATATGGGCGGTTTATTGGCCGGCACCAAATACCGCGGCGATTTTGAAGAACGCATGAAACGAGTACTGGATGAACTCCTCCAGCAAGATAAAGCCATCCTTTTTATCGACGAAATCCACAATGTTGTCGGCGCCGGCGCAGTCTCCGGCGGGTCCATGGATGCGTCCAATATTTTAAAACCCGTCCTCTCTACCGGCAAAGTCCAATGCATCGGTACCACCACCTACGAAGAATATAAAAAATATTTTGAAAAAGATCGCGCCCTCTCCCGCCGGTTCCAGAAAATCGAAATACCGGAAACAACCCCGGACGAAACCTATCAAATCTTGCTCGGTTTACGGGAGAGATATGAAGCGTTTCACCACGTGGTTTACCAGGATGAAGCCCTTCACGCCGCAGTGGATTTATCTTCCAAATACATTAACGACCGCTATTTACCGGATAAAGCTATCGATGTCATCGATGAGGCCGGCGCGTCTATCCGCATGAAACGGATGGCAACCGATACGGAACGGGTCACCATCGACCCCATCGGGATCGAACTGGTGGTCTCTAAGATCGCCCGTATCCCGGAAAAAACCGTATCCGAAAACGAAACATCCAAACTGAAACGGCTGTCGGAACAATTGAAAAGCCAGATCTTCGGCCAGGATGAAGCCGTGGATATGGTGGTGCAGGCTATTCGCCGTGCAAGAGCGGGGTTCCGCGAACCGGAAAAACCGGTTGCTTCTCTCCTATTTGTAGGACCTACGGGCGTGGGAAAAACCGAATTGTCCCGCCAACTGGCTTTAATCATGGGTATCCCCTTGATCCGCTTCGATATGAGCGAATACCAGGAAAAACATACGGTGGCCCGGTTAATCGGTTCACCCCCCGGGTATGTGGGGTTTGAGCAAGGCGGTTTGCTGACCGAATCCATCCGAAAAAATCCCCATGCGGTCCTTCTCCTGGATGAAGTGGAAAAAGCCCATTCGGATATTTTCAATACACTCCTCCAGATCATGGATTACGCTACGCTAACGGACAATACGGGTAAAAAGGCCGATTTTCGAAATATCATTATTATAATGACCTCCAATGCCGGGGCCAGGAAATTGGGTAAACCCCTCATCGGCTTCGAAGACCGCGCCGTGAATAAAAGTGCGATTACCGAAGCCGTGGACAAATATTTCTCCCCGGAATTTAGAAACCGGCTGGATAGTATTGTCACTTTCAAGTCGTTGAATGAAGATATTGTTTTACAAATCGTCAAGAAGAATATCGACCAGTTCCGCCAGCAATTGGAAGAGAAGAGCATCAAATTGGAAGTTACGGATGATTGTTTACTCTGGCTCACTCGCAAGGGATTTTCGAATCTTTTTGGTGCCAGGGAAGTTGCGCGTCTCATCCAGGACAAAGTAAAAACGTGGTTCGTCGATGAAGTGTTATTCGGTAAATTGATGGACGGCGGCACCGCACTCGCCGATATTAAAAACGATGATGTGGTGATTGAAGTCAACGGAGTTTAGTAAAACCCCAAAAAGATAAACTTAAGTTTTTCCAAAATTAGTTATTCCGTTTAAAGTCAAGTGGAATTAAAATTTTTTAAAAAAAAATTTTTCATTTTTATTCCCTCCTTTTGGAGCGCAGTGTCCTTTCATTTGGCGCCTCTATGCTCTCTTTC
>Ga0105104_10000837_pt1 | contig 23829 bp, 22 predicted proteins | sample PPLLaktember2015_3_FD_87034 | JGI IMG/M metagenome (GOLD analysis project Ga0105104, IMG submission 87034) | Freshwater sediment microbial communities from Prairie Pothole Lake near Jamestown, North Dakota, USA - PPLs Lake P7 Core (6) Depth... | ecosystem: Environmental > Aquatic > Freshwater >...
CTACTCAACGCGGACCTGGTCATGCAGCACCTGGCTGGCCTGCTGCCGGAGGAGTACAGGGGTGTCTATGCTGAGACAGCGATTATCCCCGCCAAAACCGGTCAGTGAAATCTGGCGGCCGGAGTTGACACGCTTGCCGCGCTTGCACTGGGCGCGGCGCTGGTTTCGTAGTTTTATTCGCGGCCTGTGCAGGCTAATCACCACCGTTTGTACAAAAAGGACCATAGAAGGGCTAGAAAATTTTCCACGCAAAGGGCCGGCGCTGGTAGTGGTCAACCATCTTGGAGATGCGGATACGCCTTTGCTGGTCGGCTCCTTGCCCGTCTCACTGGATGGGTTGGGCAAGGTTGAACTTTACGATTTTCCTTTTTTAGGAAAACTGATGGACTGGTATGGCACGATCTGGCTGCATCGCGGCCGGGCAGACCGGCGTGCCATAAAAGCCGCATTGGATGGCTTTGCCGAGGGGCGCATCATCATCATCGCACCCGAAGGGCGCTACAGCCTGATCGGCGGCCTGGAGGAAGGAGAGCATGGTGCAGCGTTTTTGGCGTTCAAGGCGGATGTGCCGGTCATCCCGGTGGTGGTGATCGGCACCGAAAACGCTCACGTTTACGGTCACATGAAACGATTGCAACGCGCGCCGGTCACGCTCAGGATAGGAAAGGCTTTTCGACTCACCCAGCACGCAGATCGCCGCGAAATGATACGGGAGGGTACACGTCAAATTATGGAGACGCTGGCAAGTTTGTTACCGGAGGATTATCGCGGTACCTACAGAATTGTCAGTTATTAGCAACCTTAACGATTTGCTTTAAGGCTATAATCTACAGGCGATCATGTCCTTTTTGAGCCCCATTCTGCAAACATTGCCTTACTTGACTGCACCGACCCTGTTTGGCTGGGTGGTGTGGGTAGTGCTGTTGGGCGTGACGGGATATAGCCTGTATATCTGGCGGCGCTATCATTTGTCCTGGAAGGGACGGCAGTGGGGGGCGTTTTTTGGCCTCCTGGTTCTGGCTCCTTTCGCGGTTTTACTGGTTGGGTTCCACCTCACTTCCAGTGCGGCGCTGCCTACACCGGGCATCCCCACTGCGCAATTTGGATCGGCCCTGTTACCCTTTGCGGCTATTCCCTGGACTTTAGCAGCCGGGCTGCTGGGACCGGTTGGCGCGGCCCTGGTGGGCGGCCTGACAGGCCTGTTGCGCGGATTGTGGGATACACACAGCCTGTTCACCATGCTGGAGACAGCATTTCTGGGCGCCGTATATTCCGCAGCCATCCGCCAGCGTTACCGGACCATGTTATTCCGCATCCTGCGCCAGCCCCTGTTTGCAGTGATGATATTGATCCCACTGCAAGTTGCTTTGTATGTGCTTGGGGCATATTTCGCCCTCTCGGGCGAAGCAACGGTCAGATTAGACTACGCGCTAAGCAACGTCGGCGCTGTGACTCTGGCCTTTGCCGGGGAGATGCTGGTGGCCGGGCTGGTAGCGCAAATTGTGTCTGCAGCTTTTCCATCCTCGTGGGGCGGTCAGCGTGAGGTACAACCCTCGCCAGCAGAGCGCAGCCTGGAGGCGCGTTTCGTGTTTGGTACAGGGGTTTTCATCCTGCTGTTGTTGATCACGTTGCTCATTGGCGATTGGATCGTGGCTGGCAACGCCGCCCGTCGCATGCTCAGGGACCGTTTGAGCAGCACGGCGCAGATGGCTTCGCAGAGCGTGCCGTTCTTCCTGGAGACAGGGCAAAACCTGGCGGAACAGATTGCCTCAAGCCCGAGGCTGCTGGAGGCAGTCGACCCGGACCTGTCCGCATTTCTGGGCGAGCAATCCCAGGCAGTGCCATATTTCGACCAGACGCTTGTACTGGATGCTGCCAGCCGCGCGGTGCTGGGTTGTTATCCGGTTAGCGCTTGCCAGTCGTTTACATTGTTCCCCGAGGAAGATGCCGGGATTGTATTTGCGCTGAACGAGGTACCCAGCCAGATTTACCCCATTCCTCCCAGCGAGGCTGGCGGGGTGGCACGCCTTTCCTTCATCGTTGCCATCAAAGATAGCCTCGGTCAGATCCAGCGGATTTTGATTGGCCGCACAGACCTGGGCAACAACCCGCTGACCCAGCCACTCATCCAGAGTCTCAGTGCGATGACCGAGATGGGCGGTACCGGCATTCTACTGGATGACAACGGGATGATCCTATACCATCCGGATGCGGCCCAGATCCAGACCGCTTATGCTGGTCAGCAAGGCGACCAGCCGCTGTTCTACGATGATACCGCCTCCGACGGCACCCGTCAGATGGTCTATTACCAGCCGGTTGCCGGGCGTGCCTGGGCGATTGTGCTGACTATCCCTGCGCAGCAGACGCAACAACTGGCGCTTGAAATTGCATTGCCACTTTCGGTCATGTTGGTCATCCTGGCTCTGTTCGCCTTGATCAGCTTGCGACTCGGTCTGCGGGCGGTCACGCGCTCCCTGCAAAAATTAGCCAGCGAAGCTAACCGGATTGCACAGGGCCAATTGGACCGTCCGTTGCAGGTAGAAGGGGAGGATGAAGTCGGGCAGCTGGGGCGTGCCTTTGAGCAGATGCGGATCAGCTTGCAGGACCGCCTGGAAGAGCTGAACAGGCTGCTGGTGGTGAGCCGCGGCGTAGCGTCCACGCTGGAGATGGGAGAAGCCTTCCAGCCAGTGCTGGATGCAGCCCTGGTAGGAGGTGCCAGCGCAGCACGCGTGGTGCTCTCACCACAGTTGCTGCCTGAGACATCGCTTGAGTCGCCTTCCTGGTTCTCGGCAGGGAAGTCACGAGATACTTATGCACATTTGGACGAGCAAATCCTGAACCTGGCGGATAAACAAGACCGCCTCATCTGGGCAAACGTCGCCCGCGAGCGCAATCTGGATTTGGACGAAGATGCACCCCGCCCAGCCTCGCTGATGGCAGTCGCGTTGCGCCATAAGAAACGCTATTATGGCGTCCTGTGGGTTGCATATGATCTGCCCCATGTCTTCTCGGAAGGCGATATCCGTTTCATCTCGACCCTGGCCGGGCAGGCAGCTTTGGCCGCAGCGAACACGCACCTGTTCCTCAACGTGGAGGTCAGCCGTCGCCAGTTGGAAGCCATCTTGAGCTCTTCGCCCGATCCCGTGCTGGTGACCGACCCGCGAAACCGCCTTCTGTTGGCAAACGCTGCTGCCGAGCAAGCGCTCGGTACCAAGTTAGTGAAGAGCGAGGGTCAGCCTACCCAGCGCCTGATCCAACAGAAACCCCTGCTTAACCTGTTAAATGCGGCCGGCGAGAAACAGTCCGTTGAAGTGCTCCTGCCCGATGGTCGCACGTATCTGGCTACGGCTTCATCAGTGATGGCAGATGATCATCGGGTGGGACGTGTATGTATCCTGCGGGATGTCACGCATTTCAAAGAGTTGGATACGCTCAAGTCTGAGTTCGTTTCCACCGTCAGCCATGATTTGCGTTCCCCGCTTACGCTCATGCGCGGGTATGCTACCATGCTGGATATGGTCGGCGCGCTCAATGAACAACAACAGACCTATGTAAGCAAAATCATCACCGGCGTGGAAAATATGGCGCGCCTGGTCAACGATTTGCTCGACCTGGGTCGCATCGAAATGGGCGTGGACTTGCAGCTTGAACCCGTATCGGTGTTGGATGTACTGGAAAAGGTGACCAGTACGCTGCAATTGCATGCCAGCCAGAAAGAAGTGGATCTCAGCCTGGAACTACCAAAGGACCTGCCCGATCATATCGATGCCGATCCTGCTCTGTTCCATCAGGCGATTTACAATCTGGTAGAGAACGCCATTAAATATACCTCCGAAGGCGGGCAGGTTTTCGTCCGCGTGCGCACCGAGCCGAATATCCTGGTGTTTGAAATTCAGGATACCGGTATTGGGATCGCACCCGAAGATATGACACGCTTATTCGAAAAGTTCTATCGCGGTAAAGCGCGTGAAGCTCGCGCGCGAGCTGGCACCGGGCTTGGACTGGCTATCGTCCGGTCGATTGCAGAGCGTCATGGTGGGCGTGTGTGGGTTAAAAGTGAAGAAGGGAAGGGGAGCACTTTCTATCTCCAAGTCCCAATTGAACGGCCAAAAGAGAGCAAGGCTGCATAACTGATAAATATGGTATATAATTCGCCTTCGCTCTCGCCACGCGGGAGCGAATTTTTGTGCCTAGGATCATCGCATCCAAAGGTTGGAGAATACCCGAATTTAGGGGAATCCACTAGCCATTTTGCGCTCTATAAGTATTATCGTAAGTTAGAATGAAGGTTGTATGCAGAACATAGAAGAACCCACCCGGGAGTCGATTATGCACCGCGAGGCAGGTTATACGCCGCCACGCTCGCTCAGGCATTGGTTAATAGGACGTCCACTTTCGACCGCGGACGCGCCACACCAAACGATTGGTAAGGCAATTGGTCTGGCAGTTTTCGCATCTGATGCGCTTTCGTCAACGGCATACGCGACCCAGGAAATCTTGGTCATCCTGGCCGCCGCCGGGACGGTTGCCTTCGGGTACGTATTCCCAATCTCAATCGCCATTGTAGCTCTGTTGGTCATCGTCTCACTCTCCTATGAACAGGTCATCCATGCCTACCCTGATGGTGGCGGGGCTTATATTGTTGCACAAGACAACCTGGGCAGGTTCTATGCGCTGATCGCAGCTTCTTCATTATTGACGGACTATATTCTAACGGTTTCAGTTTCGATATCATCAGGTGTGGCACAGATTGTCTCGGCCTATCCTGCCTTAAATCAATACCGTGTACCCATTGCTGTCGCGGCAGTTTTCCTGATCACGCTCATCAACTTGCGTGGCGTTCGCGAATCCGGGACTGCCATTGCTGTACCAAGCTATTTCTTTATTATCATGCTCTACGCCTTGGTCGGGACTGGCCTGGTGCGCTATTTCTTCGGTTCGTTGGGCGTAGTGGTTGACCCGCCACCTCTTGAAACGCTGGGACCCCTGGTCGCGATTACACCATTCCTGATCTTGCATGCCTTCTCCAGTGGCACGGCTGCGCTGACTGGAATCGAAGCCATCTCCAATGGCATTACGGCTTTTAAAGAACCGCGCAGCAAGAATGCCGGCATTACCTTGATCTATATGGCCGCAATTTTAAGTACCTTGTTCATTGGCATCTCATTTCTGACCGGGAAAGTACATGCAGTACCCTCCGAGCAGGAGACTGTCATTTCACAGTTAGCCCGGACGGTATTCGATGGGCAGGGCATTTTGTACCTGGCAACCATTTTGGCCACTACCGTAATTTTGATTCTGGCAGCCAACACTGCTTTTGCCGGTTTCCCGCGCCTGGGCGCACTGATGGCGAAGGATGGTTTTCTTCCTCGCCAGTTGACCTACCGCGGCAGTCGCCTGGTGTATTCCTATGGAATTGTCAGCCTGGCGTTGATAGCTTCCGTCTTGGTTGTGATTTTCAGGGCCAGCGTAACACGTTTGATCCCCCTCTATGCGATTGGCGTGTTTCTCTCTTTTACCCTGGCACAGTTCGGCATGTCCCGTCGTTGGTGGAAAAGCGGGAAGTTAAATCCCGGAGAGAAACTTGTTGAATCCGGTTCTACTCTGCATTACGAGAAAAACTGGCAAACCAAGATGCTGGCTAACGGCTTTGGCGCGTTTTGTACGGCTATTGTCATGGTCATTTTTGCGATCACAAAATTTCGGGATGGAGCCTGGGTTGTCTTGATCCTGATCCCGTTGTTGGTGGTCATGCTCCAGAGGGTCAACCGCCACTATCAGAGATTGGCAAACCGTCTCTCGCTGGAAAAGTTTGGGGGGCCGCCTCCACAGGCCGTTCGTCACCGTGTGATCCTACCGGTCAGCGGTGTACACCAGGGGTCGCTGGAAGCGCTGCGCTATGCACGTCTGCTTTCGAATGATGTCACCGCCGTCCATGTTTCGATAGACCCGGTTGAGACCGAGAAGGTTAAACGGAAATGGGAGAAATGGGGAGAAGGAACACGTCTGGTCATTGTCGATTCACCCTACCGGCTCTTCCTGGAACCGTTGCTTGCTTATCTCGAAGAGATCATTGCCCGGCGACAGCCGAACGAGACGATTACCATTGTGGTCCCTGAGTTTGTCCCGGCTGAACGCTGGCATACGGTCTTACATATGCAGACGGCTAAACTACTGCGCAGCGAACTGCTCTCCAAACCAGGGGTCGTTGTGACTAACGTTCCTTATCAGGTTTTTTAAGTGACAGGCACTTTTTCGAAGGAGAATGTTTATGAACTTCTTTGTGATTGGATGCGGACGGGTCGGTTCGGAACTGGCCTTCCGCCTGTATAAAAACGGACATAAGGTCGTCGTTATTGATAAGAACCGCGAGGCTCTCAACGGGCTTTCCTCTGAGTTTCGGGGTAGGACTATCGAAGGGGACGTGCTGGTCGAACAGATGCTGGAGCGCGCTGGAATCGGCGAAGCGAATGGTCTGGCGGCCGTCACGAATTCAGACACGCTTAATGCGGTTGTTGCTCACATTGCGTACGTCGTATATAAAGTGCCGATCGTAGTCACGCGTAACTATGACCCGGCCATGCTGCCAGTGCTCGAAGCATTTGGTCATCAGATCGTCAGTTCAACCAGCTGGGGAGCGCAGCGCATTCAGGAGATGCTGCTTGATCCCTCCTTCCGTACAATTTTCTCAGCCGGGAACGGGGAAGTGGAAGTCTACGAAATGATGATCTCCCCCGCATGGAATGAAAAGCCCCTGGGAGAGCTATTACGGGACAACCCGGACTGCCTGCCCGTTGCCCTCACCCGGGCTGGTCGCGCCCTTTTACCGAATACCGAGACCGTTCTGCAGGCTGGCGACCTGCTCAATGTCAGTGCCACGTTTGCTGGGATCAAAATTTTGCGTTCTCAGTTGGATTTAGAAACGGAGGCATAAGATGTTTGTCATTATTGCCGGTGGCGGGCGGACAGGTTCTCAGTTGGGGCTGGTGCTTCTCTCAGGAGGACATCAGGTGCTTGTAGTGGAACATCGCCGCGAAATGTTGACCCGCTTGCATCAAGAATTGCCAACCGAGGCAATCTATGAAGGCAACCCAACCGACCCGGCGGTTCTGGAACATGCCGGTATTCGCAACGCGAACGTGATTGCAGCCTGTATGTCGGATGACACGGCCAACCTGGCGCTGTGCTTCCTGGCGCGGAAAATGTTCGGTGTGCCACGCACGATTGCGCGTGTTAATAATCCGCGCAACGCATGGCTATTTAACGGAGAATTTCACGTCGATGTTGCCCTCAACCAGGCGAATGTGTTCGCCAGCCTGATCCAGGAGGAAATGTCCATGGGCGATATGATGACCCTGCTCAAGTTGCGCCGTGGCCGTTATTCGCTGGTAGAAGAAAAAGTTCCCCCGGGTGCTAAGGCAATCGGTGTAGCCCTGAAAGATCTTGGCTTGCCGGACGAATGCGTTATCGCTGCCATTATTCGCGACGGCAAGGTCACCCTTCCGCGCGGGGATACCACCTTCCAACAAGACGACGAAGTCCTGGCAGTCACTGACGCCGATGGCGCCCGCCGGTTGGCAGCATTACTGGCTCCCATCAGGAAGTAAGGCTAGTATTATATTCCCGATTCAAATTTGACCGATGATAGGCGTTACGGTATAATACCGTGCCGCTTCAAGAGCTTGATTCCCAGCATTGGGAAACGCAATTATCTTTTATAGAAGGAAAGTATATGACGAAAAGAACGTATCAACCCAAAATTCGCCGCCGCGTGCGCGTACATGGCTTCCGCAAACGCATGGCATCCGCAGACGGGCGCAATGTGCTCAAGCGCCGCCGCTTGCGCGGTCGCTATCGCTTGACAACAAAAGCCAACGAGCATGTCAAGAAGGTGCGGTGGTAGGATCGCCAGCCGGTTTGACCTGCGAGGTGGAGCCCTTACCCCCTGCGTGATGCATTGAATCAACAAGAACAATTGGCATTTCGAGGTGCGGGTGCAGCGCAAATTCCGCCTGACCCGGTCGACTGATTTCAAACGGGTGCGGCGCACTGGTAAGTCTTATGCCCACCCGTTTGTTGTGTTGGTGGTACAAGCCAGTGAAGCACCCAGGGTGCGTGTGGGGGTGACAGCCGGTCGGTCTGTCGGTGGAGCCGTACAACGAAACAGAGCCAAGCGTCTCTTGCGAGAGGCGATGCGCTCATTGTTACCCCAATTGATCCCCGGCTGGGACCTGATCCTGATCGCTCGACCAGCACTGCTCTCTTCATCCTTGCAAGACATCCACCAGGCGCTGACAAGCCTGCTCCGCCGCGCGCAAATCATACCCCTATCCGATGAATCGTGAGTTTTACCTACCAGATGATTATCCCGACGAGCCTCGACTGCGCGACCTGCCGCGCACGCCGCGGAATTGGGCGCGCCTGGTGGTATTGGCCTTGATTCGGTTGTATCAAAAAACCATCTCGCGTGGTCTGCCAGCGGGGACATGCCGGTTTTATCCGTCCTGTTCTCACTACGGGTACCAGGCCATCTACAAGCATGGTGCACTGAAAGGTTCAATAATGGCCGCCTGGAGGGTGTTGCGTTGCAATCCTTTCAACGATGGCGGCTATGACCCTGTCCCCTAGGAGAAAAATCATCTCAATGAAACCGAAGTATATTCTTTTTGTGCTTGTGACAGTCCTGGCCGCTGTTTTACTGAGCGGTTGTACAGGCCAGGCTGGCCTTACCAACAGTTGGCCGGGACTGGCCAGCGATGGCGAAACAGTCTATCTCGCGGCCGGGCAATATTTGTATGCCATCAGATTGGATGACGGCAAAGAAGTCTGGCGCTATCCGGCCAAATCCAGCAATAGTATTCAATTTATCGCCCAGCCGGTCGTTGCGCCCGATGGAACGATCGTCATCGGCTCGGCTGGCTCGGACCATCGCCTGGTAGCGCTGGACCCGACTCAACTCAGCGGCGATCTAATCAAGACTCCTGCCGAAAAATGGATCTTTGCTGAAGCCAGAAGCAGCTGGGTGGCTGGCGCTCTCATTCTGAATGATAAAGTGTTTGCCCCCAACTCAGACGGCACTCTCTATGTCCTTGACCTCCTGGATGAGAATTCTTCCAAGTCAGCTTTGCAAAAGGTCAAACTTGGCGGCGTACTCTGGGCGCAACCCAGCACAGACGGTAACCTGGTCTATGTCTCCTCGGTGGATCATTACCTGTATGCCGTTGATCCGAATACCTATGAATTCGCCTGGCCTGCCATCGACCTGGCTGGGGCGGCTCCTGGCTCACCGTTGGTCGGTCCGGATGGCAGCCTGTATATCGGGTCATTTGCTTCGCAAGTCGTTAAAGTGGACCCAACTGTAGGGACGGATACGCTCTTGATCACTACGCAGGGCTGGGTCTGGGGTGGACCCGTATCCGATGGCAAGAACATCTATTTTGGCGACCTGGAAGGTAATTTATTTGCTATCGATGCTGTCAACGGAAGCCAGCTCTGGTCTATCCAGCCCGATGGCCCGGTTGTCGGCAGCCCGTTGGTTATCTCTGAAAATATTGTCTTTGCAACCGAGTCCGGTTCCGTGTATGCTGTGGACAGTGAAGGAAAGATCGTCTGGCAGCGCGAAGTGGGTGGGCAGATTTATACAACTCCTGTTGCCGGCACGGATAAGATCATCGTAGCGCCCATGCAAGCCGAATTTTCATTAACCGTACTCGATACAACAAATGGAAACCAGGTTTGGACTTTCACACCTGAGAATTAAGGAATTGAGTTATGTGGGATACCCTGATTATTCACCCGTTTACAAATTTGCTGCTGTGGATCTATTCCCTGATAGCAAATGTCCCCGGCGCGTTTGGCTGGGCCATTATCCTGTTCACCATAGTCATCCGCGTCATCACCTGGCCGCTGAATGCGCAGCAGTTGAAAGGTGCGCAGGCCATGCAGGAAATGCAGAGTGACAAAGAATGGCAGGCCATTCAGAAAAAATATGCCAAAGACAAAGAGAAACTGGCACAGGAACAAATGCGTATCTATAAAGAAAGAGGCATCAGCCCCTTTAGCTCCTGCCTGCCTACTTTGATCCAGTTCCCGATCATTATCGGACTCTACCAGGCCATCATCCGGGCGCTCGCCTCTGCGCCGCTCGGTCTGCTTCAACTGGCGCGTAGCGCTTACCCGGCTCTCAACGCTGCTGCGCTCATCCCGCTCAACAGCCGTTTCCTGTGGATGGACCTGGGCCAGCCTGAAGGAATTCCATTGCCTTTTGAAATCTCCTTCCTTCCTTATGGATTACCTACGCTGGCTATCATTGTGGCGATCACCACCTATATCCAGTCCAAGCTGACGATGCCGGCTTCGGCTAACCCCGGCGACCAATCGGCTGCCATGACCAAGACCATGAGCATCTACATGCCGCTCCTGCTGGGTTATTTCGCACTCACCTTCGCTTCCGGACTGTCGGTCTACTTTATTACCAGCAACCTGCTGGGTATCTTCCAGTATGCCGTTACAGGGCGCGCCAACTGGCGTAACCTGCTGCCGGGTGGCGACAAGCAAGCCAAAGCCGTTAAATAGGCTTTGAGGGAGGAAATGATGAACGAAAAACCAACGCTCGAAATTATCGCTCCTACTGTGGAGGAAGCCCTCGCGCAGGGACTGGCCCAACTCGGCCTGCCTGCTGAGGCCATCAGCATGGAAGTGCTGGACGCGGGTTCGAAAGGGCTGTTCGGATTGGGCGGACGCCAGGTGCGTGTGCGCCTGACCGTCAAATCGGACAAGGAAACGGCTCCTCCAGCCCCCGCCTCGAAACCGGAGCGGAAATCTGCTCCCGTTTCGGTCAGGGAAGCTCGGCCCGAACCCAAAAAACCTGTGCCGGTCCCTGTCTCAGAAGATGGAGGCGAACCGGACGAGTTACTCAACCTGGCCGAAGAAACCGTTTCCAAACTGCTATATAACATGAAAATGCAGGCGCAAGTCTCTGCCCATTATGAAGAATCCGACCGGGAGGACCGCCGCACTATTCACGTGGATGTGCGCGGCGACGACTTGAGCATCCTGATCGGACGCCGCTCGGAGACATTGAATGCCTTCCAGTATGTGGCCAGCCTGATGGTCGGCAAGGAAGTCCAACAGTGGGTACAACTCGTGGTAGATGTGGAAGGTTACCGCAGCCGTCGCGAGCACCAGTTACGCCGCATGGCGCAGCGCATGGCTGAGCAGGCGATCAAAACCGGACGCCGCCAGGTGCTGGAGCCGATGTCATCCAACGAACGTCGCATCATCCACCTGGAATTGCGTGAGCACCCCGCTGTCACCACCGAGAGTATCGGGGAAGATCCGTACCGAAAAGTTACCATCATTCCCAAAGATTCTTAAATGTTGGGTTTTCCAGGGTTTGCCGTGAAAGGGGGCCGGATTTGGGGGTGCGAGCGTGCGTACGCACGCTCGCACCCCCAAATCCGGGTATCTACCACGGAATTTCCCAAAGAACCAAATGTTGCAGGGCGACCCGATGGGTCGCCCTACGGTATAATTTGTGCATGTATAACCTGGTCCCTCTAGAGCCGGTGGATTATTTAGTCATCGGCCATGTCACGCATGACTTGACTCCCTCTGGCCCGCGCCTGGGAGGTACGGCTGCATATTCTGCGCTCACCGCGCGAGCATTGGGGATGCGCGTGGGCGTGGTAACTGCCAGCGGCCCCGAAACCAGCCTGGATGCTTTGCGTGACATCCTGGTCGTATCTGCCTCATCATCCCAAAGCACGACGTTTGAGAACATCTACTCCAAGAATGGGCGCAGGCAGGTGCTACATCATCGCGCTACATCTCTATCGTTCGACAATGTACCGGAAGCCTGGCGGCGGACAGCGATCATACATCTTGGCCCGGTAGCCCAGGAAGTGGATTCAGTTCTGCCCGGTTCCTTTTCACCTTCTCTGTTGGGACTTACACCGCAGGGCTGGCTGCGCGCCTGGGATGAAACCGGTCATGTGCAGCAAACAGCTTGGGAATCCCCCGAGCAGGCTCTCGATCAGGCCGGAGCCGTGGTGCTCAGCATCGAAGATGTGGGCGGTGACGAGGAGCGGATCGAGTTCATGGCAGCGCATACCCGCATCCTGGCTGTTACCGAAGCGGCGGCAGGTTCCCGTCTTTACTGGCATGGCGACCAGCGTCGTTTCCGCGCCCCTGAGAGATACGAAACAGATGCGACCGGCGCGGGCGATATTTTTGCGGCGGCGTTTTTCATCCGCCTGCTGACCACGCAAGACCCGTGGGAGGCGGCCCGGTTCGCGACGCAACTCTCAGCGCATTCCGTGGCGCGCAAAGGGCTGGAAGGAATCCCAACAGCTGAAGAAATCCAAGCCTGCATGGTGGAGGTCTTTTAATCATGGGACGGATTTATACGCTTGTCAACCAAAAGGGCGGGGTAGGCAAGACGACCACAGCCATCAATATGGGAGCATACCTGGCCCATTTTGGACAGCGTGTTTTGATTGTAGACTTGGACCCGCAGGCGAACGCCACCTCCTGCCTGGGCGTGGACAAGCACACCGTTAGAGGCAGCACGTATGATGCCATTCTCAACGCAACGCCCGTCAACTCGTTGGTGTTGTACAACGAGCGCCTGAAGCTTTCCTTACTACCTTCTTCTCCTGCGCTGGCCGGCGCGGAAGTAGAACTTGTGGCCCAACTCGGGCGCGAGTCTCGTTTGAAACAAGCCATAGCTCCGGCGGCAGACCGTTATGATTACGTGCTGATCGATTGTCCTCCCTCGCTCGGCCTGTTGACGGTAAACGGATTGGTAGCAGCCCGCGATGGGGTCATCATCCCGGTGCAGTGTGAATACCTGGCTTTGGAAGGACTGGGCCAGCTAACCCAGACTTTGCAACTGGTGCGCTCCGCTCTTTTCCCCGAGCTTAGTGTGCGCGGCGTTGTTCTGACCATGTTCGACATCCGCACCCGGCTCTCCAGCGATGTGGTGACTGAAGTCAACCGCCATTTCCCTGAACAGGCGTTTAAAACAGTGGTGCCGCGCAGTGTTCGACTGGCCGAAGCGCCTTCGTATGGCCTCCCGATTTCGGTCTACGCACCCGGTTCGAGCGGCGCAGAGGCCTATGAAAGCCTGGCGCGGGAAGTCCTGGCCGGAGACGGCATCCAGGTCCTTGTAGAAAATTGATAGCCCTTGTATTTTTTGGTGGATAGTGAAGGAGTAGCCCATGCCTCAACGCCCTGGTCTCGGCAAAGGACTGGATGCACTTATCCCTTCCTCGCCCGGTTTGCAACATCATGCGGCAGGTGAAAGTGGTGTCCTGCAACTTCCTGTAGATGTAATCCTGCGCAACCCTCGGCAGCCAAGGGACCAGTTCGACTCGAAGGCCATGGAGGAACTGACTGCTTCCATCCGCGAACACGGCATCATCCAACCGCTGATCGTTTCCCCGGGAACAGGTGGGGCTTACACGCTGATCGCCGGAGAGCGCAGGTTGGAAGCTGCCAAACTCGCAGGTCTGCGCACCGTCCCGGCTATTTCCCGCCAGGCCAGCGACCGTGATTTGCTGGAATTAGCCCTGATCGAAAATATCCAGCGGGCAGAATTGAACCCGCTGGAAGAAGCGGATGCCTATCGCCAGTTGACGGAAGACTTCGGTCTTTCCCACGAGGAAGTTGCTCTGCGCGTGGGAAAAAGCCGCCCGGCTGTCAGTAATACCTTGCGCTTGTTGCAATTGTCCGATACCGTCAAAAAGGCCCTCATCGAAGGCTATGCTCATGCCGACGAAGCAGATCAGGATATCGAAGAACAGGCCGAGAGCAAATTCCGCCTGAGTGAGGGGCACGCACGTGCATTGCTGCGCTTATCTGCACACCCGGCGCAGGATGCGGCTTTGAAAACGGTCGTAGCGGGCAAGCTCAACGTGCGCCAGACCGAAGAACTGGTCAAACGCTGGGGTGGAGAGAAAAGGCCACCTGCTCCGCAGAGGACTCTCTCTCCCGAGGTGGCTGAACTGGAAAAACGCCTCGAGGAAAGCCTGGAAACAAAAGTAAAGTTGCGCTATAGTAAAGATACCGGTGGCACAGTCACCATCCGCTATTATTCAGACGAAGAATTGAACAAATTATTGGAGAGATTGTTGTAATATGACGGACGGGTCTCCTGTCTGTCCCTGCGGCATTTCAACATGAAAATTCTGTACAACGCCCGCATCTACACCCTCGATGGTTCCCGCCCGCTTGCTTCTGCCATGGCGATTGAGCGCGAACGCATCCTGGCTGTAGGCGAGACGGAGGATTTGCCCTCCGAATTCGACCGGGCGGAGAAACAGGATATGGGTGGACAGATCATCCTGCCGGGCCTGACCGACGCACATCTGCACCTGCAACAATATGCGCTTTCCCTGCAAAAAATTGACTGCGAAACGGATACGCTGGATGAATGCCTGCAGCATGTTCAAGAGCGTGTCCGCTCCGCCCAGCCCGGTGAGTGGGTCCTGGGGCACGGCTGGAATCAAAACAACTGGTTCCCCTCTCCCGCGGGGAGAGGGGTCGGGGGAAGCCCCCAGAATGGGGGTGATGGCTGGCCTTCCGCCGCTGACCTCGACAAAATCGCGCCAAACAACCCCGTTTATCTCACTGCCAAATCGCTGCACGCCGGCTGGGCCAATTCCGCAGCCCTGAAACAGGCCGGTATCACAGCCAACACGCCTGACCCCGCTAACGGCCAACTCCAGCGCGATGAGCATGGAGGGCCGACCGGCATCCTGCTCGAAACGGCCATGCAACTGGTCAGTAAGATGATCCCGGAACCTTCCGTAGAATTTATTGCGGAAGCGATCGAACGGGCCCAGCCGATCCTGTGGCGCATGGGGCTCACCGGCGTGCACGACTTCGACCGTCGCGCCTGCTTCATGGCGCTCCAGCAACTTTATGCTCACACAAAACTCAAACTGCGCGTTACGAAAAGCATCCCGCTCGATGACCTTGACCACGCCGTAGAGCTTGGCCTGCGCACCGGCTTCGGCGACGATTGGCTGCGTATCGGTTCGGTGAAAGCCTTCATGGACGGCGCCCTCGGTCCGCGCACGGCGGCTATGTTCCAACCCTACTTAAGCGAGCCGGAAAATCGCGGGATTCTGAACATGGATGCCGAAGAACTCTTCGAATCCGGACGGCGGGCCGTGGAAGTAGGGCTTAGCATGGCGGTGCACGCGATTGGGGACCGCGCTAACCACGAAGTGCTGGACGCCTACGAACAACTGCGCCGCTTCGAACGGGACCGGAACCTGCCACCGTTAAAACACAGGATCGAGCACGTGCAGGTGCTCCACCCCGATGACGCCGGTCGACTGGCAAGATTAGGCATCATCGCTTCGATGCAACCCATCCACGCCACCTCTGACATGTCCATGGCCGACCGGTATTGGGGCGAGCGCGCGGCGCTCTCCTACGCCTGGCGGACACAGTTACAGGGTGGCGCTCGCCTAGCTTTTGGCTCCGATGCGCCGGTGGAATCACCGAACCCGTTCTTGGGCTTGCACGCCGCGATCACGCGCCAGCGCGCTGACGGCTCGCCCGCTCAAGAAGGCTGGTACCCGCAGCAGAGGCTGTCCGTGCAAGAGGCGATTGAAGCGTATACGCTGGGTCCGGCATACACAGCAGGTGCGGAAACCCGCCTGGGTAAACTCAGCACCGGCTACCTGGCTGACCTGATCGTTCTACCTAAGGACCCCTTTGTCATCCCACCGTCTGATTTGCTTGAGATGGAAGCATCGGCAACCATGCTCGGCGGAGAATGGGTCTGGCAACAATAGAGGGACTATGGAACAACAAGCCCAACTTACCCCCGAAATGCTCGTTCCCCGTTTGGGCGATTACCTGGTGCAACGCGCCTATATCACAGAGACTGACCTGCAAAAAGCGCTTTCCTATCAACAGGAAAAGATGACCAACAACCAGACCTATCTGTTGGGGCAGGCATTGGTCGATCTCAACCTGATCGACCGGGCTGTTCTTGACCGGGCTGTGACGGAACAGATCATTCAATTGCGCTCTGCCCTTCAAGCAGCCAATCGTAACCTGGAACGCCGCGTACAAGAACGCACGGCCGAATTACAGAAAGCGCTGGAAAGGCTTTCAGAGCTTACCCAGATGAAGGCTAATTTCGTCAGCAACATATCACATGAGCTGCGCACACCCCTGACGCATGTGAAAGGCTATCTCGAACTGATGATCACCGGTTCGCTGGGGCCAGTGTCGGAAGAGCAATACCATGCGCTCGAAGTCAGCCAAAGGGCAACGGCGCGTTTGGAAGCGATGATCGATGATCTGATCATGTTCTCGCTGACGTCCAAAGGCGAACTAAGTATCAAGCAGGGTCCTGTGGATATCCATCGCCTGGGGAATCTGGTGATCAAGGCGGCCGCAGAAAAGGCAGCAGGCCGCGATGTCACCGTCCATGCTGTCGTAGATGACCGGGTACCGCAAGTCCAGGCGGATTCGCAGAAAATCGCCTGGGTACTCTCCCAACTTTTGGATAACGGGATCAAGTTCACGCCCGCGGGAGGACGCGTCGTTCTCAACGTAAAACCGGAATCAGGAAACCTGGTCATGATCTCGGTTGTGGATACCGGTATCGGTATCCCCGCGCCCCGCATACAAGAGATATTCGAACCCTTCCATCAGTTGGACGAATCTTCGACACGTCGTTTTGGCGGGACCGGGTTAGGGTTATCTCTGGTACGGCAGATCGTGGAGGCACACGGTTCGATGCTGGATGTACAATCTATAGAGGGCCACGGAACTACGATTCGCTTCCCTTTGCTTGCGGTTGAATCGTAGGTCGATATGTACAACAAAGGACTCGACCCAAGGACCCTGGCATACATCCAAACCCTTGTTCAGGCTGCCAGCATGAACGATGACTGGAAAATCGCGCTGGATAAGTTGTTGGTAGCGTTGCGGGCAGAATTCGTTTTTGATAACGCCGCTATTTATATGGTCGATCAGGCGACATCGAACCTGGAAATTGCGCATGCCCGTGCGGTCGGGCGTGGCAAAGCCGCCGAGGCGGATGCGGCCTGGGGAGAGAGCCTGGCCAACCAGGTGCTGGCAAGAGAATGTGTGATTGTGCAGGATCCGCTTGAGAATGCAAATGACAGGATTTCTCAGGCATATTTGCTGGGCTTGCCGCTTTACAATGGTTCCAAGGTATTTGGAGTGATGGTTTTTGTTCGTTTTGGTGGACCTATTTATGAAGAAGCGCATATTACCCTGGCAACGGTTGTGGGAAGTTTCGTCGCTGCCCTCTTGTTTCGTAAGCTGCATGAAAAGACGCGTCAACAATTGACCACCTTACAGCAAAAAGTGCAGTTGCAGGATGATTTTGTGGCTACCATCTCGCATGAGCTGCGTACCCCGTTAGGTTTTATCAAAGGCTACTCGACAACCTTATTGCGCTCAGACACAACCTGGGATGAAGAAACCAAACAGGAATTCCTGACGATCATCGATGAAGAAGCCGACCGGCTGGCACAATTGATAGATAACATCCTTGAGTCAGCGAAGTTGCAAAGTCATTCTGTACAGCTTAATATGCAACCTCTCCGCCTGGAAGCATTGATCCGCGATGTGGTTCTCCGCGTTTGTACACGCCATAAGAATCTAGAAGTAGAACTTCTATTCGAACCGGTTCCCCCAATCCAAGGCGATAATGTCCGTATTACACAAGTCTTTGACAACTTATTTAGCAATGCTATTAAATATGCCAGCGGCTCGAAAATATCTGTGGTGGTCAAAGAGCAAAAAGGTTCGCTTTTGGTCATTTTTTCCGATCGGGGGCCAGGGATCCCGAAGGCCTATTTGCCATATATTTTTGAGCGTTTCTACCGCGTACCCGGCGAACGTACCAGCAAAGGAAGCGGGTTGGGGTTATATATTTGTAATCAAATCATTATGGCTCATCATGGTAAGATTTGGGTAGAGTCTGAATTGAAAAAAGGAACGACATTCTATATCCAGTTGCCCATTAAATCAGCAATCTAATTTTCCTCTTTTTTTCGCGAAGGAGTTGTGCAAATGTCAAAACGAATTCTTATAGTGGACGACGAGCCGCGTTACCTGCGTCTTCTGGAAGCCAACTTGCGCACAGAGGGATACGAAGTGGCAACTGCACAAGATGGCGTTCAAGCGGTGGACATCTTTTCATCTCAACCTATTGACCTGATTTTGCTGGACATCATGATGCCCCGTATGGATGGGTTCTCGACCTGTCAGCGCATTCGCGAATATTCAAACGTGCCCATTATCATGCTGACGGCCAAGGGAGAAGAACAGGACCGCGTTCGTGGTCTGGACCTTGGAGCTGATGACTACCTCGTAAAGCCATTCTCGGCAACGGAGTTGCTTGCACGTGTCCGCGCCGTGTTACGGCGCAGCCAGATCCCTACAGAAACCGGGCAGGCGCGCTTTTTCTCGCACGGCGACCTTAAAATCGATTTTGCACGTGCAGAGGTTTGGCGTGGGGAACAACCCGTTTCACTGTCAGCAACCGAATACCGTCTGTTATTGCAATTTGCACATAATGTAGGCAGCATTTTGACATCCGAAGATTTGCTGACCGGCGTGTGGGGACCGGAGTACAAGATGGAAAAGGAAATTTTATGGGTAAGTATTGCTCGCTTGCGTCAGAAGCTGGAAGAAGACCCGCATGCTCCCCGGCATATTGTAACGCGGTCAGGGTTGGGATATCTTATGCCCCCCCTGGAAGTTTGAGCATTCGGAGTTTGCCATGTCAGACAAAACCATCTTGATTGTGGATGCGGATAGCGCCAGTCTGAATTTCCTCGTCCGTATGGTAAAAGCGCAGGGATATTTTGCCATGGCAGCCAACACAGGCAAAGAAGGGTTGGTTATTGCCTGGCGGGACCGGCCTGATCTGATCATTTTTGACCCTGCTTTACAAGATATTTCTGCGGAAGAGTTTTTACTGAAGTTACGCCGTGATTTGCGCAGTACCAATTTACCAATTTTGGCCTTGAGCAGCAGTCACAACCCTGGAATGAAGGAAGCCTGTCTGAAGGCAGGTTGCAATGAATATATGCTGAAAACTGGTGAAATTGTTGCGACCTTACCCGAAGTCATCGCCCGTTTGCTTGGTGTAAAACAAGATGAAGTAAAAGAAGGTGGCTGCCTGATTGTTTTTTTGAGCGCCAAAGGCGGTACGGGCACATCCTCCCTCTGTGCGAACTTTGCGATGGCTATACACCACAGCAAACCAGAATCAAGCGTTGCTGTGGTCGATATGGTGTTGCCAATTGGCTCGATTGCGCCTATTGTCGGCTATCAAGGCGAAGTAAATTTGGTTTCTGTAACCGAGTTGTCGTCCGCTGAAACAACCGGGGAATATTTCCGTAAACACTTGCCGGATATAGAACTGTGGCAGTTCCAGTTGCTGGCCGGTGCGCCGGATCCCGAGCGGGCCAATGACCTCAAAGTCGCGCGCATACCCGAAGTCATTAAGGCGCTTCAGAAATCCTATGATTTTGTGGTGGTCGACCTGGGACGATCGCTATCGCGTATCAGCCTGCCCATTATTCAAAAGGCGGACTTAGCGGTGCTCATCATGAGCACCGACCAGAGCACGATCACGCTTACCAAAAAGATTTTGGATTATTTGCACGCACAGGGTATAGAATCTCGAAACATCTTTGCTATTTTGAACCGTGCAGTCGGCCTTGAAGGATTGACAAAATCGGAAGCCGAAAAAATCATTGGCCTGCCTATCAAGACTGCTATACCTTATATGGGCAGTAATTTTGCGCTTGCAAACAATTTGAACCAGCCTATCATTCTGAAATACCCGGAGGATACGGCCTCGATTGTCTTCAGAGATGTGGCCAGCGATATGATTAAAACCGCCACCAATTTGCGAAATAGGTAGAGAAATCGATTTCCATTAGATCTGTTTAGGCTGTAAAAGAGAAAGTGAGAAAAAATGACAGTTGAGTTTGACGAGAAAGGCAAAATCTTTACAGAAGTAGTTTCCAAAGTGGCTATTCCAGCAATCGTGCAAACGACTCAACATTTGATTCGTGGAAATGTTCATGTTCGTCGTGATGAAAGATTGAAGGATGAATTAGATCGCAATGAATTCTTTTTAGCGATCACTGACGCGAGTATTATTGGTACAGATGGTGAGACACTTCACCAAACTCGTTTTTTGGCTGTACATCGCGCACAAATCGTATGGGTAATGCCCACCCAGGGAACAGAAGAACTCGGTGATTTATGACCACGCTTTCTTCTGCTGGCGGCGTCTCCCGGCTGACGAGCCAGGATCTGATTAAACTTAAGAAATTTCTGATCGACAACGTTTCACGTGCAATTGAAGCTGAAGGGATAGCAGCAGCTCAACGTGATGAGTACATCAGACAACAAATTGAAGCCGTTTATGACCAGGCAAATCTAAAGCTGCCCCTAGATATGCGCGGGATGATCCTGAAGGAAGTAGTGAACGAATTGCTCGGCTACGGACCTCTGCAACCGCTGTTGAAAGATCCTGAAGTCACCGAAGTGATGGTGAATGGCCCAAAGAAGATTTATGTTGAAAAGAAAGGTCAGTTACAAAAAACGAGCGTTGTGTTTGACGATGATAATCACGTGTTACAGATCATCGACCGCATTATCCTGCCGCTCGGTCGCCGCGTGGATGCAGACAGCCCCACCGTCGATGCCCGCTTACCGGACGGCTCGCGTGTGAATGCGGTCATACCGCCCGTTGCTATTGATGGCCCATCCATCACAATACGTAAATTTAGCAAGGAAAAGCTTGGTATTGGCGCATTGATTGACTTTGGTTCCATCACCGATAAAATGGCTGAATTCATGCGGGCCTGTGTATTGGCGCATTTGAATATCATTATCTCTGGCGGTACTGGCTCGGGTAAAACCACGCTGCTTAATGTACTGTCCGGTTTCATTCCGGAAGATGAGCGGATCGTTACAATTGAGGATGCCGCCGAGTTACAACTACAACAAGACCATGTCCTGCGTATGGAAACTAAGCCGGCAAATGTAGATGGCCGCGGTGCAGTGACCATCCGCGACCTGGTGCGTAACTCCCTGCGCATGCGCCCCGACCGGATCGTGGTTGGTGAAGTGCGTGGCGGCGAGGCGCTCGATATGTTACAGGCCATGAACACCGGCCACGATGGATCGCTCACGACCTTGCACTCCAACTCGCCGCGGGATGCGATTGCACGGCTTGAAACTCTGGTCCTCATGGCAGGTATGGATTTGCCGCTGAAAGTCGTGCGCCAACAAATTGCTTCCGCAATCGATTTGATCGTACAGCAAACACGTTTAAGGGATGGCTCACGCAAGGTAACGGCGATTACGGAAGTGGCAGGTATGGAAGGCGAGACTGTGGTGCTGACTGACATTTTTAAATTTGAACAAACAGGTGTCACAACCGAAGGTAAGGTCTTAGGTGATCTGAAACCAACCGGTATCCGCCCGCTCTTCTCGTCACGTCTGGAAGCGGCCGGAATGAAATTAGGCCCCGAGGTATTTGGAGCCAATATCGCCGAAATGCTTGGCAGAGGGCAAAAACGATGAGACGAGCGCAAAAAGTTCTCTGCTATAATCAACTTGCCTGAATTTTGGGACGCCCGGAAAGAAAATATTGAGGTACTATGGACATGCAAGCCCAGATTACTATCCGTACAAAAAAATTAGGTATCCTGATCCGGGATGCGCGCCTGGCTTCACGCAGGAGCACAAGAGAATGCGCGGCTGCTATCAATGTGACCAACAGTGTTTTCAACGCCTACGAAGAGGGACGGAGAGCGCCCTCTTTGCCTGAATTGGAGGCGTTGGTCTACTATCTTGAACTGCCCATCAACCATTTTTGGAGCAACGAAACGATTTCAGACGCCCCGGCTCGCATCAACGATTTGGACCTGCCTCGCCTGACCGGACTGCGTCACCGTATGATCGGGGCGTTCCTGCGGCAGGAACGTATGAACGCCAGCCTGTCCTTGAAATCCGTGGCCGAGCAGACCGGTATTTCAGCCAGTCGCCTGAAACACTATGAATTGGGGGAGCTTTCTATCCCGTTGCCCGAATTGGAAGTAATCCTGAAGGTTTTGGGCGGGCGGATCGAGACATTCTTTGACCAGGGTGGCCCAGTAGGTCTGTGGATGAAACAACAAAAAGCCATCCAGCAGTTTTTGGATATGCCGGTCGAGCTTCAGAATTTTGTCTGCCAGCCAGTCAACAGGCCGTATCTCGACCTGGCACGTAAGCTCAGTGAAATGTCCACCGGTAAGCTGCGTTCCGTGGCCGAAGACTTACTCGATATCACACTCTAATGCTATGATGATGACTTCTGACCCACAACAACTAGCTGAACAGGGGAAACAGGCCTTTGCCGCCAAGAATTTCGACCTGGCCGCCTCGTTCTTTACCGAAGCTGCTTCCGCTTATGCAGCGCAGGATGACGCTCTTAATGCGGCCGAGATGAAAAACAACTTGAGCGTGGCCCTGTTACAGGCAGGGAGTGCAAAGGCAGCTTTTGATGCAACCGCAGGCACAGACGAGATCTTCGCCCAGGCGGGGGACTTGAAGCGTCAGGCAATGGCTTTTGGCAATCAGGCGGCAGCCTTGGAAGCACTTAAAAAACTGGATCAGGCACTGGAAGCCTATGAGCGTTCTGCGGCCTTATTTGCAGAAGCGGGGGAGACCGAAATGCGCTCCATCGTCTTGCAGTCAGCCGCAGCGCTCAAGTTGCGGCGTGGAAAGATGATGGATTCAGCGCTTTCGATGATCGGCTCGGTTGAGTCAACCAAAAAACCCAATCTAATGCAAAGAATTTTGAGATTTCTATTACGCCTTAAACCATGATCGAGGTCAGCCTCCAGGTTCGTCCGGCAGTTCCGCAAGACCAGCATCAGATTGCCAATTTGATGTTCTTTGAGTCCCACGTGCATCGTCACCTGGACTGGCGCGCACCGCTGGAGTGGCTGGGCTCTCCTTATTACTGGGTTGTGGAAGATAACAGCCGTATCATGGCAGCCCTGGCCTGTCCCCAGGATACGGCTGGTGTGGCCTGGGTGCGGCTATTTGCGCACGCCAGACAGCTCCCGCTTGATGACGCCTGGACTTTTCTTTGGAGAACAGCCCAAAAGAATATCGAAAAGCAGGGTGGTGCAACGGTCGCCTTGATCGCCATGCAGCAATGGTTGAGCGATTTGCTCACAAGAAATGATTTTGTGCACAATCTGGACATTATCATGCTCGAGTGGAAAGGGAACAATGCTCCCCAACCATTGCCGGTAAACGGTATCAAAGTCCGTGCGATGCAAGCCGGCGACTTAACAGCGGTCGCTGAACTGGATGCATTTGCCTTCACGCCGCTCTGGCAAAATTCTCTCGATGCACTTGAAAAAGCCCTGCCACAAGCGACCGCGGCAACCGTGGCAGAAGATGCCCGGTGCTTGGTTGGGTACCAGATCAGTACCGCGAATCCGTTCGGGGCCCACCTCGCCAGGCTCGCGGTCCGGCCTGATGCGCAACGGCGGGGGCTCGGTTCGCTGATCGTCACTGATTTGATCCAGCGCTTGAAGAACAAGGGCGTCGCTCGTCTGACCGTCAATACCCAGAGCGACAATCACGCTTCGCTGGCTTTGTACAAGAAGATGGGGTTTGTATTGACCGGTGAGAAGTTCCCGGTGTATTCTTTTTCGGTTCCACCTTCTCGTTAGGAGGCTGGCATGGCGAGAGAAGATGCGGTCATCGTGAATACCCTGGTGCGGCAGGCGCTGGTTTCTGCTC
>Ga0105104_10000838_pt1 | contig 23820 bp, 23 predicted proteins | sample PPLLaktember2015_3_FD_87034 | JGI IMG/M metagenome (GOLD analysis project Ga0105104, IMG submission 87034) | Freshwater sediment microbial communities from Prairie Pothole Lake near Jamestown, North Dakota, USA - PPLs Lake P7 Core (6) Depth... | ecosystem: Environmental > Aquatic > Freshwater >...
CGAAGCGCCCCAAAGTAAAGCGGAGGGGGCTAACCTTCGCAACGCTGCAAAAACAAAAAACTCTCCCACGTGGAAGTACCATGATGGGAGAGTTAAGGTCTGAATTTAGCTAGTCTGCTCTACTATGGAATGCTCGGCAGTTCAAATTGTCGAATGAGTTCAAGATCCTCCGGTAAATCCAGATCCAATCCAAGGGAAGGCAGGTTGACGATCTCGAGCCGGGCCCCGGCTTCCGTGGCGCGCTGACAGTGACGTTGGAAGGAGTTCTCGCCAAAATCATACTCAATCAAACCTGACGGTGAGATCAACAAGGCATTCGTACCGGTTCCATGCCGGTCCGGGGCGATGACCACGGTGGGTGGTTCTCCGGCACGCTCGATCAAGGCAAGGATGTCATCACTGGTGACGAGAGGGAGATCGGCTGGCAAGATCAGGACGGCACCGGTTGCATAGACCTGTGCAACGACAGTGGCGCGCTTCAAGGCTGTATTCAATTCCGGCTGGCCATCTTCACGGACGGTGCGTGCCCCATAGTTGCGCGCGATCGTCAATGCATGCGGATCGCGGCTAATGACCAAAATCTCTTCCACTTCTTTCAATTCGGAAAGTGTCTTCAGTGTATTTTGCAAAAGGGAGCGATTGAGATCTGTCCTCTCGTCCTCAGACAGCGCACCAGCCAAACGCGACTTGCCGCGTCGTAAAGGCTTTACAGGGACAATTGCCCAAAGTGTCATAGCTCAGCCTCGATGAAGTTCAGTACCTCTTGAGCCAGTCGGCTTCTATCGTTCAGATCCTTCATCAATGTGTTGGTTATCATTGTACTCATATTTAAACTTATCTCTCCTTTCAGTTGCTCATCAATCTCATCTAAAACAAACCCGCTTGCCAAATCACAATAATGATCTGCAACAGCCAGCGCGGATGGCTCGATCCCCAGTTCGCGGAACATCTTCGCCGCGGGACCTTTGACCGTTTGTCCCCCAATGATGGGGGAGATGGCAACAACAGGTTTCTCTATTTTTTTGATGACTTGCAGGATTGGGTCGATACTTACCCATGGATTCGACGGACAAATGATCACTGCCTCCGCAGACTGGAGCGCCTCACGCGCCCCTGGAGCGGGTTCCGCTATATCGACTCCCTCAAAGCGAAAGCCTTTCACGCCCGGCTCACAGCGACGGTGGACGAAGTATTCCTGAAATGCAAGATCACCTTCCTCCGTTTCGACAATGGTCCGCACCGCCTGATCAGACATTGGCAGGATCGTCTGTTCAACCCCCCAGGCCTTACAAAAATCTTTGGTGATTTGCGATAACGTTTGCCCCTCGTTCAGCCGCCGCGTCCGCTCGAGATGCGTCCCCAGGTCCCGGTCGCCCAAGTTGAACCAATTGGGTCCACCGAGTTTCGCGGCGTTCCCGATGACGTTCCACGTTTCGTGCACGCGCCCCCAGCCTGTTTCGGGATTTGCCAACCCTGCCAATGTATAGCAAACCGTATCCAGGTCAGGACAGATATACAAACCGTAATGCTCAAAGTCATCGCCGGTATTGACGATGATCGTGAGATCTTCAGGAGGGAGTGATTGAGCGAGGCCGTGAGCAAACTTCGCACCACCGACTCCGCCCGCCAGGGCAACAATTTTCAATTTATGCTGCTCCAGCCGCCGGGGACGGCGGCGTTTATGGTTATCGTGCGCCGTCCCCGGCGGCGCACGGAGCATCTATAAAAATAAAGAAATATCACTGATCTCTTTTCGCTCACGTGCGGTTGGATTTTCATCTGGATACCCAATATAGAACATTGTCTGTGGTTCCCACTTCTCCGATAATTCCAACGTCTTCCGAATCGTCTCCTGTGTAAACAAGGGCGAGCAGACCCAGACGCCGCCCAAGCCTTCCGCATGCGCGGCGAGCAGTAATTGCAATCCCGCCGCCGAAACCGATTGGACTGCCATCATCCACTCAGCGTGCTGACGCTTTTCGTCGGGATAGGAATCCATTTCGCTCATGTCTAGGCACAACAGGATCGCCACCGGCGCGGACGTGATCCGTTCCTTCGAGCGCTTGATCATGGCTTGTATTTTCTCAGGGGGTGCACCATCTCGAGCCAGGTCGCGTTCGAAATCCTGAGCCATTGCCTCGGCAAGACGCGTTTTGGCGGCTTGATCCGTCATGACCACAAATCTCCACGGCTGACGATTGTGCGCGGAGGGCGCATACGTTGCAGTGGAGAGGATAGCCTGTAGAACGGCATCAGGCACCGGGTCCTGTCTGAAGCGGCGGATCGAATGGCGGGTCCGCAAGAAGTTATGCAAATCAACTGCTATGTAAGTCAAAGTGGGTTGGTCTGACACGGAAGATGATCCGTTGTTGCCCGGGTGGAATTTTGTAGGATATCCCCTTATATTTGAAGGAGAGGGCGTTGATATGTTCATCTGCACCTTCTCTTGTATAACTGACGACTTCCCCACGCATGCCGAGATAACGATAGGGATTCGTCGGATCCTGAATGGTCATCGCAACTTTAGGACGCGCCTTCATATTGCGGTCTTTGGCGCGACCTTCGGCGGTATTGATCAATATATGCTCGCCGTCTGCACTAAACCAAACAGGCGTGACCTGTGGCGAACTATCGGGCATCGTGGTCGCCAAATAAAGAAAAGCTTTCGAGTCGTCACTGAGAAGATCGAGAAATTCTTCAGGAAAATTCATGGACTTACCACCATTGGGTTCGGAATGTAGAGTATGTACATTTCTTTGTGAAAACTTTTGATGATTTGAACATCATCTTCGATGCACCCAAGCAAAAGTTTGATCTCTGCATCGCGTTTAAGTGTATCAAACGTGCATAAGATTCCTGTTAGCGTTTTGGCACTTTGCTTGTTCATTACTGAGTTTAACGAACCAAGCCACACATCTATTCCGCCTCCATCGCTGGCGGTTGTGTTTTCGAGATAGCCGTAGTCGAGTGGATAAATTAAGTCGGGATAGCGGGGATGAGGTTTTCCTTTGGGCCGGTCGATGATGATCGAGTGGGTCACGAGCAATTCACTCATACCCTGCCAGAAGGAGATGTCAGGCTTCATAGATAGTTCTCAGGTATTAGCTTAGCGGAATAGGTCTTGTTCTTTGGGGCGAAGCAGCTCCGGAAGCGATCCTTCACGCAGCGGATAGGGAAACCCGCGCACGTGAACGACCGGCGTGCCTTCTGCTGCCTGCCCCATCACGAGGGAAGCGGCTGCAGCAAGTTCATCTGCGACTCCCACCTGTGTAATGCGCAAGGCAAACCCGAAGAGATCAGGCTGACCGCGCAGATCCTGCAGCCCGGGCATGCCTGCGATCCCGATCGCGACGCCGACGGTTCCGTTCCGCCAGGCGCGCCCATGGGAATCGATGATCAGGATGCCAGTTTGTTTCCCCGTTCTGGACTCGATCTCTTTCCGGATCATCTCTGCCGAGCGGTCTGGCTCCGCGGGAAGGAGCAGGACCCACTCCTCAGTCCCATCACCTTCCCCCGCGACATTGGAATGATCGATGCCCGCGTTTGCGCACACAAATCCAAGCCTGTGTTCGACAATGATCGTCCCTGCCCGTGTACGCAATACTTCGCTGCTTTCCTGGAGGATGAGCTCGACGATGCGCGCATCTTTCTCCGTCTGCCCGGCGAGGTCAATGGCACGCTGCGAGGGCGTGACGGTCATCAGATTGACAACACGCCCTTCCGCTTTGGAAACGATCTTTTGTGCAAAAACAAGGATGTCATTGTCGGCGAGCGTGAGGCTGTTTTCCTGAAGCGCGTGGACAATAATATCCGCCAGGTGATCGCCGTGGCGGATGATGGGAATGCCGGAAAGGGGGGTAAGGATCAGTGACACTGGATACTGAATATTGACATACTGATTACTGCTTACTGATGTTGCGCGCCCGTGATCTTGATCCCCGCATATGTGGAACCATATTGCTTGTTGATATAAATAAGTACACTTGTGAGTCCTTCCACAACCACAGAGTTCTCGATCGGACCCGCATCCCAGCCTGTCAGCCCGGCGGCTTCCACGAGCGTCAGGACCTCAGCGCGCGCTTTTTTGCTAGTGCCTGTCACCAGCACGTCACATTCGATCTCTTCTTCATCCAGCAAAAGCTCGTGGGAAATATTCTGGAACGCAGCAACGACCTCCACATCCTCCCCGAGGATTTCCCTGGCTTCCTGCGCGGCAGATCCCGCGGCGGGCATCTGTACCTTGCTCACTTTTGGCGGGACAAGCGGAACGGTAACATCAACAAACAGCTTACCCTTGAGAGCATCTTTTACATCTTCCAGCGTCTCACGATGTCCCGCGTAGGGGACCGTCAGGACAATGATCTCTGCCTGTTGGGCGGCTTCCAGATTCGTGGTGCCCACCACCGAGGACGAACCTTCCAATAATTGGATAATTTCGGACGCGGCTTTGATGGCTTTTTCCGAAGAGCGTGAACCGATCAAAACACGATACCCTGCTTTTGCCCAGCGATAGGCGAGACCTTTCCCTTCCTTTCCTGTGCCACCCAGGACAGCAATTGTCAGCATTAGCGAGCCGTTCACCATAAGAGCCTCCTCCTGCAAAGCCTTCCCATTCTTTTGATAACTTTTATAAAAACCTTTTCAGTCAATCCGAAGGACGCGTTCAACAGGAACGCGATCTTCCGACTCTCACGCGCTCAGCACACTAGCCTAATCCGAACTGGTTGGGATGGGGAAGCTTGAACCCGTCTGCGCCGATCTCTTCAATGGCATAGTAGGCTGCTTCACGCACTTCGGGATCTTCACCATATATGCCATGATAAAGTGCACTGATGATGCCTTCATTTGCCACACGCTTAAGATAGGGGAGCGCTGCCAGCCGCTCTTCTGTATCACCAAGTCTAAAGGCGCTGAGCAGAACATCGGTTGCTGGTCCGCCGCGCGGGACACCCATTTTTTGTTTCCCCGCGAACTCGATCAGCCAGGGAGATTCGGAAGGTGTTGCGAGCTCGTGCGGCACGCGCGGATCGATGTTTTGCATTTGCTCCAGATACTGATTGGCAAGGTTACGGACGGCCCATTGGTCGTCTTCCACCTGCATGTGTTGAAGCATTTCCACTGCCCAGGGTTTCCCAACGCGCGACAACCCGTGGACGACTGCGCGGCGCAACATAATGTCTTCCAGGGTCGCACCTTCCCGCAGCATGGCGTGGCCCTCGAGTGGATCGTTTGCCAGTGCCTCGGCGGCGGCGCGGCGCAGTTCTTCATCGCCCTGTAACAAGGCACGCGCCACGCCTTCCAGTGATTTCTCTGTTCCTATCGCGACCAGCGCGAGACAGACTGCCCGCCGGACCGCGCCCACGGGCGCCTGCATCAATTCCTCAAGCGCATCGATCGCTTTGACATCTTTCAGCGCGCCGCTTCCCAACGCAGCCAGCGGAATCAGCTCGAACGATCGGGAGCTTAGCAGTTGGCGGAAAAGAGTTCCAGCGCCGGGATCGCCGCTGGTGACAAAGGCTGCCATTGCCTGCCCGCGCAGACCCAATGGCTGGCCCTCGGCTTGCAGGATCGTCAGTAGACTTGCAAAAGCTTTGGCGCGCCAAGCAGCCTCTTTGGGGGCATCCCGCAGCCAGCGTGCCACAATAAAGACATGACTGTGAAGTGGCAGATCGGATTCCTTCAACAGGGCGTCCGCCGCTGCTGAGGCATCTCCGCGTGCAGCCAGATAGTGCAGGGATAGTGTCTTGCCATCCCAGTCCGGAAGTGACAGCAGCGTGGTGGAGGCATTGTTGTCGCCAATTGCCTGACCGGCCAGGTAACCGTTCAAAACCGGATGAAGGAAACGCATCCGGTTGTTCGGATGTGAGACCAGCAGTCCGCTATCCACCATTTTGCTGAGCAAGCCGTAGCTCGGCACAGCTTCCTTGGCTTTTGACTTTTTGATCTTGATCTTTTCTGAATTGGCAGGCTGGGCTTCTTCGCCCTCTGCTGTTTGTGCGTCAGTCTCTTCTGTGTTTTCGAGGGGTTTATCTTCGACAATATCATACTGTCGTACCCATGAGCGTGCCTGGCGTGGATCGAAGACCGGCTGTGAGGTCAGCATAACCTGCATGGCGAGCAATTCGAGCGCCGCGACCGGCGTCCCGCTGGGAGCGATGCGCCTGACATGAGTGGCGATCGCATCCAGCACGCGCGGTCCCAGGCTGTCCCCCGCATAGGCACCCCAGACTTTGAGAGTCAACTCCAGGGGTGTCAGATAGTTGTTATCCGTTGTCAGCCAGGTATTGAGCAGGATCGGATCGACCTGTTCCGGTCCCGTTTGTGCCCAGGCTTCCAGTGCAACTGTCTGTGACCACAATTCTCCCCATTGCTGGATAAAGCGCGAACTCCTAAGTACGTCCCATCCGATCAATGCCAGTGGATTGAAGCCCAGGCTGATCAAACCGTTGAGTTGATCAACGCAACCGGTTGTGACGATCCTTACTTTTGGATAGGCTTGCAGCAACGCCTTGAACCAGTCAACGACATGCTGCTGCCCCTGTGGATCGAGTTCATCGAAACCGTCGATCAAAAGCAGTGCCTGGCCGCCCTTCAACGTCTGCTGGACGAATCCCGGCAGGCGCCTCAGGTCGAAGATGGGAGCGTGTTCGCCTGCGGCATTGATAATGAGCGTTGCCGGATCTCTCGTCGAGTCAAAGGGAAGCTGCAGATCGGCAGCGTGATACAAATAGGGAACAGCTTCCGACTCCGAATCCGCATTCAATTTGACTTTGAGATTGGCTGCCATGGAAGCCAGGTGGGCGAGAGCGACAGTTTTTCCTGTGCCCGCTGCTCCAACAATGACTATATTTGACCCTCCCGCAATCGCTTCGGCGACGCCGATGGTCGGCGCGCGGTACATCGCGGCAAGTTCGGGCCAGGCTGGCATGTAGGGAAGTGTTTGTGAAATAATATCTTCCTGAATGCCGATCACACCGGGTTCCACACGTGGAGGTGGAGCGACGAGGCGTGGTTCCTGCAGGATTTCGTCAAGCGAAAAGAGAGAGGAGGCGAGATGCATCCCCTGGGCACGGCGCAGCGTGATCCGGCGATGATTATCTTCCAAGCCACTTGACCGGCGGGTTTGTGCAGCCTGGCGTTGTTCTTTTGCACTCTGGCGTACTTGGGTAAATAAGGGGCGGACGCGGCCCAAAAGCCATACAAAAAGGATGCCGACGGCAAAACCGAAGAGGAATGAGAATGGGTCAGGCGGAAGAGTGATGATCATCTATGATTTCCCTCCATTTTAGGAGGAGGGACCGGTAATGATGTCAGCTAGCATACAGGATTCGTCCGCAGGTGGGACAATGAAACAATTGACTTGTCGAACGAGCGCTTTGTTGTTGTGACGGCGTGATGGTTGTGCCACATGCCTCACAGGAACTGTCGGCGACGGTTGTCGCTGCTAGACCACGTTTTTGCTTGCGCAACGCTTCATAAGCTTGTAGCGCTTGGGTTGCAATGTCTGTAACGACAGCCTGGTGCTCCGAATTTAGTCGTTCAAGGCCTTTCCGGAGGGTTTCGCTTTCCTTTGCCAGGTCCTGATTCTGTTCCTTCAAATTCGATTGTACATGTCCCAGGTCATTTTTTGCTGCCCGCACGTCTTCTTCAAGATTCTCCACAGAGAGCATGGCTTCCAACTGGCGCTCTTCCAGGGTTTCCAGATGACGCTTCAAAGAAGCGATATCCTTTTGCAGATCCTGTAATTCCTTGGGATTCTGGACCCGCCCTCCATACAGGCTGGCTTCGGTCTGCTCGATCTTGATGCGTTGTTTCTCGACTTCCGCCTCGCTGTCTTTCAGAGCGCGTTCGGCATCCTTGAATTGGCTTTCCGCCGCCGCGAAACGTTCCAGCGCGCCGCGCAGTTCGAGGTCGTTTTCGAGTGTTTGCTGAATCGTCTTCAAACGTGCCTGGATCTGGTCGATCCGGCTGTCCACCTGTTGCAGACGATACAATCCCAGCGATGCGCTCATAGTTCGATTATACCCTTACGGGCATTAAAATATTACGAAGTCCTTCATTGGGTGGAGATATTATAGTAATTGTAAACTGCCTGTGACATCTCGGCGAAGAGGGCATTTGCCCTATCAAAGACAATCTGCACAGGATGATAGGTATAGATGACAAGGACGTAGTTGCCGCCAGGTGTGTAGACAATACCGGCATCGCTGAAGTTTTGGATCACGCCCGATGCCGCGTCACTGATCCAACCGTGTTTATGAGCGACCTGCGTTCCCTCCGGAACGCCTGCCTCGATCAGGACCCCGATCTTGTCGGATGCCAGGAACGTGACCATTTGCTGACAGATCTCACTATTGATCTTATCAGGGTAGGCAGCGATTAATGCACCACCGCCGCTTTGCGCGCATTGGTAAATGTCAGCCAGCAGCATGCCGATATCTGATGGGGTGGTCTGGTTGAAGGCGTCGGGATCCGTCACCACATCTGTGCGTAGGTTGGCAGGCGTTTCAAACCTTTGTAAAAGCGGACAAGGGAATTCCGGGCTGCAAAAGAAACCGGCCAGGAAGGTGTTCTCCAGCCCGATCTTGCGCATGTCTTCCGTGACAACCAGTGGACCTCTCAGCGCGTCGAGGCCTTCCATCAGGCGGTCCGCGGGGGGATTCTCGGACTTCCGGATCATATCCAGGATCAAAGCGGACGACTGCTCATTGAGCGCATCCGTGCCATATTTGATGAAGTAGGAAACCATGATCGGGATCTTCACCGTGCTGGAGGCGGTAAAGGCAATATCCGGGTTTACTGAAATCAGTTGCGCTCCATCCATGGCAAAGTGGATTTCCTGTCCACTCTGGAGATCCTGCAAATAGACGCCGATGACCCCGTCAAAGCCAGCCCTGCTGATATTTTGTTGGAGCAATATTTCCAGGTTTTGCATGGTCGGGCGAGCCGCCGCAGTGCGTTGAAAGGAAAGCACAACGGTGCGATTGCTGGGCGAGCGCAGGGTATCCTCGATCAAACGTACCGCCCGGTCAATATCAAGGACGACTCCTGGAGTACCGGCTGTAAAGGTCGTACTTCCGGGAACAGGCTGGGCGGGGGTGGGGGGCTCATCGTAACGCGCCGAGATTTCATTCTGCAAATAAGCGCGCAGGCGTTCTTCGTTGACCGTGGAGCTTAACGGGACCTCGACCGGCGTGGGTTCACGATTCCACAAGTAGTTCCAAAATCCACCCCAGAAGGAACCGCCGGTGCGTTCAAGGTCAGCCGCGGCGATCATGCTGTCCATGTCCAATTCAAAGCCGACCACCGAGGGGTCGATGTGGATGATCGCTTCGCCATACTGGACTTCGATGGCTGACGAATAAACCTGCAGCACACGCTCCGAGGCGATCTGCGGTCCAACGCCGCCGACGGCGACACCGGCAATCTTCATTCCAGGTGGATAGTTGTTGCGCTGGCGGCTGTAGCCGATCAATGCAACGATGACCAGCACGACTGCCAGGGATAAGATCGCGATGGATATACCGCGTAAAATGGGGACGGAACTACGGTTCCTCACACTACCTCCGAAAACATGACAAATATCGTGAAAAAGTATAACACACTCAAATTTGTGTTTGTGCTAGAATAAATCTGGAGAAACAGACCCTATAGGTTTTCATGATGCACAGCAACTGGTGATGCAAAGAAGCCTTTAGGGTTTTGCTTTCCTACTCCAAATCTATCCGAGGACAGGAAAATGCTACGCTCTTTTTTCATCTATCTTTCCAAGGCAACCTGGGCGCAGAGACTGATCACGAACTGGGGCTTTGCCTGGCGTATGGCATCCAGGTTCATCGCAGGCGAGACCTGCGCCGACGCGATCCGTGTGATCCGTGAGTTGAATGAAAAAGGCATCAATGCCACATTGGATCATCTGGGGGAACATACCTCCACTGTGGAAGAGGCCGACCGGGCGACCGAAGATATTCTCAACATTCTCAATGAAATCGATCAGGCGGGTGTCAGAGCGAACGTTTCCATGAAACTAACTCAAATTGGCATGGGGCTGGATGAAGAGATTTGCGGCCGAAATTTGGTGCGTATTCTCGAACAGGTCAAAAAGCATGGCAACTTCGTGCGGATCGATATGGAAGATACGCCCTACACAGATACAACGCTTGCCATTTTCTATTCCATGCTGCAGCGTGGCTTCAGCGTAAACCAGGTCGGCATGGTCGTGCAGTCCTATCTCTTTCGCACGGAAGCCGATGTGCGCAAGTTACTTGAATACAACACCCATATCCGGCTGGTCAAAGGCGCATACAAGGAGCCGGCGGATAAGGCGTTTCCGAAAAAAGCGGATGTGGATGCGAACTTCGACCTGTTGACCAAGCTGATGATCGATGCCGCCCTCAAGATCGATGACAACAAGGTCAGCGCAGATGGACGCGTGCCGCCGATCCCGGCCATTGCGACACACGACGAAAAACGGATTGCGTTCGCAAAACAATATGCTGAAAAAGTGGGCTTGCCCAAGGAGGCGCTCGAATTCCAGATGCTTTATGGCATTCGCCGCGACCTTCAGGAGCAACTCGTCAAACAGAATTACCCTGTGCGCGTGTACGTTCCGGTGGGTACTCACTGGTACCCATATTTTATGCGCCGGCTTGCGGAGCGCCCGGCAAATGTCTGGTTCCTTGTTTCCAACTTCTTCAGGAAATAAACACTTTCGCCGCCGTCTTCGGCGGCGAAACTTTTGTGGTAAAACATATCCATGCCACCTCTCGCCCTTGTCACCGGCGCGGCACATCGTTTGGGGAAAGTCTTCGCCCTGACTCTCGCGCAGCATGGATTCGACCTCCTCCTCCACTATCATCGCTCATTGGACGCAGCGCGTCAGACTCAGGCGGAAGTTGAATCCGTTGGAAGGCGCGTCATCTTATCCCAGGCGGACCTCACCGATCCGGCACAGATCCCATCCCTCGTCTCTGATCTCGATTCTCTCGACGTCCTGGTCAATTCTGCTGCCTGGATGGCAAGTGGCAGCATCGACTCGTTCCCACTTGAAGACTGGAACACAGCCCTGGACCTGAACCTGCGCGCGCCGTTCCTTCTTGCACAAGCCTGTGCAAAGAAGATGACCGCCGGCGGGCTGATCGTCAACATCACAGATATAGGCGCGCAAAAGGCCTGGAGCCGCTATCCTTCCTATACCGTCAGCAAAGCTGCGCTCGAATCATTGACCCGGATTCTCGCCCGCGCCCTTGCGCCAAAGATCCGCGTCAATGCCATCGCGCCGGGCTTAGTCCTGCAGTCGGAGGTTGTCCCGGATGAGGAGTGGCAGCGGCTGATCAATCGGATCCCACTCAAGCGTCCTGCCCGAACCGAAGAGGTCGCCTCTGCCCTCGAATTTTTATTGAAGAACGAGTATATTACCGGGCAGACAATTGTTGTGGATGGTGGTTATTCACTGGTTTAGTCCCTTGGAGGAGAACTTTATATGTCTGAAGTGAATGAACTCGCTGAAAAACTAAAATCGGAAGGCGAGAGATTTGTTTCCATTTTTACCGGATTGACAGACGACCAATGGCAAAAGGAACTCTACACCGAAGGCGCCACCTGGACGATCCGCAATGTGCTTTCGCATTTTGTCACCTCTGAGCGTGGACTGCTCAAGCTTTTCGAGAGCATTCGTCAGGGTGAGGCGGGCGCCCCGGACGATTTCTCGATCGACCGCTACAACGCTGCCATGCAGGCGCGGACAGAAAAGCTAACTCCACAGGAATTACTGGAACAGTATAAAGCGATCCGGGCTGACGCGGTCGCCTGGACGACGGGTCTGTCCGAAGCCGATTTGGACAAGCAAGGCCGGCATCCCTTCCTCGGCTTGACTACCATCCGCGAAATGGTCAAGATGTTATACATCCACAACCTGACCCATTATCGTGATATGAAAAAAGTTATTAAAAGCTAAAAGTAAAGGACTTCAAGCGCACCCGGGAAACTCCAAGGAAAGCCACCATGTTGCGCCACTCGTTAAACCTTCGTGTCCCTTCGTGTCATTTCGACTTCGCTCAATGCAAGCCTTCGTGGTAAAAAATGAACCTGCCTCCCTTCAAACTTGAACGTTACTTCGCCAAATACGAATTCCAGACGGAATACCTGCTCTGCACCTCCGACTCTGAATCCATGCCCATTGCGGACCTGCTTGCGATGGAAAAGGATGCGGCCGAAAAATTTCAGCAGGTCTGGCTGGGCTACACCGAATCACAGGGCAGCCTGGCTTTGCGCCGCGAGATCGGCAAACTCTACGAAACGATCCAGCCGGAAGAGATCCTTGTCCACGCCGGCGCGGAGGAGGCGATCTTCATCTTCATGTTCGCGGCGTTCAATGAATATGACCACGTCATCGTTCATTCGCCCGGGTACCAGTCTCTGACGGAGGTCGCCCGTGCCGCAGGTTGTGACGTCAGTCCCTGGCAGGCGCGCGAGGAAAACGGCTGGTCGCTCGACCTGGATGAGCTTCGTCATCTGATGCGGACAAACACCAAAGCCATTATCCTCAACACGCCGCATAACCCGACTGGCTATTTGATGTCCCGCGCGGATTATGAAGCCGTGCACAAGTTCGCCCAGGAAAGGCAGCTTATGCTTTTTTCTGATGAGGTCTACCGGGAATCCGAGTATGACCCTGCAACTCGTCTGCCCGCCGCCTGTGACCTGGGCGACCATGCCATCTCGCTTGGAGTGACCTCCAAGACGTATGGCCTTGCAGGCCTGCGCATCGGCTGGATTGCCACGAAGAACAAGAAAATTTACGAAAAGATGGCATCCCTCAAGGACTACACCACGATCTGCAGCTCCGCGCCCAGCGAGTTTCTCGCCGAAGTTGCGATGCGAAATCGTGCAAAACTTGCGGAACGTAACATTGGCATCATCAAAAATAATCTCGCGGTCATCGACGATCTTTTTGTGCGCTACTCTGATCTTTTCTCCTGGGTGCGCCCACAGGCAGGTTCGATGGGATTCCCGCGCCTGCTCAAGGGCAACGTGGAAGAATTTTGCGATAAGCTTGTAAAGAAAGCCGGAGTCTTACTGCTCCCCGGCTCCATGTATGATGACTCGCGCAATCACTTCCGCCTCGGACTGGGAAGGAAGAATCTTTCACAGGCAGTTGGAAAACTGGAAGAGTTTCTTCCCAAATAAAAATCGTCATCATTCTTTGTCGTTTGTGCCTGAAAACAAAAATCGTAAATCGGAAATCCTAACTTGAAAAATCTCCTTCGTCTCTCCCGTCCGCTCCACCTGCTCCTTACCGCGCTGACGTATTTTCTTGGCACGAGCATTGCTAATTACCTCGGCAAACCCTTCCGCGCAGACTCCTTCTGGCTTGGGCTGGTTGCTGTCCTGCTTTCGCAGGCGAGCATGAATTTGCTGGTTGAAGTCTTTCGACCTGTCAATGAACCCATCGTCGAAGGCGAAACTCTCAAAGCCCGGCTCATGCTCCGCAACAACGCTCTGTATGTTTCCATCGCCGCCCTCAGTGCAAACGCAGTAATTGCATTTCTTCTCTATAACAACGGTCACCTTTCTGTTTCTGCCTTCTTCTTTGTTTTGCTCTCCCTTATACTGGTTCTCACGTATTCGATCCCTCCTTTTCGTTTTATCAATCGCGGGTTTGGTGAATTTATCCTTGCGGCACACCTGGCGTATGTTGTTCCCTCGATTGGATACATTCTCCAATCGGACGAGACTCATCGCTTTCTGCTGGTGACTGTTCCCCTGACATTCCTGGCTTTTGCCTACTTTATCGTTATGGATTTCCCAGTCTTTGCTGCAGACACGAAATACAACCGCAGTACATTTCTGACGGGCTTGGGCTGGGAGCGTGTTGTACCGTTGCATCATCTTTTCATCCTGCTTACCTACCTTTTCTTTCTCGTGTTGCCGGCTTTCGGTCTATCGCTTTCCCTGCTCTGGCCCGCCTTTCTCACGTTGCCCTTCGCCCTTTTCCAGATCTACCAGCTGCGCAACATTTCCCTCGGTGCGCCAACCAACTGGGTTCTCCTGACCGTGACTGCTCTCTCCGTGTTTGGACTGACCGCTTACTTTTTAAGTCTGACTTTCTGGCTTCGATAGTAGATGTATGCCTGAGTTTTTGACACTTCTGCCTCCCGACGAAGCCCGCGCCCTGCTTCTCGCGCATCTGCTTCGCGACCAGCCGGTCACCGATTCGGAATTCCTCGACGTTCCCTCTGCCCTGGGGCGCGTCCTGGCGGAAGACATCCGCGCGCCGCATCCCTTGCCGGATTTTCAACGCTCCACCGTGGACGGCTACGCGGTCCACGCGGGGGATACGCATGGAGCCAGCGATTCATTGCCCGCCTACCTCAACTTGATCGGCGAGGTCCCAATGGGAGATACACCCACGTTCAAGATCGAGGCGGGTCAATGCGCGTTGATCCACACCGGCGGGATGTTGCCGGATGGGGCAGATGCCGTTGTGATGTTGGAATATAGCCAGACCTCCCAGGTCGCTAAAGATCTGGGAGGTCTACCATCTGAGATCGAAATCTTCCGCGCCGTGGCTGACGGCGAGAACGTGATCCGCGTCGGGGAGGATGTGGCTCAGGGACAATTGATCCAGCCCAGGGGGAGTCGGCTGCGTCCCGCGGAGATCGGCGGACTCATGGCGCTGGGGATCGTCAAGGTTAGGGTGATGAGCAGGATCCGGGTCGGGCTGATCTCGACCGGCGATGAAGTCATCGATCCATCCCGCTCGCCGCGACCGGGTCAGGTGCGCGACGTCAATTCCTATACCCTGGGTGCGCTGGTGGAGAGATCGGGTGGGACGGCAAAACTGTATGGGATCGTATCCGATGAGTTTGAGGTGCTGAAAGCCGCGTCGGCAAAGGCGCTTTCCGAATGTGATGTGGTCATCATCACCGCTGGTTCATCTGCCTCCACGCGCGACATGACCGCGAAGGTCATTCGCTCGCTGGGTGATCCGGGCGTGCTGGTCCATGGCATCAACACGCGTCCCGGCAAGCCGACGATTTTGGGCGTGTGCGCTGGCAAGGCGATAATCGGATTGCCGGGAAACCCCGTCAGCGCGCTGGTGAATGGGTACTTGTTTGTCGTGCCAGTGATCGAAAAATTACTGGGCGCGTTACCCAGACCGAAAGCAACCGTCATTGCGCGACTCACCGTGAACCTGCCTTCGCAAGCAGGCCGTGAAGACTGGTGGCCAGTAAAGCTAATCGCCAATCGCCAACCGCTAACCGCTAACCGCCAACAGCTAATCGCTAATTTTGAAGCAGAGCCGATCTTCGGCAAAAGTAATCTGATCTTTACTCTTGCCTCCGCCGATGGACTTCTGCGCATTCATCCCGACGCGACCGGGTTATCCGCAGGGGAAACCGTCGAAGTTTATTTGCTGTAGATTACGACTGCCATGGCAGCTTTTCCAGATCCACATTTCCACCGCTGAGGATCACTCCCACTTTCAAGCCAGCTAAATCAATTTTCTTTTCCCACAAAACAGCGACCGCTACCGCCGCAGAGGGTTCGATGATGATCTTGAGGCGTTCCCAGATAAATTTCATCGAGTCAATAATGCCCTGTTCGCTGACCGTGACGATCTGCTCGACGCGCTCCTGAACGATCGGGAACGTCAGAGCCCCAAGCGAGGAAAGCAACCCGTCCGCAATCGTCGCTGGCTTCAGTGCTGGAAGGATGTGTCCTTCTTTGAGCGAGCGATAGGCATCATCCGCCAGTTCAGGTTCTGCGCCGATCACACGGATCCCTTTTTTCGTCTCCGTTGCCGCAATGGATGTCCCACTCAGGAGTCCGCCGCCGCCGATGGGCGTGATCATGACGTCGAGATCTGGGACATCTTCCAGGAATTCGAGAGCCGCGGTTCCCTGGCCCGTGATGACACGCTCATCATTGTAGGGATGGACGACCGTTGCGCCCGTCTCTGCGACGATCCGGACAAGCGCGGCTTCGCGCGAATCCAGGGTTGGCTCACAGAAGGTGATCTGCCCGCCATAACCGGCGACCGCGGCTTTCTTAACGGCCGGTGCGGTGTTCGGCATGGCAATGTAGGCCGGGATGCCGCGCAGACTGGCTGCCAGCGCCAACGCCTGGGCGTGATTCCCGGACGAATGCGTACAGACTCCTTGCCCGGCTTCCTCGTCACGCAGCGAAAAGACCGCATTACATGCGCCGCGAAACTTGAACGCGCCGATCTTCTGCAGGTTCTCACATTTGAGGAAGACCTGCGCGCTGACTCTTTTGTTCAGGCTTTCACTGGTTAACACAGGTGTGCGATGGATATAAGGGTGGATTCGCTGTCTGGCTGCACGGATGTCGTCGAGGGTAGGGGGCATTGGTTTAGTATCCTCTCTTGAAATCAACCTGATGTTTCAATGGCTTGCCTTCAATGTAAAGCCGATAGTTTTCAGCGAACAGCTTTGCCATATCCGGCGGATACGTGATCGCGGACGTATGGAATGTCATGTAAAGGTTGGGCGTCGTCCAGAATGGGTGATCTGCAGGCAGGGGCTCCTTGTCGAACACATCCAGCACCGCGGCAGCGAGCCTGCCTTCCTGCAACGCATTGACCAGAGCTGTTTCATCCACCGCATTCCCGCGCCCGACGTTAATGAAGACTGCGTGGGTCGGGAGGGCATTCAGCATGTGCGCGTCCACGATCCGGTTTGTATCCTCTGTCCTTGGCAGAACACTAACAAGGTAATCCAACCCGTCTGCGAATTTCAGGATGTCATCACCGTGAAAGTATTGATCCACCTGCTTGCTTGTTTCACTTTCCCGGGTAAAGCCTCGCACGGTCATCCGAAAATGTTTTGCAGTTCCGGCCAGATGCGCTCCGATCGAGCCAACTCCGAGCAAGCCGATCGTTTTTCCGCGCAAGACACCTGATTCGGCCCGCTGCCACTGCTTTGCCTGCTGCGTGCGGATCCTTTCGAGAATTTTCTTCTCATGAAAAAGGATATATCCAAACACATATTCGCTCATCGGCTCGCCGAACACGCCGCGGGCATTGGTCAGGGTATAGTCGCGGCGTTGCGCGGGATCCACCAGGGGTTCCACTCCCGCGTAGACGGACTGGGCCCACTTCAGGCGGGAGAGGAGCGGAAGATTGCCCCTGATCAAATTTGGTTCGCCCAGGACAATCTCGCATGCTTTTGGATCGTCAGTGATTTCAAGCTCCGGCATTTGAAAGGATCCAATCAACGCTTTATATTCATCTGCATTCTGTGACAGGATCATAAGTTTTGGCATAATGTTCCAATTATAACCATGTGCCCGATGGGTTTTTGGAAATCAAAAAGCCGTGCATAGAAATATGCACGGCTTTTTGTCTAGCACAATTTGATGCGGGACTGTTTAGGTACGACGCACCAACCCGACCAGGAAGAGCAGGACGATCGCGCCCAGAACGGCAACGATCAAACTGGTAAGGTTGAAGCCTGTCACGCCCTGGGCGCCGAAGGCGCTCATGATCCAGCCTCCGATTAGGGCACCGACAATACCCACTACGATGTTGGCGAGTGCGCCCATACGAGCATTCGCACCCATAATCATGCTTGCAATCCATCCAGCGATGGCTCCGAAGATGATCCATAGGATGATGTTCATTTATACCTCCGAGTAGTTGATTAATTGGACAATACGTGCTGGGCGGGCATTACGTTCCCGCTCATTGTTAAGAAACGATAATAAAAAATTATTGTTACGTTTCTCTAAATCAGTACAACCCTGGAGCAACCTTCAGGATACTTTTGTGAGAAATGTTACTTTTTCCTGAATCCCAAAATAGTAGTCAGGATTCCCGTAAAAAACGAGGCAGCCATCAGCCCGACGAAGACACGCGCTGTCTGTTGGTTTTCCCGTTCCAGCCTTTTTTCGCCTGCCGTTGCAGCAGATGTGACAGGGATGGTAGACTGCGGCTTGAATTCTTTCCCTGCTTTCGACACGGGTCCCAAACTCTCTTTGCGTTGTGCAGCCTCTTCTTCGCTTTCCGGAACGATCTTCGACCCATACGTGTTGGCATAGACTTGCGTAAACTCGGCGCCAAAAAAGAGAATTTGAGCTGAGTAATAGATCCAGATCAACAACAATGCCAGGGAGCCTGCGGCGCCAAAGGAAGACGCAACGGCACTGTTGCCCAGGTACAACCCAATGAGCAGTTTGCCCAGTGAAAACAGAATGGCGGTTACAAAGGCGCCCAGCCAGACGTCGCGCCAGGCGATCTCGGCATCCGGCAGATATTTATAGATTAGTGCGAACAGGATGGTGATGACGCCAATGGAGATCACCAGGTTTGCAAGCTGCAGAAGAATCTCTGAGATCGGGATCGCATTCCCGACCGTTTCCTGGGCTGCCGAGAGACCTGCACTCACGACCAGCGAAACGAGCAAAAGGAATCCAATCCCCAGGATCATTGAGAACGAGAGCAAACGACTAAAGATCACTTTTTTGATAGACTGGAGGAAGCCTTTAGTTTCCTCCTCCTTAATGTCCCATATGGTATTGAGGGCGTTGTGCAATTCATTGAAAACGCCCAGCGCACCGAACAACAGGGTAATAACCCCGAGAAGGGTGGCAACGATCCCTTGCGCCGGCTTGCTGGCACTGGTGAGAAGACTCGAAACGAATGCCTCGCCTTCCGGACCGACCAGGCCAGTAACTTGATTCATGACCTGCGACTGCACCACGTCGCGCTGCCAGAAAAGCCCTGTGATGGCAATGACGATCACCAAGAGGGGGGCAAGCGAGAAGACGGTATAGTAGGCAAGCGCGGCGGACAAGCGTGAAGCCTTATCTTCCTTCCAGCCCTGATAGGTAAACTTAAGCAGATTGGGGAGATTAGAAAGTAACTTTCTCATTTCAAAATCGATTTACACTCCAATGATCAAGCCAACTCTACAAATAGGATTGGCTACTATAAGATAAAACATGAATGATAATTGTTATATACCAAAAACCCGAGTAACAAAATAGAAAATGTCCCCACCATTTGGCAGGGACTTTGTTGTTGCGGGTGTACAATGCGAGAATACTCATTTTGGGAGTAAGTGCATGATTGATCTGAACGAACCCGTCGCGTTTTTTCTGCTGATCATGAGCATTATCCTGGTCACCCCCATGCTTTCGGAGCGCGTGCATTTGCCGGGGATCGTTGGGATCATTCTCGGTGGAATGTTGATCGGTCCCTATGGATTCCGCCTGCTCGAAGCAGGCGACCGCATGGTGTTCCTGTCCACGATCGGGCTGGTGTATCTGATGTTCAGCGCGGGCCTCGAGGTGGACATCAACCAGTTCATGCGTGTGCGCGGTCGCGCGGTCGTATTCGGTTTCTTTACATTTCTTTTGCCGCAAATCATGGGCATGGCGCTGGGGCTGATCCTGGGGCTGGAATGGCTGGGCATCATCCTGCTGGGTTCAGCCTTCGCTTCCCATACTCTGATCGCGTTCCCGATTCTGACCCGCCTGGGTGTGACCCGCAATGAAGCCGTCGCAGTGACCACCGGCGCCACGGTTCTGACTGATATTGGCGCATTCATTGTCCTTGCCATTGTGCTTGGTGCAAAATCGGGTGGGTTGAACATCGCTTATTTCGTTCAACTGCTTGTCCTGTTGATCCTCTTTACACTGCTGATCGTCTTCGGCTTGCCGCGCCTGGGGAAGTTTTTCTTTCAGCGTTTTAGTGCGCACCAAATTGAGTTCCAATTTGTGGTTGTCGTGTTGTTTGTCGCGGCATTCGGCGCCGAACTGATCGGTGTACATGAAGTCGTTGGCGCATTTCTGGCAGGGCTTGCCATCAATGCTACGCTGCCGCGCCACAGCCCTGTGATTGGGCACGTGCTTTTCCTGGGTGAGGCGTTTTTTATTCCCGTTTTCTTGCTTTACAGTGGCATGATCACAAATCCGTTCTCCTTTCTGGAAAATCGACAAACGATCATTGTTGCGCTGGGCGTCACCTTTGTCGCCTATGTCTCGAAGTTCATCGCATCCTGGATCACTGCCCGCATTTTCAAATATACGAAAAAGGAGTTCTGGACAGTTTATGGACTCTCGCATGCCCAGGCGGCGGTCACCATCCCGACTCTCGTAATTGGTCTATCAGCGGGGTTATTCGACACGACGCTTTTCAACGCTGCCATCCTGATGATCCTGCTGACATCCATCACTTCACCGTTGATCGTGCAGCGCTTCGCCCCGCACCTTCAAACGGCCAGCGATGACGAAAAGCCTTCGCCGCTCTTCTCACGGATCCTTGTCCCCGTGATCAATCCAAAGACCCAGGAGCAGTTGCTCGGGTTGGCAGCCTTGCTTGCCAAAATCAATGGCGGGACCACAGTAGCAGTCAGCGTGCTAAAAGCAGGCACGACACAGGAAAACAATTTTGCCCTTCATCGTGATCTGTTGGGACGGACACCTGAAATCCTGGACGATCCCCAATCCGAGATCGAACTGATCCCGCGTCTGGCGGAGACACATGCGAAGGGGATTCTGTATACGGCGCAGGAACAGAATGCTTCGATGATCCTGATGGGCTGGCGCGGCAAACGGACGTTGCGCGAGTCTTTGCTTGGCACAGTCCTGGATGAAGTCATTTGGGGCTCGGATACGCCGGTCATGGTGGCAAAGCTGGCAGTGCCGTTAAACGGGACGGAACGCGTAGCATTTATCCTGCCGCCCAACGCGATTCCGTTTTTGGCTCTGCGCCGCATGCTTGAAGTGAACCTTACGTTGGCAAAAGCGTTGAATGTCCCTCTCGTTATCAGAGCGGACTCGAGTTATCTGCAATCCGTTGAAGCCCTGCTGGCTCGCATCAACCATGACCATCCCGTCGAGGTCGAGCCGCTCAAAGACCAGCTCAAACCTGCCATGCTGGAACAGGAAAGCATCAGCAGTTTCATGGTTGTGCCAGGCTTCGGCTCGCGCAAGCGCGTGGCGGATACCCTTGGCAACCTGCCTGAACGCCTCGCCACGTCGTTTGATGGGAATCTGGTGATACTCCATTTTGATAAGTAAATCAAAAGTGAAAAATCCCGCCGGCAGCGAAACTTTTCACTTCTCACTTTGAACTTCTTGCTTTTTACTTCTTTACCTTCGAATCGTCGCTTCCCTCTCAGGTCCCACGCCGATCCACTTCACAGGGGCTTCTGCCGCGTCTTCGATCATTTTCACGTACTCCTGTGCCCGGGCGGGCAAGTCCTCAAACGACCTTGCCTGGCTGATGTCTTCCTGCCAGCCTTTGACCGTTTTGTAATCGATCTCCACGGTATCCAGCCCGTACGCGTCTACATCTGCATATCTGACGGATTTGCCGTTCAGCTTGTAGCCTGTGCCGACTTTGATTTCAGCCAGCCCGCTCAAAATATCCAGCTTCGTCAGGCACAATTCAGAAATGCCGCTCAACTGCACCGCGGTTCGGACGATTTCCAGATCGAGCCAGCCGACGCGGCGTGTGCGGCCCGTCGTTGCGGCAGTCTCGCCGAATTTTTTATACACTTCGCTATGGGTGTCACGGATCTCTGTGGGCAGCGGTCCGCCGCCGACGCGTGTGGTGTACGCCTTCGTCACGCCGACCACGTTCGTGATGTAGCGCGGCGGGATGCCAAGTCCGGCGGAAGCGGCGGAGGGGATCGTCGTCGAGGCGGTCGCGAAGGGATACGTTCCCCAATCGGTATCCAGGAACGTGCCCATGGCTTGTTCGAGCAGAAAGTTTTTGTTTGCTTTCAACCCATCCTGCACGATCCCAAACAACTCGCGGATGTACGGTCGCAGGCGCTCATAATATTCACCGTAGGTATCCCGCACCTCTTCGTACTTCAGCGCCTTTCCGCCCAGTGCCACGATGATCTTGTTCTTTAACTCCATTTGCACTTTCAAACGCGGCTCGAACATCTCGCTGGCGAAATCGCTCCAGCGGATGCCGTTGTAGCTGACCTTATCCGCAAACACGGGACCAATCCCGCGGCGTGTGGTCCCGGTCGCGCCCGCGCCTTTGGCTTCCTCATACAGGCCATCCAGGATCTTGTGATAAGGCATGATCAAATGCGAGCGCGGCGAGAGCCATAAACGACCATCCACGCCGACGCCGGCTTTATTCAATATCTCGATTTCTTCAAGCAGCACTTCGGGATCGATCACCACGCCGCCGCCGATCAGCCCCACGGTGTTCTGCGCAAAAATTCCTGAAGGCACCAGATGGATCTTGAACGTTCCGTACTCGTTGATCACGGTATGCCCGGCATTATTCCCACCGTTGAAGCGTGCAACATAATCCACCTGCCCGGCCAGATAATCCACTACCTTGCCTTTGCCTTCGTCTCCCCATTGCGTACCGATTACTGATATGACTGTCATGATGTCTCCTCCGATGTTTGATTCACGATAATTAATGTCCGAGAATCGAATATTGATTATCGAGTTATTTCATCCACCAACTGAACTGCCAGACCGATGTATGCCTCAGGGGATAACCCCAACAGGCGCCGGCGCGTTTCCTCGTTGATATCCAACGACTCGACCCAAAGTCGGTAGCTGTTCTCGTTAAATACGCGGCCGCGTGTCTGCGCCAAAAGCGACTCGTAGGCGTCGCTGCGGCCCGCCGCGCGTAGGATCGTCTGTGCCCCTTCACTGACTACCTCCCAATGGTTATTCAACTCCTGCCTTATCTTTTCCTCGTTCGCGTCGACGCGCGACATGCCGCGCTTGAGATTATTCCATGCCAGCAGGGAATGACCCAGCGCCGTGCCGAACGTTCGGCGGACGGTGGAGTCGGATAGATCTCTTTGTAATCTTGAAACGGGCAACTTCTGGTCGTAGTAGGTGAAGAGTGCATTGGCAACTCCAAGATTGCCTTCGGCGTTCTCAAAGTCGATCGGGTTCACCTTTTGTGGCATGGTCGATGAGCCGATCTCGCCTTCGACGACTTTCTGTTTCAGGATCCCATCGCTGATATATCTCCAAATATCCTGCGCGTAGCCAATAAGGATGGTGTTGGTCATTTTGATGGCGTCGAAGTAGCGGATCCAGTTGTCGTAGGGCAGGATCTGGGTAGTCAGGAGATTGGGTTCCAGGTCAAGGCGTTGAATAAATTCCTTGCTGAATGCAATCCAATCCACTTGCGGCGCGGCGGCCTGCAACGCGTTGAAGCTGCCAACGGCACCGCTGAGCTTGGCTTCGAATTTGTGATCCGCGATTTCCGCGCGGCATTTGAGGAGGCGCGCAAGATATACCGCAACCTCTTTCCCCAGGGTCGTCGGCACCGCTGGCTGACCGTGTGTCCGCCCGAGGCAGGGCAGGGCGCGGTGTTTTGTGGCAAAGTCACGCAGCGAGCTGATGAGATTGTCCAAGGCCGGGAGCAGGACCTGATCGCGCGAGTCTTTGAGCGCAAGGGCTTGCGCGAGATTGCCAACGTCTTCGGACGTCAAGCCGAAGTGGATCCAATGATGCAGTTCCGCCGGGACTTTTTCCCGCAGGAAATATTCGATGGCTTTGACGTCATGCCGCGTGATCTTTTCATACTCCTGGATCTTGCAAGCATCGTCATCATTGAAATCCTGTAGATCCGGCTTGAAGCCGGACAAACTGTCAGCGGGGAAAACGCCTGTTTTGGAAAGAGCAGATAGAAAGTCAAGCTCGAGGCGGGCGCGGGTGCGCATGAAAGCAAACTCGGAGAAGAAGTCTCGCAGGGGCGATGTTTCGGCCGCGTAGCGACCATCCAGGGGGGAAAGAGCGTGAAGTGCCATAGTCAAGCATTATAATTCGGGCGCACTAATTCTAGAGGAGTCACTA
>Ga0105104_10000841_pt1 | contig 23779 bp, 26 predicted proteins | sample PPLLaktember2015_3_FD_87034 | JGI IMG/M metagenome (GOLD analysis project Ga0105104, IMG submission 87034) | Freshwater sediment microbial communities from Prairie Pothole Lake near Jamestown, North Dakota, USA - PPLs Lake P7 Core (6) Depth... | ecosystem: Environmental > Aquatic > Freshwater >...
AGGAGATGACCTGCACCGCCACGCGGAGGTTGTTGTTGGCGGCGCGCCGGCGGTCGCGGCGCATTCTCGACGTCCTCTTCTTGGGAACTCCCACGGCGTTCTGCTCCTAGTTCAGCTTGATGTTCTTCAGGGCGGCGAGGCGGGGATCTACCTGGCCCCGGGCGCAATCGCACTGACCTTCGTTGAGGTTCTGCCCACAGGTCCCGCACAGCCCCCTGCAGTCCTCGGTGCAGACCGCGTGCATGGGGACCGCGAGCAGCACCTGCTCCCGCACCAGCGGGTCCAGGTCGATGGTCTTGCCGTCGAACAGCTCCTCGTCGGCGCGCTCGAGGTCGAAGGTCCCGGCCCGCTCGGTCTGCTCGTCGTCCTCGTCCTCGCCGCCCTTGCGCGCGGCCTGGGCGACCAGGTTGAGGGTGAAGCTCACCGGGATCCTGAGGTGGACGTCCGCCAGGCACCGCCGGCAGAGGGTGTGCACCGCCACCTCCGTCGAGCCCCGCAGCAGCACCCCGCTCCCGGTCTTCTGCAGCTTCACGTGCAGGAGCGCCGGTCCGTCGGGGCGGAACCCGGTGTCCTTCACCTCGGCCAAGGCGTGGGTGAGGAAGCTCTCCGAGAGCGTCTCGTCGAGGGAGAGGCCTCCCTCGCGGATCTGATCGACGGTGACGACCATGGGGGGTGGAAGAAAAGGGCGCGGACCCTAATGACACACCCCATCCGCTGTCAATGACAGGGACATTCCCCGGAAGTCATGCCCCCGACACCCAAGCGTCACCCGACCCGTCGCCCCCGTCTGGTACAGGCCTACTCCCGGGTCGACGTGCAAGCTCCCCGGAGGTTTCCCCACCCGTGTCGCGCATCCTGATCGTCGAGGACGAGCAAGACCTCGCCAACCTCCTCACCTACAACCTCTCCGCCGCGGGCTTCGAGACCGAGACCAGCCACAGCGGGGCCGCGGCGCTCAGCCGGGCGAAGGCGTTCAAGCCCGACCTGGTCCTGCTCGATCTCATGCTGCCCGACCTTCCGGGCAGCGAGGTTCTCCGGCTGATCAAGGAGGACCCGAACCTGCGCCGGACGGCGGTGGTGATGGTGACCGCGAAGGGGCAGGAATCGGACCGCGTGCAAGGCCTCGAGCTCGGCGCGGACGACTACGTCGTGAAGCCGTTCAGCGTCCGCGAGCTGGCGCTCCGGGTGAAGGCGGTGCTGCGGCGGATGGCCCGGGACTCCGAGGGCACCGGAGTGCTGTCCGCCGGCAGCATCAAGCTGGACCCTGCACGGCACGAGGTCAGAGTGGGCGGCAACGAGGTCGCGCTCACCGCGCTCGAGTTCCGCCTCCTCAAGACGCTCCTGGAGCGGCCCGGCCGGGTGCAGACCCGGGAGGTGCTCCTCTCCGACGTCTGGGGCATCGAGGCGGAGATCACCACCCGCACGGTGGACACGCACATCAAGCGGTTGCGGGAGAAGCTCGGCACTGCCGGAGACATCATCGAAACGGTCCGCGGGGTCGGCTACAAGCTGGCCAGCCCCGACAAGGACGCGTGACCGAAACGCCTCAGGCTCGCCGAATCGTCTTCCTGCTCCTCGCCACCCTGCTCCCGGGCCTCGCCGCGGGGATCGGATCGGGCGCGCTCGCCGGGGTGCAGACCGGCGTCCTCGCGGGGAGCCTGGCCGGGATCGTCTCCTTGGTCATCGCGGTGGCCAGCGAGAGCGAGTCGGCGCGGGCGCTGACCCGCTCGGGAGAGACGGCCGACGCTCGCCGGCGGGAGCTGGCGGAGGAGCGCGACGGCGCGCTGCTCGAGGTGCAGACGCTGGCGTCGGCCATCGAGGGAATGGACGAGGGGATGTGGATCACCGACGCCAACGGCGTGGTGCTCCGGCACAACGAGGCGCTGCGAGCCATCCTCGGGACCGACCAGGAGCTGGTCGGACAGCGCCCGCTGTTCCTGCTCCGGCGGACCGAGCTCCACGACGCGGTCCTCCGGGCCTGCCGGGAGGGAGTGACGTCGAAGGTGGAGGTGTCGATGGACGCCCCCCGCAACAAGACGCTCGAGGTGCACATCGCGCCGCTGGGCGGCTCGCTGCCGGGAAGCGCGGCGGTGTTTCGCGACGTCACCGAGCGCAAGCGCCTGGAGCGGGTGCGGCAGGACTTCGTGGCCAACGTGAGCCACGAGCTCCGGACACCCATCGCGGCCATCCTCGGCTACGCCGAGACGCTGCGCTCCGGGGCGCTGTCCGATGCCAGGCACGCCCCGCAGATGGTGGAGATCATCCATCGACAGTCGGAGCGGCTCGGGGAGCTGGTCGAGGACCTGCTCGAGCTGTCCCGCCTGGATGCCGGCGAGCGGCCGCTCTCGCCCGCGCCGGTGTCGCTGGGAGAGGTCGCCCGTCAGGCGAGCGAGGCGATGGAGCCACGCGCCGCGGGCAAGCGCCTGTCGCTCCAGCTGAGGATTCCCACCGACCTGACCGCCCGCGCCGACCCGAAGGCGCTGGAGCAGGTGCTCCTGAACCTCCTGGACAACGCCATCAAGTACACCCCCGAGGGCGGAACGGTGGAGCTCATCGGGGAACGCGTCGGTGACCGGGCGCAGCTGTCGGTCAGGGACACCGGGCTGGGCATCGAGGCCAAGCACCTCCCCCGCCTCTTCGAGCGGTTCTACCGGGTGGACCGCGGCCGGAGCCGCGAGCAGGGCGGGACGGGGCTGGGGCTGTCCATCGTCCGGCACCTGGTGCACGGGATGGAGGGGGAGGTCCGGGTGGCGAGCCAGCTGGGGGTGGGAAGCACGTTCACCGTGGTGCTCCCCGTGGGCTGACCGGGCAGGGTACCGACCCCCCACCCGCGGATGGCCGCCCGGTGACGGGAGCGGGTACACTCCGGGGCGCCATGCGGGTGGCCATCCTGGCAGACGTCCACGGGAATCTCCCGGCCTGCGAGGCGGTGCTTCAGGACATCGCCCGGAATGGCGCGGACGTGGTGGTCGCCGCCGGAGACCTGGCGCTCCGGGGTGCGCACCCGCGCGAGACGGTGGAGCTCCTCTTCGACCGTTGCCAGGCGGTGCTGATGGGGAACACCGACTGCTACATCGCCGGGAACTACCTCGGCGGCGCGTACCGCGAGCGCGAGCACTGGAAGCGGGACCTGCTCGCGTGGACCCGCGACCAGCTCGGCCCCGAGTGGACGCGGAAGCTGGGGGAGCTCCCCTTCAGCGTGCGCTACTCGCCCCGCCGGGGGCAGGACCTCTACGTCTGTCACGCCAATCCCCGGAACCTGGAGGAGTCGGTCGACCCGACGCTGGACGACGCCGCGCTGCGGCGCTTCTTCGCCCACCTCGACGCGTCCGCCTGTGCCTTCGGCCACCTCCACTTCCCCTACCGGCGCCGCTTCGGGCGGATGCTGCTCGCGGACGTGGCCTCGGCCGGCATCCCGCGAGACGGAGACGTCCGTCCGGCGTACGGGCTCTTCACCTGGACCCCGCGCGGCTGGCGGGTGCAGATCCGCCGGGTGCGCTACCCGGTGCGGCGGGAGACACAGGCCCTCACCGAGCGGCGGGTGCCGGGAGGCTCGCTCCTGGTGCACAAGCTGCTGGAGGCCCGCTACCGGCACCACGCGGCGCTGATCGAGGCCGCCCGGCGGCACTCGGGCCTGCCGCCGGTCGGTGGCCGTCCAGTCATCGAGCCGCTCCGGCCGGTGGACGGCGCGGCGCATCCGGTGCCGGCTCCGGTGGCGCAGACGCCGCCCGAGGGCATCCCTGCCCAGGTGGAGCGCCCGGTGGAGACGGTGGTCCCGGTGATGGCCGCCGTGACCCCGCTGGGCAGGGCCGGCGTGGACTCGGTGGACGAGTCCGACGCGGGACTCGCCGACGAGACCGCCGTCACCTTCCGCTGAACCCGGGCTCCGACCTTGCTAGGTTCCGCCGCCACACCGTGGCTCGACCCGAGGAGACTGCCCGAAATGACCACCGCCACCCTCGAGCAGGCGCTGCAGGCCGCGCTCGCTCCCCGCGATCTGCTGACGCATCCGTTCTACCAGGCGTGGTCCGCCGGTGAGCTCCGGGCGGAGGACCTGGCCCGGTACGCCGAGCAGTACCGGTTCCAGGTGACGGCCCTTCCCGAGCTGCTTCGCCGCGCCCGCTCGCTCAGCCGCGACACGGACACCGAGGCCGAGCTGTCCCGGAACCTCGACGACGAGGAGGGGCGGACCGGCGTGGCACATGCGCGGCTCTGGGAGGCGTTCGGCGCGGCGGTGGGCGCGGCGGCGGAGGCGGCGCCCCTGCCGGAGACGCGCGCCTCGGCCGAGGCGCTGGCGGGGCTGGTGGGCGAGGACGAGCTGACGGCCCTGGCGGCGCTCTGGGCCTACGAGATCCAGACGGCGCGGGTGGCGGACACCAAGGAGCAGGGCCTGCGCTGCTACGGCGTGAACTCGCCGGCGGCGCTGCGCTTCTTCCGGCTCCACGGGGAGCTGGACGTGCACCACGCGCGCGGTCTGCTGGAGGGCATCGAGCGGTGCCTCGCACGCGGCGCCTCGCTCGAGGCGGCGAAGGCCGCGGTGGAGCGCTCGGCGCGCGCGCAGTGGACGTTCCTGGACGGCACCGAGCGGCTCCGGCAGGAGCGCCTCGCGGCGGCCTGAGCGCGGTTCACCGCTTCTTCCGCGCGGGGGACAGCTCCGAGCTGCGAGCCCTCTGGCTGCAGCTGCGTGACGAGTGACCAGGGCGCTGCACGACTCATCCCGCTCCTTGGGGCCTTTGCGGGGAAGCGCTGACACCTTCGGCGGGCACCTTCGGCGGATCGAAGGGGATCGAAGGTGTCTGGCACCTTCGAGGCACCGGGGCCGATTCCCCTAGCAATCTCGGTAGCTTGGGCTCAGCGAAGGGCGATGTCGATCTCGCGGTGCCTCGTTTGTCGTCTCGGCGGGGGTGCACTCCAGCACCCCGAACCAGGAGACGACGTTGGAAGCCACGCTCGAGTCCCCCACCCTTCCCCTGAGCTCGTCGGCAGCCCGCTGGTCCGGCCGGGTGCTCACCGGGATCCCCGTCGCGTTCATGCTCTTCGACGCGACCATCAAGTTCTCCCAGATCCCCGAGGTCGCCGAGGCCTCCCTGAAGCTCGGGTGGCCCACGCACCTGAATCCGGTGCTGGGCCTGGTCATCCTCGGGTGCCTCGCGCTCTACCTCTGGCCCCGCACCGCCGCGCTGGGGGCCACGCTGCTCACCGGCTACCTGGGCGGCGCGGTGGCGATCCACCTCCGGGTCGGAGACCCGCTCGCGACGCATACCCTCTTCCCGGTCTACGTCGGGGCGCTGTTCTGGGCCGGACTCGTTCTGCGGGACGGCCGCGTGCGGGCGCTCGTCCTTCCGAAGTGAACCCCCGAAGATGAAACAACGGAGATCCACATGCGCTTTCTCATGACCTACCAGCAGGACCCGAACCTTCCCCCGCCCACGCCGGAGCAGATCGCGGCCATCGGGGCGTACACCCTGAAGAACGTCCAGGCCGGAGTCGTGGTGATGACCGGCGGTCTCGTCCGGCCCGCGCACGGCACGAAGGTGAAGTGCGAGCGCGGGAAGGTGAGCGTGACCGATGGCCCCTTCGCCGAGACCAAGGAGCTGATCGACGGCTTCGCCGTCGTCGAGGTCCCCTCGAAGGAGGCTGCCATCGCCGTGGCCACCGAGTTCATGCAGCTCGCCGGTGATGGCACCGGGGAGATCCTCCAGATGTTCGATCCGGGCGGTCCACCTCCCGGGCGTTAGCCGACGGTCCGCGCGCGCCCGGCACACGACGAGCGCGGCCGCGCAGTGAGCGGGCGGGCCCGGGCACCGGAGTTCCGGTGTTAGGGTCCGCCCGATGTCCGGGGCCGAAGCCGAGCTCGCTGTCCGCCGGATCTGGAAGGAGGAGGCCCCGCGCGTCATCGGCGGGCTCGCGCGCCTCCTGCGGGATGTGGCGCTGGCGGAGGACTTCGCCCAGGAGGCAGTCGTCGCCGCGCTGGAGCAGTGGCCGAGAAGCGGCGTTCCCGAGAAGCCCGGCGCGTGGCTCATGACCACCGCGCGGAACCGGGCACTCAACGCGCTCCGGCGAGCCGCGATGGCCGAGCGCACCGGCGCGGCGCTGGGGCTGGAGGACGGGAGGCGGGCGTCGCCCGGGGACCTCGAGGCGGCACTGGCGGAGGGCGTGGACCGGGACGTGCCCGACGACGTGCTGCGGCTGCTGTTCACCGCGTGCGATCCGGTCCTCTCGCAGGAGGCGCGGGTGACGCTCACCCTGCGGGTCGTCGGAGGGCTGACCACCGAGGAGATCGCCCGGGCCTTCCTCACCACCGAGCCCACCATCGCGCAGCGCGTGGTCAGGGCGAAGCGGGCGCTCGGCGAGGCCGGGCTGCCGTTCGAGGTGCCCCGCGGGGCAGAGCTGCAAGCGCGGCTGCCGTCGGTGCTCGAGGTGCTCTACCTGGTGTTCAACGAGGGCCACACCGCGACGGCCGGCGAAGATCTGCTCCGGCCCGACCTGACCGACGAGGCGCTCCGGCTCACCCAGCTCGTCGCCGAGCTCCTTCCCGGGGAGCCCGAGGTCCATGGGCTCCTCGCCCTGATGCGCTTCCACGCCTCCCGGGCGCGGAGTCGCACCGACGAGCGCGGCGACCCGGTGCTCCTCGAGACGCAGGACCGGACCCGCTGGGACGCCGGACTGATCGCCGGCGGCTTCGGCGCGCTCGGCCGGGCGGAGTCGCTGACCGACGCACCCGGCCCCTATCAGCTGCAGGCGATGATCGCTTCCTGTCACGCGCGCGCGGCGACGCCGGGAGAGACCGACTGGAAGCGAATCGCCGAGCTGTACGGTGACCTCGGAAACCTGAACCCCTCGCCGGTCATCGAGCTGAACCGGGCGCTGGCGGTCTCGCGGGCAGAGGGACCCGCGGCGGGACTCCTCCTCCTTGACGCGCTCGCGGCGCATCCAGAGCTTGCGCGCTATCACCTGCTCCCGGCCGCCCGCGCCGAGCTTCTCCAGGCGCTGGGTCGATTCGAGGAGGCCAGGGTCGAGTTCGAGCGCGCGGCGAGCCTGACCCGGAACGCCCGGCAGCGAGCAAGGCTCGAGGCCCGCGCGGCCGCGTGTGTTCCTCGCTGAGCGACGACCGGCGCACGACGAGTGGATGGACGGCCCGTCGGGAGGAGCCGGAATCTCGACGATGGCTGCCGTCGGGTGGAGACTGTCTGGATGAGATCTCTCCTGCTCTGCACCGCCGCGCTCGGGATCTGCTGCGCGACCTCCAGACCCGCCGAACAGCGAGAGACGGCTCACGCCGCGCCCGATCCGGTCCGCAGCTCGCCGACGACGACTGCGGTCGAGGCCGCCGCGGAGTTCGCCCTCACGACCTACGTCGACGAATCCATACGAACCCAGGGACTCGTGTGCGTGGAGCTCGAAGGAGGCGAGGATCCAGGGAAGGTGCTCGACCGACTCTCCCCGCTCGCCAGCCGCCTCGCGGTGGGCCGGAACGACTGTCTCGGTCGCAGCGAGCCGTCGGCGATCCTCTCGATCGGCCCTTCCCAGGTGGCGGGTGATCGAGCTCGGGTGGACGTCGGTGTCGTGCTCGGCAGCGCCGGAATGCTCGAGCTCGAGCGTCGCCAGGGCTCCTGGGTCGTCGTCCGCGCGACCAGCCCCTGGATCTCGCTCCGGTAGCGTTGGCGGCACCGCCGCCATGAGCAGACTGTGTCTTGCGAGCGGGGCGTCCGGCGTGGGATGCGCTCCCTTCCTGCCCACTCGTGACCTCACTCTCCCGCTCGCCCGCATTTCGCGCCTTCCGCTCGCTCGACTATCGGCGCTTCCTGGGCTCGCGGCTCCTCTCCATCCTCGGCCTGGAGATGGTCAACGTGGCCGTCGGCTGGCAGGTCTACGCGCTCACCAAGCGGCCCCTCGACCTGGGCTACGTCGGCCTCGCCCAGTTCCTCCCGCCGCTCTTCCTCACCCTCCCCGCCGGGCACGCCGCTGACCGCTTCGACCGCCGGCGCGTCGTCCTGCTCTGCCACCTCGCCTTCGGCGTCTGCTCCGGGCTCCTCGCCTGGCTCGCCCTGACCGAGATCCGCACCCCGGTGCCGATCTTCGGCGTGCTCGTTCTCCTCGGGTGCGCACGCGCCTTCAACGCCCCGGCGGCCCAGGCACTCATGCCGTCGCTCCTGCCCGAGGCTGACTTCCCCAACGCCGTCGCCTGGAACTCGAGCACCTTCCAGGTGGCCAACGTCGTCGGCCCAGCGCTGGGTGGCGTGCTCTACGCGCTGTTCGGCAATCCCGAGGCGGTGTACGTCCTCGCCGCCGCGCTCGCGGTGGTGGACGTCCTGGTCCTCACGGCGGTGAAGACGCGCACCGGTCGGATGGAGAAGAAGGCCGCGTCGTGGGCCACGGTCCTCGCCGGCGTGCGGTACGTCTGGGAGAACAAGATCGTCCTCGGCTCCATCTCGCTCGACCTCTTCGCGGTGCTGCTCGGCGGCGCGATCGCGCTGATGCCGGTGTTCGCGCAGGACGTGCTGCACACCGGCGCCTGGGGCCTGGGCATCCTCCGGAGCGGCCCGGCCATCGGCGCCGGCGTGGTCGGCCTCTACCTCGCGGCGCACCCCCTGAAGCGGCACGTCGGGCGGACGATGCTCACCGGCGTCGCGATCTTCGGCGCGACGATCATCGCCTTCGGACTGTCGCGCACGCTCTGGCTGTCGGTGCTGATCCTGGTGGTGATGGGCGGGGCCGACATGCTGAGCGTCTTCGTCCGCCTGACCGTGGTGCAGATCTCGCCACCGCCCGAGATGCGCGGACGGGTGAACGCGGTGAACATGCTGTTCATCGGCGCGAGCAACGAGCTCGGCGAGTTCGAGTCCGGCCTCACCGCGCAGTGGCTGGGGCCGGTCCGGGCGGTCGTCGCCGGCGGCATCGGGACGCTCCTCGTGGTCCTCGCCTGGACCCGGCTCTTCCCCGCGCTGGTCCGCCTCGACCGGATGCCGACCGGATCGGCGCCCACGCCGGCCGAGCGGCACTCCACGTCCGCCGAGGCCCCTGCCTCCTCGGCCTGAGCCGAGGCGCAGGTGTCTTCCGCCGGACCGCTTGACATATCGACTCTTCCAGAATACTAGAAATGTCACCAACTGCTGCAGGGTCGCTTCCCGCCGATCCGCACGATCGACGAGCGGGACCCTCGAAGGAGCACCTCATGAAGCGGCTGCACGTCCATGTCTCAGTCGAGAGCATCGACGAGTCGGTGAAGTTCTACTCGGTCCTCTTCGGGGGCCGGCCCAGCGTCCACAAAGCCGACTACGCGAAGTGGATGCTCGAGGACCCCCGGGTGAATTTCGCGATCTCCGCCCGCGGGCGGCGGCCGGGCGTCGACCACCTGGGCATCCAGGTCGAGGCCGAGGGCGAGCTGGGCGAAGTGGCCGACCGCCTGCGCGCTGCGGAGCGCCCGCTCTTCGACGAGGGGAAGACCACGTGCTGCTACGCGAAGTCCGAGAAGGCCTGGGTGATGGACCCGTCGGGCATCGCCTGGGAGACGTTCCTGACCGTGGGCGAGAGCACGACCTACGGAGAGAGCCGCACGCCGGCGCCCGACATCCCACGGAGCGCCTGCTGCGCCGTCGAGCCCCACCCGCGCTCGACGCGGTCACCGGGTGCGCGACCATGACCCGGGCACGGCGACCATGACCCTCGACCCGACATCTGCCATCCGCCCCGCCACCGCTCGAGACTGGGCGGAGATCGACCCGCTGCTGCGTGCGCGCGCACTGCCGACCGACGGCGCGCGCGAGCACCAGGCCGGGTTCCTGGTGGCAGCGGACGGCTCCAGCGTGACCGGATGCATCGGCCTCGAGCGGTACGGCTCGGTCGGCCTGCTCCGAAGCCTGGCGGTCACCGAGCAGAGCTCCGGCCGAGGGGTGGGAACCGCGCTGGTCCGGGCGCTGCTCACGCGCGCCCGGGCGATGGGGATCGAGACGCTCTATCTGTTGACCACCACCGCCGCGGACTACTTCCCTCGGTTCGGGTTCGAGCCGGTGCCCCGTACCGCTCTCCCCGCGTCGCTCTCGGCGTCGGAGGAGCTCCGCGGTGCGTGCCCCGCGTCGGCGGTGGCGATGCGGCTCACCCTCCCCGGTCAGGAGGTAGTCGGCGCCCGGGGGGGCAGCTCGGCCTGACGGGCCACCGCCTCCGGGTCGGCGCCGATGCGCTTCACCAGCTGCTCGGTCCGGAGGCGATCCAGCTTCTCTAGCGGCAGGGCGCAGAAGACCTGCATCCGCCGGTAGAGCTGGAGCGCGATGGCGTGGAAGTTCCGGGCGCGCGCGTCCTCGCTCCCCACGAACGCCGCCGGATCCTCGACTCCCCAGTGGGCGATGATGGGCTGCCCCGGCCAGATCGGGCACGACTCGCGAGCCTGGTCGCACACGGTGATCACGAAGTCGAACCGGAGGTCCTTCAGCTCCTCCCAGGACTTGCTCCGGGCGTCCGCGGCGTCGATCCCGAAGCGCGTCCTGAGGACCTCCAGGGTGGTGGGGTGAACGGTTCCCTTCGGGTGGGAGCCCGCGCTGTGGACCTCGAACCGGCCGCCCCCCAGCCGCCGGAGGAAGTACTCGGCGAAGATGCTCCGGGCCGAGTTCCCGGTGCAGAGGAAGAGGACCTTCGGCGGCGGGGGCGGCAAAATCAGCTCTCCTGGGGTCGAGTGAGGGGAGACGCCGCGTGCTCGGCTCCGAACAGCCGCCCACGGAGCCAGAGGGACAGGTAGACCAGGGACACCAGCGCCGGGACCTCGATCAGCGGGCCGACCACGCCCGCCAGCGCCTCTCCCGAGGACAGCCCGAAGGTGGCGATCGCCACCGCGATGGCCAGCTCGAAGTTGTTCCCTGCCGCGGTGAAGGACAGCGACGCGGTCTCCTCGTAAGAGAAGCCCAGCTTCCAGGAGAGGAGGAAGGAGGCGGTGAACATCACCGCGAAGTAGACGAGGAGCGGGGCCGCGATGCGGACGACGTCGACCGGCAGCCGGCTGATGCGGTCCCCCTGCAGCGCGAACATCACCACGATGGTGTAGAGGAGCGCGAGCAGCGCCACGGGCCCGAGGCGCGGCAGGACCTCTGACTCGTACCACGCGCGTCCGCGGTACCGCTCGCACCCAAGGCGCGTCAGCACCGCCGCCACGAGCGGCAGCCCCAGGAACACGAGCACGTTCCGGGCGATGTCCCAGACGCCGATCTGCAGCGCCGTGCCTGCGCCGCCGAACCAGCCCGGCACCACCGAGAGGAAGAACCATCCCATCGCCGAGTAGAGGGCGATCTGGAACAGTGAGTTGAGCGCCACCAGCACCGCCGCGACCTCTCCGCTCCCACGGGCGAGCATGTTCCAGACCAGGACCATGGCGATGCACCGGGCCAGGCCGATTAGGATCAGTCCCGTCCGGTACTCGGGGAGATCCGGGAGGAAGGCCCAGGCGAGCGCGAACATCAGCACCGGGCCGAGGACCCAGTTGAGGAGCAGGGAGACGGTGAAGAGGCGGCTGCGCTTCCCGAGCCGACCGAGGTCGGAGTAACGCACACGCGCCAGCACCGGGTACATCATCAGGAACAGCCCGACGGCGATCGGCAGCGAGACCCCGGAGACCTTCGCCGAATCGAGCGCGGGCGCGACGCCGGGCGCCACGCGGCCGATGAGCAGTCCGAGCGCCATCGCCAGCAGGATCCACAGCGGGAGCAGACGGTCGAGCGTGCCGAGCCGGACCACCGCCGGGTCCGCCGCCACGGCGGCACGGGCCCGGGTCACGACGCGCCTCGCTTCCCCGCGCGAACCGGCTCGCACCGGCCCGGCGCCCCACCGTCCCCGCAGCAGTTCTCGGTGAGGAAGCCCACCAGACCGTTCATCCGGTCGTAGTTGGCCCGGTAGAAGATCTGCCGGCTCCGGCGCTCCTGCTCGATCAGCCCGGCGTGCACCAGCTGGGAGAGATGGAACGAGAGCGAGGAGCTCGGCACCTCGAGGGCTTCGGCGATCTCCCCGGCCGGGGCACCCTCGGAACCACGCTGGACTAGCAGCCGGTATGCCGCCAGCCGAGTCTCCTGCGCCAGAGCCCCGAGCGCGGCGATGGCATCGCGCGAGTTCATGCCAAGCTTTCTACTTCTCTGGAAATATCGAGGCAACAAGGAGACGCGTCAGAACGGTGACTTTCCGGAGCCCGTTCGGACGTTTCACCCCCCCGTCACCGAACCGCCATGGACGCTGGTTACTCCGGGCCACGGATTCGACGTCCCACCCCACCCCGGGTCTGCGGACCCGTCGAGGAGTCCCCTCCATGAAGAAGCTGATGATGGGCCTGCTGCTTGTCGCCGGCTCGAGCGCGTCCGCAGGGGGCCTGTTGATCAACGGCGCTGGCGCGACCTTCCCTTTCCCCATTTATTCCAAGTGGTTCAACGAGTACAACCGGCTCCACCCGGACATCAAGTTCAACTACCAGTCGATCGGTTCAGGCGGCGGCATCAAGCAGTTCACGGATGGCACCGTGGACTTCGGCGCGAGCGACGCCCCGATGAAGGACGACCAGATCGCGAAGGTCCCCGACGTGGTGCACATCCCCACCGTGCTCGGTGCGGACGTCGTCGCCTACAACGCACCGGGGGTGACCGGGCTCCGCTTCTCGCCCGCGACTCTGGCCAACATCTTCCTGGGGAAGGTCGCCAGGTGGAACGACCCGGCGATCGCCGCGGACAACCCGGGCCTGAAGCTGCCGGACCAGACCATCACCGTGGCGCGCCGCTCCGACGGGTCGGGGACCACGTACATCTTCACCGACTACCTCTCGAAGATCTCCCCGGAGTGGAAGGACAAGGTCGGGTCGGGAACCAGCGTCAACTGGCCCGTCGGGCTCGGCGGGAAGGGGAACGAGGGTGTGACCGGGATCGTCAAGAGCACGCCCTGGGCGATCGGCTACGTCGAGCTGATCTACGCCATCCAGCAGAAGCTGCCGATGGCCGATCTCAAGAACAAGAGTGGAAGCTGGGTGAAGCCCTCGCTGGAGAGCACCACTGCGGCTGCTGCCGGCGTCCAGATCCCCGACGACTACCGGGTGTCCATCACCAACCCCGACGGGAAGGACGCCTACCCGATCTCCGGCTTCACCTACCTCCTCGTCCACAGGGACGCGAAGGACAAGGCGAAGGGCACGGCGATCATCAATTTCCTGCGCTGGGCAATCACCGATGGACAGGGGCTGGCGACCGCGCTCGACTACGCTCCCTTGCCGAAGCCGGTCCAGCAGAAGGTGCTGAAGACCGTGGAGACCCTCACCGTCCAGGGCACGAGGCTCAGTGCCAAGTAGGGAGGCCATCATCGACGCGCCCGCCTCCGAAGCTGCGGCTGCCCAGCACCACGCCAGTCACCCAGGCACCAGCAACCTGGGTGACCGGCTGTTCAACAGCACGCTGTGGATCCTGGGCGCGATGATCCTGGTGGTGGCCGGGCTGATCGTCCTGAACCTGGCCGTCGCCGCCAGACCCCTGGCCAAGGATCACAGCCTCTGGGGCTTCATCACCGAGACGCAGTGGGACCCGGTCGAGGATCGGTTCGGGGCCTTGACCTTCCTCTACGGGACCCTGGTCACCTCGATGGTCTCGCTGATCCTCGCGGTCCCGGTGGCGATCGGACTGAGCCTGTTCATCACCCAGTTCGCGCCGCCGAAGCTCGGCCGGGTGCTGACCATGCCGGTCGAGCTCCTCGCGGCGATTCCCTCGGTGGTCTACGGCCTGTGGGGCCTGTTCATCGTCGTTCCCTGGTTGCGGGCATCGGTCGAGCCGTGGCTCGGCAAGCACCTCGGGTGGATCCCTCTGTTCCAGGGTCCTCCGATCGGCCTGGGCTATCTCGCCTCGAGCATGATCCTCGCGGTGATGATCCTTCCCACCATCGTTGCGGTCTCCGTCGAGGTGATGAAGACCACCCCCGAGGCCACGCGTGAGGCCGCGCTCGCGCTGGGCGCCACCAAGTGGGAAGCCGTGATGATGACGGTCATCCCCTACAGCCGGGCCGGAATCGTCGGTGCGGTGCTGCTCGGGCTCGGCCGCGCGCTCGGCGAGACCATGGCCGTGACCATGGTCATCGGGAATTCGCCGCAGATCTCCGCCTCGCTCTTCGCCGCGGGCTACAGCCTTCCCGCCGTCATCGCCAACGAGTTCGCAGAGGCGACCAGCAGCGTGCACGTCGCAGCGCTCGCCGGACTGGGGCTGATCCTCTTCGCCACGACGTTCCTTCTGAACGCCGGGGCGCGGGTCCTCGTGAACGCGGTCCAGCGGGGGCCGAGGCGGGTCTCGGGATGAACCTCCACTCCTCCTTCACCTACCGGAAGGTGGTCGACCGGGGGATGGCATTGGTCTGTGCGCTCTTCTTCGCGCTGGCGTTCATCCCGCTGCTCTCGGTTCTCTGGCTGGTCATCAGCAAGGGCGCGGCCGGGCTGTCCTGGTCCTTCTTCACCCAGCTCCCGAAGCCGGTCGGCGAGGTCGGGGGCGGCGTGGGGAACGCGCTGCTCGGCACCCTGTTCATGGTTGGCCTGGCCTGCCTCATCGGGCTGCCGCTCGGGGTCGGAGCCGGCGTGTTCCTGGCCGAGAAGGGAGACGGAACCGTCGGCAGGTCCGTTCGCTTCATGGCCGAGGTCCTCTCCGGCGTTCCCTCCATCGTGGTGGGCATCGTGGCCTACGCACTAGTGGTGATTCCGATGGGGCACTTCTCAGCGATCGCCGGAGGGGTCGCCCTGGCCATCCTCATGATCCCCACCCTCGCTCGAGCGACCGAGGAGCTGGTGAGGGTGGTCCCGGCCTCACTCCGGGAAGCATCGCTGGCCCTGGGGGTGGCCAACTGGAGGACCAGCATCCGGGTGGTAATCCGGACGGCGATGAGTGGGATCGTCACCGCCTGTCTGCTCGCCGTGGCCAGGGCGGCCGGGGAGACCGCTCCCTTGCTCTTCACCGCGCTGAACAACCAGTACTGGAACACAGATCCTCGCCAGCCCACGGCATCTCTGACGGTCGCCATCTTCAACTACGCGATCAGCCCGTACGATGATTGGCATGCGAAGGCCTGGACGGCGGCCCTGGTACTCTTGATCGTGGTGGGCTTGCTCAACATCGCCTCGCGCGTGCTCACCCGCAGTCGCCTGAAGGGTGCTCGATGAGTCCCGCTCCCGCGGTCCAGATCATGCCCCCGGAGAAGCCCGTGCCCATGGTGTCCGCGCCGCAGCAGCAGCCGCCCCTGGCTCCGGAGCCCGAGACGCCGTTCAAGGTCGAGGTGCAGGACCTCAACGTCTACTTCCGCGCCAACCACGCCATCCGGCACGTCACGCTGGGGGTGAAGCCGCAGACGGTGCTGGCGGTCATCGGACCGTCGGGGTGCGGCAAGTCCACCTTCATCCGCGCGCTGAACCGGATGCACGACCTGGTGCCCGGCGCCCGGGTGGAAGGGAGGGTGTTCGTCGACGGCGAGGACCTCTACGCCCGGGGCATCGACCCGGTGCTCCTTCGCCGGCGGGTGGGGATGGTCTTCCAGCGCCCCAACCCCTTCCCCACGATGAGCATCTACGAGAACGTGGCCGCGGGGTTGACCCTGAACGGCATCGGTGGGAACCACGCGGAGATCGTGGAGCACTGCCTGCGCCAGGCCGCGTTGTGGGACGAGGTGAAGGACCGGCTGAGGCACGCCGGGACCTCTCTGTCCGGCGGTCAGCAGCAGCGGCTCTGCATCGCCCGGGCGCTGGCGGTGGAGCCGGAGGTGCTCCTGATGGACGAGCCGGCGTCGGCCCTCGACCCCATCGCCACCGCCAAGATCGAGGAGCTGATCCACGAGCTCAAGGAGAAGTACACGATCGTCATCGTGACCCACTCGATGCAGCAGGCGGCCCGCGTCTCGGACAACACCGCCTTCTTCTATCTGGGCGAGCTCATCGAGATGGGACCCACCGCCCAGATCTTCACCAACCCGCGCGAGCGACGGACGGAGGACTATGTCACCGGCAAGTTCGGGTAGGCCGACCGCCTCGCACACTGACAAGGCGTTCGAGTCCGACCTGCGCCTGGTCCGCGAGAAGCTCCTCGCCATGGGAGCCAAGGTCGAGGAGCAGATCGCCAAGAGCATGCGCTCGCTCACCGACCGAGACTCGGAGCTTGGCGAGCAGGTGAAGGAGTCGGATCTCGAGATCAACCGGCTCGAGGTGGATATCGACGAGCTGTGCCGGAAGATCCTCGCTCTCCGGCAGCCCGCGGCCTCGGACCTGCGGCTCATCACCACCGCTCTCAAGATCGTCACCGACCTCGAGCGTATCGGCGACCTGGCGGTGAACATCGCCGAGCGGGCGATGGACCTGAACCAGGCTCCCCCGCTGGCCGCCTACGTGGACATGCCTCGGCTGGCCGAGCTGGCCCAGGAGCAGGTGAAGAGGGCGCTGGATTCCTTCGTGCGTGCCGACCCCGACGCGGCCCAGGAGGTGCTGGCCGGCGACGACCACCTCGACGACCTCTTCGTGAAGATCTTCAACGAGCTGCTCGCCTTCATGATGGAGGACTCGCGGAACATCCGCCGGGCCACCTCGCTGGTGTCGATCTGCAAGCACCTGGAGCGGATCGGCGACCATGCAGTGAACGTGGCGGAGATGGTCATCTACATGGTGCGAGGTACGGACGTGCGGCACCCCCGGAGCCGGGCCGTCGAGAGTTGACGGCCGGTTACTCCCCGACCGGTCGGCCCACCGGGGAGTGACCGGTGTCCGGCTTTTCTGACAAGCTGGGTGTTTCGTGGGGATGGCCGGGACTCCGAATCGCAAGGTGCTCGTGGTCGACGATGACCCGAGCTGGCGGCAGATGCTGTCGCTCGAGCTGGAGGAGCTGGGCTACGAGCCCGTCCTGGCAGCGGACGGGGCCGAGGCGCTACAGCTCCTCGAGCACCTGGATTGCTCGGTGATCCTCCTCGACTTGCGGATGCCCGGCCTGGACGGCCACGAGGTGATGGCGCGGCTCCCGCTCCCTCCCGAGGGACCGCGGGTGGTGATCCTCACCGCCGCGGGCATGGACGAGGTGCAGGAGGCGCTCGCCGCGCGGCCCCACTACTACCTCCCCAAGGCCGCGGGGCGGGACGAGCTGGCCCTGATGCTCCAGTCGCTCGCGGCCTGAGCCTCCGCAGGCGCTCGCGGGGGGTTGCGAGCGCCCGGCGCCTCGGAGGTCCGCTGCCCGGCGCCGGTCAGTCCGGGAGATCAGCGACGCGGGTCCGGTCAGCTGGACGTGCCTACATCGTCTCCTCTCGTCGCGTGAGTGGCGTGGCGCCTGCAGCGGCGCGTCCGGATGGGGGCGGCGTGGGGGGTCGCGGGCGTGGCGCTGGCCTGGCTCGCTGCCGGGACGGTAGGAGAGGAACACCCGACGTCCAGGGGCGGTACGCGTCACGCCTCGCCGGCCGTCCGGAGAGACTCCCGCGGGCCAGCGTCCGTCCGCCGTCGCCCCGCAGCCGTCCCCCGACGTCGCACGCAACGGACCGCGCGCGCTGGAACACGGGACGTGAATCGCCAGACGCCTCTCGCCGACGTGCGCCGTCCGCGTCCTCTTCTCCCCCCGGGCATCCGTCCGGCCGAAGAGCCCGCCCCCGGGACGAGGGAGGCCTCAGGCCGCGCGCGGACCTCCTCCGCAGCGAACCCGACGACGCTCGAGTCCGAGGCAGCCGCCCGGAACGGTGCCTCCGCGGGCCGCGCGCCGACGTCCTCCGGAACCGCGACCGGCGGCGAGCTCGGGACCTCGGCCCGGATCGGTGCATCCTCTCGCGCGGCTCGGCGGCCGAGGTCGGACGCCGGGGCTGCCTCCGAGGTCGATCCCGCGCAGTCACGGTCCACCCCCGGAACCCTGACGGCGCGGCCCGGCCCCGCGGCTGGCCGACCGCCTCGAAACGACACGCGCTCATCGGATCCCGCCGCGCGGCCGAGGGAGGACGACGACGGCGCACCCCCTCCCATGCCGTGGGCGCTGCTGCACCCGCTCCCCTTCGAGCGTGAGGTGTCGGTCGACGGATTTCGCCTCTCTCCCGGTGCCGGGGTCCTCGTTCCGTCCTTCCTCGTCCTCGCCGACCGTGTGTGGGTCGCTGCCGCGGCGGACGCCCGCCTGAGCGGCCTCGGATGGACCGAGGCGCTCACCCTCGAGGATGGCCTGGGCGCCCCTCGCTGGGCCGTCGCGGGGCGCTGGGCACCGCCCGCACTCTCGGCACGTCCGGCGCCGGTGGGACTCGCCGGACCGGTGGTCGCCGACGGCGCCGAGGGTCCGGGCTCCGCGCCTCGCGGGGCGTGGCGGGCGTCCGGCGTCCTCGGAGGTCCGCTGGCCGGAGGGTACCTCGGCGCCGTGCTCTCGCTCGACGCTTCCGGCGTGGGTCTTCCGCCGACCGAGGCCGGGCTCGCCGGCGGCGGCCGGGCCCGGCAGGCCCTCGCGCTGACCACCACCTGGCTCCCGGGCCCCCGCGACCGGCTGTTCCTGCTGGCGCTCGCGGGCCGCCGCTCCGAGTCGCCGGACTGCTTCCGGTGCACCGACGCGGCGGCGAGGGTCGACCGCGAGCTCGCCCTCTTCGCCGGCCTCGGATGGGTGCACGGGCTCGGCCCGGCCAGCGCGCTCGAGCTCCGTCTCGGCGCCGAGCACCGGAGCGCGTCGGCCGGAGCGCGCTCACCGACGGACGCCCCGAGCCGGCTCGACCTCACGCGGTGGATCACCGACGGCGCTCCCGGGCCCCTGGGGCCCGAGCTCGGCGCGAGCATCCTCGAGGAGTCCCGCACCCGCGTACGGCTGTCCGGCGCGGTGCACGCCGTGCTCGGGCTCCAGCGCCTGGACGGCGGCGTCGAGGGGTGGCTCGAGGGCGGTCGTCGCGTGCTCTCGCTTCCGGGTGGGGTGCGCTTCCTCGACCGCGGCACCGCCTGCGCCGGCGGGAGCACCGAGGAGTGCGCGTACCGGGTCGAGGTGGAGCCCCTGGACGCGAGCTCGGGTGGATGGGCGCTCGCCGGCCATCTCCAGGACACGCTGCGGCTCGGACCGATCGGCCTGCGCGCGGGCCTCCGCCTCGACGTGGCACAGGCGAGCACCGGCGAGTCCTCGACGGGCCTGCGCCTCGGGCTCGGACCGCGCCTCTCCCTGGTCTGGGACGTGACCGGCGACGGACGCCACTGGCTCGTCGCCCACGCCGGGCGGAGCCACGACCCGGAGCTGCCGGCCGCCACCGCCCGCGCGGTGCTGCCCCGGCAGCGGATGATGGCGTGGAGCAACGGTGCCTTCGACGGGTGCGCCCGACCGGGGCCGGCCTGCGTGCAGCTCGGGGGCCCGGCCGGGCTCGCATCGGGCGGTCTTCCACGGACGGACGAGGTGGCGCTCGGCTGGCGCGGACGGCCCGCTCGGGGGGTCGAGGGCGGGTTCGAGGCGCGCTGGCGGCGGACCTCCCAGCTCTGGACCGAGGAGGAGACGGGGCTCCTCACCAACGCCGATGGCCAATGGACGAGCCACGACGGAGCGTGGACCTCGCGGCGAGTCGTCGCCGCGGATGACCGGGCCTGGCGACAGGCGCTTGGGCTCGGAGTGTGGGCGCGGGCGCGCGCGGGGCCGGCCCGGGTGCTCCTGAACTGGACCATGGCACGGGTCACCGGGACGGCTTCCGGTCCGTTCGACCCCTGGCTCGCCGATGCGCGCACAGCGGCGTTCGCTGCCGGCCCGCTTCCCGACGACCGCCGGCACCGGGTGGAGGTCTCGATCGCCCTCCTCGCGCACGCCGCGGTGGAGCTGGGCGCCCGCCTGCGCTACGCGACCGGCGGCCCGCTCTGGGAGACGTTCGGCGTGCCCGGTTCCCCCGGTCTCCGGACTATCCGGGGGGCGCGCGGCACGGGCGTCCTGAGCTCCGCTCCGGTGGCGCTCCGCGATCCGGACGTCTTCACCGCGGACGCCTGGGTCCGCCTCCGGCTCGGGACCCTGTTCCCCGGAGTGCTCCCCCGGCTCGACCTGACCGTGGAAGCCGTCCAGGTGGCCGGTGGGAACACTCCGGTCCACCTCTCCCCCAGCGCGGGGCGGCTCGGCGCGGTGCTCCGACGTGAGCCGCCGTTCCAGCTGGTGCTCGGGATCCGGGCCGGGAATTGAGGGAGCCCGTACGAAGGAACGGTCACGGAAATTCAACGGACGTCTCCCCGGGCAGCTACGGTAGGAGAGATGCCCCCGAGGCTTGCTCCCCGCACGGGCCTCCGACGACAATCGACAGAAGCGGGGCCGGAACGACCGAGGGGAACCGACGATGAGGAACGCAGTTCGCTCGCTAGTGGTGTGCCTCGTGGTGCTCGGCGCGAACGACGCGCTCGCGCAGGATCGGGGGACCACTCAAGGGCCCGAGGGCTCGGAGGTCGGCAAGGGCGGCTACGTCTCGGGTCCGGGAGGCCTCGGTGGCTTCTCGCTCACCGCCGACGGTGGCGGGGCAATCAGGATCAAGGGCGACCAGTACAGCCCGCCCCTGTTCGCCGGTCTGACCGCCTCGTTTTGGAACGCGGACTTCTACCGGATCGACCTGAGCGGCTTCTACATCCCGGACCCGAAGATCTGGGGTGCGCTCCTCGGCCCCTCGTTCCACACCACCACCTGGCCCATCGCCTTCAGCTTCGGCTTCCAGGCCGGCCTTCACATCCCCAACGAAGGCTCGGTGAATTTCATCCTCTCCCCGCGGGTCGGAATGGACTGGATCACCGAGAGCCACTTTCAGCTGGGAGTGTTCGCCAACTGGGATCTCAACCTGGCCGACTACGATCAATCCATCGTCCGCGTGGGCCTGAGCATCGGCTGGCGCTTCTAGGCCCCGCATCGTGAACTGCTGATGCCTGCTTCCCTCCTCCTCGTCGCCCTCCTCGCTCAGACGTCTCCACCGCCGCCGGTGGGCCCGGCGCCTCCGCCGCCGTCGGCGTCTCCTTCCGCTCCGGCCCAGTCCGCGCCGCCAGCATCGGACCAGTCTTCGGCGTCGCCGCCGGTCCAGTCCGTCCCGCCCCCTCCCACGCAGTCCCCGCCGGCGCCCGCAACCCCTGCCACGCTGGCCGCCCTTCCGCCGCCTGCTCCGCCCTCGCAGCAGCCGGTGAACATGGCGCAGTGGGACTCCAACAGTCTCCCCCCGGTGTACGAGCGGAGCGAGCAGCCGCCGCTCACCGATCAGGAGGTCTCGAAGCTCACCCAGACCGGGTTCTCGCCGGACCAGCTGGTCCGTCTCATCGCCGAGCGCCAGTGCGCCTGCGACGCCTCGCCGGAGGGGCTGATCCGGATGCGGGTGGCCGGGGTGGACTCATCGGTCATCTCCGCCGTGTCCAAGTACGCCCTCAGGCCGAACGGGGCCCTGAACCTCGAAGTGACGCTCGACTTCACGGGGGAGAGCCGCCGCGCCCGGAATGCCTACCTCTACGTCTTTGTCGACGACGGAGACGTGACGCGGGTCATGAGCTCGAACATCGACGAGCTGCTCCGCCGGCCCAACGCGCACGAGACCACCGTCGACAACAGCGACTTCCTGATCAAGCGAACGGTCCGCCGCATCGTCCTGCCGGGTCAGCTGCCACTGAAGACCTACGGGCGCCACACCCTGGTCATCGCCAGTTCCGCGAACCCGAGGCTGACCCATCCCTCCCAGCTGAAGGCACAGGACCGCACCGCCGCGCAGGTCTACCTGTTCGATTATCCCAGGGCGTCACTACAGAGCCTCTGCCGGCTCACGGCGGGGTACAAGCGGGACGCCCAGATCGTCGACCGCTGGCGCTTCCAAGGTAGCCGCTTCGAATGCGAATGGAACTGACCATGACCCGCACCCGAATCGCCGTGTCCCTCCTCGCCGGCCTGTGGCTGGCGTGCTCCACCGAGCGCGCCTTCACCAGGGGCGAGTACACCGACCCGAACGAGATCGATCTCTTATCCGACGAGTGGGCCCCGAGCGACCTGCAGCTCATCGCCAAGAAGGTCGTCGGAGACCTCCAGACCTCCCCGGCGTTCGCCCAGATCCAGGGGCGCCCGGTCGTGATCGTCGGCAAGCTGAAGAACAGCACCTCCGAGCACATCGACATGCAGAGTCTGGGGGACAAGATCCAGACCCAGCTCGCCAACACCGGGAAGTTCGCCTTCGTCGACGCGAGCGCGCGTCAGGCCGTCGCCGAGGAGTACGAGTACCAGGGGAGCGGGTACGTGCGGCCCGACCAGGCGAAGGGGCCAGGCCAGCAGATCGCGCCGGACTACATCATGACCGGCGAGCTGGCCTCCATCAAACAGCGGGTCGGAAGCGACGAGTTCATCTATTACAAGATGACCGCCAAGCTCACGAACCTCCGGACCGGCATCCTCGAGTGGGTGGACGAGAAGGAGCTGAAGAAGAAGTTCGTCAAGCAGGGGATCCGGCCGTAGCGCTCCACGCCGCGCTCCCGACGTGGCTCATCCTCTCCTCCCGGTTCGCTGGTCGGTCGCGCTTGGCGCGCTCGCGCTGCTGCTGACCGGGTGCGCCGGCGACTACATCGCCCGGACCGCGGGGTACCGCCACGCCTACGAGGCGTACCAGTACCCGCCGGCGATCCAGGGGTTCGGCAGCGAGGTGAAGTCGGGGCCGCAGATCGATCAGCTGCTGGCGCTGATGGATCAGGGGATGGTGCTGCACGCCGCCGGCAAGTTCGAGGAGAGCATCCAGGTGCTCGCCCAGGCCGACAAGCTGAGCGAGCGGCTCGACTTCACGTCCGTGAGCGAGGAGGCCAAGGTGCTCCTCTCCAGCGAGCGTGAGCGGGCCTATCGCGGCGAGGACTTCGAGAAGCTGATGATCTCCACCCTGCAGGCGCTGAACTACGCCCAGCTGGGGAAGGACGAGGATGCGCTGGTCGAGGTGCGCCGGGTGAACGAGCGCATGCAGCGCATGATCAACGACGAGAAGAAGCCCTACGAGCAGCTGGCGGTGGCCCGCTACCTGACCGGGGTGCTCTGGGAGGATCAGGGGCACGCCGACGACGCGTTCATCGACTACGACGCGGCGAACAAGCTCGCCGGCGACCTGGGCTCGCTGGCCGAGCCGCTGGTCCGGCTGGCGAAGGAGACGGGGCGGGACGATGCCTTCCGCCGGCTCCGGAAGCAGTATCCGTGGGTGCAACCGCAGCCCCTGGCGAAGGACGAGGGGCAGATCCTGGTGGTGCTCGAGGCGGGCAAGGTTCCGGTGAAGACCAACGGGAGCCGGAGCGGCGGTCCCAAGGCGGAGGTCATCGCGGTGCCGGTGTTCCGGGACCGCCCGTGGATCCGGGACTCGCACGTGGTGCTGGACGGAGATGCGAACACCGCGGTGCGGCCGACCACGGTCACCTCGCTCGAGCAGGTCGCGAAGATCCACCTCGACCACCGGGTGGACGGGCTCGTCGCGCGCCAGTTCGGAGCCCTCGCGATCCGGACGGGGGCAGCGGTCGGCGTGGGCCAGGCCACGGGCAGCGAGGCGCTGGGGCTCATCACCTTCCTCGCCCTCAGCTACGTGAACCAGCCAGACCTGCGTTCCTGGATGTCGCTGCCCGCCGAGTTCCAGCTGGCGCGCTTCCGCGTGCCGGCCGGCGTGCACCGGCTCAGCGTGGTGGCCGGCGGCGGCGCCCGGGAGATCCAGGTCGACGTGCAGCCTCGCCGGGTGACGCTGATCGTGCTCCGGAGCTACTGAGCCCGGACGACCGGCGCCCCTGCGCCGGTCCGCGAGCGTCCCCCTGGTGCGGGGGACTGAGCCCGGACGACCGGCGCCCCTGCGCCGGTCCGCGAGCGTCCCCCTGGTGCGGGGGACT
>Ga0105104_10000842_pt1 | contig 23778 bp, 21 predicted proteins | sample PPLLaktember2015_3_FD_87034 | JGI IMG/M metagenome (GOLD analysis project Ga0105104, IMG submission 87034) | Freshwater sediment microbial communities from Prairie Pothole Lake near Jamestown, North Dakota, USA - PPLs Lake P7 Core (6) Depth... | ecosystem: Environmental > Aquatic > Freshwater >...
CGTCTCGCCAATTTTCGGTCCTCGAAAATTTGGCTCAACAGGGCGTTCCAGGGGAGCACCGACACGCCCCTATAGCACAAAAATAACCTTAACTTAGTGACATTCGGGACAGTCAAGAAACCCAACTGCGTGGGGGGCGTTTGCAGTGCCAAGATATCGTGTGATGTTATGGGTATTGTCGGGCTCAATTCTTTTTTAATATCTTTTTTTCCGAATTAGGCTCAACAGGGCGTTCCAGGGGAACCGACACGCCCCTTTTTTTGAAAAATTTTCAAAAGAAGAATTGCTGCAACTGAACAATTGAAAATTCCATTTGAAATGACCGCAGGTTTTTGCTATGATATAAGCTGAAATTTTTAATCCTTTTGCGAGCTTAATATGAACGAAAAAAAAATTTATTTCACCCCTGTGGGCGAGGGCATTTACCTCGTTGAAACCTATTACCTCAACAGGACAGAGTTCACGGGCTGCTACGTGATGCACGACCATGACGAAGCAGCCATCATTGAAACCAACACCAATCACGCTGTGCCATTTATCCTGGGAACCCTGGAACAATTGAATATCCCGAAAGAAAACGTGAAATACGTTATTCTAACCCATATCCACCTGGATCACGCAGGCGGCGCGGGCGAACTGATGAGTCATTTACCCAACGCCAACCTCCTCCTCCACCCAAGGGGACGAAAACATATCATCGACCCGGGAAAACTAATCGAAAGCGTAAAACAAGTCTATGGGGAAGATCAATATAAACAATTATACGGCAATATCCTGCCGGTTCCCAAAGACAAAGTGAAAACTATGAACGACGGCGAATGGGTCCTGCTCGGCAACCGCAAGCTCACGGTTTTCGATACTGCCGGCCATGCCAAACACCATTTCATTATCTTCGACGAAAAAACCCGCTCGGTGTTCAGCGGCGATAATTTCGGCATCGCTTACCCCCGGATGACTTTCGGTTCTTTTCGTATGGTGTTTCCTTCCACTTCTCCGACCCAATTCGAACCGGACCGGGCATTGGAAACCTACAAAAAAATCGTGGATTTGCAGCCCTCGAGGGTTTTATTCACCCACTTCGGGGGAGCGGAAAACATTTCCGCTGTGCATGACCAATTAAAAGAGTGGATCGAGTTTTCCGTGGATCGCGCCGAGATACGTTACAAGCAGGATTATCGAAACGAAGAATTAACCTCCGTGCTTCAAGACGATTTGTGGAGCCGTTTTGTAACGATTTTCCTGGACACGCGGGGCTCTGTACCGACTGATGAAGAAAAGGAATGGCTGGAACTGGATACCAACCTCAACGCCCAGGGACTTGCTTTTTACATCCAGGGCAAATATAAAGAGAATTCTCCCGCTGAAGGAAATTCGTAATTAAAAGGATGAAAACATAAATGGAAACGGTTATCCTTGAAGTGTGCAATATCTCGAAAAGCTTTTCGCAGCCGGATAAAAGCCGGTTAATGGTGCTGGACGGATTATCCATGTGCATCGCCAAAAATTCCATCACGGCTGTCACGGGTGCTTCGGGTTCTGGTAAAAGTACCCTCTTACACTTGATGGGGGGACTGGATTCCCCGGATCAAGGCGATATTCTCCTGGATGGAAAAAGCATCCTGTCTTTTAACCGGAAGGAACAAACGGTTTACCGGAACCGTCGGGTGGGGTTTGTGTTCCAGTTCCACTATTTAATGCCGGAATTGAATGTGAGGGAAAATGTGGCGTTTCCTTTTTTAATGCATGAGTTTAATAAAGAAGCTGCTTTTGAAAAGGCGGAAAAAATATTGACAGATGTTGGTTTAAAAGATAAACTGGATTATATGCCCTACCAGTTATCCGGGGGCGAGCGCCAGCGTGCAGCCATTGCCCGGGGTTTGATCAATTCCCCCGATATCTTGCTGGCGGATGAACCTACGGGTAACCTGGATTGGAAAACGGGTGAAAACGTCTTTTTTGTCTTCAAGGAATTAGTAAAAGAACGCCAATTGACGGCAGTGGTGGTGACACACAACGAGGAATTGTCCAAAATGTCGGATGAATGCTTTCATCTCCATGCGGGGCAAATCGTGAAAACCCAGCGTGGTCCGGATTCGCTGTGAATTTTGTCAAAACCTTTTGTAAACCGTCACGATGGACAGGTGCCGACATCGCTAAAATAAAAGTTTTTCCCGGTGGATTGTATCCCTGGGAGTCCCGGGGTCCCGGTATCTTTCTAATGTCGAGGAATTGCGCGACCCCTTAATTAACAAAAGTTTTTGGTCCCACCTTTTTTCAAAAAGGTGGGTCGTCGAAGACAAGTAATGACACCAATATTTAAAGGAGTTTAAAATGCCTGAATTGCGAAAAGATCCTCTCAGCGAGACGTGGGTGGTTATTTCCCCGGAGCGGAAGCGCAGGCCGCAATTTTTTAAATCTGCGGGTGAAGATGTTCTTTCGACTGAAGATTGTCCTTTTTGCCCGGGTAATGAAGATATGACCCCACCGGAAATATATTCCCTCCGGGATGGGGGCTCCCCGGCCAATAAACCGGGCTGGAAGCTGAGGGTTATCCCGAATAAATACCCTGCTTTCCGGGTCGAAGGCCAACTGGATAGATTTGCCGAGGGTTTTTACGATAAAATGAACGGGATCGGTGCCCACGAAGTGGTTATCGAAACGCATTCCCATTCGAAAGGGATCGATGAATTGAGTGTGGAAGCTGCGGCCGATATCTTTATAACTATAAAACGGCGCATACTGGACCTCAAACAGGATATGCGCCTTCAATACATCCAGGTTTTTAAAAACCACGGGTCTATGGCCGGCGCCACGATTTCACATCCTCATTCCCAGATCATTGCCCTCCCTCTTGTTCCTCAACGGATAAAAGAAAGACTCTCCCACGCGGAAAACCATTTCAAAGTCAAGAACCGGTGTCTTTTTTGCGACATTATCCACCATGAAAGAGAATTTCGAAAACGCATCGTGATGGAGAACAATGATTTCATCGTTCTCTCACCCTTTGCCCCGCGGTTTCCGTTCGAGCTGGCCGTGTACCCGGTGCATCACAAATCTTCTTTCCACGAAATGGATGACAATGCTTTTTACTCGATGGCGTTGATTTTTAAAGATATGATGGCCCGGTTGAATAAAGTCCTGGAAAAACCGGCTTATAACCTGGCCCTCTTTAATACTCCTTTCGGGGTCGATTGCCGCGATTATTTTCATTGGCATTTCGAATTCATCCCCGTTATTTCAGGAACCGGCGGGTTTGAGTTGAGTACGCAATCGTACATCAACCCAATTCCACCGGAAGAAGTTATCGAAATTTTCAGCCGTTCCTAACGCCGCTAACCGATTGGTCTTCGACGACCAGGAACCTTTTTGAAAAAAGGTTCCTGGACCTCCAAAAACTTTTGTTAAAGGGAAATACGACTTATATTAATCTCGTGCAAGCTTTATAAAACCGTCCGTGACGGGTTATAGGAGGATGATGTTCTTTTTCCTGCATGATTCGATCATATCGCTGGGCCAGACACCGACCTGGATTTCGCCGATGTGGGCTTTTCGTAGAAAAAGCATACAAAGCCTGGATTGGCCGATACCTCCACCGATAGACAGGGGCAGCTCCCCGTTCAATAATCGTTGGTGGAAGTAGAGGTTTCGTCTTTGGCAGAGCCCCGTGATTTCCAATTGTTTTTCCAGTGATGCCGGGGTTACCCGGATTCCCATGGAGGAAATTTCAAAAGACCGGTTCAGAACCGGGTGTTGGCAAAGGATATCTCCATTGAGGCCGCGTCCGAATTCCGTTGGAGTGATCCAGTCGTCGTAATCCGGTGCCCTGCCATCGTGGGGTTTGCCGTTTTTTAGCGGTGCACCGATTCCCACCAGGAAAACGGCTCCGTATTCTTTGCATAAGACATCCTCCCGTTCTTTAGGGGTTAAATCCGGGTATTTTTCTTCACATTCTTCGGAGTGGATAAACGTGATTTCCGGGGGTAGGGTAGGGGAGATGCCGGGGAAATTGGCTTGCAGGAACCATTCGGTGCGGCGCATGACGTCGTAGATTTTTCGCACAATAGATTTGAGAAAGTCCAGGCTGCGTTCTCCTGGGGAAATGACACGTTCCCAGTCCCATTGGTCCACATAGATAGAATGAAGGGCATCCAAAGTTTCGTCCGGCCGGATTGCGTTCATATCCGTATATATTCCGCTGCCCACCGGGATTTTTAATTCATCGAGGGTTAGTCGTTTCCATTTCGCCAGCGATTGAACGATTTCGACCGTTGTGTCGGCGGATTTCACGTGGAATCGAACCGGGTTTTCAACGCCGTTCAAGTCGTCGTTAATTCCTGTGCCGGATTCGACAGCTATCGGTGCAGTGACGCGAGTTAAATTCAAAGCTTCAGCCAGGTTAACCTGGAAAAAATCTTTGATCGATTTGATCGCTTTCTCTGTGTTTTTTATATCCAGTAAGGGTTGGTAAATGCCTGTATAAAACGGTATTTCTTGTCTACTCATTATTATTTTCTCCTTTAAATTGAATAAGATAGTTTTATTTATTGAAAAATAAAGGGGTGGGTTGGTTTAAATGAGTTCAGGCGGCGGGAACCGCCCGGTTATTGTTATTGTTATTATTTAAGATATAAAAATCTTTTATATTGAGGCTGTGCGAAACAGTCAATCCAGTTTTATCCGAAAGCATTTTATTTTTTATGGTTTCGATAATATCACAATTTTCAAAAGAAATCAATACACATTACTTGCTCTCTTCTTTTTTATCTTCCCAATATTTTAAGATCAGCCGGTTGCCGTCGTAATGGGCAAAAGAAAATTGCGTGATCCAATCGCCGCAATTGACGTATGTTTTTCCATCATTTTCATCGTGCCGGATCATGGGAAAGTGAATGTGTCCCAGGATCACATAATCGATCCCTGTGTCGAATTTTACCCGGGCGAACCGGTAATATTCTTCAGACCAGGAGTGCTTTTCGATTTTGATCCATTTTCGGCTGGAGTGGGAAGTCCATTGGGCGATTTTCATCCCCAGGTCGGCGGAGATCAAGGTTTTAAATAAAAAAATGGAAGCGGGATGGCGGATGATTTTTTTTAAAAATCGATATCCCTTGTCTTCATTGGCGAGGCCATCCCCATGACCTGCGAAAAAACGTTTCCCGTTTCGTTCGAATTCGAAGCTCCCAGTGTGGCAATGGATACCTATTTCATTTTCAAGGAATTTTCCCGTATAGAAATCGTGGTTTCCCACCACAAAATGGACTATTGTCCCGGAATCTACCAGTTTTTTTAAACGAAAAAGAACCGGGAACCAATATTTCGGTATCACATGATACCATTCGAACCAGAAATCAAAAAGGTCTCCGAGGATGAACAGCTCGGAAGCCCGACCTTCGGCAGCCAGGAAATCCAGGAAAGCAAGGAGCTTGTTTTGTCGCTCGATTTCATGTTCATCGGCTTCCAAAGCGAGGTGCGCATCGGAGAAAAAATAGATATTGCAGTCTTTTAGTTGTGTCATCATGTAATCCGTATGTGAGGAAATAGTATACAGGACAATTGGTTTTTTCGCAAGATGAGTTTGTTTTTTTGGTTTTGCGTGGTTATATGTGCTTGACAGTAGGGTTTTGAATTGTTAAGTATCGATTCACAATTTGGATGACAATTGGGAGGGTGGCTGCCGGGATTATCTCAAAAAAACCCCTCCCTCCTGCTTAATCTCAGGAGGGAGGGAGGTAACCCCGGAATTGCTCACTTTCCATCTTCTCCCCCTCCACTTTCACATTTTTGAAAAATTCGTTCTAACTGTTGGCTATATTTTAATCTTTTATAAAATCCTGTCAATAACTAAAAATACTCATTTTCATATAGGTAGAAATACCTATATGATACTTAAAGAGTTGCTTAATCTTAATTTGTGGGTTTTTGCATTTTTTTTGAAAATACTTTTTTTCTTGATAACTTTTTGAGCCGAATTTCGTATGTTAGGTATTGTCTAAATAAAAACTTTTTGGAGGAAAATTTCGATGAAAAAAATTTTTTTGTTACTCTCGATAGGGATACTGGTTTTAAGTTTTACTGCGGTTTTGGGTTATTCGCAATCCGCCGATGATGTTATCGCCAAAATGATGGAAGCCCTGGGCGGAAAGGAAAAATTAATCAATACCGTCGATACGACTACAACCGGTACAATGACCATGCCTCAAGTGAATTTATCGGGCACGATTTCTATTTATATGAAAGCACCGAACAAAATGAGAATGGATTTAGAAATAATGGGTACGAAAATTTCGCAGTTCACCGATGGAGAAAAGGTGTGGATGATTAACCCTCAAACAGGCGGAACCGCGGAGGAAATGCCGGAAAAATTCGCAAAACTACTCATGAAGCAGGCATACTCGGACGACGCCTGGCTCAATCCCGAAAAATATGGCATTAAATATACACTGAAGGGAAAAGAAAAAGTAAATGATGTGGAGTGTTTTGTCCTGGAGAGAGAATCCGCCGATGGAGACAAATCTCTTTCATATGTGGATGCAAAAACCTACCTTACGATTAAGGTGAAAGGCAAAAGCTATGATCGAGAAGGGAAGGAGATCGACTCGGAAACATTTCGGTCCGATTTCAAAGAAGTCGACGGCAGGATGATAGCTCATACCTCCTTAACCTTTCAAAATGGCCAGGAATATTTGAAAATGACTTTTGATAAAGTGACTTGCAACACAGGAATCGCGGATTCGATTTTTAAGCCGGAAGTAACCCCGGAGGTTAGGCATTAAGCGTTAATCATCGACCGTTAATCGTTGATCGTTGTTCATCGATCGGCAATAGTCGAACGTCTAACGTCTAACGTCGAACGACGAAAGATGATAGATTGAGAAACGAATTCGACCTGTCGCCCCGGGTACGGGTATTAATAAGTTCCCGGGGCTGCTCTTCCCGGAGATGATTTCCCGGTATCCTGGCTTTAGCCCGGGAATGTGGGTTAAAATATTTCGGTATTGAGGATAAACAATGGAAAAGAATCAAGATTTCCAATTATGTAAGGATTTGAAGCCGATTTATGAATTGGAACTCTCATCAGGCAATACCGTCGAACGGGTGGAAAAATTTGCATATACAAAATGCGACCTGGGTATATATTTTTCCAAACCGCTTCATTTTAAAGAGATTGAAAAAGGAATCACTCTTTCGTCGGCAATAGAGAGATGGGAAAATAACGACCGCCACTATTCGATGGGGGGTGAGGCCGGTTATTATTGCAGCGAATGCAAACACTCCGTCGCCGGTCCCTTAAAAAAATAGAACCCGGAACCTGTTCTCCGCGTCTTTACAGTTTCCGGTTACTCAATTCTTTGTTTTAAACATCCGGGGCGAGAGAAGAAAGCGAAAACAATTCTATGGTGAATCAGGGTATTTCAATTTCTTTTCGGATATGGTTTAATAATTCAATACGGAACGATTCCTGCGGTTCCTGTTTTAATGGTTTTCGGGATCCCGTGGAGAAGCGGTGCCGCGGTATTTGAAAAAAAATAGAAGGATGAATGATATATGATTAATAACAGCCAGGTTGAAAAGGCACGTATAAAAAAGCTTAACGACAAACCGCCGTTAAAAGGCGACTATGTGCTCTATTGGATGCAGCAAAGCCAGCGGAAAGATTGGAATCATGCCCTGGAATATGCAATACATAGGGCTAACGAGTTGAATCTACCTTTGGCCGTGGGCTTTGGACTCATGCCAAACTACCCGGACGCCTATTACCGTCACTACCGTTTCATGTTGGAAGGTTTACGCGAAACGCAGCAAAACCTGGCAATGCAGGGAATTAAAATGATCGTCCAGTTGGGTTCTCCCCCGCAAGTCGCCCTCCGGCTGGGAGAGAAAGCGGCTGCCATAATCTGTGACCGTGGGTATTTAAGGCACCAGAAAGAGTGGCGGTTAATAGTAGCTTCAATGGCTCGATGTGCGGTATACGAAGTGGAATCCGATGTGATCACCCCGGTGGAGGTGGCTTCCAATAAAGCGGAAACCTCAGCACGTACAATACGGCCAAAGCTCTATAAGCACCTGGCGGAGTACCTGGAGGAATTGCACCCTTCGGCAGTAAAACACCCATCGAATCTATCGGGTTTTGTTTTCGATAATATTGACCTGTCGGGAACCGACCTGGAAGAGGTGTTGTCCAATATAAAATCGACCAAGGGCGATGAAGTCCCCTTCGTTCCTTTTTTCAAAGGAGGTACCTCGGAGGCAATTTCTATTTTTAACCGTTTCCTGGTGGAAAAGCTGGACGGGTATCAAAAACAGAGGAATCAACCTCAAACCGATTATGTATCTTTTATGGGCATGTACTTGCATTTCGGTCAAATTTCTCCTTTATACCTTCTATGGCGCATCGAACAAATGCCCCCTTCGGAAGATCGCGACAGTTTCCGGGAAGAACTGTTGGTTCGCCGTGAGTTGGCACAGAATTTCGTGAATTTCACCCCGGACTATGACTGTTTCTCTTCTATTCCTCGATGGGCACAGCAAACCCTGGCAGAACACCAAAACGATATTCGGCCCTATTTATACACGGTAAATCAACTGGACGAAGCGGCTACACATGATATTTACTGGAATGCCGCCATGCGGGAATTGAAATACACGGGCTATATGCACAATTATATGCGCATGTACTGGGGCAAAAAAATATTGGAGTGGTCACCCTCACCTGAAGAAGCTTACAAAACCCTTCTTTATTTGAACGACCGGTATTTCTTCGACGGGAGGGACCCCAATTCTTATGCCAACATCGGGTGGATTTTCGGTTTGCATGACCGGCCCTGGCCCGAACGGGAAATTTTCGGGAAAATACGGTATATGTCTGCCGGGGGCCTGGAACGTAAATCGGATCCCGGCAGCTACATTAAAAAAATCGATACGATGTTAAGTGTATTTAGAGCGTGATTTGAACCCCGATTTACCCCGAAACCGCCGGGTCTGCGGGTAAAAGGGGAAGCGGGGATTCTTTATAACAGCCCAGGAATCGATACATCACTGTTGTATTTTTAACTTTATCCAGCGTGAGGGAGATTTTCGGATCATCCAGGGAGCCGCTGAAATCCGCGAGGAATAAGAAATTCCCAGGTTCTTTCCTGGACGGCCGGGATTCTATGCGGGTGAGGTTGATTCCCGCTTCGGCAAAGAGGGTTAGAACCTGGTTTAAAGCGCCGCATCTATGATTCGTGGAGAAGACGATGGAGCATTTATCGCCTTGTCCGGGAAATTGGGTTTTCGATAGGAGGACAAAGCGGGTGAAGTTGGAATTTTCGTCCTGGATATTATCTTCGATGATTTTGAGGTCATAGATTTCGGCGCATAATTTATTGGCGATGACGGCGGAGGCTTTCGGTCTGGTTTCCGAGAGCATGCGGGCTGCGCCCGCGGTATTATAGAAAGGGCGGTCTTCGAAGTTATGGCGATGGATATAGTCGCGGCATTGGGCGAGGGCCTGGGGGTGGGAATAAACCACACGGATTCCTTTCGGGTCTGTTTCGTGGAGGGTCATCAACGTGTGATGGATTTTAACCTTTACTTCTCCGCAAATAAATAGGGGGGAGCGGATTAAGAGGTCGTTTACTTCCGTCACGCCTCCTTCCAGTGAATTTTCGATAGGAACCATCCCGAGGTCAAGCCAATCGTTGTCTACGCCTTCGAATACGTCTACGAATTTCATGCAGGGGATTGGGATCAATGAAGGGTCGAAGGTTTTTACTGCGATTTCGCTGTTGGCCCCGTGTTCTCCCTGGAAGCCGGTCATTTTTCGGTTTACAGTATGGAGGTAGTGGACTTCGGAAGTAATTTCTTTGAATAGAGTATCGATGAATTCTTTTCTGACCAATTGTTCCGGGATGCTGTGGATATGATCGATGAATTCATGGTCTGCGTCTTTATCCTGGCGTTTGGTCGCCTGGCGTGAGTATTTCAAACTCAGTTCCATTCGTTCATTTAGGATGTGAAGGATTTCATAATCCAGGCGTTTAATTTTTTTTCGAATTTCTTTTAGTTCCATAGTACAGCCTTATGTTGCCGGTTTAAATTTTGTAGTGCAATATTTTCGGGTTAAATGGTTTTGTCGATTTGTTTTTTCTAATTGCACAGGGTAATTGGTTTTTAATTGTCCGGTCATGAATTGATTTTATCACATGAAGCGGAGCAGTGCAAGAAGTGTTCTGTGGCTAATCTCGTTTTATGGCAGACAAGCGGGAGTCTATTGTTACTGTTTCACGATTGAGAATACTGCGTTGCTTATGTCGCTGTACAATCCATTTTTAGTAATAATTTTTACCTTGTAGTCGTTTCCTGCCGGTACAGGTTCTACGGATTTTTGCCCGACGGCCCAGGTATATTTCCTGTTGATAATAGGGATATCGGTGGCGATGGTGCTTAATTTCTTATCGGCTTTCCACAGTTCCAGGCGTATATTACCGGATAGTCCCGCTGTGGTCCATGTAATATCCTGTAAAGTGTCGATGCCCCACGATTCTCCTCCGTTGGGAGAAGTTAGAGCCAGATAACACATCAAAGCCGATATTTCGGCACTGTATCTGCTTTTCAATATGTTCTGGTTGTCGGTATGAGGGTTTGTCATGGTTTGAACCACAAAATAGTAGGTGGTCCCGGGGTTAAGCCCGGTGACGGTCAGTGAGGATTCGGATTTATTGGCGGTCATGCCGTAAAAGGTATAGGGTCCCCCGGCAGTGGTGCTGTATAATATCCTGTATCCACCGGTATCGGATTTATAGGATATAGGTGTCCAATTTATGCGCATCGATTTTTTGGAAGCGGGAGCTGCGGTTACATTGGAGGGCGCGATGGTCTGGGTGCCCTCCCAATTATGTCCTGGCTGTATTGAATCCAGGAATTCCCTCAATGCATTGTTATTTGTATATAGAGCATTCCATCTTATATCTAAATTATTAAGCTGCGTCATGTTGGCAAGAGCATTCGGGATACTGCCGGAGAGCCGGTTCGAGTTGAGTGCAAGGTTTTGCAAATTAACCAGGTTTCCCAATTCCGGGGGTATCGTACCATTGAGTTGGTTATGATCAAGTAAAAGAACTTCCAGGTTAGCCATGTTTCCCAGTTCAGGTGGAATTCTCCCGTTAAGTTGATTATTATAAAGGAATAGCTGTTGCAAATTAGCCATGTTTCCCAGCTCTGGTGGGATAGTACCACTGAGTTGATTATGATTCAAGCAAAGAGATTTTAAATTAGTAAAGTTTCCCGATTCATTGGGTATCGAACCACTGAGATTGTTAGAGGAAAGATAAAGTCTTTGCAAATTAGTCATGTTTGCCAGTTCCGGGGGAATACTGCCACTGAGTAGGTTGCCGCCGAGGTTAATATCTTGCAAATTAGTCATGTTTCCCAGTTCTTTGGGTATCGCGCCGCTGAGTTTGTTTTCTACAATGTAAAGTATTTCTAAATTAGTCATGTTTCCCAGTTCTTTGGGAAGGTTATCGCTGAGATTGTTATATGAAAGATCAAGATATTGTAAATTAGCTATGTTTGCAAGTTCCGGGGGGATATATCCGCTGAGTTGGTTTCTTCTGATAATAAGTTCTTTTAAATTAGTCATGTTTCCCAGCTCCGGTGGAAGGCTTCCGCTGAGATTATTATCTTCAAGATCAAGATATTGTAGATTAACCATGTTTCCCAATCCAGGTGGAATACTCCCGCTGAGATTGTTAAATCTAAGATTAATATCTTGTAGATTAACCATGTTTCCTATTTCAGGTGGGATATTTCCGCTGAGATTGTTATGTATAAGATTAAGATATTGTAGATTAACCATATTTCCCAGCTCCGGTGGAAGGTTTCCGCTGAGATTGTTCAATGAAAGATCAAGATATTGTAGACTAACCATGTTGCCCAATCCAGGTGGAATGCTCCCGTTGAGATTGGTTTCTTCAAGGTAAAGTGTTTGTAAATTAACCAGGTTTCCCAGTTGTGAGGGAATACTTCCGCTGATATTATTATGGCCAAGATATAGATGGCACAAATTAACCAGGTTTCCCAGTTCAGAAGGAAGGGTTCCACTCAGGCCCATTCCTTGCAGGTCTATTGATAGGACAGTTGTATTCCCTGGATCGCAGGTTATCCCGTGCCAGGTATTTTCCGTACCGGGCAAGGCGAAGCCGTCGCCGGCAAGGGGCGGTGTCTTCCATCCCTCGTTATAGTTCCACTTATCTCCGTTTGTACTGTTGTAAAGGGCAATCAAGGCGGCTCTCTCCTGCGATGAAATCGCACGGGAAATCGGTTGGCCGGGTTTAATGCCCTGGGTAGTGTTTTGTTTGTGGGGTAACCTCCGATTCCATTCACGTTTCGAATGAAGATTGCCGGAGGCTTTTTCGTATACCCATCGCCGGCACCCTGTTACCGCGGGCCCGTGAAATCGAACATGGGATAGCCCAGGGGAAAACTCTTCTAAATCCCAGTACACATGTTTCAATTTCAAATGAAATGTTCCCAGGTAAATATCGATCCCGTTTTTTTTCTCCAGGGGAATTTTTTTTGTCAAAGTTCCTGCTGTTCCGCTGGGTGAAAGTCTCCACCGGGTACGGACATTGTTTTGCTGATAAACATCGAAGTAAAGCGTATCGGCTCCCTTCCGCAAGCTTTTGGTCGAGGCGTCGATAAAACAGACCGGTTCGACAAAAGGAGTATCGGTTTCCATTCGTTCCGAAACCCTACCGCTTGCATCCATCCACAGCATGCAGCGAAATTCCCCCATGGATAACACCACCGGCGTCCAGCCGTCTTGCATCTTATAATGCTCAAAGGAAACACAGATAGGGGACTCATCGGCAAGCAGGAAAGATTCTGCCCTGTCATTAATACCGTCACTGGCGAAGACCGGGCCAAAAGATAGTAACAAGATTGCGATTAAAAAGAAAACGTTATATTTTTCCATTTGCACACCATTCCTTTAAATATTCATTCTATATCTGGCTGGGATATTTTAACATATTTTTGGGATGGATTAAAGCTCCTCCAGGAAATAATCGCAATTTTTGAAATCCATTTCACCTTCATTCTTTTCTCCTTCACACCGTCTCACATAGCGTTTTTCAGCTTCTAAGAAACTCACCCAGGAATCCTTTACTGACAAGAGTTTCTCGTCTCTAAAAACGAGCGGAGCAAAGCGACGGTCGTAACGCCGCTTCCAAGCAGCATTGGTTGAGGCGAAGTTGACAGGGTTAAATCAATGCAGCCGCGAAACGGGAAGCGGAAATAACCCGCACATCATCTTTATAACGATCAATACCGGGAGTCTTTACAACCTGGAAAAGAAACGGAATACTCAACCGCTCCTTGTAATAATATAAAGACGGAGATACAACCGAATCGTTTAATTTAACCTCTACGGCAATCCAGGGCTTTTTATCAAGAGTTACCAGGAAATCGACTTCCTTTTTTTCAGCATTTCGTAAAAAATGAAGAGATGTTCGGTATCCCTGGTAATCATATAAAAAATGAATCCATTTGAGTAAATGCGACGCAATGAAATTTTCAAACCGGGCTCCGGGCTCAGACACTTCAGACCAATCCCATAAAAACAACTTCGGCTCCTTCTTCACCGACCGACTCAAATCCTGGGTGTATGGGTATACACGGAAGTGATAATATAAATTTTCCAGGATATCGAGCCATGAAGATACAGCACGATGGCTAACCCCAATGTCTTCACGAATCGAATTTATAGATAACAAGGAGCCGACCCGGCCAGGCAGCAAATCGCTTAATAATTTCATCCCGGTCAAATCCCGAATAGCTTCTATATCGCGTACATCTTCCCTGAACAGCCGTTCAACTTTTTCATTATGCCAACGTCGAAGAACTCTTTTGTTCTGTTTCATGAAAGGTTCAGGAAAACCTCCATACTCCAGGAGAATTTCCAGCTCGTCATGGTACTCGGTATCTTCGATGTTTAATCGATTCATATCCTCAAAAGCATTCCGTCTTCCGACAATTTCGGCAAGAGAAAAGGGATGCATCCGGTAATAATGGTATCTACCCTGGAGAGAATCGCCGCCTTTCCGATATACATCGAGCCTGGCGCTGCCGGTTACCAGGAATTTGTATTTATCTTTGAGTTTGTCGTACTCTCCCTTGAGTAAGCTCTTCCATTTTTTGTATTTGTGAATTTCATCAAGAATAAGAACTCCGGCATTACCTGGCCAATCGGACTCCAAAATCCGTTCACGATCTTTTCGGTTGTCCCAATTGAAATAGGCAGGGTTTTGGAAATGTTTCGCAACCAGTTGAGCCGCAAGGGTTGTCTTTCCGACCTGGCGAGGACCTCCGACAAAAATCATTTTATCCTTGAGATCATCCAGGATATATGGAGTTAAATACCTATCTTTTACCATGTTACAATTATAATTCAACTCAAAATGAAAATCAAACTTTTTTTGCCTGAAAGCAAAAAAAATCGAGAATAATTTTGCTTATAAGCAAAATTATTCGAGTGATTGTAGTTTTCTTGATTACTTTTATTTGAAATTAGCCTGCAGCCTTGCACCTTAAGTTCCTCGACCTTCAAAAAGAGGAAGTCAAAAATGCTGCGGGGCTAAGCGGTTCTCCTCTTCGCTTCGTCTCTTCTATCTTTTCCCGGCAGCCGATTGCATCCCATTGCGCCATCTTGACAAATTAAACAAAAACTGTAAAATAATCAATGTATATAAGCACGATCTATCCGGAGGTATGTAATGTTATTCCATGTGATACTTGAAAAAGCGGAAGATGGCTGGATAGCAGCGGAATGCCCTTCGCTTCCCGGCTGTTTATCCCAGGGAAGAGATGAAAAAGAAGCACTGGAAAACATTAAAGAGGCTATCATTGCCTGGTTATGGGCTGAAGACCAAAAAGCTTTTGAAAAGATACCCGCATATTCAAAGCAAGAAGCCATTGTGGTTTCCATATAAATTGCGAAAATGGCAAAATTGGCAAATATTTCCGGTAAAGAAGCTGTAAAGGCATTTAAGAAGTTCGGATGGCATGTAGTAGGGCAGGTGGGTAGTCATGTAGTGATGACCAAGCAGGGTGTGAAAGAGAATTTGTCAGTACCTCAACATAGATAAATATCTATAGGCTTACTCCGAAAACTTATAAACTATGCTGGTATTGAAGGTGATGAATTTTTAGAGAAAATATAAGCCCCTTCTGTTTTGCCCCCGAAAGCAGGAAGGAAATCGTTTATCATACAAAATTGAGACCTTAAATTAATTTTGAAGTCTTTGAATCAAGGTTTCAGGAGGAGCGACCATAACATTATTTTTTATGGGGTAGGGTGTTTCAACCGGTGCAATAATCCAGGCTTCATTGCATTTCAAATCATCCAGGGCGCTCCAGAAACTTTGTGTGACGGATGGGGAAGTCGATACTTTAAATTCCACAGCGATTCGCTGTTGACTTTTTTGCAATACCAGGTCGATTTCAGTTCCCGAAACAGTGCGGTAAAAAAAAGCTTCCCATTGGGGTGAAGAGTCCAGGATATTTTCCAGTGCAAAACCTTCCCATGATGCCCCATAAACCGGGTGTCCCATAAGGTCATTCTGTTCTTCGATGTGAAGTAGTGCATGGAGAAGCCCCGAATCCCGGATATATACTTTTGGAGACTTTACTAACCTTTTTTTAAGGTTGGTTTCAAGGGGGGGTAATATTCTTAAAATAAACAATTGGCCCAGGAGCTCCACATAAGTTTGAACCGTATGGTGAGATACTCCCAGGGATTCGCCCAGTTTGGAGCGGTTAAGTAATTGGGCGTGGTTATGTGCGCACATTTTCCAGAATCTTTCCAGGTTCCCGGGAGGGATTCGAAATCCCAGGGAAGGAATATCGCGTTCCAGGAAGGTTTTAATAAAATCGAGCCGCCATTCGAAGCTCTCCCTGTCGTCCGGGGCCAGGTAGCTCCTGGGAAAACCTCCACGCAGCCAGAGTTTTCTTATCTTTATAATATCAATTTTATCCATGATTTCGTTGATAATAAAAGGAGTGAGTTCCAGGTAAGTAATTCGTCCTGCCAGGGATTCCGAGCTTTGGCGAAGTAAATCCGGGGAAGCTGAGCCCAGGACAATAAATTGTCCGTTTTTGTGTTTCTCGTCTACAATGCTTCTAAGAATAGGAAACAGTGACGGTGCTCGTTGTATTTCATCGAGGCAAATCAGTTTATCGCTGTTAAAAGAGAAGAAAGCTTCGGGGTCTGTGAGTTTATTGGCATCCGATGGGCGTTCCAGGTCAAGGTAGAGGGTATCCGGTCTTGTTGCAAGTAAAGCTTTTGCCAGGGTAGATTTTCCACATTGCCTGGGTCCCAGTATTGCTACTACCGGGACATTTTGAATTTTTCTAGAAATCGTGGCGCTGAGGTTTCTTTCAATATAGTAATTGTTATTCATGGAAGAATTATAAAACTTCCCGGGATAGAATTCAATATGGAGTAGTCAAGAATATTGCAAATTGGAAGTCTGACTTCCAATTTGCAAGGTTTATTCCTGTTTCCTTGTTTTATTTGTTAGAGAAAGCCGGGGATGGTGCCTGCAAAATGTTGCAATGCGCGACTTAATCTCATGAATGCCTTATTGTGGCCTCATTTGCCCTGCCGACACAATATTCCTTCATTTATTTTCATCAACGGTTTCCCCGGAAGAATAGTTTTACCACTAGTTGAGACTGAGAGTCAAGAGGGATGGAAAAAAGAGTTGTCATTGGTCATTGGGGAGGGAATGCTGAAGACACCCCTTGGTTTTTCTCACAAATGGGAGAGAGAGAAGGTAGGAAAAATATTACTCTTGCCTTTTCTATTCCTGCGGATTGTTCTCGTAAATAGATAAATCACTTTTTGAGTACATCAAAGGCATCGAGAACATTTTTCAATGCTTTTTTTTCTCTTTCAGTTATTGTCCTGTCTTTGAAATAATCTTTACCTGAATACCTTATAATAGGCTTTTTTGAAGCGATTATGGCTTGGGCAATATTTACGTATTTATCCCCATTAACATCATCATACCACTCCCAAATATCTCCATAACCGTTGTCTCTTTTTACCTCACCATAAGCTGGAGTAATTTCAAAATTTCCTTTATCGGTACTGATGATATATTTATCAATGAATAACCAATCATCAGCAGTATACTGAATTTTTAAGACCAGCCAGGGATCGCCACTGTCTTTTTTCCCAATATAAAAATGAAAACTATTGTAGTTTAAGTAATTAGGAGTCGATTTGTCATTATAGAACGTAATTTTCGCTACCTTATCATAACTAGATCTCATATTTGCTAGAGCCGTGGCTAACCTTTTTTTCTCTGCTAATTCATTTTCTTTTTTTATGCTTGATAAAATTTTATCAATTTTTAGACGTAATGACTCTCCTTCCTTGGCTTGATTTGATAAAGGGTGTTTTTGGATTAGAATTTCCAATTTCTCCATTGCACCTTGGTAGTCTTTCTTTTCAAAAAGGTTTTTGGAATTTAAAAGAAGCCTATCTGCACCGAATTGTATCTCATCCAGTTTTTTTTCAAGGGTGGATAATTTGTTTTTTAGAATTTCGTTATCTTTTAAGAGTGTATCATATTTCGCCTTTAAACTCTCATGCTCGTTTTTCGGAATCCCGCATGAGTTGGTTAAAAAAACAAGGGCGATGATTGTAATCGTGATTGACAATAATGATTTCATGTGTCTATCCTTCGGATTTATTTCCTTATGTTTACTTTTTTATTTGAGTCTTTCCAATTCCGGGTAAGCTTCCGCCGTTGGAGCCTATTTTACCCATTTGCCCTGCCGACACAATTTGCTTCCATTTAAACATCTTAACATCACCGGTTTCCCCGGAAGGATAGTTTTACCACACTGGGAGAACGAAAGTCAAGAGGTTTTGAGTTTTGAAAAAAAAGAGGAGCCCACGAATGACACGAATTGCCTTCGACACGGGAAAACGGAGAACGGTGAAGGATGAATGATGAAGTGAAGAAAAAATATTTAAGAATTCAAAATCTTAACGGAGCCAACAAATACCCGGGGCGTTGAAATATTAAACGGGTTCTGCAATAAAACCCCGCTGTGTGGAGCCTATGTGAGCCCTGTGAGCTCTTTGAGAGATAAAAGTTAACTTATACGGAGAATCGGGATTTTTGCTCGAAAGTGTTTGCTTTAATATTGCGAATCTGCTAAAATTTAATATACTTCAAAAATGAATTAGAAAATATGCTGTAGTTTAAGGAGTTTGTGATGACGGATGCGTTATTATTGAATGAGAGAGTGAGAAATGCCATCCAGATAGGGGAGAGTGATTACCGAGAATTTAAAAGTGCGTTGGAAGGGCCTCCCAATAAAAAAAGAAATCGTCCGGTCCGGGATATTTGCCGGGATATCGGTGAGGCGCTAGTTGCGTTCGCTAATGCGGACGGCGGTGAACTCCTGATAGGAGTGGAAGATGACGGCGAGATTTCCGGGGTGTCACATAATGAATTAGAGATAGAGCAAATGCTCAATGCCACGAGGACTCATGTTTTTCCAGGCAGTATATTGCCGATAAGCCATGCTGTTAAATTGGAGTTAAATGGTAAAATCGTACTTTTTTTTTCAGTTTCCAAAGGAGTTACGCAGATATACCAATTACCGGATGGAAAGTGTGTCCGTAGAAAAGGCAGAAGCTCGGAGCCTGAATCAGTAGGAAAAATCGAATTTGATCGTCGAGAGATAAGGTCCAGGGAATATGACCGGCAATTTGTTGATGGTGCTACTATTAACGACCTGGATACGCCGTTCCTTCAATCTATTGCCGATCGTAATCTCAAAGGTTTAACGGTGGAGAAATATTTACAGCAAATCGGCCTGGCCGAGTATACTGTTAATGGATTGTATTTACGCATGGCTGCCCTTCTTTTATTTGCCAGGGAAATTGAACGCTGGCATCCGCGTTCCCAGGTTAGAATATTAAAGATAGCCGGTTCCCAGCTAATATCCGGCGTGCATTATAACGTCAAATCCGACGAAATAGTGCGGGGGAATATTTTTGAACTATTGCAAAGATCTTGGGAGCAATTACGCCCATTCCTGGCTGTAAAAACAAAATTTGGAATCGACGCAAAATTCGATCAACAGTACATTTACCCTGAACAGGCTTGCCGAGAAGCATTAATCAATGCCATAGCCCACCGCGATTACAATATTCAAAACGGTATTGAGGTTTTTATCTTCGATGACCGGATGGAATTTAAAAGCCCGGGCGCTCTTCTATCCACATTAACCATAGATGATTTAATAAAGCTCGAAGGTGCCCATGAATCAAGAAATGTCTTAATTTCTCGGGTTCTCCGTGAAAATAAATTCATGCGCGAATTAGGTGAAGGTATAAAACGAATGTTTGCCCTTATGGAAGAAAATGCATTGGATAAGCCGAGCTTGTATTCAAATAGTATGTGGTTTAGTGTTACATTACTCCATAAGTCGATATTTACGGAGCAGCAAGCAAATTGGTTGGAACTATTTGAACCGATAGAATTAACTTTAAATCAAAAAAAAATTGTTGTTTTGGGAATGGAAGGGAGAAGTATTTCCAGGAAAGACATTTATAAAGCCATGAACACCGAAAACAGGGACACGTATGATAAAGAAGTGAGTGGATTGCGAAATGCGAAAATTTTAAAAGAAATCATGACCAATCAACAGGCTGCCCAATACGCAAAATCCAATAAATTACATAAATCCTCTGTCCCAAGGTTTAAAGTTATTACGCCTCAGCAATTAAATCAAGAGAGCGATGTAACTAAGAAAAATGACCCTGACTGTTGTGTCTTTGTGAAAAACCTTCCATCTTCTATTTCAAAAGATACAATCCAAGAAAAATTCGAAAAATACGGGATTGTGAATCATATAAATTACCCATTAGATTATATAACAGGTAAGCCCAGGGGGTTTGCTTTCGTTTGGTTTGATTCTATCTATTCTGCACGGGATGCAATAAATGACTTAACTGGATTCTACATTGAGGGGAATAAAATATCTGTCAATAAATTCAGACCACGTGAAAAAGAGCTTGGTGCTTCAAAAGCAGCGGACGATGTGTACAAATGATCACAAGTGGAGTAAAAAATCATCAATTCATTCTCTGCCCGGCAAATTAGCACTGTATTATTCCACCGATGCTTCCGCCATTGGAGTCTAACCTTACCCCTTTTTGCCCTGCCAAAACAATTTTAGCCTGCCACCTTTTCCCCTCCTCCATCCAGTCCACAAAACAATGGCAAGAAAAATCCCGAAAAAGACAAAAAGCAATGCACCGCTCACCGGTCTATATGGAATTTTTTTTACTTTTGTGCTACACTTGTATAATGAAAAGGATGATATTATGGCAAGTACAAAACATAATAGAGTGGTCTCAGTAAAAAGATTTTCGTCTTTTGAGGAAGAAAATCGTGAAGAGCATCGCCGATTAGCTGCTTTGACATCTGAGCAGCGGTTAAATGAGTTCGCAATTTTGCAAGAGCGGCTTTGGGGGAAAAAGTGGACTCAAGATGGGATTGTAAAAACGGTACGTATTGAAAAATTAGAATGGTTGTAGGCTTAGAAGATACCGCTGAAGTCAAGTTTTTAATTTCACCATTTTTCAGCAACCTCCTGGTTTAGCTCAAAAACCAATAACAGATACTTTGTCCATAAAGTCCATATTGTCCATACAGTCCAGATTCCTGACTATTCTTGCCAATGTCCTACCGGCAAAATGTTGCAATGCGCGACTTAAGTCCATAAATATTTTTTATAACCAAACCATTGACAATCTTCACTATTGTTGTTATAGTTATAATTGAATCACTGTCGAGAATAGATGGATTAATTTAGGAGGAAAAATGAATCAATCAAAGAAGCAAATCAAACACCCATCAGAGCATTATATCGAGAAAAGTCGGTCCGGCCTTCTCACGCTTGAAAAGGCAGGGCCGATCCAAATGGGTTTCTGGGTCCCAAACCGGGTGTGGGCGACGGCAACTTACCTCGTTCCGCTACGTAAATATATCGAAGAGAAAAAATTGGCGGGCCTCCTTTCACCGTTGCAGCCGGTGATAAGGGAGTTCAAGGATTGGGTGACTTCCAACAGCGTATACCGCATGTGGGTCACTTCGATGATCAATCAGGCCAACGCTTATGTTGTCACGCTCGACAAAGCGACCAGGCATGAGATCAAAGGAGACGGCGACACGCTCTGGATCAAAGATTACGATAGTTTTTTCGAGATTCTTAACGAGATTATCACCACCTCCCCGTCTTTTAATAAGACGGCACAGGTTGGAACGCCGATGAATGGTTTCCTGGCGATCGCGATGGCAACCAATGACGGTGTTGCGCTTTTCCACGACACCACGTTCAACTTACAGTTCAAAAAGGTCCTGGATGCCTGGAATGCCTTTCTCAAGAGCTCCGATTCGCTGGACAAGCTAGATATCAACGACCCCAATAAAGAAGGATCGTGGATTTCTGATGCAGCATGGAAGGCGGGCGTGTGGGAGCAAATGGTATACGATACCATGAAACCCGGATACGGCTATGATTCGTGGAATTCATTTTTCATCCGCCAGTTTATAAAGGGTGCTCGCCCGTTCAAGGGCGATGCCAAAAAAGACATCAACATTGGTTGTGAAACCACTCCATGGACATACGCCAACAATCTCAATCTAGAGACATACTTTTGGGTCAAGGATGCCAACTATTCGTTGGTCGACCTGTTCGGTGGGCAGGAGAAATGGGCAAGGTTGTTCGAAGGTGGGCAGCTTTACCAGGGTTTCCTTTCGGCAACACACTATCACCGCTGGCGTGCGCCGCTTGACGGAAAATTGGTGTGCTCATGGGTGCAACCGGGAACATATTTCGCGCAGCGCCCAGGGCAGGGTGAGGATTCGGGTACCTGGGAAGGCACCGAATCACAACCATATCTGGGTCACGTCGCCGCCCGTGCCATCTTCGTTTTCGAGCATGAAAAATGCGGCTATATTGCACTCATCTGTATCGGAATGGTCGAGGTTTCGACCTGTGTAATCGAACCGCAATTTATCGTAGGCGAGGGGGCCAAACCGGTGAGCATTACGCGCGACATCGAAATCGGCCATTTCGAGTTCGGTGGCTCGACGCACATGATGATTTTCCAGAAAGACAGGGTGAATTTCGTCGATTGGGCGAAGAACGCGGTACTGCACCAGAATGATCCTAATCCCATGCCGATGGGCAGCATTATCGCCACTGCGAAATGAGTTATATTACGAATAAGTGAAATCGGGGCAAGTCTTGCATTGTAACATTTTTACAGCAACCTTGCCCTGGTTTAGCATAAAAACCAATAACAGATACTTTGTCCACTATGTCCACACAGCCCATATTGTCAACATTATTACCTATGCCTGGCAATTGGAAACCGGCAACCTCTGCCTTTTATCGTACCGACTTGGCATCGTAATGCAAATATAGAGTTGACAATTCGGTAATAACGACATATTATATAATACTGTGAAATGGAGCCGGAGAGATAGAACTCATATCTCCCCAGGAATTATAAGGAATTATCATGAACAAGATTGAATTCTTTGATTATAAGAGTTTGGCAAGAAAAATGCGTGTTCCATCCTCAAAGATAAAACAAATCGAAAAAGAAGTGAAAGAGGAATTTCCTTCCGATAAAATGCTTTATGAGCTGCATGTGTTAAGAGCGTTGAAAAGTAGATATTGGCAAAAAGAAGCGAAGCAGCTTCCCTTGGCGCAGTAAACTTCTGTCGGTGCCTTTGGAATGATGAATACGGGGAAAAGATTTTCCCACGAATGACACGAATTGAAAAGAGGGAAGGAAAGGAGGAAGGAACCGCGATAGAATTAACAATTATCAAGTATCGATTGAATAGTGCCTTCGGCACGAGAAAGAAATAATCACAACATCCGAAAATCCAGGAAAAACATCAACAGTTAATTCGTGCAAACTCCTTTCCAGTTGATCGTCCCTTGACAAAATCATTGAGTAAGGCTATATTAATATTGGAGGTAGTTATGCAAGAAGTGATGTTTGAGTCTCAACTTTTAAAGGATGGACACTTGTATTGCCCTAAAGAATATGCAACGCCTAAAGCCCGTTTCAAGGTAATTGTCTCACTCCCCGGGGAAAATGCCACGGATTCCGAAATTGAAATGGCCTCTGTTATCGATCATTCGGAGGAATTTCTTTCCGATCAAGAACTGGAATATTATATGAACCTGGACTGAATGCGATGACCTTTAATCAAAGACAAATTTGGTTGATTAACTTTGATCCCAGCTTTGGGCATGAATATAAAAAAATGAGACCGGCTTTAATTATCCAGGATAATCAGTATATGCAAGCCGGTAATTTAATAACAGTTCTCCCGATTTCATCAATTATCGACAAACCGATGGAATTAGATGTTTTATTACCAAAGGATGCCAACAATCGACTGATGAAGGATTCCTTAATAAAGACTCACCAGATCAGCTCATTTGATAACAGACGATTTATAAAATATATTGGAGTTTGCGATTTAAAAATTTTTGAAAATGTGCAGAAGAATATTAACAAGTACTTGGCTTTAAATAATATTTTTGAATAGAAGTTCACTTTGTAAATTTTTTGGCGCATCCATTTCTGCCTGCCCCTACCACAGCCTTTACCCGTCCATCCAGCCCACAAAAACAATGGTAAGAAAAACCCCGAAAAAGTCAAAAACTAAAGCTTCGATTCCC
>Ga0105104_10000843_pt1 | contig 23771 bp, 22 predicted proteins | sample PPLLaktember2015_3_FD_87034 | JGI IMG/M metagenome (GOLD analysis project Ga0105104, IMG submission 87034) | Freshwater sediment microbial communities from Prairie Pothole Lake near Jamestown, North Dakota, USA - PPLs Lake P7 Core (6) Depth... | ecosystem: Environmental > Aquatic > Freshwater >...
AAATCAAATGTGACGCCTAATTAGCTCTTATAATCACCCCATCAAGTTTGTGTGTATTTGTTTATTTTTTAAAGTGGAGAGTATATAAATGAAAAGATCATTATTAGTTTTAGCGATTGCTGCTGCATTTGCTCCTGTTTTGGCTCACGCCGAAGCAGGTGATTGGGTAGTACGTGTGCGTGCTGCCAATGTTAGCCCAAATGAAGATAGTAAATTGGGCAAAACAGTTAATAAGAATGTAGCTCCTGTAATGACACCAGGTGCTGAGTTGTCAGTAGATAATAACTGGATTCCAGAGTTCGATGTTTCTTACTACTTTACCAAGAATATCGCTGCTGAGTTGATTTTAGCTTTTGGTACAAGACATGATGTTAGTGTTAAGGGCGATGCACTAGCTACCGTTACTAACCAAAATTTGGGTTCTGTGAACTTGTTGCCACCAACTTTGACTGCACAATGGCACTTTAACCCTGATCAAACTATCGATCCATATGTGGGTGCTGGTATCAACTACACAAACATGCTTGATCGTGACCTGAGATTCAGCCGCGGCGCTTTAACTGGTACTAAAATCAAGATTGACTCAGATAGCTGGGGCTATGCGTTACAGGCTGGTGTTGACATTAATTTGAAAGATGGCTGGTTAATTAATGCCGATGTTAAATATGCAACGATTGATACCGATGTTAAAGCTAAAATTGGTGGTAATTGGACTAAGATCGACTCACTTGATATTGACCCATGGGTATTCGGTATCGGTATTGGTAAAAAATTCTAATACTTAAGTATTAGATAGTAGTGCCAATTAACAAATAAAATTCCTGAACTCCACGTTTGCCTCTGCCTTTGTTGGTAGAGGCATTTTTTTATGTGTATTACTGAGATGTTTGTTTCGCCAAGTGCTTAGCACTTGTAAAGTCGTATGTAGGAGCGCATTTTATTGCGCGAAAGTGATGGTGATAAGCTAAACAGTATTCGCGCAATAAATTGCGCTCCTACACGTATGAGAAAAGGTTTGTGGTCGACCCTTAATGATTGGGCTTAGGGGGTTGAATTGCTACCTAAGCTGGTCTATAGGGGTGGCTAAATAATTTTTGAGAAGCGTGCGCGATTGCGGTCTGTCTGTAAGTATCGGTCAAATAGCATAGCTACGGCACGTACAAAGAACCAGCCGAAGTCAGTAACTTGTATGCCTGTCTCTTCTAATACAACCATGCCATTGTTTTCAAGATCTTTAAGTGCTTCTAATTCATGTTCAAAGTAGCTTTTAAACTCAATCATGTATGCAAGTTCGATAGATTCATATTGCAATTCGCCTTGACACATAAGCGCCATAATAACAGCACGACGCACCAAGTCATCTCGAGATAAGGCTAATCCGCGTACAACAGGGAAGCGCCCTTGATTAAGGTAATCGTAATACTCCTCGAGTGTTTTAGCATTCTGGCTGTAAGTTGCGCCTATGCGGCCAATTGATGATACACCCAGTCCGATTAAGTCACAGTCAGGCTGTGTGCTATATCCTTGAAAGTTGCGATGCAATCTGCCTTGGCGCTTGGCAATTGCCAGGGCATCGGTAGGCAATGCAAAATGGTCCATCCCTATATATACATATCCTGCATTAACAAAAGTTGCCAATGCATTAGACAGCATTGCAATCTTTTCCGGTGCTGAGGGTAATTCGTAAGAATCAATGCGGCGTTGCGGCTTAAAACGTTGAGGCAAGTGTGCGTACGCATACAGTGCGATTCTTTCCGGTCTGAGCGCTACAACTTGCGCTAACGTTTGCGTAAATGACTCTGGTGTTTGTTTTGGTAAGCCGTAAATCAAATCAACGTTTACCGAGTCAAATTTTAGGGCGCGTGCTGCTTCAACCAATGAAAAAACTTGTTCAGCAGGCTGGATGCGATGTACCGCTTTTTGCACTTCCAGGTCAAAGTCCTGAACGCCAAAACTCAAACGGTTAAAGCCAAGTGATGCCAAGTGCGCAAGACGTTTTTCGTCTACGGTGCGAGGGTCAACTTCTATAGAATATTCACCACCTGGCGCAAGTACAAAGCTGCGCTTTATCATGGACATGAGTTCGCTTAATTCATCATCACTAAAGAAAGTAGGAGAACCGCCACCCAGATGCAATTGTGAGATGGTTTGTCCAGCCCCCAAGTGTTGAATATGTAAATCTATTTCTTTGCTAAGATAGCTTAAATACTCGGCGCTACGCTCATGATGCTTGGTGACAATCTTGTTGCAGGCACAATAAAAGCAGAGAGACTCACAAAAAGGGATGTGTACATAAATGGATAGCGGTAATGCTAATCCGCCTACGCGACGCTGCTCCAAGGTTTGTTTATATTCTTCTTCAGTAAAAGCCTCTACAAAACGATCTGCAGTTGGATAAGAAGTGTAACGTGGGCCGGAAACATCAAATTTTTGTATTGTTTCCGGCGTAAGTAAAGGAATGGCGCTATCTACACTTGCCACAGGTTTGGCGTTACTTGTATCTGTTGCGGCGAGTTTTACAGGGCTTTTGACTATCATCGGGCTACTCCTAATCTAGTGCAAAACTTTGCCATAATTAAGTGTAAAAATCTTTGATACAAGTCAAAGTAACACTTAAATAGATTTTGATGAAATATGCTTCGAGGCCATATGAAAAATTTTCGATTTTATTATATTATGTCTACTTGTAAGACATATCGCTAGCAACAAAAGCATGAAAGCGGTATGCTTATTCCACTGATAAATAACGGCATAATATGCAGCATTCTGTAACTACACCTGAAGTACTGAAAGTAGCCTGTTCAAATTGTAATCTTCGTGAGCTTTGTATGCCTGCAGGCTTTAATGCTGCTGAAATGCAAAGGCTAGATGAAGTTGTTGAGAAACGTCGCCGCATCAAGCAGGGGGAGTTATTATTCAATAGCGGTGATACTTTTACTTCACTTTATGCGATTCGTACCGGTTTTTTTAAAACCTTCGTAACGAGTGAAGATGGCCGTGAGCAAGTGACAGGCTTTCAAATGGCCGGTGAAATTATCGGTATGGATGGCATCGTGAGCGACCATCATAATTGTAATGCGGTGGCGCTTGAGGATGCTGAAGTTTGCGTGATGCCTTTTTCTGATGTGGAAGAACTATCCCGTGAGTTACCGGGCCTGCAACGGCACGTACATAAAATCATGAGTCGTGAAATCGTACGTGAAAATAGCGTAATGATGCTGTTGGGTAATATGCGTGCTGAAGAAAGGCTTGCGGCATTCTTGCTGAATTTGGTTCAGCGTCTGCATGCGCGCGGGTTATCGCAATCGGAACTGGTGTTGCGAATGACGCGGGAAGAAATAGGCAGTTATCTTGGCCTAAAGCTTGAAACAGTCAGTCGTGCTTTTTCCAAATTCAGTGAAGAGGGCATTATCGAGGTGAAGCAGCGCTACGTAAAAATTCTGGCGCCAGATGCACTGAAGAAAATATTCAATCCACAGACTTATTATTAACGGGTCTGTTATCAATGCCATACTGATAACTGCCGTAGTTATCGCACTGAAACAATCTTATGACGTTACAAGGACATCTTACTACCACCAACCACAACCGTGATGTTGTTGGTATGCGCTATATTTATCCCGTCATTTCACGTCGTGCGGGTGGTGTATCAATTGGCATTAATCTGAATGTAAATAATGCCTGCAACTGGCGTTGTATTTATTGCAATGTGCCTAATCTTACCCGAGGGTCGCCACCACCAATAGAATTGGACGTATTAGAGCAGGAATTACGTGAGTTTTTAAACGATGTCCTGCATGGTGATTTTATGCAGCGCCATGTGCATGAAGGCGATAGGCAATTAAAAGACATTGCCTTTTCAGGGAATGGCGAGCCAACAAGCGCTAAAGAATTTCCACAAGCGATAGTTTTAGTTGAAAAAATACTGCGTGATTTTGGCTTGCTTGGCAGCCTCAAAGTACGTTTGATTACTAACGGCAGTTTAATGGATAAGCCGCAGATACTTGACAGTATGCGCCATTTGGCAAAATGTAATGGTGAAGTCTGGTTTAAAGTGGATGCCGGCTCTAAAGAAGGTATTGCACGTATCAATGATGTGACACTTAATCCGCAAAGCCATATACAGCGTCTTGAGAATTGTGCAAAAGCCTGCCCGACATTTATACAAACTTGCATGTTCGCATTGGATGGTGCCCCCCCCAGTGAAGAGGATATTGCGGCTTATTTAGCATTGATTAGCCAGGTGAAAAATGTGATTCAGGGCGTTCACCTGTATGGGCTGGCTCGCTTGTCTTTACAGGCAGAGGCTAGCAGGTTGAGTCGTTTGCCACCAGAGTGGCTTGAAACAATGGGACAGCGCATACGTGATCTAGGCATCACCGTATACGTTAGCCCGTAAATTGTGTTCCTTAACTATCTGTGTTTTAAAAATTGATACAGCTTTTACATAAGATTATAGCGGCCAGAAAAATCAACTAATTGCCTAGTAATACATCACACTCGGCAGCATAGGCCACGCCTTTGCTTACGCTGCCAAGCAACCAATCTTCAATATTGGTTGCATTATGTTTGCCTATCACGATTAAGTCTGCTTGTTGAGACTTTGCGCGCTCACAAATGGCTTCCGGAGGATAACCTGTAAGTATTTGCCTCGTCATTCGGCTGTTCTTTTGTGCTGATAATATGTTGTCCAGACTTTGTTCGGCCTGCTCTAATGCTTTCGTACGATATTCAATAAGCAGAGCCTCATCCATACCAGCTTTATACATATGTGCTTCTTGATTGCTATCGAAAATCAGTAGAGCCTCAATTCTGGCTTTAGGGGCGATGGTGCTGGCAAGGGCTGGCACATCAGCAGAACCTGATGAGAGGTCAACCGCTGCAATGACCTGTTGGTAGGTTTGTAATGATGTATTTTTATTTTTTACAATCATTACAGGGCACTGTGCTACTTTTAATAAACGTAATGCAGTAGTGCCTATCAGTTTTGCCAGTATAGAGTTTGCACCTTGAGCGCCTGCTACAATCAAACCGGCGTTTAAAGATAAAGCATAATTCGCAATTTCAGTATATGCACGACCAATGTGAGTGCTGGCTTGTACGACTATAGAAAACTGTTCACGAAGCTGTGTAGCCAGTACTTCCAGTTGCGTTTTAATTGTTTGTTGCTGTACTTGCTGATAGTGCATTTGAAAATCAAAGGACAGTTCTGAGCCCACATATAAATCCAGGGGATGTACCACGTGAATTAAGTGCAATTGTGCCCCAAGTTCTTTGGCAAGAAATGCAGCACGCGTTATTGCCAAGTTTGCCTGTGCTGAAAAGTCAGTGGCTGCGACTATATGTGTGATGGGCTGCATGCAAATCCCCTTTGTAGATTTTTTGTCTAACCATTTAAAATTAAAAGAATTTTCGACATAATTAGCTATTCTGTTCACGATATAGCCAACCATGCCGTATCAATAGCTTCTCAATTTCTACAGCAATAAATACTATACATGATAAGGCAATGCAAGTGGTCAGCTCGTTCATGCTGAGTGGCTCAGTCTTGAAAACAGTATTTAATACAGGTATGTAAATAGTTGCCATTTGCAGTATAAACGTAATAATTACCGCCATGGCCAAGTGCTGATTGGAGAATATGCCTATGCTGAATAGCGATTCTCTTTCCGAGCGAATTGCCATTACATGTGCTAATTGCGAAAGTGTTAACACGGTAAATGCCATGGTTTGCCAGTGAGATGAACCTGAATGGTAAGCCCATGCCTGGCATGACAGGGTTAATGCTGCCATGAGTAGTCCAACCCAAACCATGTGTTGCCACATGCCGTGTGAAAACAAACTTTCATGCGGCGGGCGTGGAGGGCGTCTCATTACACCGTGTTCGGCAGGTTCAACCGTGAGTGCTAATGCTGGCAACCCATCGGTAACCAGATTAATCCATAGAATGTGAATAGGCAACAATGGAATAGGCAAGCCTAAAAATGGAGCTAAGAATATAGTCCAGATTTCAGCTGAGTTAGTGGTGACTGCGTAGCGGATAAATTTACGGATATTGTCATAAAGGTGGCGCCCATAGCGTACAGCATGCACGATAGTGGCAAAGTTATCGTCAAGCAGTACCATGTGGGCGGCCTCGCGCGCTACGTCAGTACCGCCTTTGCCCATGGCGATACCAATGTCTGCAGCTTTTAGTGCAGGTGCATCATTGACACCGTCACCGGTCATTGCGACTACTTCTCCTTTATCCTGCAGAGCCTTGACGATCTTAATCTTCTGCATGGGGTCAACACGTGCATATACCCTGACATGTTCAACTTCAACCTCGAATGCCTGCTGATCCAATTGTGATAAAGTGCTGCCCGTCATCACGGTGCCATCACTGTTTGCCAAAATGCCCAGTTCGTACGCGATGGCACGCGCCGTGGCCGGGTGGTCGCCAGTAATCATCACTGGCGTAATGCCTGCAGATTTACATAAGGAAACCGCCTCTTTTACTTCGTGACGCGGCGGGTCGATTAGCCCAACAAAGCCCAGAAATACCAAGTCATTCTCTAGTTCTTCTGCCTGATCACTATTAGGCAAGTCAGGCCATTTTCGGTAAGCAAATGCCAGCACGCGCAGTCCATCAGCGGCCATTATCTCGGCTTCTTGCAGCAATGCTGTGTGGTCAGGAGCTTTTTCTCCTTTCGAAGTAAGTATATGTGTACATTGCACTACCAGCGCTTCTGGTGAACCTTTGGTGTAGGCGATGATGCCATCCGTGCTGTGATGGAAAGTCGTCATGCGTTTACGCTCAGAATCAAATGCGAGCTCTTTCAGCCTGGGCATTTCGTTTTCCAATGTTGTTCTGTCCCAGCCTGCGGCTTGCGCAGCATGAAGCAATGCAGCTTCAGTTGCTTCACCTTGGATTTTTCCATGGGCATCCAAATGTGCATCGTTGCTCAGTGACATTGCATGGAATAAGGTTGTCCACGGTTCTGTTTGCTTTGCATTTTCTATGCTTTTTAGGTGCTGATTATCTGCATACATGGCTGTTACGTGCATTTTGTTCTGTGTGAGCGTGCCAGTCTTATCGCTGCAGATAAAAGTCACTGATCCCAAGGTTTCCACAGCGGGCAGGCGGCGGATTAGGACATGCTGCTTGACCATTTTGTGCGCACCCAGCGCTAGCGAAATTGTCACTACAGCGGGCAGGGCCTCAGGAATGGCTGCTACCGCCAGACTTACGGCTGTCATGAACATCAGCAGTAGTGGTTCACCTCTTATGATGCCTATTACAAACACGAGCGTACAAATTGCCAGCGCCGCTAATGCTAACCGCTTGCCAAAATCTGCCAGACGTTTTTGCATTGGCGTTTTAGATGTATCATCTTCGCCAAGCAGTGCGGCGATTTTACCTAATTCGCTATGCATGCCGGTCGCAACGACAATGCCGCGTCCACGGCCATAGGTAACGATGGTGCCTTTGTAAGCTAAGCAGGTTTTATCGCCTAATGGCGCATTGGTGAGCGGGATGGAACCGGTTTGTTTTTCTACGGAGACAGACTCACCAGTTAATGCTGATTCATCTATTTTGAGTTGCAATGCTTCACTAATACGAAGATCGGCAGATATTAAATTACCTGTTTCCAATAACACCACGTCGCCTATTACCAGCTCAGAAGCGTTGATGACATGCACATGCTCGCCTCGCAACACATGCACAACGGCTTCTGACATGTTTTTTAGCGCTGCCATTGCACGTTCGGCGCGATATTCCTGAATAAAACCAATGGCTGCATTGAGAATTACGATAACAATAATAGCAATGGTGTCATGTAAATCTCCAACAATGCCTGAAATTAGTGCAGCGCCGATCAGTACCAGAATCATAAATTCGGTGAACTGATCCAGTAGCATGCGCCAAGGCGAACGCCGGGCTTTTTCCTGCAGTATATTTGCGCCAAAGCTTGCGATGCGCTTTGTAACTTCGTCCTGGTTTAAACCTGTCTGAGTATTGGTTTTGAGCTTATGCGCGGTATCTTCAACAGATAATGTATGCCAGAGTTTGAAGTTATCCATGTAGAAGCGGTACCCGGAAGCTAAGGTTATACGGCAGGAGTAAATCCAGGTTAATGTGTGGAGAAGTCATGCCTGTTTTGTTGGCAACAATGTCGCTATAACGAGAAAGGTAATCGCCTGTAAAGCTGATTACAGTATGGCGAAATGAGAAATTCAGCAAAAGTAGCATGTTGAATACCAGTTTATTTGCTTGAGTGAAATGACATTGATACCACATTGATACCAACGTCAAAAAGTGTATGCCTAATAGTAACTTATTTATATTAAGTTATTAAGAATGATGAACTTTATGTGTGTTTTTTTATAACGGTGTCTGTTATATCTGCGTTATTTAGCTGGAGTACACAGATACGCACAAAGCTTGTACGCAAAAGGGAGGTAACCTTACCGGCAGATAGGTTGCAGGTAAGGTTTAAAAGATTAATTCAGGGTTGTGTGGGTTTAATGCCAGTGGCCGCGTGGTTACGTCCTTGTATGGCAGGTACCATGCCGTCATGTTTAGCATTAAGTGTTTTGTTGATTTCAATACCCTTGCGATAGTAGTCAGCATCAACAACTGGATCAGGTACTTTAATTGCAAAATATAATGTGATGAATGAGGCGATTACTACGACTAAGGGCCCCCCAACGACAAGCCACATATGGCCGTAATGCCACCATGCTTTACCTGCTTGCGGGTCTGTAAGTAAACTTTGTTCTGGGTTTGAGTTCATTGCGTTATCCATTTGTTGATACTTCTATTGGTGTATCTATTTAGCGGGGCACCAGAAATATTGATTTCTCTACCACGACTTCATTACTCTCGACTGATTTTACTTCAAATTGAACTGGGTGGGAGCCTGACTTGATAGAGCCGTCTGGTATTTGTAAGCGAACTGGTATCCAGCGTGATTCAGCCGGGTTTACCGTGACTGTTTTATTTGCACCTGCAACATCTGATTCAATGACCAGATTATCGATACCAGCTGCACCGAGTTGATAGTGTTGAGTTGTTTCTGTTGCGTTCATGATTTGCAGGCGATAGACATTCTCTAACATGCCACCCTCAGCCAGACGCGCCATTACACCACGGTCGCGCACAACGTCTACTCTAAACGGTGTTCTTAGCAACAGGCTAGTCAGTAAAGTGATGACGAGCAAGGCAAGAATAGCTGCATAGATCATGACACGCGGACGTAGAATGCGTTGCAGCATTTGCGAACGGCCCCAGCCTTGGTTCATGGCATGCTGTGTGGAGTATTTCACCAGTCCACGTGCGTAACCCATTTTATCCATTACTGTATCGCACACGTCTGCACAGGCGCCACAGCCTATGCATTCGTACTGTAGTCCCTTACGAATATCGATTCCAGTTGGGCAAACCTGCACACACATGCTGCAATCGATACAATCACCTAAATTTTTACTTTCAACATCGGCATTACGTGAACGTTTGCCTCGAGGCTCTCCACGTGCTTCATCATAGGTTACGATAAGGGTGTCATCATCAAACATTGCGCTTTGGAAACGCGCGTATGGACACATATATTTGCATACTTGCTCACGCATGAAGCCGGCGTTACCGTAGGTAGCGAAGCCATAAAAACATATCCAGAATGTTTCCCATGGACCTAAGCTGGTATTTAATACTGATGTGGCAAGCTCACGGATAGGGGAGAAGTAGCCGACAAAGGTGAAACCAGTCCATAATGCAAATGCTATCCATACAAAATGTTTGCCGCCTTTTTTTAGCAGTTTTTTACTCGACATCGGTGCATCGTCAAGTTTCATGCGCGCAGCACGGTCACCTTCGATTTTGCCTTCTATCCAGAGGAAAATTTCCGTGTAGACAGTTTGTGGGCAGGTATAACCACACCACAGGCGCCCTGCAATTGCTGTAAATAAAAACAGTGATAGGGCGGAGATAATCAGTATTGCTGTAAGGTAGATTAGATCTTGCGGGTACAGTACAAGATTAAAGATGTAAAAACGTCTAGCTTCAAGATCAAACAGTAAGGCTTGGCGTTGCCCCCATTCAATCCAGGGGGTGCCATAAAAAACGAGCTGGGTCAGCCAAATCATGACCCAGCGCCACTTGGTGAAGAACCCGAACGTGCTGCGCGGATAGATTTTTTCCGCAGCAGCATACAAATTAATTACAACGGCTTCAGTTTTTGAAGTTGATGTATCTGTTGTTTCGTTCAAGTCCTGTATGTTGCTCATATACCTAAATTATCTGCTCAGGTGCTTATTCAGTTGCGACAGCAGCACCTGAGTTATTAGATAATCCCCAAACATAGGCAGCCAACACATGAATTTGCTCAGGTGTAAATTTGGTACCTTGTGCTGGCATCTGGTTAATTTTACCTTCATTGATGCGTTTGATAATAGCCTCTTCACCAGCACCGTGCAACCAGATGTTGTCAGTCAGGTTGAGTGCGCCAATGGCTTGATTGCCTTTGCCATCTGCACCATGACAAGCTGCGCAGAGTGCAAACTTCTCTTTGCCCAGTGCTGCGCGTGCTGCATCGTGAGTACTGTTTGAAAGGCTTAGCACATAGTTAGCTACATTTTTAACATCATCTGCAGTGCCGACTGCAGCTGCCATAGGCGGCATCATACCAACACGGCCGCCGGTGATGGTTTCCTGAATTTTTTCAGGGCTGCCGCCATGTATCCAGTCATTGTCTGTCAGGTTTGGGAAACCACGGCTACCGCGCGCATCAGAACCATGGCATTGCGCACAATTGTTCATGAAAATGCGCTCGCCGATTGCTTTAGCTTCTGGATTTGTCGCTAATTGATCAACTGGCATAGCAGCAAATTTTGCATAAAGTGGTGCAATCGTTTTATTGGCCGTTGCCATCTCTTGCTCATATTGGCCTACTTGTGACCAGCCAAGCTTGCCAGCATAGTTGCCTAGCGCAGGATAAGCTGCAAAGTAGAACAGTGAAAACACGATTGTGATAACAAACATCCACACCCACCAGCGCGGCAGAGGGTTGTTCATTTCACGTAAGGTTTCATCCCACACATGACCGTTGGTATTGTCGGCATTAGGGCTGGTTGCTTTAATTTTGCTGGTAAGCCATAGCAGTAAAGCACAGCCTAAAACCCCACCCAACGAAATCACAGTGATGAAGATAGGCCAAAAACTACTGGTAAAGTCGCTCATTTTATTTTCCTTTAAACTTCCAAAAGTGAAGTTTTAACTAGTGTTTTATTTAGCTTTGCAAACTTAATCATGCGTAAAGGGCAGGTTGGCTGCATCTTTAAAATCTGATGTTTTGCGGCGCTTCCAAGCCCAAACTACGATGCCGACAAATACGATAAAGCTGGCAACAGTAGCAAGAATACGAAGTGTGTTGATATCCATCATGCTTCTCCTTCGTTATTTCAGGTTGGTACCTAAAACTTGCAAATAGGCAATCAGCGCGTCAAGCTCGGTTTTACCTTTTGCTTCAGCCGCAGCGCCGGCAATCTGTTCATCGGTATAAGGTACGCCAACCGTACGTAATGCGCGCATATTAGGTGCTAATGAATCTGCATTCACCGGTGTTTTCTCCAACCAAGGATATGCCGGCATGATTGATTCAGGCACTAAGTCACGTGGGTTAACCAAGTGAATGCGTTGCCATTCATCACTGTATTTGCCACCTACACGGTGCAGGTCAGGACCTGTACGTTTACTACCCCATTGGAATGGGTGGTCATACACGAACTCACCTGCCACTGAGTAATGACCGTAACGTAATGTCTCTGCGCGGAATGGGCGGATCATTTGTGAGTGGCAGTTGTAGCAGCCTTCACGAATGTAAATATCACGCCCAGCCAGTTGCACCGGTGTGTAAGGTTGTAAGCCAGTGATAGGCTCAGTGGTGGATTTCTGGAAGAACAGTGGAACGATTTCCACGATGCCGCCAAAAGCCACTACTACCAGAATCAGCACAATCATCAGAAAGTTGCTGGTCTCAATTTTTTCATGGCTGAAGCCAGTGTTTTTATCTTGATTTGACATGATGATTTCCCTTAAGCGTGAGCCGCAACTGGTGGAATGGTAGCGATAGCCGCTTTGCCACTGGTTGCAGTTTTAATAACGTTCCACAACATGATAAGCATGCCGCTGAGGTAAAGCAGACCGCCTAGTACACGAATAATGTAGTAAGGTTGTTTTGCTTTTACGCTTTCTACGAATGTGTAAGTGAGTGTGCCGTCAGTGTTGATAGCGCGCCACATTAAACCTTCCATCACGCCTGAAATCCACAATGCTGCGATGTACAGCACAATGCCTACTGTAGCTAACCAGAAGTGCAATTCAATCGCCTTGATGCTGTGCATTTGTTTTTGACCAAACAAACGAGGCACCATGTAATAGAGTGAGCCCATAGATACTAAGCCAACCCAGCCTAAAGCGCCTGAGTGCACGTGACCAACGGTCCAGTCTGTGTAGTGTGAAAGTGAGTTAACAGTTTTAATCGCCATCATTGGGCCTTCAAAGGTACTCATACCGTAGAAAGACAATGAAACGATCAGGAATCTTAGAATCGGGTCTGTACGCAGTTTGTGCCATGCGCCTGATAAGGTCATCATGCCGTTGATCATACCGCCCCAGCTTGGTGCCAACAGAATCAGTGAGAACGCCATACCTAAAGATTGAGTCCAGTCAGGTAAAGCGGTGTAGTGCAAGTGGTGAGGACCCGCCCACATGTAAGTGAAAATCAGTGCCCAGAAGTGCACGATAGACAAACTGTATGAGTAAACAGGACGATCAGCTTGTTTTGGTACAAAGTAGTACATCATGCCCAAGAAGCCTGCTGTCAGGAAGAAACCTACAGCGTTGTGACCATACCACCATTGCACCATCGCATCTTGTACACCTGCATATGCTGAGTATGATTTCATCATGCTTGCTGGCATTGCTGCACTGTTTACTATATGCAATAAGGCTACCGCGATAATGAATGCACCCAGGAACCAGTTGGCTACATAGATATGTTTAACGCGGCGGATACCAATTGTTCCAAAGAACACGATGGCATAAGAAACCCACACAACCGCAATCAACAAGTCGATTGGCCATTCAAGTTCGGCATATTCTTTACCTTGTGTAAAACCTAAAGGTAGAGATACTGCCGCAGCCAGAATTACCGCTTGCCAGCCCCAGAAGGTAAAGCTTGCTAGCTTGGGACAGAATAGCGCGGTATGACAGGTGCGCTGCACGATATAATAAGAAGTAGCGAACAAAGTACATCCGCCAAATGCGAAAATTACTGCGTTAGTGTGTAATGGACGTAAACGACCGAAGCTTGTCCACGGTAAGCCAAGATTGAGCTCGGGCCAGACAAGTTGAGAGGCGATGATAACGCCTACCAACATGCCCACCACGCCCCAAACCACGGCCATGATAGAAAATTGCCGTATAACACCATCGTTATACGTTGTTGATTGTGAATTCGAGACTTGCATTTAGTTCTCCCCAAGTGCCAATTGATAATTTATTGCGAGTTTTACACGTGACATTCTGTCGCACGTTGTTCAGGTGGTATTTGATTCAAGTCAATTCCTTTGTATAAAGAATTACAAAATCTTTTCTGTTTATTTGTAGCTTTAGTTAAGTTGAATGGTAAATATTCAATCAAGCCATTAATGCTGTCAGTTGAAAGTCTAGTAAACTTTCACTTCATGAAAGTATTTAATATCATTGTGATTACTTGTTTACTAGTGCTGTGCGCCTGTGATCAATCAGATTCGAGCCGGCAACCTAATCAAACCACACCTGTTCGTTTTGCTTTGGCGCAAATGCCACTTAATTTAGATCCCCGTTATGCTACGGATGCGGCATCCGAACGGGTCAACCGCCTGATTTATCAATCATTGGTAGATTTTGATGCAACTTCCAATCCTGTACCTAAGTTAGCAACTTGGCTGATGGTAAGTCCTAGAGAATATCATTTCAGCCTGAAGCAACCACTTGCCAACTTTCATCATCACAAACCGCTTACTGCTTATGATGTTAAAGCTACCTATGATTCTATTATCACGCTTAAAGATTCACCGCAAACGTCAGAATACTCCAATATTTCTTCAATTCAAATAAAAAATGAAAATCTGGTGGTATTCCAATTAAAACAGCCGGATACACATTTTGCTTCCAAGTTAATCATAGGAATATTGCCAAAAGATTACATAGACAAAAATCATGATTTTTCGCGCCATCCAATTGGCAGCGGCCCCTTGGCATTTGAGAGTTGGCAAAACAAACTTGTACTAAAAAGAACATATGATATGCAGCAGGTCATTTTTACAGAAGTGAAAGACCCTACGGTAAGAGTGTTAAAGTTGCTGCGAGGTGAAACTGATCTATTACAAGGTGATTTGCCGCCAGAATTGGTAAAGTATCTGCAAGGCAAGCCTGAAGTCAGTGTTAAGACCGTGCAAGGTGCTAATTTTTCTTATTTGGGTTTGAATATGCAAGACCCATTATTAAAACAGCCTGAAGTTCGCCTTGCTATCGTACATGCCATAGACCGTTCTGCGATTATTGAAAAAGTCATGGTGAAAAGTACGCGTGTTGCGGGCGCTATTTTGCCGCCGGAGCACCATACAAATGCAGGGGCGGAGCTGCCTGTCTATGAATATAACCCTGAGCTGTCCAGGCAGTTGTTGCTGCAAGCCGGTGTCAAGTTACCGCTCAAGCTGGTATACAAAACCTCTACCGATGCACAGCGGGTGCGGCTTGCCACTATATTGCAGGCGCAGATGGCGAAGGCGGGCATAGATTTGGAAATCCGCAGTCTCGATTGGGGTACATTTTTTGAAGAAGTTAAAAAAGGCAACTTTCAATTATTCGGGCTCACCTGGGTTGGTATTAAAACACCGGAAATCTATGCGAAGGCTTTTGGATCGCAAAATTTTCCACCGAATGGCTTTAATCGCGGGCGTTATGCGGATGCAGAGCTGGACCAGTTGCTCGCAACGGAAAATTGGCCTGCTGTTACAGTGCGTATTCACGAGCAGTTACCTTATATCCCGCTATGGTATGAAGGGCAATTTGCTGCTTTCAACAAAAACATTACCAATTACGCCCCGAAACCAGATGGCAATTGGGATGATTTAGCGACTATTAAAAGGTCGGCTACAATAAGCAATTATGCGCATTGAAATATCTATTCCAGATCAGACGTTGACATTGTTCGATGCTTTTGGCGACGTTAAAGCCAGATACAGCATTTCTACCGCAAAAAATGGCGTAGGCTGCGTGAAAAACAGCGGCTGTACGCCATTGGGTGAGCATGTCATTCGTGCCAAAATCGGTAGCGGGGCGGTACCTAATACTATTTTTGTGGGGCGCAGACCAACCGGTGAAATCTGTACGCCGGAATTAATGGCACAATTTCCGGACCGCGATTGGATTTTAACGCGTATTTTATGGCTATCTGGTAAGGAGCCTGGCAAAAACCGCTTGGGCAATGTCGACACCATGCAACGTTACATATACATTCATGGCTCGCCAGACAGTGCTGAAATGGGCAAGATAGGTTCGCATGGCTGCGTACGTATGCGCAATGCAGATATTGTTGAGTTGTTTGATTGGGTTGATGTTGGTACGCCTGTAGTGATTGTGGAATGAAACTCGAAAGCTCATGTTCGTCATTCCTGCATGGGCGGGAATCCATTATCAAGGTTGATAAATAATGCGATTAACCACTAACTATAAGCGTGTTATTTGCCTGGATTTCCGCCTATGCGGGAATGACGGAGGTTTTTAGTAGTGTTTAAGCGTTTACTCAACACTGTAATTGTAATTTTTGGTGTATTGCTGCTTACTTTTTTACTGATTCATTTGGTGCCCGGCGATCCTGTAGAGGTGATGCTGGGTGAGTCGGCGAGTATGGTGGATCGAGAGGCGCTGCGAACTGAATTGGGTTTGGATCAACCGTTGTTACAGCAATTCGGTTCTTATTTAAGCAAGCTGGGTCATGGCGATTTTGGACATTCTATCCACACCAGGACGCCGAGTATTGATCTGGTTAAAACGCGCTATCCCGCTACGGTTAAACTGGCCTTATTATCACTGCTGATTGGTTTGGTGATTGGTATTCCAATGGGCATATATGCCGCGTTAAAAGCCAACCATTGGCAAGACTTTGTTGTAACAATAGTCTCAGTCAGATTATCCGCAATGCCTGCATTCTGGCTGGGGCCAGTATTGATGCTGATATTTGCCGTGTGGCTAGGCTGGTTGCCTGTCAGCGGTATGGAGTCCAATACTTCCATTATTTTGCCTGCAGTTACGTTAGGCTTTGGCCTGAGTGCAATCCTCACGCGCATGACGCGTACGAGCCTGCTGGAAGTATTGAATGATGATTATATTCGTACCGCCCGTGCAAAGGGATTAAGCGAGCGTGTCGTGATCTTGCGACATGCATTGCGCGCGGCATTGCTGCCGATTATTACTATTGTCGGTTTGCAGATGGGTAGCTTGCTTGCAGGCACGGTAATTACCGAGACAATATTCAGCTGGGATGGTATTGGCCGCCTGTTAGTGGAAAGTATAGAAAAACGAGATTACCCCGTGACACAGGCTTGTGTGCTGGTCGTGGCGTTGAGCTACGTGGTGGTGAATTTGTGTACGGATATTTTGTATAAGGTGGCTGATCCAAGGGTTAGATCTACCCTGTGACATAACTTACAGTTGATTTAATGAAATATTTTTCCTATTTAATTTTAGTTTTTTGGCTGCTTGCCGTGCTGGCAGGGTACTTATTACAGTTAAATCCTAATACAATTGATTTAAACGTAATTTTGCATAGCCCAAGCACGGAGCACTGGTTTGGGGCTGATGACTTGGGCCGCGATATTCTGGCGCGTATTTTAAGAGGCGTTGAAGTGTCATTGATAGTTGCGCTTACTGTTACATTGATTACGATGGTCGTTGGTATTCTGGTTGGCATGCTGGCTGGATTTTATGGCGGCAGAATCGATGCGGCATTAATGCAGGTCACCGATATTTTTTTAGCGTTCCCGGGGATTTTATTGGCCATTGCTTTTGCCGCCGTATTAGGGCCGGGTTTGAGCAATTTGATTCTGGCATTATGTTTAACAGGCTGGGTAAGTTATGCACGTTTAACCCGAGGCCAGACGATGAGCTTACGCAATCGCCAGCATGTGCAGGCGGCAGAATCTTTAGGGGCAGGTGTGCCTCGATTGATGTTTAGACATATACTGCCGCTGATGACCTCGGTATTGGTAGTTGAGGCTACCTATAGCCTGGCAAGCGTGATGATTGCCGAAGCGAGTTTGTCGTTTCTGGGGCTTGGTATCCAGGCCCCGGATGCATCCTGGGGTGCGATGCTGCGTGATGGGGTAAGGTTCATGTTAGTGGCGCCACACTATGTATTGATTGTGGGCGCATGCTTGATGAGTTTGATTTTAGCGATCAACTTGGGTGGTGATTATTTAAGAGATAAGTTGGACGTAAAAAGGGAGATTGAATGAGTTTAGGTCCAGTTATGCTGGATGTCGTTGGCACAGAGCTGACCGCCGACGATATTCGCCGTATACAACACCCGTTAGTTGGCGGTGTGATTCTATTTAAGCGCAATTATGAGAATAATGCGCAACTGCAAGCGCTCACAGCCAGCATTCATGCCGTACGTCAGCCGCCGCTGTTGATTGCGGTTGACCATGAGGGTGGTCGCGTGCAGCGCTTCAGGGACGGCTTTACTAAAATTCCGCCTATGCGCGAGTTTGGCAAGATATGGGATAAAAACTCTAAACAAGCCAAGGAGCTTGCTAAAGAGGCCGGCTGGATTCTGGCCGCAGAATTACGTGCACATGGCGTGGATTTCAGTTTTACACCGGTTCTGGATATGGATTATGGCGATAGTCTGGTGATTGGCGATCGTGCATTCCATTTAAACCCGCAAGCCATTAACGACTTGGCCTTTGCACTCATGCAAGGTTTAAAAAAAGGCGGCATGGCGGCGGTAGGGAAACATTTTCCCGGGCATGGCTTTGTTGTTGCAGATTCCCACGTGAGTATGCCGGTAGATGAGCGCGAGTTTGACCAGATTGCGCAAAATGACATGCAGCCTTTTAGAATGCTGATTGATGACGGCATCGCAGCCATTATGCCAGCGCATGTGATTTACCCAAAAGTAGATGATAAGCCCGCAGGTTTTTCTTCACGCTGGTTACAGAAAATATTACGTGAAAGATTAGGCTTTAATGGTGTCATATTCAGTGATGATTTAAGTATGGAGGCTGCGACTGCAGGCGGTGATGTGACTACGCGGGCATTATCGGCTTTGAATGCTGGTTGTGATATGGTGTTGCTATGCAACCAGCCGGCCATGGCTGATGAACTGCTGGAAAATCTTGAATGGACAATGTCAGCCCAGAGTTTGAGCCGTTTGGCGCGTATGCATGGGCATAAACACCCACCAAATTTATACGCACTTCATGAAAATGCGCAATTCGTACATGCTGTGCATCAGGTAGCACAGGTTGGCGTTGCAGATGGTGAATTGTTTGCTTAATTATTTAACTTGAAACTTATACAGTTAATCGTTATCTTATCGTTAGTGGTTTTTATTATTTAAAGGAAACAACAATGTTTGACAACACCCCAGTTTTAGGTCGTTCAGAATCGGCCGAGTTAGCTACCAATAAAGTCTTGCGCAATACCTATGCGTTATTGGGCTTGACTATGATTCCAACCGTGATTGGTGCTTTTATTGGCATGAGTTTGAATTTTGCTTTTGCACAACAACATCCATTTATTTTTGCTATCGGTGCAATGGCTGTAATGTTCGGCATGTTTGCTGCAGTGTCTGCTAACCGTAACAATAGTTTTGGTGTTGTGTTGCTTTTGGGTTTAACGTTTTTACTCGGCTTGATGTTAGGGCCTATTTTGCAGCATGCTTTACATTTAAGTAATGGTGCGCAGATTGTAGGTCTGGCAGCTGCTGGCACAGGTATTATCCTTTTTAGTCTGGCAAGCTTTGCAGCAACCAGTAAAAAAGATTTCAGCTTTATGAGCAAGTTCTTGCTGATAGGGATTATTTTGTTGATTGTTGCATCATTGGCTAATATCTTTTTACAAATTCCGGCAATGACTCTGGCTCTTTCGGGTGTTGGCGTTATTCTGTTCTCAGGTTTTATTTTGTATGACGTAAGCCGCATTGTGAACGGTGGTGAAACTAACTACATCATGGCAACTTTAAGTTTGTACATGAGCATCTATAACCTGTTCACAAGTCTGCTGCAATTGTTGATGGGCTTGATGGGTGGTGATGATTAATTAGTTTATGGTTTAGCTTTACCAATAAAAAACCCACTTAGGTGGGTTTTTTATTGGCTTGATAATTTAGCTTGTTTTCGTCTGGCAGAAAAAAATGCAGATAGCAGCGCGCCGCATTCTTGTGCCAATACCCCACCTTTAATTTCCGTATGGTGATTAAGTTTAGGTTCAGCCATTAAATCCACCACACTTCCGCAGGCTCCGGTTTTAGGGTCACTAGCACCGTAAACCAGTTTTGCAATGCGCGCATGCTGAATTGCCCCGGTACACATGGCGCAAGGCTCCAGGGTGACATATAAAGTGCAGCCGACTAAGCGATAATTGCCCAAATGCTGTGCGGCATCGCGCATTGCCCGTATTTCGGCGTGTGCCGTGGGATCGTGTGTGGTAATCGGGGCGTTGCTACCGCGGCCAATAATTTCACCATTTTTTACAACAATAGCGCCGACGGGCACTTCACCTGCAGTGGCGGCTTGTTGCGCCAGTTCTAGCGCGATTTGCATAAAATCTGCGTCTGTCATAGATGATGAAGGTGGTGTTGAGTCCAGGTAGTGTCTATGCATTAGGAGACTGTTTCTGGCTCCAGCGAATCAGCACATAAATGACACCCAATACAAATGCGCCGCCAACCCATATGCCGACTTCTTCAAACGAGGGTGATGCATCCTGTACCGGCATCACAATGAGCTTGCGTAAGAATAAAACGAGCACAACTTCAATGAAGGTTTCAACTGCAAGTTTGCTGCCTTGTAAATAACGTATTTCTGCAGAAATAAGCGCAGAAATTGACCATAGCAGCATCAGTGTGCCAAGTGCATGCAAGAATCCGTGAACTAGATTGTGTGCATAAGCGGCAGCTTGCACATCTTTGAAAAACAGCCAGGTAAACATAACGACTGAAGTGGCAAGTGCCAGCCCAATCACAATGTGGGCAATACCGTTTAACCAGAGCATGGCTTTAATTGCGACCCTGTTAAGCGGTGCGAATTCTTTAGGTAGTTGGTTTTGTGACATATCTATAGCCTTTGTTCTTAATGATTTTTCTATTTGACTCTACAATATTTAAAGCAAAATATCATCTAATTTTAGTAGTTGTAATTCCTTAATCAGCCAATGTTGCGCTTTGCCGCCATTGCTGCGCCATGCCAAGTAACTAGTGGCTTCCGGTTTTGGCTCGGCTACCTGCTTGATGATTAATTTTCCACTGGCTGCGTATTGTTCTGCCAGCTTTCTCGGCAAATAACCTACACCTAGACCGGCAATCTGTGCATGTAACTTCGCTTCCATGTCTGGAACAGTCAGTACATCCTGCCCGGTTAATATGCCAGAAGTGCGCGGTGCCAGATTTCTCGAACTGTCGGCGGCAGAGACTGAGCGGTATTGGATGATGTCCTGATTCTGCAGCGGCTCTGCTAATTTGGCAAGCGGGTGCCGAGGTGCGACTGCATAATGAAATTCCAATGTACCCATAGGTTTGGCAATATAGCCTCCTCCAGGAGGAGCGTCACCAGGTGCTCCTAAGGAAATATCGGCGCGGCCGCTTAATAATGCGTCCCAACTGCCACCGTAGACCTCGCGTAACAGTTTTAAACGGGTGCCAAAATTTTGTGCATAGAATTTATCCAGAACAGGGTAAATTGCAGTCAGTTCAAATAGATCACTTACGGCGATGGTTAGTTCTGTTTCAATGCCGCTGGCAACGCGCTTTACGCGTAACTCAAGCTCATTTGCCGCATTCAGCAGGTTGCGGCCTTCACGCAGTAACTCAGCGCCCGCCGAGGTTAGTTCTGCGCGGTGACCATTACGGTTGAATAAGGTTACGTCTAAATCTTCTTCCAGTTTTCGTACCGTGTAGGTGATTGCAGATGGAACGCGAAATAGTGATTCCGCAGCGGCGGCAAAGCTACCTTTGCGTACGATAGCATCCAGTACTTCTAATGATTCCAGTGATAGTTTCATGTTTAAGGTAAGTTCATCAGTTTTTTTGAACAAAAGGTGCAAAACAATTTGCTATTAGTATATTAGCATTAGTAATAATATGCTTAAAATTATTCAATTAGCTTGAATAAGAAAGGATAGAAAATGCAAAATTTAACAGTAAGAAAAAGCAGCGATCGTGGTTATGCCAATCACGGTTGGTTGGAAAGTTATCATTCTTTCTCGTTTGCTGAATATTTCGATAGAAAACATATGCACTTTTCAGTGCTGCGTGTTATCAATGATGATGTGATCGCCCCCGGCCAGGGTTTTGGTATGCATCCACATCGAGACATGGAAATTGTCACCTATATGCTGCAGGGTGAACTGCAGCATCGGGATAGTATCGGCAATGGTTCGATTATCAGGGCAGGCGATGTGCAGCGTATGACTGCAGGTACTGGTATTGTACATAGTGAGGCAAATGCTTCTGATAGCAGCAGTGTGCATCTTTTGCAAATCTGGATAATGCCGGATAGGTTGAATTTGGAGCCAGGATACGAGGAGAAACATTTCAGTAAGGAGCAAAAGCTAAATCAATGGTGCCTGATTGCGGCGGGTGATAATCAGGGATCTGCACTGAAAGTAAACCAGGATATGCAACTCTATGCCACTATATTAGACACCAATGCTAGTCTTGCTTATTTGGTAAATGATAATCGCAGTGCATATTTACACGTGGCACGTGGCCGTATAGAAATAGACGGTCATAAATTTGAAACGGGTGATGCGATAATGCTGAATGGCAGTGCTGAATTGTTGATTAAGGCTGATGCTGAATCTGAGTTACTGTTATTTGATTTGTCATTGCATCGTGAGTTAAGCTCACAGAAGCATTGAACCCGTTGAATACAAGTTTAGTCTGACGAACAGCGAATTATTTTTTTAAAGGATCTAAAATGAATAAAATTAACTTTAAAGCATCAGTGTTGCTTGCAGCACTATTATTCTCAGGTGTTGCAACTGCTGCACCTGAGACTTACAAAATTGACAGCGCACATAGTTTTGCCAATTGGAGCATACGTCATGTAGTTTCCAAGGCATCGGGTACTTTTAATGATATTACGGGCAATATTTCGATAGATCGTGACAATCTTGTCAATTCAAGTGTCGATGCGAAAATCAACGTGTTAAGTGTGAATAGTGGTCATGCTAAACGTGATGCACACATCAAGGAAAAGGATTATCTGGATACTGAAAAGTTTGCCGAGATGCGTTTCGTGAGTACTAAAATTGAGGCAAAAAATGCAGCAGAAGGTGTGATGACCGGTATGCTGACTTTGCATGGGGTGACAAAAGTGCTTTCTATTCCATTTAAAGTGCTGGGTTTTGGCTCCGACCCTTGGGGAGGTCAGCGTAGTGGATTTGAGGCGCATACATCAATTAAAGCATCAGATTTTGGTTTTGGTTGGGCATTAAAACCGAACGCCCCCGTTGGTGACGATATCGAGATTACGTTGCTGATTGAGGGCGTGAGATCTGCGCCTGAAATGTCAAAGAAATAAATTGAGTCGGTAAAAAATAATTAAGGAGTAAGCAATGACATTGAATTTATTTAGTCCGGTGAAATTAGGCTCAATCAGTTTGAGCAATCGTATGGTGATGGCGCCACTGACACGCAATAGAGCAGGTGAGGGCGGTGTGCCCCAACCAATTAACGCGACGTATTATGAACAGCGTGCGAGTGCTGGCCTGATTATCACTGAAGCGACACCTATCTCAGCCATGGCGCACGGATATCCTGCACTGCCTGGTATTTATACTGATGCACAAATAGCAGGCTGGAAAAAAGTGACAGATGCAGTACACGCTAAAGGCGGAAAAATCGTGTTGCAGTTGTGGCATGTCGGCCGCATTTCGCACCCAAGCCTGCTGCCAAATAATGCGTTACCAGTGGCACCTTCGGCTATTAAACCTGCGGGCATGGCTTTTACCTATCAGGGCTTGGTAGATTTTGTTGAACCTCGTGCATTAGATGCTAGCGAGTTGCCAGGTATTGTGGTTGATTATGTACATGCGGCCAAATCGGCGTTGGCAGCAGGGTTTGATGGTGTGGAAGTACATGCTGCCAATGGTTACCTGCTAGATCAGTTTTTACGTGATGGCAGTAACAAGCGTACTGATAATTACGGCGGAAGTTTTGAAAACAGAGCACGTTTATTACTGGAGGTAACCAAGGCCGTAATTGGAGTTGCTGGCGCTGACAAAGTAGGTGTGCGTCTTTCACCTGTGAATCCGTTTAATGATATGAATGACAGCAATCCGCAAGCATTGTTTAATTATGTGGCCGATGCCTTAAGTCCACTAAATCTAGCTTATTTACATGTGGTGGAGGGCGGTATTCATGGCGGTGGCCTGGCTGATCCATTTAATTTCGTGGAATTTAGAAAGCATTTCAAAGGTGCATATATAGCAAATCTGGCCTACGATAAAGCGCGCGGAAATG
>Ga0105104_10000844_pt1 | contig 23764 bp, 22 predicted proteins | sample PPLLaktember2015_3_FD_87034 | JGI IMG/M metagenome (GOLD analysis project Ga0105104, IMG submission 87034) | Freshwater sediment microbial communities from Prairie Pothole Lake near Jamestown, North Dakota, USA - PPLs Lake P7 Core (6) Depth... | ecosystem: Environmental > Aquatic > Freshwater >...
GCAACAGCCAGCGTGACATCCTTCACAAAAATACTGTCCGATGAGCTTCCATGGTCCCGAAAATAGCAGCAATTTCTCACCCTGGTGGATTGAAAAAATCGAGCATCCATCGATTTACTATTTCGGGGGCCTCCATCTGGACCCAGTGGCCGATGTTTTCCAGGTAACGCACCTGTAATCTCCGGACGTAATGTGGAAGGGTCTCATTACAGCGCCAATCCAGATAGGGATCTTTTTTACCCCAGATGACCAGCGTATCCGCCTCGACGTTTCGCTGGAAGGCGGTAGACCTGTTTTTCAGCGGACTGCGAAATCCAATCCGGTACCAGCCTAACATCGCGGATAGAGCGCCGGGCTGTTTCCAGGCATTCTTGTATACTTCCAGGTCTACCGGAGACATAAAACAGGGATTGACGGTTGTCAAAGCTTTTTCTAATCCCTGGAAACCTCTCCTGCTTAAAAACCATTCCGGTAAGACGGGAAATTGGAAAAAGAAAATATACCCGCTTTTCAGGAGCTGGATCGGATGGCGGACCAGGGTTTCCAGATAGGATTTATAGTGGGGCGCGTTGAAAATGATCAGCTGGCGGGTGCGTTCCGGGTAAATAGAAGCGAAACACCAGGCAAGCGCTCCACCCCAATCATGCCCGCATATATGACTGGATGATATCTGTAATGTGTCTTGCAAGGCAGCGATATCTGCTGCCAGGGTTTGGAAATCATACGGTCCAAATTTGTCGCTAAATGAATATCCCCGCTGATCTGGGACGATCACCCGGAAACCGGCACCAGCGAGAGCGGGGATCTGGTAGCGGTAGCTGTACCAGATATCCGGAAAGCCGTGCAAAAGAACGACGGGCGGGCCATCCGGTGGACCAGCCTGGGTAACATGAAGATTGAGCCGTGAGGTATGGATAACCTCCTGCCGGAAACCTGGTGTGTTGAATACTTCCTGGCTCAGCATGATCAGAAACGAGATCCATGGATTGGATAAACAACCTCTCCGTTTAGCGGAGAGGTTATTGTGAGCATTCCTTTATACGAGTACCAATTTTTCGGAAATACTGATGCCATGATGCATCCGGTCGATAATTTCGGCCAGCAGGGGGGCAACAGAGATGATCTCGATCTTGGGGTGGCATTTTTCGGGGGGGACTGGGATGGTGTTTGCTACTATCAGCTTTTCGATGCGATCATCCTCTTCCAGGATTTTAATCGCGCTGGGCAGCAAGATCGGATGGCTCACCGCGATACAGGCTTTCCCTTCTGCACCCTGAGCGTAGAGCGCGTCGATCTGTTTGAGGACGCTTCCACTGGCTAACAGATCATCGACAATAATGGGTCTGCGGCCTTTGATGTCTCCCACGACATGGGTGGTGCGCGTGTCCGTAAAGGAAGTGCGACGCTTATGCATAACCACCAGCGGTAGATTGAGCAGTTCGGCGTACTTGCCTGCCATCGAGGCGCGTCCAACATCCGGGCTGACGATGGCTGCATTGGCGTATTCGGGTTTGTTGAAATATTCCGCCAGAACCGGGATCGCGGAAAGCGGATCTACCGGGATATTGAAGAAACCCTGGATGGCATGGTTGTGGATATCGACAAAGATAACCCGGCGGGTGCCCAGACTTTCCAGCAGGCTGGCCACAACCCGCGCGCTGATAGCTTCCCGACCTTTCGCCATGCGATCTTGCCTGGCATAAGGGAAATAGGGGATCACTGCCGAAACGCTGTGAGCGCTGGCGCGCCTGAAAGCATCTACATATAGAAGCAGCTCCATAAGGTTGTCGTTGACTGGGGCGCAGCAAGGCTGGACCAGGTAGATATCCTGGTCGCGGACAACCTCATCGATCATTACATGTATTTCGGTATCGGGTAGGTGGCGGGTGGTAGCTTTTCCAACCGGGACTTTCAATAATCTGGCGATCTCTTGCGCAAGCGCTGGATGCGCGGAACCGGTAAAAATCCTCAACGAATGATCGGACACGTTGCTTCTCCTTGCTTCATTGTGATCGGCAATTGGGGCTTGATCGGATACTTCATATACGGTTGTGCTCTGCACTCTGGTAAGTATAACAAATCTTCCCTCGGTTAGACTTAAAAATTTGATAAATCTTGATTTTGATGATTATCGGTGTTCCCAAAAAATCCTACCCATCAGATTATGAAATTTCTTCTATACAGGCACGTCTGCGGCGGCTGGAAGACCGGGGATTGAAGCGGCGGCCCGGACCGCCCGGACGATAGAGCGGGCGACGACCTCGGCAGCGAATGCCCCAACGATGTTTACGTCTGCCCGGTGCTCTCCAGTGGAAAGAGCAAACAAAGTATCCCCATCGAGCAGGGTATGCGCCGGACGGAGGATCCGGCCAAGACCGTCTTGCGCCATCTGAGCGACCTTATTGGTTTCCTCTTTATTCAAGCGAGCATTGGTGGCGACAACACCAATCACGGTATTCTGGCGACCCGCAAAGCCCAGTATCGTTCTGCCGGCCAGGGTTTTCATCACTTCCAGGGTTCCGGCAAAATAGTCTTCGCCACCTACCCGGATTGGCCCGGCCCGTAAGGTGCGTGCGCCTGCCAGGGTTTTTCCACTTTCAATATCCAGGACATCGCCAAATGAGTTTACCACCACAATGGCTCCAACGCAGATACCCCCGCCGATATCCATTGCCGTGGTGCCGATCCCCGATTTCATCGCCTGACCCATCCCCAAGATTTTTCCCACGGAAGCGCCCGTGCCCGCGCCAACATTTCCTTCTAGAGGGGGGGCGTCACTGGCATTCAAGCAGGCCTGGTAACCCATCCCGGCATCCGGGCGTACATCAGCTCTGCCGACACCCAGATCGAATATGATCGCGGCCGGGACGATGGGGACTCGAGCAACACCGGCATTGAATCCGATGCCTTGTTCTTCCAGATAGCGCATGACGCCACCGGCTGCGTCCAATCCAAATGCCGATCCACCTGCCAGGACAACCCCATGAACCTTTTCTACCAGGTGGAGAGGGGAGAGAAGGTCGGTTTCCCGTGTTCCGGGAGCGCCGCCGCGTTGATCGACGCCGCCCACCGCCCCGGATTTCGCCAGGATTACGGTACACCCGGTGAGAGCTTCATCATCCTGGGCGTGCCCGACCAGGATCCCATGAATATCTGTGATGGAGACGGACTTGTTTTGTGCCATGATTTATTTTGTTCCTTTTCTCAGTAATCTGATCAATCCGGCAATCCCTAATCGCAGACGCACTTTCTTCCAGATGTCCTTCCCAAGAGAATAATCTGCCTCGTGGAGAGGGGTAGAGCTGTAGAATGCTCTAACGATCAGGTTGGTTAACGAGTCGATTTGCCGCGCAGTTTCGTGGGAATGGTTGGCTGGGGAATCCAGGGGATATACTTTTGCGAGGGCCTGGTTTAGACGGTTTGCAAATTCAAAGGGTGTATCTCCAATATTTCGGGATACTCCAACCCAACGCGCCATCCAATGCATTTGACGATAGATCTGGGAAGCTATATTGGGAGTTGTCTCGTTCCCATTCGCTCGCCAGATCCTCCAGGGCCGGACTGCCAGGGCAATCAGTGCCATTCCCAGGATGACCGGGATCGCCCAAAATATTATCCGCGTGAATAAACCGGCCGGTCGAACCCCGGGACCCGGCTGCACTATAGGTTCTTGAAAGTCCTTGAGAGCAGCAGCGGGTTTTTCGGACGAATCTCGCAGGGGTCGAGACGAGGTTGGCTCGAATTCTGCCCAACCATACCCAGGGAAATAGATTTCGGGCCAGGAGTGGGCGTCTGCCTGGGTCACAATATATCGCGCGGCAAAGAAATCGTATCCCCCAGTGGCATATCCCATCACCAGCCGGGCAGGGATACCCGCCGCGCGGGCCAGGACTACCATTGCGGTAGCGTAATAATCACAATAACCCTTCTGCAGGTCGAAAAGGAAATAATCCACAATATCCCGGTCAGAGGGCGGCGCAGGAAGATCCAGTGTGTACGGAAAGGTACGCAGATAATTCTCAATCGAGAGCGCCTGATCGTAAGTCGTCGCCTGGTTTGCAGTCAGGTCTCGCGCCAGACCGAGCACTCGGGATGGGATATTCTCCGGAAGCTGAAGGTACCGGTTGAGGATCCATTGAGGGATTTCCCCCGTGGATTCCCGCAGGTCTTCCCTTGTGAAGTCTGGCGTCCATGAAGCAGCGTGGTATATCTCGGCCGGGAGAAGTGCCCCGAACAGGTCACGGTTCGATCTCCAGGTGGTATTCAGGGTCTGGTCCGCAGTGTATAGAAAACCGGATACGTGGACGATCGCGTTGACATCTTGCAGAACCTTGACTTCCTGGTTGACCTGCCGGTACAGACCCGGGTCAAGCTCGATGATTGGGCTTTCGGCCGGAAATTCCTGATCCTGGGTTGCGGTGGTTGCCCAACCCCTGCCCGTGTAATAGTTATAAACCAATCCACGCCAGTAATAATGCCTGGGGGTTCCCCGGGTAAGTTCAGGGGGACCTGGCGGGAGCTCGCCGGTCCGTATGACAAGGACAACTTCCTGGGACAATTCCGGTCCGGATCCGATCAGATGACTTTGGGGAAGCCCTGGATAAAAATAATCGGCCATGGGTGGTCTGGGTTTGGGTTTTGCCTGCAGCCCGAGCGGCTGCCCTGCCGTTTCAGGTTGGATGCCTTGTTGTTGAGACCAGCGTTCGATGGTCTCGGTAATCTGGCGGATCGATATGGACGGCGCGAGAGCAGCCAGAAAGATTAAACCCAGGAGGATGGGGACAGCCGATAATGCGATATCCAGCCGCAGATCGAGGGCGAAATCCATCGATTTTTGCTGCCAGCGGATTTCTCTCTGTTGGTGGCTGATGAATACAGTCAGAAACAGGGTAGATGCAAGCAGAAATTCCAGGGTGAGTATTTTTTCATCCGTATAGGCCAGCGAACCGGATAATAAAGCCAGGGCAGGGAGTAGAACGCTCAAGGCCGGTTGTCCTCGACGCAACGACCAACCGCTCCAGAAAGCTGCTAACCAGACGGCCAGACTCCAAATAAACGCGCTGGCCAACGGATCGAAGGCTGCCTTCCCCTCAAACAAGTGGAACAGCCATTCTCCGATGCGGATGAGCACCACAGATACGCTGCTAAAAAAATCGTTTGTCGCAACCTGGAAGAAACGGGGATCAGGCTGGCCCTCAATAAGAGACCGGTGAGCTGCCTTCCACCATTCCGTGGAAGCCCAGGTCAGGGTAATCAGCTTACCGCTTAACTGGCCAATGCGGAGCAGCAGCAGGATCAGGCCAGTCAGGACCCCGGTTGGGAAACCAAAGCGCGCCTGTTTGAACCACACGGCTAACTGCCATCCTACCCCAATCGCGACTACCATGAGGGGCAGCAACAGCCCAATCTCCAGACCTTTGACGATCTCTGATAAACCATACACCAAACCATACATACCGACAACCAGCAGGCTCATACTGATCAAGGTGCTTTGTGGGATGCGTCGTAGCAGTCCGGCTGCCAGACTGTTCATGTCAAACCTTTCCACGTATGGTCTTTGGGTTTCTGGACTGGGATCGCTTTTCCGGTTGGCATAACCCGCCATTCCCAGGCGTTTGCCTCATCAGCAGGTGTTTTTGGTTTGTCGATCAAGTCAGGGGTAATTACATAATGGGTGATCTCAAAATCTGCCAGAAGGTTAGCCATCGATTGAGCGGAGAGATTCCCGCCATAACTCTGCGGATCGATCAGTAGAACCGTCGGGATCACTCCCTTCCAGACCAGGGATAAGAGAGAGTTGATCCATCCGATATCCACGCAAGCCGTGATAATCACCAGGCTGGTTTCGAACCGGTAGCTTGCCCCAGTTCCTTTGAGGAACTCCTCCAGATGGAGCGGGCCAGAAGTGACTTGCGCCAAATTTTGGAGGATTTCTAGCCGTTGGGGCTCACCCATGCGGGGTGGGATCCAGGCCACCTCCCGGCTGTTCACCGCCATACCCACGGCAATCCCACTCCGCAGGCCTTTATCGGCCAAGGAGGCAGCTAGGATGACACCAGTCTCTTCGGTTGATTCGCCGCCTTCACCGGCCAGGGTCTGCTGATCCAGGTCCAGCACAATCCACCAATCCGACGCCGGTGTGCTGTCAAAGGTTTTTACATACGGTGAATTTCGCCGGGCACTGGTTTTCCAGTGGACCCAGCGCAAGCTGTCACCTGGTACGTACCCGCGCACCCCAGATGTGCTTACAGTCCGCTCGAAAGTGCCGCGGGTAGGCCTGCCTTCTCCGGAACGCCCGCCAGAGGCTACCTCAATGTAAGGCAGAGGGAGTACCTGTGGGGTTACCAGCAGACTGGCAGAGGCCTCATCGTGTAAAGTAACCGAATAGATCCCAAAAGGGTCTCCGGTCACCATTTCAGTCGGGCCCAGGGTGAATAAACCCCTGCGCGCACAGATCTGGCGGGTAATCCATGTATTGGTGGATTCGCTCTCGACACCGGTTGCCCGGCTGACCTCATACCCAGGGATCGTCGAATGGTCGATGATCTCGACCCATAATGCAGGCAGCCATCCTTTGTTCACCAAGGTGAAACGTTCTTCGAGCATATCGCCTACCTGCGCCCAGCCATAACGCATCAGCCGTTCGAGAGACAGGTTCTTCTGCAGGCGGCGAGCCCATAAATAGGCGATCAACCAGGCTCCACCCAGCCCGATCAATAACATTACCCAACCTCGAAAGGGCAATAGGAGCTGCAGTATGATCAGCAAGATACACGAGATCGGCCAAAGATATGAATTCAACCGAATCGAACGTTTGATGGAGCGGGTCATAAAGGACCCCTGGTTTTATTCCGGCTGTGGATGGCCGCCCGCACGTGCTCCCACCAGCGTCTGGTCCAGCTCGCGCGCTCTTTTGAAATTTCATGGCGAGAGTAGCGTGCTTCTACAAAAGCATCCGTCAGGCCATGGATATCTTCCTGGGCGGACGGTAATGAATCATCCAGAAAATGGGCATATTCGTTCGGCGTTTGGTCTTTCCGCCGGGGCAGGTCTCCTGTTTCATTCTCCTCCACCATACTCAGATAGGTTGCCAGGATTTCTCCCCTGGGGTCCAGCATCCCTCTCGAGCCGTGAGACCGGCGGTTGAGGATCGAGCGTATCTGGCGCTCCCGGCGGATCTTCTGGATCCGGTTTCGGATTGAATCATTCAGATCGCGGTTGACCTTCTGGAAGAAAAGCGATAATCCGCGGAACAAGGAAAAGATCCATTTGAAGATGGATGTGTTTTCCAATCCACGCAGTATTTCCGAGCGCTGGCTCAGATAGTGATAAATCGAGAACGCGATGACCGCCAGGAAAATTCCCCAAAAGAGGATCGATTTCAGAACCTCTAACCAGGGGAAGGCGGCCCCAGACGGCGATGGTGGAGGAGCAGGAATAGGGACCGGTTGAAGCGGTGGAAGCGGTTCTTCAGTTGTGCGAAACAGCTGAGATAACCACTGAAAGAAAAAAAGGATCGGTGTCAAAATGAACAGCTCGATCAGGCCGATAATCCCGGCGATGATCGTAATAATATTTCCCAATAGTTCCAATAATCCGATCGAGTACCGGGTAGGCAGCAGAAGGGCCACGCTCCCTATCAGAACCAACATGGCGAGACAATACACAGCCCAGCGGGTGGCGAGATTTGCCCGGATGGGAATGTTTTGTACATACCAGCGGGAGCGTAAGGCAGTAAACCGCGCGACACCCAATAGACCCAATCCAAATATAAAATAAGCAACCAGATTCCAACCAATCGCTGGGGTAGGGGTGATGGAAAACCTGGTCCCTTCAATGTCCAGGCGCAGGAAGGCATTCACCAAGAGCATGCCGGCCCCCAGTGTAAAAACCATAGCAACCAGGTTCTTGCGGATCTGGTCACGATCGCGAAGGCCATATCCTTCGCGTTCCATATCCAATTGATCGGGGTCGTGCTCGAGCTCACTGATCCATTGGCCAAAAGTCCCGCTCAAAAACCAGATCAACGATGCAAAAAACAGGGCGACCATATATTCGATCGTAAAGAAGGCAGGTAAGAAATTCTTTATCAGGACTGGAATGTCTGCGAGGAACCTGTCAATTCCGCTTCCAACGATCACGCAAGCTTTGATAAACAGGAACATCACTACCCATTCGGCCCCGCGTTGGAGGAGCCATTCCAGAGAAAGCGTAGGGGTTGTACTCAGCACTCGCCAGGAGATCAATGATTCGAGGGAAATGAATATGGCGATGAGGTAGTAATAATCTGCTTGCCAGCCGGTTACCAGACGCTGGCCGAGCTGGATGATGGTCGCAGTCAAACACACCATCATCAAGGTGACCAGGAGGTAACTGATTGCCACGGGTACAAGGCGGTTGATCCTCGAAATCGGGTGAGAGCCGAGGGCTGCCATGCCTATCCTCGCCATGGTTCAAGGTCAACCAGGTAAGCTACCCGGTAAACCACAAAACCAAATTTTCTGGCTTTGAGTTTGAGATCTTCAAACCCAGGGATCACTCCAACCAGGATCAGGGTGATCTCGATACCCGAGCGACGTAGTTGGAATAATCGATCGAAAGTTGGGTCGTCTATCTGGCCTGTAATCAATACCAGGGTTGTTCCCCAGGGTAAGTTTGGCCCTTCAATTTCCAGACGGTCTGCAATGGGCAAAGTTTTCGCGGTTTGTACGCGCGCCAGAATGTCCAGGCAAGTCATCAGGTGACCGCGCCCCTTGCGCGCTGGCAGCGGTACGGGCACCTGGTCCGCTTGCAGCGGGTCGATCCCATTGGTGCACAATCCTACGGCCTGTTTTTTTTCGATCACCCAATTGGCGACGGACGCAGCCACGACGATCGCCAGCTCAGTCGTATCGATCCGCGTGCGCAGTTCGTATCCTGGAGCATATAAATCCAGAAAAATGATGGTTTCGAGTGCGATCGAGGGTTCAAACTTTTTAACCAGCAAACTCTGGCTGGCCGCGGATGATTTCCAATCTACATGGCGAAGGGAGTCTCCAGATTGGTAGTCGCGTTTCCCAATCACCCGGCTCGGGTCTTCGAAAATGGGTTGGTTGTGACGGAGCGTTCCAAATGGAGAACGGGTTGGCAAACCGATGTGCGCCAGAGGGACGATCTTGGGATAGACGATCAGGATATCGCTGGCGCCTGTCCTCTCGTGATCTTCAGCTAAACCAACCAGATCCCCGGTGCGTAGAAAGATCGGGCCAACCTGGTAATAACCGCGCTTTTGCGCGTAGAGAGTATAGTGGTAGGTGGTCTCTTCTTTAGACCCGAGATGAACAATTTGTCTGAAAAAGTTGGGGCTGACCAGCTCTAATGGCAGGCTTTCATGAAGGTTCAACCAGAGAGTGGGCAGCCACCCGGAATTTTTTAGATTTAGACTGACAGGGATGGTTTCCCCCAGGAAAGCCCGTCGGGTAAAAATCCTTTCGAAACTGACTGCCCTAAGCGAGCGCCTGCTCCACCAACGCCCGACGATATACATGCCGGCGACGAGGTAGAAGATCATCAAAACCGCATCCTCCCGCATCACAGCAGCCAAGATCATCAGTAAGATCAAGAAAGGGAGGTAGTCTAGCATACCGTATTTGGGTCCTATCCCTCATTCAATTTACCGATATCCAGCGGGTAGCGATCGATGATCTCCTTCAGAATGGCTCGCGAAGATTTACCCCGCAGCTCGGCTTCCGGTTTGACGATCAGGCGGTGCGCGATCGTAAACTCGGACAGGTACTTAATATCGTCCGGCAGGACATGGTCGCGGCCTTTCAAACTTGCGTAAGCCTGGGCGGTTTTGAACAGCGCCAGGCTGGCTCGCGGGCTGGCACCTAGCGCCAGGTCGGTGTGTTTGCGTGTCTCGGAGATGACACCGATGATGTAATCTTGAAGGGTCTGATCGATATGCACTTCCCAGACCTCTCTCTGGTACTGCAGCATTTCCTTACCATCCACAACCGGCTGGACATGGCCAATCGGATGTTCGCGTTGTAAGTTCAGCAGGATCTGGCGCTCGTCAGAGTGTATCGGGTAACCCAGGGAAATCCTCATCAGAAAGCGATCCAGCTGGGCTTCGGGCAGGGGGAAAGTGCCTTCATACTCGATCGGGTTCTGGGTGGCCATGACCAGAAACGGCCTGGGCAGCAATCGAGTTGTGCCATCCACGGTTACCTGCTGCTCTTGCATGGCCTCCAACAAGGCTGACTGGGTACGTGGTGTTGCACGGTTGATTTCATCGGCCAGGAGCACATTGACAAATACGGGGCCGGGACGGAACTCGAATTCACCGCTGCGCTGGTTAAAAATGGATACCCCGGTTACATCGTTCGGCATCAGGTCTGGCGTGCATTGTAAACGCTTGAAGGATCCTCCCAGGCTGATTGCCATTGCCCGAGCCAGCATTGTTTTACCAACCCCTGGCACGTCTTCTATGAGAACGTGGCCCTCGCAGAGGAGGGCCACCAGTAAGAGTTCGATCGTTTCGCGCTTACCGACAATCACTTTTTCCACATTGTGGACGATTCGCCGGGCGAATTCCTCTAATCCTGGCATTATTCTCGCTCTCTCCCTGCATTTTGTTGAATTCTTTACCATTATACTTTATCATTCTGAGAAGGAAATTTCATTGACATGGGAGGTTTGCATGCAGATCGCTATTGTAGGGCTAGGAAGAATGGGCGCGAATATGGCGCGCAGGCTGGCGCGCGGCGGCCACCAGGTTATTGCATATAACCGCTCGCGAAAGGTCACGGAGGAGCTGGCGAAGGAAGAGCCAGTAAACCCCATCTTCTCGCTCGAGGAGGTTGTACGGGCCTTAGAGACCCCTCGGTGTGTCTGGCTGATGGTCCCGGCTGGAGACCCAACCGAGCAGATGATCGTCGATTTTTCGAATCTCCTGGCACCCGGCGACATTCTGATCGACGGGGGAAATTCGAATTTCAACGATAGTATGCGGCGAGCAGAATACTTAAACCAGAAGCAGATCCATTTCCTGGATGTAGGCGTCAGCGGTGGGATCTGGGGCCTCAAAGAGGGCTATTCCTTGATGATCGGCGGTGAGGCTGAGACAGCTGCACATCTTACCCCAATCTTCGAGACCCTGGCACCAGCGCCGGATCGGGGTTGGGGAAGGGTTGGACCGCACGGGTCGGGTCATTATGTCAAAATGGTGCATAATGGGATCGAATACGGAATGATGGAAGCGCTTGCCGAAGGATTTGAGATCATGCACTCGCGGAAAGATTTCAGTATGGATCTGTATCAGATCTCCAAAATCTGGCAGCATGGTTCCGTGGTTCGTTCCTGGTTATTGGATTTGACCTCCGCGGCGCTGGCTGAAGACCAAGACCTCAAAGAGCTGCAAGGGTGGGTGGCTGATTCTGGAGAGGGTCGCTGGACCGTATTCGAAGCCATCAATCAAGATGTCCCGGCTCCCGTGATCACCCTGTCGCTGTTCCGCCGTTTTGAAAGCCGCCAGGAGGAACGCTATGGGGCCAAACTGCTGGCAGCCATGCGCAACCAGTTTGGCGGTCACGCAGTAAAGAAAACGGATGGGTCATCATGACGGTATCCGATTTGAGTCCTGCTCCTGACGTGGCGGATATCTCGACAACGGCCCCACCGGACGCAGTGGCTTTCATCATCTTTGGGGTGACGGGAGATCTGACTCGCCGGAAATTAATCCCGGCGCTCTATGAACTGGCCGTCAAAGGCCGCCTGGGTGTACCTCTGTATATCATCGGTTTTGCCCGGCGTGATTGGGATGATGAAAAGCTTAAAGACGTATTGCGGGCTGGAGTGGAGGAATTTGCCCAGACGTGTCCTGTCGATCCGGTAGCGCTTGACCAGGTTATCCGGAATGCCAGGTATATCCAATCCTCATTCGATGACCCGGAAGGCTACCGCCGCTTGTGGTCTTTGTTGAGCAACCTGCAGATCTATCAGTGTCTGTTTTACCTGGCCACACCCCCAGAATCCTATACGGAAATCATCCTCCAGATTGGGGATATCGGATTGGCACGCAGCGAGAGGGGCTGGCGCCGGATTGTCATCGAAAAACCTTATGGACGGGATCTCGAATCGGCGCTGGAACTCGAGGAAGAGGTACACGCGGTTTTCAGTGAAAACCAGATCTACCGGATCGATCACTACCTTGGAAAAGAGACCGTTCAGAATATCCTGGTTTTCCGGTTTGCCAACGGGATTTTCGAGCCTCTCTGGAACCGTTACTACGTCGACCATGTTCAGATTACCGTGGCAGAAGATGGCGGAGTGGGCACTCGGGCTGGTTATTATGAGACAGCCGGGGTGATCCGGGATATGTTTCAGAACCACCTGCTGCAGTTATTGACCCTGACCGCCATGGAAGCCCCGGTAGCATTCAACGCTGATGCAGTCCGGAATGAAAAGGTAAAAGTGCTCAGTGCGCTGCGTCCATGGAGGGGAGAGGAAGCCATAACCAATACGTACCGGGCGCAGTATGTATCCGGGATGACGGATGGGAAAAGGGTCTCGGGTTATAAAGATGAACAGGGAGTGTCATCGGTCTCGACTACCGAGACTTACCTGGCCGCGCGCGTTTACATAGATAACTGGCGCTGGTCGGGTGTCCCTTTTTTTCTCCGATCTGGGAAACGCATGCCGCTGAGCGTGACCGAGATTGCTATTCAATTCAAACAGGTGCCGCTATCCTTGTTCGGCTGGCGAAATATGGCCGGTGATGCCCCCAATGTGCTGGTTTTGAACATCCAGCCAGATGAGGGGATTACCCTCTCGTTTGGGGCGAAAGCGCCTGGACCGACCAACCAGATCGAACCGGTCACGATGGATTTCAGTTATAAAGAGGCTTTTGGCTCCGAACCCCCCGAAGCCTACGAAAGACTTTTATTGGATGTCATTGTAGGGGATGCAACCCTGTTTACCCGCAGCGATGAAGTTAAAGCAGCCTGGGAATTTACGACCTCCATAATGGAAGGGTGGTCAAATAATCCAGTCCGCAATCTGCCGGTGTATGAAGCCGGTACCTGGGGACCGCCTGGATCCGAGGATTTTATTCAGAAAGCTGAGCGCAAGTGGCGCTATCCCAGCGCTTAAACTGAACACCTGGAGGTGCACAACCTGCTTCTGGTAAAGGCGCTAGAGGAGGGTTCCGCAGTTCGGACAAAACTTTTCCGCGTGGGTAACCACAAAACCACATTTCTTACAGGTTTCTGGCTGTTCATCCCCCAATGGCGCGCCGCAAGCGATACAACTCGATTCCCCCACCGGGTTGGCTGTGGAACAGTATGAGCAGACCATTCGCCGCAGACGTTCGGAGAGTTGAAAACCCGCGCCGCTGGCTTGCGCAGTAGCTTCGATGATTTTCCAGATCTCTTCGGAAATTTGCAGCGATTCGATATCCTGGGCAAGATCGTCTAAACGGCCCAATAGATTCCAGGGGTTCCGCAGGGCAGCCAGGGCGGTCATTCCCAGGCTGGCGGCTACCCCCAACCAGGCCTGTTGGCCAATCTGGACGCAAATCCCATCTTCTACGGTTTGGATATCGACACTCGTGGCCGTTTGCCCTCCCGATTCGGGCCGGTCGCGGGTCGATATTTGGACGGCAATATGCTCGCCAGATCCAACCTGCTGCACGCGCAGGTTTCCTCGGTTAAAATGAGCAATGAGGCTGCGGGCTATATCTTCGGGGATGATTTTTCCATGATAGATGCGGCGTTCCATGCCATGGATTATAATCGGGTTTATCCGAATCTTGCTATAGGTATTTGCACATGAACCATCGTTGGCGGAACAATTGGATCATCATTGGTTTTCTCCTGGCAGGGATTTTTGCACTGGGTGCAGCTTTGCCAGTCTTCGCAAACCCACTGGCGCAGCAGTTCACAGCCTCGCCTACTTTGATGGCTACGGTAACCGGGACGCCGGCAGGCGTTATCGTTACGGTAACCAACGAAAACGAGCAGGTCAACGTTCGTTCGGGGCCAAATACCACGTATCCCAAAGTTGGCATCTTGCTGGCAGGACAGCAGGTACCGGCGAAAGGACGCTCTCCAGGCGGCGACTGGGTATTAATCGAATACGTAGGGATTGATGGCAACCTGGCCTGGGTCTACAGCTATAACCTGAACATCCCTTCAGGGAGCTTTTTACCGGTGGTCGAACCGCCGCCTACCCCCACACCTCTGGTGACCCCGACCCTCGATCAAACCCTGGCGGCGCAGTTCCTGGTCACGGTTGCACCGACCCGCCTGCCGACATTTACCCCACCGCCCGATCTGGTGATCCCAACCCTGCCTGGAGATCTGGAAACCAGTCCTGCCGGAGGTGTGCCCATGGGGTTGATCATCATCGGCCTGGGGACCTTAGGAGCATTCTTAGGTCTGGTTTCCCTGATCCGGGGACGATAAATCTGTTCGATAGACTTGAGGATTAACACAGTTGGGCAGAGCTTCACCTCGTAAACCTGCCAGCAGGTTCTCTGCCGCCATGATGGCCATCCGCGTGCGCGTGGCGATCGATGCGCTGGCAATATGGGGGACAACCAGGCAGTTGGGCAGCTTGAGAAGGGGGTGATCGCCCGGCAAGGGCTCCGGTTCGATCACATCCAGGCCGGCTGCCCAGATCTTTCGTTGAGACAATGCGTCATATAACGCATCGGGTTCGATGATGCTTCCGCGCGCTGTATTGATTAAAATCGTGGTGGGTTTCATCCTGGAAAGGCGTTGAGCATCGATCAAGTGATGGGTCGTCTCATTCAGGCTGGTATGCAGTGAAATAAAGTCGGATTCGGCCAGCAAAGTATCGAGGTCCACAAAGCGAGCCCCGGTCTCTCGCTCTGCCGTTTCATTTCTCTGGCGATCGCTATACACAACCCGCATGGAAAATCCCCCAGCCCGCCGCGCCAGTGCAGCTCCGATCCGCCCCATCCCGATGATGCCCAGGGTAGCGCCATAGACATCCAATCCGGTCATCAGCATAGGGCCCCAGGTAACCCATTTTCCGTCTTTTACAAACTGTTCCGCTTCCGGGAGCCGGCGAGCGCAGGCCATGAGAAGTGCCCATGCCAGATCAGCCGTTGTCTCGGTCAGGACACCCGGGGTATTTCCGACCGGGATCCTGCGCGCCGTACAGGCGGGGATATCGATATTATCGTATCCAACCGCCATATTACTGACAACCTTTAGTTGATTTGCGGCGGCTAACAGGGTGGAATCGATCCGGTCGGTCAGGAGACAGAAAATACCCTCGACCTGGGCTGCCTCCTGGATCAGGATGTGGCTGGGTACGGCAGAATCCTCATCCCAAATCCGGACCTCGCAGCTATCTGCTAACCGGCTCATGGCTTGCTCGGGGATCTGCCGGGTAATATATACGCGTTGTTTCATGTTTTTATTGAGAGGCATATGCAGGTTGAAGTTTTTTGAAAATTTCCAGAAAGTTTGTGATGGTCATCAGGTAAAAAATCGCTCCAGGCCTTCAAAACAATCCAGGCTGAGCTTATGACCCTTTTCCGATTTGCAGTAAGTGACAGTCGCGCCGGCCCGTTCCAGGAGAGCGACGGCCTGGCGCGCTCTTTCGATGGGGACGCGTTCATCTTTGGTTCCGTGGGCGATGTAGACGGGCAACCCTTGAAGAGAGTTATCTTTCAGAGCGTCTTCCGCACCATCCGGTAAAAAACCGGCCAGGCCGCCAAGGCGGTGTATCCGCTGTGGATGCATGATCGTCAGAGCGTATGAAAACGCGGCTCCCTGGCTGAAGCCGATCAGCCCCATTTGGGATTTGTTCAGATCCACCGGGGAAGACCAGGTTTCGATGCGGGCGAGCAGCCCATTCACCGCATCCTGAAATTCATCCAGGTGGGTGTTGATTCCGCTTTCAGAGGCGGTCCAGCTATAACCACCCTGTGAAGAAGGGAAAGGAGCTCGAGGGGAAAGGATCCAATAGTCTTTGGGAAACCGCTGGGTAAATATCCACATAACGGTTTCATTGCCCGTCCATCCGTGGAGCTGTACCAACAGGCGGGGCGGGCGGTTTGGATCGCTTGCCGGCCTTACCCGAAATACCCAGCCGTCTATCTCGATAAGTTGCGTTTCAATTTCGGTTGGCACGTTTGACTACCCACTCCATCCCCCATAAAATCAGCAGGATCAAACCAACTGGCACCAGACCGGCAGCCATGCATAGCATTCCCATCGCTGCGGGTCCGGCTCCATAAATTATCAGGATCAACCCGTCTCCAACCAGAAACAAGAGCAGCACACCGCCAGCGATCAGGCGGAACTGTGTCTGGCTGGCATAACGTCGCAGATCTTTCATACTCGTGCAGCTGCAAGGACGCCCGGCGGTGAAACCCGGCGCAGCCGCCGGGACATCTGATTCGCCCACCCCATGGTTTTCCGGATCTGAGGATTTGCTTGTTGAGCGGCGGCTTCTCCCACCCGGATCAGCTCATGCACGTCAACCGGTTCCAGAATTCCGTACTTTCCCACCTCAGGACGGATGATCACCTCTGGCTGATCGATTTCGAGCCGCAGCTCGGTCAGCATGCGGGAGGTAATATCTACGGATTGGACAAAAATTTGAAAAGCCTGGGCAATCCTGAGCCGGGCCAATTGTTCGATGATCGGCGCAGGGATCGAACCCGGGTGGGGGATATGGATGGCCGGCACTTCTGCCCAATGATCTGGGGCTGGTGAGAGAACTACGGCGACGACCGGCAGTTCTGGCGCCAACCAGCGCGCGAGGTTTACTGGAACGGGGTCCAAAACGCCGCCATCGATTAACAGCCATTCGCCGTAATGGACTGCCGGAAAAACGCCTGGGACTGCTGAGCTGGCTAATACGGCCTCCAAGACCCTTCCCTGGCGCATAATCACCTCGCGCGCGGTGTGGGCATCTACGGCCGTACAAGCAAATGGGATCTTTAATTCATCGAATGAGGTTTTCCCGATCACTTCGGTCAATGCCTTTGATATGCCGGCCAATCCCATCAGAGATGGCCCATCGCTCGGAAGACGTCCAAACATCCGGTTTTGGTCAACCCGGGTAATAATCTCCTCGATCTCCAGGGGTGTGACACCGGCTGCATAAAGCGCCCCGACCAGGCTTCCGGCGCTTGTCCCGGCTACGGCCCGGATGCGAAACCCTTGTTCTTCGAGGCAGCGGATGACACCGATGTGGGCAACTCCCTTTACTCCTCCGCCACCTAATGCAAGAGAAATGTCGATCATGAAGGTTAGATCCCCAAGATGGATTGATTTATTGTAACTTCCCCATGACAGCCGAGCAGTTACGGTTTTTTATATTATACTCACATCAAGCAGAGTTAATCTGCTTGACACACCCCACCGCTTGAGATATAAAGCATCCGAGATCAGTTTCCCTACCCTTTGATCAATTCGCATGGTTACTATCCCCGAAAAACCCAAAATACTGCTCGTCGATGATGAAACTGCCATCACGGATAACCTGGCGCCATTTTTGGAGCGTTCAGGGTATCTTACCCGGGTTGCCGCGGACGGAGAAGAAGCTTCGCAGATCTTACCCCAATATCATCCGGATCTGGTGATATTGGATGTCATGATGCCTCGCCTGGATGGGCGCGAGCTTTTGCGCAAGATGCGCAAATCCGCAAATTGGACCCCGGTGATCCTGTTGACCCAGGTAGGAGAATCCTCCGAGCGCGCCATGGCCCTTGAGGAGGGTGCGGATGATTATTTGAACAAACCATTTGACCCTTACGAACTGGTTGCGCGCATTCGCGCAGTTTTAAGGCGCGCACAACCTGGCGAACCCCCGCTTTCCTCAGCGCCACGGCTGGTGTGCGGCGATCTGCATTTCGACCGGCGGGCTCGGCGAGTTTGGAAAGCTGGTCAGGAAATCATCTTAACCCCCAAAGCCATCAATCTGCTCGAGTACTTGATGACCCACCCGGATGAGTTGATTACCCGCGATCGTCTCCTGGACGCAGTTTGGGGGTGGGATTACCCGGTTGGGACTCGGACCGTCGATACGCGCATCGCCGAGATCCGCCGCGTCCTCGCGGATGATCCGGTCGATCCCAGGTTTATTGAAACCATCCCGGGAAATGGCTACCGCTTTGTAGGGAGGGTGGGGGCGCAGGGATGAAACATGCCTGGAGGTGGACCGCTGCTCTGCTTCCCCTCGTGATTGGTTTTGCATTGGCGGTTTACTGGGAAACCCAGCCAGGCAGCCAACCGGTATATGTTCTGAAAGCGGACCGCGTCGCTCTGGCTGAAATTTTTGGGGGAATCTGCTCCTTGATTTTAGGGGGCGTCATTTTTGCCAGAAACTGGTTGGCGCGCCGTGACCGGAAGAATGTAGATGCGTACCTGGTCCGCTCGGCCCAAGAGCGCCGCCAATTTATCCTCCGCCTGGATCACGAATTGAAAAATCCCCTGACGGCCATGCGCGCCGGGTTAGCAAACCTGGGTGGATCGCCTGACGAATCCGATCGCCAGGCTGCATTAACCAGCCTTGAAACGCAACTACTGCGTCTCAGCCGGCTTTCAGCGGATCTGCGTAAATTGACCGAATTGGAGCAGCAGTCCCTGGAACGTACGTCCGTCAACGTGAGCAACATCCTGGAAGAAATGGTGGAGCTGATCCAGGCAAAACCAGAAGCCTGCGAACGCAGCCTATCGCTCAGCCTGCCCCAGGCGCCCTGGCCTCTCCCTTCAATCTCCGCGGACCGCGACCTGCTGGTGCTGGCCATCTACAATCTTCTGGATAATGCGGTCAAATACACACGACCCGGTGACCGGATTGAAGTACGCGCCAGCGAGGTTGAAGACCATGTCGTCATTGAGGTAGCAGATACGGGGCCGGGGATCCCGGACGATGAAATTCAAAATGTTTGGGATGAGCTCTACCGGGGAAAGGGGGCGCGCAGCCTACCCGGCAGCGGGTTGGGGTTAGCGCTTATCCGCGCGGTGGTTGAACGACACGGTGGGAAAGTTCAGCTGCGCAGCAGGATCGATCAGGGGACAATCTTTACGATCAACCTTCCCATTCGATAAAGATTTATGGCAGGACATGATCCAATGCACACATCAACCGCTCGAGATCATCATCTGAATTGTAGGCCTGGCATGAAACGCGGATTAAACTCCGACCATTCCAATTGAACAGTGGCACCTCGATTCGAAATTGATCGTATAAGCGGGATTTCACTGATTTGATATCGATCTGGTCGGGTAAGGGGGCGGAAACCATCTGCGCAAACCACGGATCGGGGTTCACGGCAAGCGGTTCGAGCTTCACCCGCTCGCAAATTGCCGTCAGGGCCCGGGCGGCCAGTCGGTGGCAAACCTCCCGGGTCCGGTCCCAATGGTTCTCCAATTGGAAGCGGATCGCATCGGGAACGGCGAGGAAAGCGGCAATATCGCGGGTCCCCGTCCATTCAAAGAGATCAATAAAGGGAGAGGGGCCGGGTGTCTCGCTCTCATAACCCCAGCTGATCACCAGGGGTTCGAGAAGAGGTTGTACTTCCGGGCGGGCAAACAAAAAAGCAGACCCCTTGGGTGCGCATAGCCATTTATGCAGGTTGCCGCAGTAGAAATCAGCCCCCAGATCATCCAGAGATAATGGTATCTGACCTGGAGCATGCGCGCCATCGATGACGGTCAATATACCTGCCGCGCGAGCTTTTCTACAGATATCCCGGATGGGGAAGATCAGCGCCGTAGGAGAGGTGATATGGCTGATAAAAATCACCCGGGTTCTTTCGGTAACACCATGCCAGAGCTGATCGATCAGCTGTTCAGGGTTGCACAGCGGTAAAATGATGTTCTGGTTGATATATTCAAAGCCGCTTTTCCGGGAGAGAAAGCGCCAGGTGCGATCCAGAGCACCATATTCGTGGTTTGAAGCCAGAACCTGGTCTCCTGCTTTCAATAATAAACTGCGAGCAACGATGTTCAATCCGGTCGTCGCATTGGTGACGTAAACCAGGTTGCCGGGTTGGGTACCCAGATATTCTGCCAAAATTTCCCGCGACTTTGTGAGCAAACCGGAAGCGCATCTTCCTAAAAACTCGACCGGTTGGCGCTCCAATTCAAGCTGCCACTTCTGATAGCTTTCAAACACAGGAAGCGGTGTTGCCCCAAAGGAGCCGTGGTTAAGAAAAACTACTTCTTGATCCAACAAGAATTGACTGCGCATTTTTTGAGCTAGAGACATAAGAAAATTATAACGGATCAAGATATAATACTTCGCATGCTACGCCGTCTCACTGCCTGGTTCCAGCCCACCCAACCTGTTCCCCAGGAATTTCGTTCAAACTTTAGCCACTTTTTTCTGGATATCGCCTGGTGGGGGGTGCTCAGCGGGAGCGCGATTTCCTTTATCTCCATCTTTATCACCCGCCAGGGTGCATTGAGCTGGCAGATCGGGCTGTTGAGCGCCGTCCCCGCGGTTGTCAACCTGGTAATTACCTTGCCGGCGGGTCGCTGGCTGCACGGTCGCAGTATGGACCGGGTAGTCTTCTGGTCTGCCCTGGCCAACCGGCTTTTCTATATGGCGCTCATTCCGCTGCCCTGGCTGTTGAGACCCACCGATCAAGTCTGGGCAACGGTTTGGATTACCCTGGTCATGACAGTCCCGGGTACGGTGGTCGCGGTCGCTTTTAATGCCCTATTTGCCGATGCCGTGCCGCCCCAGTGGCGCGCCTATGTTGTCGGCACCCGGAATGCAATCCTGGCCCTGGTGACTACCCTGACCACCTTGATCTGCGGTTGGATCCTGACCAGCATACCTTTTCCCAATGGGTACCCGGTTGTGTTTGGGATTGGTTTCCTGGGATCGATGATGAGTACTTATCATCTTTACCGCATCCGATCCCTGGCTCCCGGAATACAGCTGCCCAAGCCACGGAGAACCATCCGGACCATTTCCCTGCCTGGTTTTCGAAGGGATACACGCGACGCCACCCCTTCAGAAGCTGAGACCCCTGCAATACTCAAGGTCCCTAAGCAGCCTCTGATCCGCTTTGATATTCTGCGGGGTTCCTTTGGACGCGTCATCCTGCTGCTGTTCTTGTTTCACCTCGCCCAATTCCTGGCAATTCCAGTTTTCCCCTTATTCCAGGTCAACAATTTGCATTTTTCGGATAAGGTGATCGGCCTGGGCACCGCAATGTTCAATGCCACGGTTTTCCTGGGATCGACGCAGGTGGCACGGATGAGCACACGCTGGTCTAACCAACAAATTACCGGGATCGGCATCGTCTTGTTGGGTATATATCCGGCGTTGATGACAGTAAGCCAAAGCCTGGCCGTCTTTGCGCTAACATCCCTCCTGGGCGGGGTTGCCTGGTCTTTGGCGGGCGGGGCCTTGTATAACTATCTGGTCGAAAGTGTTCCGGATCTGGACCGGCCTGCGCACCTGGCCTGGTATAACCTGGCATTGAACGCCGCGATATTAATTGGATCATTGGGCGGAGCCGCCATCGCCAACCAGATCGGTCTGCCGGTGGCTCTGCTGGTATTCGCGGCTTTACGGGCATTCTCCGGGATTGCCGTCCTGAGATGGGGGTAGTTTATGTTAAAATTGCTTTATGGGTGAAAAAGTCGTCGCAACCAATCGCAAAGCACATTTTGAGTTCTTCCTCCTGGAACATTTTGAAGCAGGGTTGGCGCTAGTAGGGACTGAAATTAAATCCGTACGTGCTGGCCAGGTCAGCCTGACTGAGGCTTATATTAGAGTGGATAACCCCAGAGAGGCATGGTTGATCGAGGCGCATATCGCGCCATACGAACCCGCCAGCCGATACAACCACGACCCAAAACGACCCCGCCGGCTGCTTTTGCATCGAAAAGAAATCCATGAAATGTGGGATGCTGTGCGCCAAAAAGGGGTTACTGTGATCCCTGTGCGTCTCTACTTGAAAGAAGGTCGCGCAAAAATTGAAATCGCGATTGCAAAAGGCAAGAAGATGTACGATAAACGGGAACAGATTGCCAGGCGCGACCTCGAGCGTGAGATGGAGCGAGGGCGGCGTGCACGTGAATAATTGTTTATCCTCTGATCCATGGGAATTCTATGCTGCCAAACAACCTGATTGCATTGTTGGTTACTTTCGCCCTGGCGCTCCTCTGGCTGCGGGTCAATGATTTTTTTGCCCACCGGGGATGGATCAGCAGTTCCCTGAGTCGAAAAATCATCCACATTGGTACAGGCCCGATTTTCGTCCTTTGCTGGCTGCTGTTTAGAGATACACCCTCAGCGCGCTATTTAGCCGCACTCGTCCCTTTTGCGATCACGATCCAATTCATCCTGGTTGGGGCTGGGATTATCAAGGATCCGGCTGCTGTCGAGGCGATGTCTCGCACAGGGAATCGAAAAGAAATCTTACGCGGACCGTTGTACTATGGGATAGCCTTTATCTTGCTGACCATCCTCTTTTGGAAAGACAGCCCGGTAGGTGTGATCGCATTGATGCTGTTGTGTGGGGGCGACGGCCTGGCCGATATCATCGGCAAGCGCTATGGTGGCGGGCGGATCCCCTGGGCGCCTAAGAAAACCTGGGCAGGATCCTTGACGGTTTTTGTGGGGGGATGGCTGTTTTCCTGCCTGGTAGTGGGTATATTTTTATGGACGGGTGTTTTTCCAGGATCCTTATCCGATTACCTGCCTGGGATCACACTGATCTCCCTGGCGGGTACCCTGGTTGAATCTCTACCCTTCGCGGATATCGACAATCTCACCGTTCCACTGGTAGCTGTAATCCTGGGACAATTTCTTTTTTAAAGGCAGAAGGATCCATGCTGTATATCGATGGTAACCACCTTACTTTGCATGATGTAGCAGCAGTAGCCCGCAAGGGTGAGACAGTTGCCCTGGCCCCGGGAGCTGAAGAGACGATCCACCGGGCTCAGCAGTGGGTAGAAGATATCATTGAATCAGGCGACCCGGTCTACGGGATCAATACAGGTTTTGGCATTTTCTCTGATCGAAGAATCCCGGTCCAGGATGCAGCCCGCCTCAGCCGGAACCTCATTTTGAGCCATGCCGTCGGAACAGGAGAACCTCTTCCCCTGGATATCGTCCGGGCTGCCATGTTGGTCCGCGCGAACACGCTTGCAAAGGGATTTTCGGGTGTGCGCCCGTTGATCATCGAGACATTGATCCTGATGTTGAACAAGGGGGTCACCCCTATCGTACCTTCTCAGGGTTCTTTGGGTTCATCGGGTGATTTGGGACCGCTGTCTCACCTGGCGCTGGTTTTTACCACGGATGCGGACGACCGGGAGGAAGAATCAGGGTGGTCAAATTATCGCGGAAAGTTGATGACCGGTAAAGCCGCCATGGCGGCAGCCGGCATCCCGCGCATCCAATTAGGGCCAAAGGAAGGCCTGGCGGTCAATAACGGAGCAACCTTTTCTGCGGCTATCGCGGCATTGGCAGTCCTGGATGGAGCCAACCTGCTTACCTGCGCGGAAATTGGGTTGGCAATGAGCCTCGAATCCATGTTGGGTTCCTCCAATGCTTTTGATCCGCGCCTGCATGCTGCCCGCGGCCAGGTCGGTCAGATGGTTACAGCCAGGCATATCCTCGAGCTCACCGAGGGGAGTACGCTGGTGGATGCGGCCGGGCGGGTTCAGGATGCTTATTCGCTGCGCTGCGCTCCGCAGGTCCAGGGCGCTGCCCGCGATACCCTGGATTTTGTACGACAGGTGGTGGAACGGGAGATCAACGCTGCCACCGA
>Ga0105104_10000845_pt1 | contig 23758 bp, 2 predicted proteins | sample PPLLaktember2015_3_FD_87034 | JGI IMG/M metagenome (GOLD analysis project Ga0105104, IMG submission 87034) | Freshwater sediment microbial communities from Prairie Pothole Lake near Jamestown, North Dakota, USA - PPLs Lake P7 Core (6) Depth... | ecosystem: Environmental > Aquatic > Freshwater >...
GCCTCAGTTCAAGTCGAGCTTTCGGCGGGGAGTGGAGGCTTCGCGCTCTTTGAAAACTTGCCTGAAGGTCCGTACTCGATTACGGCAAGCCGGCAGGGACTCTCCGGCCGTGTCGCGGCGGTTGTCTCGTTGTCCGGCTTAACAACCGTGACAGTCCAGTTGCAGCCGTGCGGAACCATAACCGGACGCGTGCTGATGTCGGACGGAGCGACCCCCGTCGGCTTGGCTGACGTCAGGCTGATCATTGACGGCCGGACGCTGGGATTTACGGTCTCGACCGACGACTTGGAAGGGAACGAGTTCGTGTTTCCTGATGTTCCAGTCGGTGACTTCAAGCTGGAGGCGTTCGACAACAGGTCGACCCGAGTGGGGCGCACGGCAGGACGTATCGCGCAGCACGGTGAGACAGTCACGGCCGATATCGTCCTCGTGGCGATCGGTACTGTGCGGGGACAGGTAACGGCCAATAACAGCCCGGTTGACCACGCTTACCTGACGCTCCGGTCCGGCGAATTCGGCTTTTCAGTCACGACTCTTCAGGCAACGACCGATGCCTCCGGTAACTTCAGTTTTCCGGGTATCCCGGCCGGTAAATTCACCGTGAGCGCGACTCATCCGGCGTCGGCTCTGACCGGTTCGGCCGAAGGCATACTTCCGGGCGGCGTGGAGCCGCTGCCCGATAAGATCGTCAACATCGCGATGGAGCAGAGCGCCGCGCTCGACGGCGTCGTCCTTAACCACGAAGGGGCCACCGTCGCCGGCGCTGAGGTAACAGTGACAATCGGCTCGCGCGTCTTCCGGACCGCCAGCCGCGCGAATGGGGTTTTTCGGTTGGACTATGCGCCCCTCGGTGAAGCGACTATCAGGGCCCAGGCGCCTTCTGGTTACGATCGCGGGCAAACCGGGCCGGTCGCAATCAGTCAGCCCGGCTCGACGGTTCCCGTCGAAGTGAGGTTTGACGGCGTTGGTACTGTCAAAGGAGATGCGCTGGACAGTGACGGTGTCACTGGGCTGACACTCGGCACTGTCACCCTGACAAATTCAGAATGGTCCTCGGCCATTGTCCTCGCTTCCCCCGTGCAAGCCGGGAAGTATGAGATCCAAGGCGTCCCGGCCGGCCCCTTCTCGGTGAGACTCACCGTCCCGAACCGAACCGCTGTGGGCGTAGCGAACGGCACTCTGGAGGCGGCACAGACTCTCACGATCCCACTCGTGCTCGAACCCGCCGGCATCGTGACTGGAAGAGTGGTCAGGCCGGACGGCACAACGCCGGCGGTCGGCGCCGATGTGACAATTCGTGTCACGAGGCCCGCCGGCGGCTTCATGACTCTTGTCGCCCACACCAATGCGGCCGGTATCTACCGGGCAGAACAGGTTTCGCTTGGAACGATCGAGATCACCGTGAAGGATTACGAGAGTGACGGCCTGGCCGCGATCTCCGGTCTTAGCCTCACTGCAAACGGCCAGGTGCTCGACGTGCCGCAGCTGGTTCTCGACGAGACCCCGATCGCCGTTCAGTCTGTCTCTCCGACGAACGGCTCGGTCGGCGTGTCGCGCTCGACGGTCGTTACGGTCACTTTCACCGAGCCGGCCAAGCCGTCAACCGTGCACGGCGCAAGCTTCAAGCTCCTGAAAGGCGCGGTCCAGGTTAGCGCGACAGTGACGCTGTCGGCGGACGGCCTGGTAGCGACGCTGACTCCCAATAGCATCCTGGCCGACAATTCCACTTTCACGGTCGTAGTTACGACGCAGGTGAGCGACGTCGTGGATCGCAAACTTCCGGCCGAATTCCGGTCGACATTTACGACGCCGGATGAAATACCGCCGGTTGTTGTCTCTTTCGACCCGGGTTGGATGGTTACGAAGGTGCCTCTGGATAAGGTCATCCAAGTCACTTTCAGTGAAGCGCTCGATCCGCAGCAATCCTGGGCGGGCGTGGTCCGCCTGTTCCCGGAAGGCCAGCCGACGGCGCTTGTGCCACTGGTCATGTCGCTCGGTGAGTCAGGGCTGGTCATTACCGCTCAGCCCTCCGTGCCACTGGCTGAAAGCACCCGCTACTGGATCGAGGTAACGGCGCAAAAGGATCTGGCCGGGAACATGCAGCCGGCGGTCCGCTCCTCGTTCTTCTCCACCGTGGACCAGACCAAACCGGTCGTGAACATGGATTCGATTGAAGGCCAGGTGTTGTTTACCACGACCCCGCGTCTCTCAGTGGACTACCAGGACAACTTCTCTGGCATCGATGCTACTTCGCTCGTCCTGCGCCTGGACGGCCAGGACATCAAGGCAAGTGCCTACGTCTCCGAGTATGGTGCGTCGTACCAGGTGCCCGCTTCAGCGCCGCTGGCGAGAGGCTCTCACACGATTGAAGCTCAGGTGTCGGACAAGGTCGGGAACCAGAGCGATTTGAAGTCCGCCTCGTTCACCATCGACAACGTTCCTCCGCAAATCACGAGCTTCACGATTGCCGGCCTGCCTGCCTCAGAAGGTATGACTGTAACGATTTTCCGGCCGAGCTTCGCTGCAACCTATTCGGACAACGGAGGAGTGGATGCGGCGGCGACGAAGCTGCGGTTGGGGCTGGAAGGCCAGCCGTTGGCGGACGCGCCGGCCAGCGTGACACCGTGGCACCTGACCTATCAGCCCGCCGATGATCTGCCGCAAGGGATCTATCTGGTCGAGCTGGAGGTGACCGACTATCTTGGCAACTCGACGATATCCGGTCCCATCCATCTCCTGGTCGACGTCGACGTCCCGGAGATAACCACAATGGCTCCGCTGACGGGAAATCAGCACGGCGGCACGACGCTCGTCCTGACTGGAAACCGGTTGCTGCATTCCAACGGCGACGAACCGCGGGTGTGGATCGGCGGGAACGAGGCGTGGGTAACCACGGCAACTGCCGGTACTCCCGACCAGGTAACCATCGTAACGCCACCGGGCGCGCCCGGTTTCGCTGCGATCCAAATTACCACCGACCGCGGAACGGGCACCTTACCAGCGGCGTTCCTGTATGAGACCGACTCTCAGACACCGTTTGCCGTTGAGCCGGATACCGTTCTCCTATGGCATCTGGACGAGCCAAGTCAATCCTATTGGTCAATGAAGGACAGCGGGCCCTTCAATATCTGGCCGGATCCATATCTTGAGGGTCTGGCGGTTACGGGCCGTTTTGGTCTCGGCCAAAGCGGAGCGGTCTGGGGATATAACGAGACCGGCGTCCTGAATTTCGACACATCCAGTTTCACTCTGGACTGCTGGTTCAAGAGCTCCGCGGTAACCAAAACATACGTGCTCGTCGGCAAACAACTTGGTAGCACCGGCTACGGGATCAGCCTCCTTCCCTCCGGGTCGCTCCAAGGCTGGCTGCAGGACGAGGCCGGTCTGCAGTGGATTGTCGAGACTCCGGCCGGGATGTCCCTGGTGGACGATGCATGGCATTCGGCAAGTCTCGTTGTCGACCGCGAAAATCACCGGCTGGCGATTTTTGTAGACGGGCTGGAAATAGCCTTTGCGACGGAGCCGGCAGGCTTTGGCAGGGTAGGCGACGACGACTGGACCGAGGAGTACCCCTACACGGATGTTGCGGCGGGCGAGGAGGATTACCGCGATACCGTGAATACCGGTCCATGGATGTTCCCAGGTGCTGTCGATGAGGTTCGTTTCTCCTCGTCCGCGCATTCTGCCGACCGGATTCTGCAGGTCTTCCTGGGCTCGCAGGCGCCTCTGCCGTTCTCGGTTTACGGAGCCCGGCCGACGCTCTTTATGCCCGGGAGTAACCCCGAGGTGAGCTTGAACGGATACAACCTGTCCGAAGTCCAGGCCACGCTCATCGACAGTTCGGGCGCAGTACACACCGCAGAACGCTTGAGCAGCAGCGCCACCGAGGCACGCGTCCGGGTGACGGTGCCCGCTTCGGCAGCGCCTGGCGAAGCTCAACTGCAGTTCCAGTCGCCTCTCGGAACGGCTACTCTGCCGGTTCGGATCCTCGATCGCGAACGCTCCTTGTTGCGACCGGAAGCGGACACCTTGCTCCTCTGGCACCTCGACGAACCCGGGGACGGAGCTGTAACCGTAATGGACAGCGGGCCTTTCTCGCTCCATGGCAAAGGGGATTCCGACTCGCTTTCCGTGCCGGGCATGTTCGGGAGCGCCCGGGACCGGGGAGTCTCCGGCCGGCCTCTCGATTTTTCCACCTCGAGCTTCACGGTGGAAGGTTGGACTATGGACGGGGAGCTTTACGAGTCGAGCCTTGGCTTCGGTAGTGATTACGACAGCCGTCTGGCGGCAGACCTCTGGGATACGGACTGGAACGAGTGGTCGGTTATCATTCCGCCCAATCGGTATGACGAAAGCCGCCGGGAATGGACCAGGACGGTCCTCAATGACGGTCAATGGCACTTTGTCGCGATGTCCTTCGACCGCACGGCCGGCCAAATGAAGCTTTACTTCGACGGCCGGCAGGTCGGTGAGTCAACTGTGCCTGCCGGTTTCGGAGCGCTTCATTCAAACAGCGGTATCACACTCTCCTATGGCTGGGACGAGGTCCGAATATCCTCGACCGCCCACACCAGCGAGAAGATCTGGCAGGATTTCGTCGGCGAGCACACGTACGAGGTGGCGGCTGTCAGTCCGCTCTTGATCCAGCGGGCAACCGGTTCTGCCCTGGCCCAGGATCTCGTCATACATGGATTTGACCTTGGGCAGGTGACCGGTCGGCTGGAGCAAGGCGGTCAGCCTGCGGACGCCTCCGTCAGCGTGAGTGAAAGGTCTTACGGAAAGGCGGTCTTCCGGGTAATAGTCAATTCCGGGATTCAGCTCGGCACGGCGCAGCTTGTCGTCTCCAGTCCCGGGTCCCCGGACAAGTCCCTGGATCTCACCGTGGTTGAACAGTCCTCGTTTGCCGTCGATCCCAACACAATCTTGCTTTACCGGCTGGATGAAACCGGGAATGGATCGACGGTGATTGCCGATTCAGGCCCGTTCCGTCTGAACGGGACGTCCGGCGGGGAATCGAAAGCAGCCGAAGGCCGGTTTGAAGGCGGGCGCGAACAGGCCGACATAACGGGTCCTCGCGAGACGCGGTTGCAGTTCGACAATTCCAGCTTCTCGGTTGACTTTTGGGTTAAGACCAATCCAGTCCGTGATAAATACGCATTGGTCGAGAGACGGGGTTCTGACTGGCCGTACTACGAGGATATTTCAATCGCGATTCTGCCGTCGGGCCGCCTCCAGGCGGAGGTCGTTGACCTGACTGCGGTCGTCTGGCAGGCCGCCACGCAGCCGGCCAAATACGATCCCGAGTCCGGGTGGACTGCTTCTGCCGTCGACGACGGCAGGTGGCATTCCGTCACGGTTGTGGTTGACCGGCCAGGCGGCTTGCTGTCGATTTACCTCGATGGGACCCTTCGCGCGAGCGCTCCGGCACCTGCGGCCTTCGGCTCGGTTGGCCGTCCGTCCGGCGGCCAGGTCAGGGCAGGCTATCGGACGGGCACCAGTTGCGGGTCATGCCCGATTCCTTTCCCCGGCGGCCTCGACGAGATCCGCTTTTCCTGGGTCGCCCGAACGAGCGCCGAGATATGGCAGCAGTTCTCCGGGATGGGTGAACCACGGGTGACGCGAGTCCTGCCGGCTGCGGTCGTACGTGATCGCCTGGCGGCCGGAGGCGCAACGTCCCCACTCACGATTGAAGGCTTCGGTCTCCAAGGATTGACAGCCCGCCTGACGAGATCCGATATTCCCGTTCCAACCGTAAGTGTTGTGGTTTCCGACTCTACCAGTCGGTCGGCCCAGGTCCTTGTATCTGTCCTTCCTCAAACCATGCTGGGTCCTGCGACTCTGGTTCTCGAGTCTGGAGAGGAGGAATTCGCGCGCCTGCCGATCGATATCATCGAACCTGGTCCTCTTGCACGTGAGCCGGACACCGTCGTTCTCTGGCATCTGGATGAGATTGACCCCGGCGCCGCGCAATTGGCGGATTCCGGGCCCTTTACGACCCAGGCAACCGCCGATCCGGACTCCGGGCCGAGCGACGGCCGATTCGGAGGAGGCCGGGCTCGCGCCAATCTCCAGGCGGATAATGACTTCGGCTCCGCCGATTTCGATGGTTCGAGTTTTACGCTCGAATGCTGGGTGAAGACCGAACCAGTTCCGCGGGCCTACATGCTGGTCGGCAAGAGCAACACCGGTGGCTCGGGGCCGCGATACAAACTGACCCTCTTGCCTGACGGCACCTTGCGCGGATGGCTCGTCGATACCGGCAGCAGACAATGGGCTGCGGACGCCGGACCGGTCCTCGCCGACGCGGGCGGGAACCGGAGTCTGAAACCCATCGACGATAACCAGTGGCACATGGTCACTATGGTGGTTGACCGACTGGCCGGCTTGCTGAAACTGTACATCGACGGGATCGAGCGGGCTTCCTCGGCGATGCCGGCGGGCTTCCTCTCCCCGGCGACTGGACTCGCACTCCGTGCCGGAGTGCAGGATCCGGCGGTGTATGGAACCGGTCCGGTGGAATTCCCCGGTGTCCTGGATGAGATCAGGCTTTCTTCGTCGGCTCACACACCGGGAAAAGCCGCAATCGACTTCTTTGGCCATGATGCCCCGTTGGTTACGTCGTTCAGTCCGGCTGCCGTCGCTCGCGACACCGTCGCGTTCCCGATCACGCTGCATGGCTACGGAATGTCCGGCGGATTGGTCGGGATAGACGATCCGACGATAACGATCAACTCCGCGGTCGCCGGCGTTGCGAAGGTCGACGTCGAGCTTACCATTCCGGCCGGAAGGCCGGCAGGATCGGCCCGATTGACGATCACTGATCCCGCGGGGAGGCTGGCGTCAGGCGACTTGATGATCACTGCGCCGCAGGCCTTCGTGAACTCTTCACCAACCGACAACGAAGAGTTGGTTCTATGGCACCTCGACGAAACCGCGGCTGGGGCGATTCCGATGGTAGGTTCCGGTGATCCCATTCCGACTCAGATCACCGCAACGGCATCTGCGGCTTCGTTGCCCGCGACGGGACTCTTTGGCGGCGGCCGCACTCTCGCCAATCTCGTCGCTGACGCAGGCTTCGGCTCGCTTGACCCGGGCTCGAACAGTTTCACCGTCGACTGCTGGTTTAAGACCAGGCGGGTCGGACGGCCTTACAACCTCGTCGGGAGAAGCGGCGTAGACGCCGGCAGCCCCGAGTTTGCGCTCACGATCTTTCCGTCTGGCGCCCTCCAGGCGAATGTCCGCGATGCAGGGAACCGATTGTGGCAGGCCGAAATGAAGACCACTGTCTACAACCAATCGGCCGGGACGTGGACGACCTGCATTGTCGACGACAACCAGTGGCACCTCATGACGATGGTTGTTGATCGCACGGCCTCTCAGCTGCACCTTTACGTTGACGGTCAATTGCGTGCCTCAGCCGCGCCTCCGGCCGGTTTCACCACGTTGAGGAACTTGAACCAGAGGGTCAGAGCTGGGCTGAGGAATGTCCCGCTCGGCGGTGTTGTGTTCCCCGACAGCGACCAGTTCCCGGGCATTCTCGACGAGATTCGGATGGTGCGTCACGCTCGTACACCTGAAGAGATTCGCGGGGACTTCGGCTCACCGTTGTCCTTGCCTTCATCGAGCTGGCTCAAAGCCATCGGCAGCCAGGCTAACCTAGCCGCCGAGCGGGCAGAGGCTTCACCGCATCGCCGCAAGTCCGAACCGCTGCCGGAGCCTTTCGAGAATCAGGCGGAGTCCGGTGGCGAGACTGTATTGCTTTGGCACCTCGACGAGCCGGCGAACGGGGCGGTCAGGATTGCCGGTGCCGGAGATGCAGTGCCCGATGTCATCGGCGGCGTTGCGTGCCGCGCCTCGTTTGCGGAGGCTGGGCGCTTCGAAGGCGGCAGAACGAGCGCCGGAATCGTCGCGGATGCAGACCACGGGGCTCTGGACTTCGGCCCCTCGAGTTTCACCGTTGAATTCTGGCTTCGGACCGACACGGTGTTCTCCACCTATACGCTCCTTGGCCGCGACGGGCCGTCGGGCGAGGCGAAGGACTTCGGCATCAGTCTGCTCCCGTCGGGCCGCCTCCGGGCCTGGCTCTACGATACCTCCGGCATTGAATGGGCTGTCGAGCCCGACCTGCGCGTCGATGACAGCGCCTGGCGCCTTGTCACCCTGTCGGTGGACCGTGAGGCAGGAGGGCTTTACCTGCTGATCGACGACGTGGTTGCCGCGTCAGAGCCGTGTCCAGCCGGTTTTGGAGCCTTAGCCAACCAGGGAGAGTTGTTGAGAGCCGGCCACATTGACGTCTACGGCCCGGTGACGTTTGCCGGACCTCCGGAATTCCCGGGCGTCCTCGACGAGGTGCGCATCCTGAACTACGCGCGAAAACCGGTGGAAGCGAAGTGAGGCACTGGTCCTGACGCGGCCGGCAGTTTATTGTGGCCGGACTCTCCAGAGTCCGGCGTCGGACCCGGAAGTTCCGGCCAGAACAGGCGAGTTGCAGCAAGCAAGTTGGGAAGAAGGTTTTTGTGTTCGCCGGGCTCCCGAGAGTCCGGCCGCGATAGAAAGCCGCGATTTTCTACTGACGACGAAAGACTCACTATGACAGCGAGAGAAAATTCGACCGAGCCGATACAAACACCTGAAGGCAGCAAGCGGCGGCGACCAGGACGAGACGCCCTTGACCTGCGCCAGTTCATAGCCGCCCTGCTCATCGTCTTTCTGACGTCCCCCTATTCCCTCTCGCCCCAGCTGCTGGCCGCCTCCGATCCCGGCCAGCAGTCGACCGTCAGCAGTCAGCCGTCAGCTGTCAGCAGTCAGCCGTCAGCCGTCGTCGGCCAGCCGCTCCCGGACGCCGCCATTTCCCGCAAGACCCCGGTCGTCAACACCGCCACCATAAACGGCTCGCTGCGCGTCTTCCAGGGGGCCACTTTCACCCTGGCCAATAACTTCCAGCTGACCGGCGACCTTTATACCGCCGGAACACCCAATATCCAGCTCCTCCCGGGTGCCAGCCACGGCGGCATCGTCGACGAGGGCGGCGCCGCCACTCCCTCCTATATGCTCATGCTGGGCGTCAAGCTGCCCGGCAAGATCCACATCCATACCAATCCGCTGCCGCTCCCTTCGGACATCCCGGCCTCGGTCCCCACACCGGCCGGGACCCGCACCGTCACCGTGCAAACAACGGCCGATATCGCCAATATCGGCGACTGGGCGACGGTCCGGAATCTGACCGTCAACGGGACGAACCTCACCGTCGACGTCCCACCCGGCAATTACGGACAGTTCATTCTGAACGGGAACGGCACGCTGCGCTTTAGCGGCGGCGAGTACAACTTTGCGACTGCCTTCACCATCAACGGGACGAGCCGGGTCGAGGTCTCCGGAGCGTGCGTCATTACCACGGCCGGCAGCTTCACCATGAACGGGGCTAACCTGGTGGCCGCCGGAGTGCACCCGAGCCAGGTCCGCTTCAACGTCCTGGGAACGAGCGTCATCCTGAATTTTGCGAGCCAGATCAACGCCATGCTGCGGGCCCCGAACGCGCAGCTCACGCTAAACGGCTCGGCGGCCATCATCCGCGGCCAGGCCCTGGCCGACCGGCTGATCCTGAACGCCGGCAAGATCATCGGTGATGTTCTGCCTTCGGATACGACTGCTCCGGTACTCCAGGTGCTCTCACCGGCCGATAACACCACGACCTACGCTTCCAAAATCGCGGTCCACGGGCTGGCCCGCGACGAGGGGGAGATCACTACCGGCGTTCACTCGGTCAGCGTCAACGGGGTGGCGGCCGATTTCGATCCGGTCAGCGGCAACTGGATGGCGACCGTCCCCCTGGTTCCCGGGGACAATGTCCTGACGGCTTCGGCCCTTGACGGCGCTACTCCGCCCAATACCGGAACGGCTCAAGTTCATGTCTTAAGACAGAATCCAGGGCCGCCGGCGCTCTCATTGACTCATCCTGCCGATGGGGCTTTCCTGGCCGCCAATACGGTAACGGTGGCCGGGCGGGTCACGTCCGACTCGCCGGAAGTCACGGTGTCGGTGACGGTCAACGGCCAGGCGGCCACAGTGGCCGGCAACGAGTTTGCCCGTTCGCTCCCGCTCACGGACGGTCCGAACCCGATCACAGTCGTGGCGACCGATTCGCTCGGGCAGACCTCCCAACAGGCGATTTCGGTAACGTGCGATCTGACCCCGCCCCAGGTCTCGCTCGTTGCGGTCCCGTCGGTGGTCCTGCCCGGCGGTTCCTACCGGGTGACGGCCGAAGCCAGCGACAACTACCGGCTGAGCGGAGTCGAGTTCTCGGTCGACGGCCAGCGCCAGGCCGAGCTCCAGGCCGAGCCTTTCGAGTTCACCTATCTCGTGCCGCCCACCCACGTGGCCGGACAGCGAATCAATATCTCGGCTCTTGCCCGGGATGCGAGCGGGCGGGTTGGCACCGATTCAGCCGAGAGCCGAGTGTCGGGTCCGGGCGGGGTCGCCGGCCGGGTCTTTGATGATCGGACGGGCTATCCCTTGGGCGAGGTGGCGGTGGCCTCGACGGACGGAGCCGCAGCCGCGAGCGCCGCGGACGGCGCCTGGTTTTTCGTGTCACCGCTCTCCGTGGGGGTGGGGCGCTTTTCGAAATCGGGCTACACGATCTCGGAACGCGACTTCGGACTGGGGTCGGGGCAGGGCGCCTGGCTCCTGGATGCGCGTCTCACGCCGATCGATGCCCGCCAGAATAACCTCGGGCCGGACGGCGGCCAGGCCTCCGACAGCTCCGGGCGCATGCAGGCGACGGTCGCTCCGGGGACGTTGGCTGCGACTCTCGATCTTCGCCTCACGGCGATTTCCCAGCAGGGCCTCGCGAATGTCTTGCCTTTTGGCTGGTCGCCGGTCCCTGGCGGAGTCGTTGACTTTCGGCCGGCGAATCCCCCGCAGGGTTTCACCGACGTCCTGCCTTCCCCGGCCCGCCTGGTGGTCTCGGACCTGCCGGACTCGCTTGGGGATTTGACGCCGGCTCTTGTCTTCTACGACGAATTGTCCCACCGCTGGAACGTGGTCCAAGCGCACGTGACGGCCGCTGCCAACGGGTCACTGGCCGCCGACCTGGCGCGCTTTGGCCAGTATGCCTTCGTAGTGCCCGACGCGGGCGTGACCGCTCCGCCGGCCCCGGTCGAGGGCCAGACGCTTCGGAGCGGCCCGGCCGCGTCGCACGCCCTCTTGGATTCCGCGACCGCCTTTGCGACCGCGTCTCCGGCCGTGGCCCTTTACAGTCCCGAAGCGCAATCTACCATCAGGGTGACCGCCGACCCGGCGGCGAAGATTCCGTCGGGCATCTGGTGCGAGGCCTCTTTTGACGAGCGCTACGACCTGCGCGGGCAGTCCGAGCCGAAGCTCGTGGAGCGAGCCCGCCAGACGTTCGTGCTCTATTCGTATCCGGCGGCGACTTCGAATGAACCCAACCGCTTGTCGGCGTCTTTTACCGCGAAACCGACAATCCTTGATTATCCCCTGGCCGAGTTTCGGGCTGCCAACCTGCATGTCGGCATCCGCTCGGCGGAACCGGAGCTCGGCAGCCTCGTCGATTCGACCGGCGGGACGGTCAAGTCGGCCGGAGGGGTTGATCTCGAGCTGCCGGACGGGGCTTTGAGCCAGGCGACGCCCGTCTTTCTTCAGACGCTGCGAGCAGAGGACATTGCCGTCCTCCTTCCGGAAGGCTACGAGATCGTCGTCGGCGCGCTTGTCGACCTGAGCGGCGCGACACTGACGGCAAGCGCGCGGCTCACGATGCCGGCCTACATTCCGGAAACGACGCGCCTGGTTGTCGCCCGGATCATCACGGCCGGCGACAGGCGCGGTCCGAAGCTCGTGGCCCGAGCGGTTGAAGTGGGGGGCCGCCTTGAGTCAGCCTTATCGCCCCCGGCTGTTCCGGCTGGAGTCGTGCTCCCGGGAATTACCGAAGGCGGGACATACGCCTTTATCCGCCTGCCCGGGCCTTTTGGATATGCCTCGGGAACCGTCACTCATTCGGCCACCCCGGCGGCCGGGGTGCGCCTAACGGTCGACACGACTCCGTTCATCGATGTGACGGCGTCAAACGGCCGCTATCTTCTTCCCGGCCTTGCAGGGTCGGATTTCCAGGGCCTCAACAATCTGTCCGCGGCCTCTCTGGCCTCTGACGAGACGGGAAACGCAACAGTGAGCCTGGCCTCGCAGGATGCGCTCTCTGAGGCGGCCATCGCCGTCGCCTCGATTCCGCTCGCTGTGGCTTCGGTCAATCCCAGCGCCGGCGCGACGGGCATCGCGGTCTCGGCCGGCATACGGGCGAGCTTCACGAAGCCGGTGACGGCAACGTCAGTGTCCAGCTCGAGCTTCAAGGTGAGCACCACGGCCGGAAACCCGGTGGCCGGAAGCGTGGTGGTGCTGCCCGGCAACCAGGCAGCCACTTTTACCCCCTCGTCCGCCCTTGCTCCCGGGACGACCTACCGCGTCGAGCTGACGGCCGCAGTTCTTGATCTGTACGGTCACCCCCTGCCGGCCGCTTTTTCTTCCACCTTCACGACGGCTGCAACCCCACCGGCAGCCGGCCGTCTGACACCGGACGCGGTTTCCATCAGCTACCCGGATGCTTCCGGCTTTGTCACAATTACCATCGCGGCCGGTCTCGTCCCTTCCGGATCGATGGTGGTCGCAATCAACGAGACCTGGGGCACAACCAGCACGATCACGGCTGGCTCCGGGGCGCTTTCGCTGCGCCTGATGGCGCGGCTGGGCGATGACATCCGCATCATCGTCCGCCAGCCGAGCGGAGTCGACTATGAAGTCGCCCAGGCGGCCTACCGGAGCCCCGACGGCTTCTCCGCAGTGGGCCCGAGTGGTGGCACGGTGGTGAGCGACGATGGAACCATCCATCTTGTCGTGGACCCGGGCGCAATCAACGGGCTGGCAGAGATACGAGTCACGCTGGCGCCGGAGTCGTCAATCACGATCCCGCGCCTCCCCGGCACCCCGATGGATCCGGCCAACGTCCCGTTTGGCGCAGGAGTCCAGATCGAAATGCGAGGCGACTTCACCTCCGAGAAGGAACTGCACGTTGATGTGGCCGCCCCGCCGGGAGTGCCCGAAGGCCTCCGAGCCATCTGCCTTGCCCCGGCCAAAGCCATCGATCCGAACACGGGCGAAGAAGTGGATGTCTGGAACTCCGTCACCTCGGCAGTCGTTGAAAACGGCCGCTTCAAAACGACTTCGCTACCGTTTGCCGGCCTGTTTGGAATGGCTGGGATTTTCTCGATTTACGTGTTCATGCCGGTCCGCTCGCACGTGCTTTGGGGCTGGGTTAAAGGCCCGGACACGTGTGACGAGGAAGCGCCTAACATCCCGGTCCCGGGCGTCCTGTGCGTGAACCCGGCCGCGGGTGACCTCCTGATGAGAGGTCAGATAACCGCGCGAACAGGCGCGGATGGACGCTATTCGATGTTTGACGTCAGCGGGGCTGCGTCGACGAACATCGTTCTCTTCATCGACGAGGTCAAACACCGCCGTTCGGCCTCCGGTACCAATTTTGCGGGTTTTATGCCGCAGGATACGGAGCTGCTCCGTTTCCTCGGCGGTCTTCAGGGTTTCAGTTACGGCAACGTGGACGGCCTGCTGCCCTGCCCGCCCGCCTTTTCGAGCACCACACTCCCGCTTTTAGTTATTACCGGGAAACAGACACAGGTCCTGGAAGGGCTGGAAGATCCTCTCCCGGAGCGCGGGATAGTCCCGGTAGGCGCAGAGGTCGAAGTGAAAGTGACCTCGGATCAGGACCTGGTGAGTCTTGAGGGCAAAGTGACCAGGGGTGGCGTGGAGAACAATCTGAACTTCACCCAGACCGGAAGGATCTACAAGGCGCTGATAGCCGTGCAGGCCGAGGGCGGCTACGGAATTGAGGTCGAGGGTAAAGGGGCGGCCGGAACGACGGTCGCGAGATACCAGTTCGCGGCCTTGCGCGATCAGATAGCCGAACCTCATGAAGGACCGCCGCTGTTGGTTTCTACCGTGCCGCGCAACGGCGCGACGGAGGTCGATATCACGACCGATGTTCGCATCGAGTTCTCGGAGCCGGTAAGGAACCTCGTCGGCGGGACCACCGTGTTTCTGGACGGCCCAGGCGGACCGATCGGAGGAACGATCCTGGCGGGCGGCGTAATTGTCGGACCCGACACCTTTGCTTCCAGTATCGTGTTCAAGCCCGAAAGGTCGCTGCTGGGGGGGCAGCAATACAGCATCCGCGTGACAGGCGTCGTGGATAACGGCCAAAACCCGCTCGATAAGTGGCCGGGTGCGAGCTTCACGACTTTTGCGGGCAAGCAGCTGAGCACGACTGCCGAGGCTGGACTTCGCGTGGCGGTGGACGGCCGCTACTCCTTCGTGCTGAAACTCGAGACCACGATGTCATCGCGCCTGATCGCGTACGATAGCGTGGATCCGCAGAACCCCGAGCAGATCGGCGAGCTGCAACTCGCCCAATACACCATTGATTTTGCGGTATCCAGCCAGACGGAATACAGAGTGACAAGCGGGGTGGTTCGCAGGATCGGCGTCATTACTGCTTTTTACCCGCTCATTCCGGACCGTGCCGCGAATCTCTGGATCGTGAATCTCGACGACCCGAAGAGTCCTTCTGTCATAGGTGTCGCTTCCCTCTACATCCCGCAGGGCCTGTTTTCGGTCCCGCTCTCCGTGACTCTCCATAACGGACGGGCTTACGTCGGCAGCGCGCCGTACCACGGCCTGTTTGTGGTCGATATCCAGAAGGCAATTAAACTCTATGACGAGTCGACGGGAGAGGGCCTGAACAAGCCGCGCTACCTGGCGCTCCTGCCCTATCGCGGATTCGGCGAGGACGCGATCGCTCAGAGTCTCCTCTACCATAGCAATAATCCGACAGTGCCGGCCATGGCGGATTCCATCTCCGTCATCACGCAGAACGTTTCGGCGGGGGCGGACATGGCCGGCCCCATGCCGGTCGCTTTTGCCGTCAACAGCGGCGCCCGAGTGGTGTTGGCCGCCGGTTTCCCCACGTACCTCGATGGCACCTGGGGGCATCTGTCCGGAGGCCCCTTCGGCGACAAGCGCATCCTTTCCTGGCTGGTGCTGCCGGAGAACGAGTATCCGGTAGCCGTGCGTGCGCTTTCCCAGGTCCGGGTTGGCAATGACTTCAAAGACATCGCGGTGGTGCTGACGGGGAGCGACCTGCGTATTTACGACGCGACCCAGCACCCGATGACCACGCTTCTCAGCTCGGCTTCCCGCCAAGACCTCGGGATCATGCGCGGAGCGACCAATCATTTCGTGGTTCAGGACGGGCTTGCCTATATTTCCTCGGCCGGGAGACTCTCGGTGATCGATGTCTCGAATCCGACCGCCCCCACACTTGTCACCGTGGTCCCTGGAGTCTGGGCTTACAGCACCAGCCTTGCGATTCGGGAGGGTTTCGTCCACAGCGTCTCTCCTGACGGCGGCTACCAGATCGGCATTGCCCGCCCGGTCGCGCAGCTTTTCATCCATGGAAAAACGTCGGACCCGTCCCTGCGCTGCAGTAACCCGGTGCTCATCAAGCGGAATGAAGCGACCCATGACATGCTGCAGGAGGCCGAGATCTTCGTGCAGATGTACGGGATCGTGGAGAAGCTGGAGGACGTCGAGGTGGTGGTCGAGGGCGCCGGGCAGTCAGAGGAGCTGTCCGTTTCTACGCTTTCCGGCCCGGATGAAGCCACCGTCAAGACCGGGGTGGCGACCTGGATTAAGCGCCCGATCGATACCACCAAGGTCTATACCGCCAGGCTCAAAGCGGGTACCTACGAATCTGAGCCTCAGCCGATCCCCTTCAGCTTCCTGATCAGCGACTACCAGGAGAGCGTCCAGGCGCTCAAGGGAACCGCGGGACGCCATTACAGCTACGTGTTGGCGGCTAACGCGACCGTCGATATCCACGCAGGCGACAACCCGATCGTAAACAGCCAGGAGCGCCGGTTTGGCCTGAACGTCGAGAAATTCGGCGAGCTGAATCTGGCAGAGGGACGCTACCCGCTCACTCTGGTGGCGACCTGGGAAGGTGGCACGGAGGACTATGAGGAGCGTGTGGGCGGGGTCCTCGAGGTGGCCGCCAACCCGACTAACGTCCGCCCGCCCGGCCACACGGTCGTGGGCGGAGTGGACCTGGGGACCGGCCAGCTCGGCCTCAGCTACACCGACGTCTTCATCCCGGGACGGGGCCTGTCGCTCGAGTTTACACGCTATTACAACCAGGGCCAGGCGAACATCTTCGGTCCGCTCGGCTACGGCTGGCGCCATAACTACCAGATGCTGCTTATCTACGATCGGCAGCTGGGGATCTACACGGTCCTCGGGGCGGACGGCCAGGGCCAGAGTTTCCAGAACCTGGACCCGAAGGACGAAGATTCCGCACTCGAGATGGACGCCCTGCTTCCCTTCCACACGCGCCTCAAGCGCGAGAACCGGGGGAGCTTCGATTACATCGACAAGGCCGGAGTGAAGTATCATTTTCCCGGCGCTCTGGTGCGGGATTCTTACGATTACTACCGGCAGGCGTACCTCGGAAACCTCGATTACATCGAGGAGCCCAACAAGAACCGGATCGAGCTGTTCTACGAACAGGGCCGCCTGATGCGCGTAGAGGATTCCTCGCACCGGGAGTTGAAGTTCGAGTACGAAGAGGCGGCGGCGCCTTTTGTGGGCGCGGTGCTGCCGAACGCGGCGGCGTCGGGATATTCCTCCTGCATACCGGCCAGGGAGTTCTCGCTGATCCGCGACCGCTTCGCCCAGTCGAACGTCGGCCAGGGCTGGCGGATCAAGAATCTCAAGGGCCCGGGCGGGCTCGACATCGACTTCAAATACAACCTCCAGGAGGGGAACCTCCAGGAGGGGAACCTCGAAAAGGTGGTGCGCAAACCGACCGGGATCGGCCAGGCAGCGCCCCACGAATACTCCTGGACCTACGCCTACCAGCCTGAGGTGACCAACCCGGGCGTCGATCTGCGCCACATCCTGGCCAGCGTGACCGACCCGAACAGCGCCGTGACCCGGTTCGACTATAAAGACAATACGCCGGTCCTGCCGGTCCAGGAGGTCGATTACGCGGGCCTCGTCAAAACCGACTTTGAAGTGACGCTGGCCGGCGCCCGGGTGACGAACGTGGCGGTGAAAGACGGCCGGGGCAACACGACCACCTACACGCTCGACAGCGAGGGCAAAGGTTACGTGGAGACGATCGCCGCGCCGCGCGGAGCGACCACCATCCAGAAGTACATCGACGGGTTGAAGCAATCGGAAACCGATCCGGAGGGGCTGACGACCCGTTACCTGTACGACGACCGGGGCAACCCGACTCTGATCGAGATCGGGAGTCAGAAGATCCAAACCGACTTCCACCCGAAGTTCAGCAAACTGACCAGCCTGACCGACGCCCGCGGGTTTACGACGACCTACCAGGTGGACGACGAGACCGGGAACGTGACCGGGATCCAGCTGCCCAGCGGCTCCAAGCTAGCGTTCGGTTACGACGGGGCCGACCTGGTGAGCGAAACCGACGAGCGTAGCCTTACGACCGAATACGGCCATGACGACTACGGCAACGTGACGAGCGTGTCGCGCCCGACCGGCGGCGACAGCGCCACCGCCAGTTACTCTTATGACGAGCGCAGCCGTCTCACCTCGAGCGCCGGCAACTTGAGTCCGAGCCTCGAGTACACCCTGGACACGCTCGACCGGGTCGTCGCTCTGGACGCGAGCGATCCGGCGGGCATCCGGGAGTCCTATACGGCCAACTACACCTACCAGCCCGGCGGGGAAGTCCTGACGCTCCAGAAGAGCGGTGCCAGCCAGGCTTACGCGGCGACCTACGGTTATGACTCGTTAAGTCGGTTGAGGAGTGTCGCGGAAACGGTGAGCGGGGCCGGTACCTTCGATCGCTCCTACACCTACGACGGTAACTCGAACCTGGAAACCGCCAGCGACCGGCGTGGTGTCACGAGCACCTATACCTATGATGCGCTCAATTTTCTGACCACCGTCACGACTGGCGGGTTCGCCACCAGCCAGATCGACCCGGACCTGGTGGGTAACGCCGTCACCGTGACCGACCTGGCCGGCAAGACCGAGACGCTCGGCTACGACGGGCTGCATCGCCTGACCGACCGGAGCTACACGGTGGGAGGCCAGGGCTACAGCGAGCATCTCACCCTGGACGGAAACGGCAACGTGACCGTCCGCGAGCGTAACGGCCGCGTGAGCACGACCGATTACGACCCGCTCAACCGTCCGGTCCTGATCACCGACCCGGCCAAACGCACGACCACGATCGCGTATGAGGACGCGAGCGGCTTGGTGACGACCGTGGACAGCCTGCGGGGCCTCGCGACCGTCACCCAGACGGACGGGATCGGCCGGACCTTACTGCGCCGGCAGACGTACGCGAACAAAAGCTGCGCCACGACTTACTCCTACCAGGGACTGCACGTGTCGATCACCGACCCGCGCGGGGTGTTAACCGAAGAGGATCATTCCTCCTACGGAGACGTGGGGAGCGCGACGACCCACCGCTCGGGCGGGCTGCCGGCTGTGAGCGAGGAGCGCGGGTACGCGCCCTTTGGCGGGCTCACCTCCTGGAGCGACGGGCGGGGCATTGCGACCACGTACACCGTGGACGGTTTGAACCGGGTTATGTCCGAGACGCGAGGCTCGGCGACCGAAGGCTATACCTATGACGGGGAAGGCAACGTCGAGACCCATACCGACGCGGTCGGAGTGGTCGAAAAGACGGCCTACGACGACCTGGGACGAGTCACCAGCCGGACGAAGCAGAAGCCGGACGGGACGAGCCTTCCGATCGAGAGCATCACCTACGTCGATGCGCCGGGCGAGGACACGGTGACCGACCGGGCCGGCGTGAGCAGGACCTGGCCGTACATGTCGCGCAAGGAAGTGACCGACGCCGCCAGCCGCAAGACGGTTTACCGTTACGACGAGGCGCGCCGGGTCATGTCCGAGACCAATCCCGAGAACTGGACCAGGAGCTTCACCTACGACGTCTTCGGGAACCTGGAAACCGAGACCGACTTTGCCGGCAAGACCACGAGCTACACTTATAACGAGCTTGACCAGCTCACCTCGATCACCGACTCGACCGGCAACAAGACGGAGATCGCGACCGAGGAGGGCGGCGGCCAGACCCGTCGCAGCTCCGATCGTCGGGGCGTCCCGACCGTCGAGAAGTACGATGCCCTGGGGCGTTTGGCGGAGCTCTGGCGAGGCGGGCAGCTGGTCAAAAGCGAAAGCTGCGACTGTAACGGCAACGTCACCGACCGCCGGGACGGGGCTGGCCGGACGAGCGAGTTGCGCTATAACGAGCTCGGCCACCTGGTCGAGGTGAAGCAGGGCGGCCTGGTGACGGCTGCCTACGTCCGGGATGAAGTGGGGAACGCGACGTCCTTCAGCGACGGCCGCGGCGGCGCGATCCTCCAGACCTTTGACGCCTTCAATCGGATGACGAGCCGCTCGGACGGCGCCGGGAACGTGACCGGTTTCGAGTATGACCTGAAGGGCCGCCTGGCGAAGAAAACCGAGCCGCGCCCGGGCGCGGGCGGTGAGGCTCTCGTCACCTCCTACGAGTATAACGAATTCGATTCGCTCACCAGGGTGATCGACGCGGAGCATAGCGAATGGAACTACGGCTACGACGAGTCCCAGCGCCTGACGACGATCGACGATCCGACCCCGCACCCGCCGACACGCCTCGAATACACGCCGGCCGGGCGGGTCTCGAAGGTGACCCGGCCTGACGGTGTCGTGAGCACCTACGAGTATGACGCGGGCGGAAACCGCACGCTGGCCGTCGACCCGGCCGGCCGTCGCGTCGCGACGACCTACGATGACCTCAACCGTCCGCGCACGATCGCGGTCGTAAACGCCGACGGGACTCTGCCCGACGGAGCGCGGGGCTACGCGTACGAGTTCGACCCGGAAGGGAACCTGACGCGAGTCGACGAGCGGGTGGGATTCGGGGCTGAGGAGCAGGTGCGCTCTTACCTGAGGACCTACGATCCGCAGGGGCGCCTGGCTGCCGCGACCGATCCCTTCGGCCGCACCGTAAAATACGAGTACGACGCGGCCGGTAACCTCGGCGCGCTGGTCGACGCCGCCAACCGCAGGACGACCTACAGCTACGACGCGTTTGGCCGCGTGCAGACGGCCGAGCTCCCGGGGCTCGCTCAGCCGGTCGAGTACCAGTGGCATCCGGACGGACTGATGCGCCAGGTGAGCTACCCGGGGGGCATGACCCGGGCCTACGAGTACGACGATGCCGACCGGGTGAGCCGCATCCTGAACACCGTAAATGCGACCGAAAGCGAGGAGTACGTTTACGGCTACGACGCGAACGGGAACCGTTCGACCGAAACAAGGCGCCAAAACGGCGCTCTCACGCGTGAATTGACTTATGGCTACGACGCGCTAAACCGCCTGACGAGCACCGAGTACCACACCCCGACCGTGCCGACCGCAACGACCAGTTGGAGTTACGATGCCGTCGGGAACCGTCTGGCCACGACCGGCCAGACCTGGAACGGGAGCGCGCTTAACACGGCCTACACCTACAACTCGACGAACGAGCTGACGGCTATCACGGACAATCTCGATCCGGCCAAGAACCTGACCCTGGAGTACGACCCGAACGGCAATCTGGCCCGCGAGATCTCACCCAGCGGCACGGAGCGCCGCTTCCAGCATGACGCCTTCAACCAGCTGCGGCGGGTTTTGCTCCGGAGCGGCGAAACCGAGACTCCGGTCGGCATTTACGACTACGACTTCGAAGGCCGGCGTGTCCACCGCTGGAGCGCGACCGAAGAGCTCTACTACGTCTATCACGGCCTCAACGTCACCAACGAATACGACCGCTGGGGCCAACTTGCCGCCACCTACGACTTCGGCCTCCCCGGCGGCCTCGCCCAGCCGGTGCAGTGGCAACTTTTGGGGAACAGGCTGCACTCCGGCCTCGGCGGCGCCCCGGCAGGCGGCGCGCCTGGGACAGGCTGGACACCCGACTTCGGCCCCCCCGGTGACCTGGTCCGCGCCAATTTCGCCGCCGAAGGCGAGCGTTTCTACTTCCACGACGCCCTCGGCTCGACCACGATGCTGGCCGGGATCCCCGCCCCCGGCTCGCCTGCCGTTGCCGCTCGGTATGAGTATGATCCGTGGGGCAATCAGCTGAGCACGCCCCAGCCGAGCCTCAATCGCGTGAACTTCACGACGTACCGCAACGATGTCGAGACCGGCCTCGAGTACGCGATCGCAAGGTACTACTCCACAATCCGCGGGCTTCTGCTTGAAGTGGATCCGTTCATCGGTACCCACCACCCTATGCCGACAACTGGCTCGCGTCTCTTGTCTGGTCTGGATATCCTGCGCCTTTACCACTATGTCTCAAACTCGCCGGGCAATCTGCGAGACCCCAGTGGCAGATACGGCATTGATGTGCACATGGGGTTGACAGAATACCTGGCCAATGCAGCTGGATTCGCATCGGACGATGCGAGAAGACTGGGCGAGTGGAACCAGAGCGTGGACACGCTTACGTTCACTAATCCGTTGATAACGTATCTGTACTTCGATGTCTTCTTCGACGGAATGAATTGGGAGCAAAAACGACAGTTGGCAATGCTGCCCCATTTCCCCCGCGGACCAGGAGAAAGTACCGTCGTTGCGAATTCTGCCTATGTACAGGCGGTAGTGGAAAACGCAATAGAGATGGGAAGTCTCTGGATGTTTGGCCAGGCGTTGCACACCTACCAAGATTCTTGGTCCCATGAGGACTCTCTGGATGCGCATTGGGATAAGAGCCTGGATTACACTTGGATCGAGAATCGATGGAAGACGCGCGATCTAACAATGGCTCAGGAAGTCTATGTGAGATTAGTCAGGTACTTGGATAGGAACCCGAATGTCCGTGTGCGAGATTCGGCGCCTTTTCCTGCATCCTTCGTTTCGGAGTACCTGCGGCGGGATAGCCTCGCTCAGAAGGAGGTAATGCTGCGGATTCAGGGAGGAATGCATCATTATGCCAAACTCAGAAAGGAAAGGAGCCTGGGCTTCCCATTGTCGGGTACGAATGGCGATTCAGCCAATTCGACAATGATTGGCTCGAGCTCGTCACGAAAGTATTCGATAGGCTTCTGGAGAATCCGCGGGAAAATCAATTTCACCTTCTCCGGTTCCTAGAATTGCTAAAGAAGATGCGCGAAGGCGGTGCCATTTAGATGGTAGTACTTGTTGTGCCTGTTTGATTTTGGCACCATTCGCAGGTTGCTAATTCAGACACCGACTGGGCACTTGACAGTGAGAAGAAGCATGTGGAACAGGACTCTCTTGGTTTTGGCCATCTCCGCCATTCTTGGCGCCTATCTGACCGTCATGTCGGTGGACAGATCTTTCACTCGACAGGTAAATATTGGTCCTCAGCTGGAAGTTCGGGAAACGGTCAATGTCGACCGGCGAGCCTACACAAGTCTGTGGTTCGGGAGTAAGACACTGTATCTTCCGTTACCTTCCTCCGCCTCTCGGGTGGTGACTCAGACTGTGGTTAATCAGGACCGAGTTGTCTGGCAGACGGAATCGAACCGTGCCCACAACCGGACCGTCAGCTTTCGCCTTTCACCGAGTGGACGATTTCTCTTGTTGGAGTCGAAATTACATGAGGAGCCTTGGGTCATAGTGGATCTGCAGCAGTCGGGTAAGACCTGCACGGTGTCGGACCCTGGCAATGAAATACCCGATCACGCTTACGTCTATCCCTTCAGCTTCCTCCGCTGGGAAGAGGATTCGGGTCGTATTCTGGCTCTGGTCTCCGGAAGCTATGTCTCAGGTGCGCATCAACAAATCAAGATCAGGGAGATTTGGGCAATGGATCTTCACAATTGCAGTCGCGTAATGATCAGGCACTGCGAAAAGCCCTGGTCCCTGGAATTGGACTGGAGCGATACGGACTGCAAGTAAGGGAATGTCGGCAGAGCCTACTCTTTACCTTCTGGGTAGCCCCCCGTCCCTGCCTCGCTTGGTTGGGTTGCGGGAGGGAATTAGGGACGCGGGTTATTTATTCTGGTTATTTATTGGGACTGAAAGCCTCTCTAATTCAATCAGTTGAAGGAATAACTCCATTCAGGGCGACGTCATTGCAGAGAGCACGTGCTAAAGCAGCTTATGAACCTTCCACCCGATCCTGGGCTTTGAACAGCTGGGGTAAGAGGGGTCAGCGCTTCAAAATTCAATTCCCCGGAAGAGCCTCGCGATGACCGTCGCCGGCACGCTGGTTTAATAAGGAGCGGCCGGGTTGCGGTTGCGCTTCCGGGCGCGGTAGTAGCCCGGCCGCGCTGGGCGTGGCCGCCCCGTTCGCCCGCCCGGCGCGAAGCCGAGGCCCTTCGGGCGCATGCCGACTCCGCCCCGGCAAAAAACGCCGGGCTTCGTCGGCATTCACCCTCCGGCCCGGCTTCGCTTGGTCGGGCTCACACTTTGCGGCCCCGTCCAACGGGTGGTAGCCCGCCGCTCCGGCCGGCCTGCTGGATGGAGGTAGCGGCCCGGCAGGGACGGGGGGCGGGAAGTACGCGAGGACTTCGGCGCGTCGCATAACGCCGGCGTTATGCGACGCGGCCGACGGATCACGCCGCTTGCGAAAGGCGCGGCCGGGATAAAGCGTAAAAGCCCCGGCCGCAGCAAGCGTCGCGCC
>Ga0105104_10000846_pt1 | contig 23715 bp, 15 predicted proteins | sample PPLLaktember2015_3_FD_87034 | JGI IMG/M metagenome (GOLD analysis project Ga0105104, IMG submission 87034) | Freshwater sediment microbial communities from Prairie Pothole Lake near Jamestown, North Dakota, USA - PPLs Lake P7 Core (6) Depth... | ecosystem: Environmental > Aquatic > Freshwater >...
CTGCCTGTTCCCTGAGGCGACGCGCACTACCGACGGCAAAATCGCCCCCTTCAAAGGAGGCCTGGGGCTTTTGAGCAGGCGCTCGGGCGCGGCAGTCGTGCCGGTATTGATTGACGGGGCATTCGAGTGCTGGCCAAGACATCAGAAGTTATTCAGCACCGGCTCAAAAATAACCGTTTCCTATGGGCAACCCATATCGGCCGAAAAGATAACGAATATGGATGACAATGACGTCGCGCACCTGTTGACGGATACATTGCGAAATATCCAGTCGCAGACTCGTATCAAAGCCGGCAAACAGCCGTTTAATTATACCTGAGCTTAAATAGCAGATGATATTATCAGGTCAGTTGTTGAAAGCTTTGCCGGATTGAGGTGAGGGTTTTTTCGATGTCCTGTTTGGAATGGGCCAGCGAGACGAACAAGGCCTCGTAAGCGCTTGGGGCGATATAAATACCCTGCTCCAGCATCGAGGCGAAAAAGGCCTTGAACCGGCGAATATCGGTTGTCTTGACATCTTCAAAATTCCAGACGGGCCGATTAGTGAAAAAGCAGCTTAAAAGCGAGCCGACGCGATTGATAATAATGGGGACATTCTGCTTTTTTGCCGCGTCTTTCAATCCTTCCGCTAATATCGCGGATTTTGCTTCGAGTTTTTGGTAGCAATTTCCTTTGGCTAATATATTGAGAGTCGCGTTGGCTGCGGCGGTGGCAATGGGATTACCGCTGAGGGTGCCGGCCTGATAAACCGGGCCGATAGGCGCAAGCATATCCATAATAGCCGCCTGCCCGCCGACTGCCGCGAGGGGCAATCCGCCGCCGATGATTTTGCCTAAGCAGGTGATGTCAGCTTTTATCCCGTAAAGCTCTTGAGCACCGCCGAAAGCGACTCGAAAACCCGTTATCACCTCGTCGAAAATCAGGGCTGCTTTTTCGGTGTCGCATAAGTCTCTAAGCGACCGAAGGTATCCTTCGGAAGGGGGGACCACCCCCATATTCGCGGCGACCGGTTCGACGAGGACTGCGGCGATTTTTCCACTGTGATTATGGAACGCGTTTTTTACCGCTTCGATATCGTTGTAGGGTATGACCAGGGTGAGATTAGCGATTGCTTCGGGAACGCCTGCGCTGGCGGGGATTGATTGCTCGGCAAGACCAGAGCCGGCGGAAACAAGAAACGCGTCACTGTGGCCGTGATAGCAGCCTGCCATTTTGATTATCAAATCTTTTCGCGTATATGCCCGCGCCAGGCGAACCGCGGTCATGACCGCCTCGGTCCCGCTGCTGACTAAACGCACCTTTTCGATGGACGGAAATGCGCCGCATATCTTTTTCGCCAGCTCGGTCTCCGCCAACGTCGGCGCGCCGAAACTGGTGCCTTTTTTCGCGGCTGATTGGATTGCCTTGACGACGGCCGGATGACTATGCCCAAGAATCATCGGCCCCCACGAGCCGACATAGTCAATATAGGCATTGCCGTCGATATCGTAAATTGTTGCCCCTTTTGCCTTCGCTATGAATAAGGGTTTGCGGTCAACGCCGCCGAATGCCCGAACAGGCGAATTGACGCCGCCCGGAATATAATCCTTCGCCTTGGCAAATGCCTCGGTTGATTTCATGTGTTTTAATGGTCTTTTCGCGTTTCTCATTCCCAAATCTTAGTCGGCCGACGGCAAGCCGTCAATCGTCATTTGTGCTTCTTAATAAGGGTAAACGTTTCTGGATTATATGCTGACTTTCTGGGATAATCATATCCTGCTATGTTTGAGTTTAATTTAGAGAAAATTGAAGACCTCCGCGATCTCGCAGCGTCGTTGACGCTCGATATACCGATGCAGGATGACGTTTCGATTCTCGGCGCGGCTGTTAAAATCGGGCCGCTTACAGCGCCGAACCGCCTGGCGATTAATCCTATGGAAGGCGCGGATGGGGATAGCGCGGGCACACCCTGCGAACTGACTTTGAGAAGATATGAACGTTTTGCCGCGGGCGGCAGCGGGATTATATGGGTTGAGGCAATCGCGGTTGTCCCTGAGGGTCGTGCAAATCCGCGCCAATTATGGCTTAACGACCAAAACAAGGATGCCTTCGCGAATATGGTTGCCGGGGCGCGAAAGGCCGCAAGAGAATCGATGGGCGAGCGGCACCATCCCATTATCGTCGCGCAATTGACTCATTCGGGTCGATATTCGAAGCCGCAGGGTGCAGCTAAACCGGTTATACCGCAGCGCGACCAGTATCGTGACGCTAAGGGGCTTGATAACTGGCCGATAGTGACCGACGAATATCTCGATGGATTAGTTGAGCATTACGTCAAGGCGGCGAAGCTGGCGTTTGAGGCGGGTTTTGACGCGGTTGATATCAAGGCCTGCCACGGCTATTTAATCAGCGAATTGTTAGCGTGTTACAACAGGCCGGGCAGATATGGCGGGTCGTTTGAAAATCGCACACGCCTGTTGCTTGCCATCATTGATGCGATTAAACAAGAGCTTGGAAAAGACAGGACTATTACAACGCGTTTGGGTATTTATGATGCGATACCGTATCCTTTCGGCTGGGGGGTCGATAAAAACGAATTCGAAAAACCAGATTTGACTGAGCCCAAAAAGCTGATTACCCATCTTGCCGAACGCAGCGTCCCGATGATAAATATTACGATTGCAAACCCGTATTATAATCCGCATTTCGGCAGACCTTATAATAAACCCATAATTGGCGGCTATCAGTCGCCGGAGCATCCCCTCCAGGGCGTGGAAAGAATGATTCGATTGACCGGTGAAATGTCGAAGGCGTTTCCCGATATGATTTTAGTGGGGCCGGGGTATAGCTGGCTGCGGCATTTGATGCCGAATGTGGGGGCGGCTGTTTTGAAAAATGGTATGGCGGGCATAATCGGCGCTGGTAGAATGGCCCTGGCGTATCCTGATTTTGCAAAGGATATACTTATCAAGGGTAAGCTTGACCCCGATAAGGTTTGTATCGCCTGCAGCGCCTGCTCGCAAATTATGCGTGACGGCGGTAAAATCGGCTGCGTAGTCCGTGACAATAAAATATACGGCCCGATTTATAAACAGGGCAGGTCAGGTGTTTCAAAGTGAGGATATATGAACGCAAAAGAATCACTCCAGGGAAAAGGGCCGGTTGCTATCGTCACCGGGGCAAGTCGCGGTATCGGCAGGGCGATAGCAATCGAGCTTGCGGGACTCGGGTTTAATATAGTTATCAATCATTATGATTTCACTGCGGACGGCAAGCCGGATGAAATGGCGGCGCAGAAGACGTCGTCGGATATTATAGCCAAAGGCGCCCGCTATATCGTATTGCGCGGCGATGTGGCGAGCGACGCTGACCGAGCTGCGCTTGTGAAAGCGGTTAAAGACGAATTCGGCAGGTGCGATATGCTTGTGAATAACGCGGGCGTTGCGCCTTTGAAACGAAATGACCTTCTCGAAGCGACCGAAGCGAGTTTCGACAGAGTGCTGGGTATCAATCTCAAAGGACCATATTTTCTCACACAGCTTGTGGCAAAATGGATGATTGAGCAACGTAAACAGTTTCCGGAAAGAAATTTTCGCATTGTCAATATCGGCTCAATGTCATCCTATACGAGTTCTCCTGCCCGCGGGGAATATTGTATCAGTAAGGCAGGAGTCAGTATGATGACGATGCTTTACGCCGACCGGCTGGCGGAATTTGGAATCGGAGTATTTGAAATTCGCCCCGGCATTATCGAAACCGATATGACAAGCGTCGTTAAAGAAAAATACGATAAACTTATAGCCGAGGGATTGACGCCGATTAAACGCTGGGGCCAGCCCGAAGATATCGCCAAAGCCGTCAGCGCAATCGCCGAAGGCAAACTCGATTTCTCGACTGGCCAGATAATCAACGTCGATGGCGGATTCCATTTGAGAAGGTTGTAAAGGATTAACGATGGATATTCAAAAGATTATACAAGTTTTACTCAGGGATGGGTTTATCTTAGTTTTCAATGAGGACCGGCTGGATATCGTTAAAACAGCCCAAGCGCTGCTCGAGGCGGGAATTGGCAATATGGAAGTTACCTGCCGGATTAAAAAGCCCTTGGAAAAACTCAGCCGGCTGCACAAGGAATTGCCAGAATTTGTCGCAGGTACGGCGAGTTTGCTCGATTTTCCTGAAATGCTCAATATCTACAATTCAGCCCATTCTGATAATCCGCTGCCATCGGTTGATGAGGTTGTTGAGGCGGGGGCGCATTATCTTGTCTCGGCGGTCAATTTTAGCAAAGCGACTTACGGAAAATACGCCGGCAAAGTAGCCATTATACCGGGCTGCGGAAGCGCAACGGAAATAGCTGCGCAATTTTCGATGGGCGCGAATTTCTGCAAGGTTTTTCCCGCCAAAGAGCTTGGGGGGCCTGCCTTTATCAAGGCGGTTGACCCCGCTATTCATAAGATGATTAGCTTGGTCCCGACGGGCGGCACAAACGTACAGAATATTCCTGATTATATTGACGCGGGCGTTCTGGTCTTAGGCGGCTCATTCAGCGCGATTGAAAAACCCGTGTTTGCGAAGATTGTAGAACAGCAGGATTATAAGCTCCTTGCGGGTGAGTTGAAAAAGACCAAAGAGCTTATCGACCAGAAGCGCAAACAGAAATGGCCTAAACTTGATTTCGCGAAGGCCTCGATAGAGGAAATCAGCCGGATAACGGGCAGGCAGTTCAATATCAGGTAGTTTATGGAATCGATAAAGATAGGAAAGCAAAAGGTTATCATTCATAGATACAACACTGTTATCGTCGGCGCGGGGGCGGCGGGGATGAACGCGGCGGTTCATCTTTATGAGTTCTTCACGCAAAAGGGAATCAAGGACGCCCATGACCGTATCGCTGTGGTAACCGCGGGCGTTTCTCTCGGCGCATCGCGGATGAGCGGCTCAGACAAGCAGACCTATTATAAAATGGGAACAAGTCCTGAGGTTGCCGATAGCGCCGAGGCATTTGCCAAAACGCTTACGGCGGGGGGATGCTGTCATGGCGATTTGGCTTTAGCGGAGGCGGTCGGGTCACTTAGGGAGTTTTATCACCTTGTTCAGGCGAGTGTGCCTTTTCCGCATGATTCGATGGGAAGTTTTCTCGGCTATAAGACCGACCACGACCCCTTTGAGCGGGCGACTTCAGCAGGACCAAAGACAAGTAAAATGATGTCCGAATATCTGCAAAGGCAGGTTGTGCGTTACGGCATAAAAATTTACGACCAACAGGAAGTCGCTCATCTTGTTACCGCAAATAAACGCATCGTGGGCGTCGTTACAATTAATAAAAGAAAATTCAATGTAAACGTTTTTCAGTGTGAAAACCTGATTCTCGCTGCCGGCGGGCCGGGGGAATTATATAAAACGAGCGTCTATCCCAAAAATCAAACGGGCATTCATGGCCTGGCGTTTAAGGCGGGACTTGCCGCTGAAAATCTCACAGAATCGCAGTTCGGCCTTGCCAGCACAAAATTTCGCTGGAACGTATCCGGCTCGTATATGCAGGTTATTCCCCGGATTTTCAGCACCGATAGCGATGGCGGCGATGAAAGGGAATTTCTGACGGATTTCTTTTCGACGATGAGCAAAATGGCAACGAATATTTTTCTAAAGGGTTATCAATGGCCTTTTGACCCGCAGAGAATCGAAAACTGCCAATCTTCGCTTATCGACATCCTCGTATTCAATGAGACGCGGAAGGGCAGATGCGTCTTTCTGGACCTTCGGAAAAATCCGGTCGGTAATTCGAGTATGAAGCCCTTCGCTCTTGAAGGCCTCGAAGCTGAAGCTCTCACATATCTGCAAAAAACCGGCGCTTTGCAGAAAATGCCAGTCGAGCGTCTCGCTTTTATGAATCAGCCCGCGATTGATATTTACAAAGAACACGGTATCGACCTCAGGAAAGAACCTTTGGAGATTGCTGTTTGCGCCCAGCATAATAACGGCGGATTTGCGGTCAATCGCTGGTGGGAATCGAGTATCAAACGGACATTTATCGTCGGCGAAATGGCGGGAACACACGGCGTCAAACGGCCCGGCGGCGCGGCGCTCAATTCAGGACAAGTCGGTTCGCTGCGAGCGGCAGAATTTATCGCCAATGTCTATGGCGCTGATATGCCTTCAAAAAATTCAGCCATAAAAGAAATTAAAATGCAGGTCGGCGACCTGATTGAGAGATTCACAGCAGGGGGGATTAAGGCAAAAGACGTAGTAGATGAGATTCAAGCCCGTATGACTCTCTCGGCCGGTCATATCCGCGAAATCAACGATGCCCATTACGCGTTAAGCAAAGCGATTGCTCTTGTGAAACGGATTAAACAAGAAGGCATTTCGATAAAAAGCACAAAAGACATTCCATCGGCTATCAGGGCGGAGCATCTCGCTCTGGCAAGTGTCGCGTATTTGAAAGCAATTGTTTCCCTGCTTGAGCAAGGCAGCGGCTCACGCGGCTCGCATCTTGTACTTTCGCCGGATGGCGTTAATATCGCAGGTACCGAGCTTCGGTTCAAACCGGAAAATGAGGGGTTACGCAATTCAATTTTGCGAGTTGAATACGACCCGAAACAGCCGGATATGTTTCATTGCGAAAGTATCACGCCCAGACCACAACTGGCCGAACGCAAAGCGTTCGAGCCGGCATGGAAGGAATATAGATTAGGGAAAATCTATGAATGACCAGCCGGCGTCGAAATATGCGCTTGCGATGACGCTTACTGCGGCGCTGCTCGGCTGGATGTTCGACGGATTCGAGATGGGGCTTTTTCCCCTTGTGGCAAGACCGGCATTAATGGAATTGATGGGGCCTGAGGCAAGCAAAACCATCGGCACTTGGTTTTCGGTAATAATCGCGATGTTCCTCGTTGGCGCTGCCTGCGGCGGAATACTCTTCGGCTGGCTCGGCGACCGCATCGGCAGGGTTCGTGCGCTTGTCTGGAGCGTAGCGACATACGCGATATTTTCAGGTCTTTGTGGTTTTGCTACGCATCCCTGGCATCTTGCGGTCTTGAGATTCATCGCATCTTTAGGTATGGGAGGCGAATGGGCGCTGGGAGTTGCGCTTGTGATGGAAGTGTGGCCCTCGACATCGAGGCCGATGCTGGCGGGGCTTATAGGCATGGCTTCGAACGCGGGATTTCTTCTGATTGCATTGATGGGGCTTGGCCTGACAAAAGTGATTGGCAGCGTCGATTCATTTTTCACTGTGATTGGGATGCCCGCCGAATGGAAAATTGCCTTATTATCCAACTCTGCCTGGCGATTGCTCTTATTCCTTGGGGCGACGCCGGCGATTTTGACTTTTTTTATTAGATTGTTTGTTCCTGAATCGCCTCGCTGGAAACAGGCAAGCGCGCAATCGCCAGGAAACCATGTTTCGGATATTTTCAAAGGCGGCCTGGCAATATCAACGATAAAGGGTTCTATCCTCGGTGCGATTATCCTTTTAGGAACATGGGGTTCGACGCAGTGGCTTCCCGCCTGGGCGGACAAGTTAAGCGGACAGCTTCCCACAGCCAAATCATGGGCACAAATCTGGTCGGCCATCGGTGCAATCACCGGCTGTCTTATCGCGGCTTATCTGGCGAAGTGGACAACCAGAAGATTGGCATATTTTCTCTTGTGTATTCTGGCAGCAGGCACTTGCGCCTATCTTTTCAGAACGCCCTTTGAATATGGCGATAAATTCCTGTTCTGGGTTTTTATTGTCGGAGGTGTGACGGCAAGTTTCTTCGGCTGGCTGCCTCTTTATCTGCCCGAGCTTTTCCCCACGCGCATCCGAGCGACCGCCCAGGGTTTCGCCTACAATATCGGCCGAGTCCTCGCGGCGGCGGGAACCTTAGGCGCCGGTTGGCTTTTAAACTATTTCAACGAGGATTACGCCCGAATGTGCGCAGTTGTAAGCTTGGTTTATATCCTCGGAATCGTCTTTATCTGGTTTTGCCCCGAAACGAAAAACAAACCCTTGCCGGAATGAACCACGGGTCTGCACTTCGCAGCTCCTGTCCTTCGGGCTGGCTTGGCTGTTGACTTTTCTCACATTTCGGGTTAAATTTTCTATGCGTAAAAGGATGTTCGGATAACGCTTTTGTCACTTTATCAGAGGAGAAAAAAGTGTGTTTGCGGACAAAAATACGGTGGGGGATGTAACTCGGGCGGCTGCGATATGATTCATTTTAACTGCCCCGGTTGTGCTCAAAAAATGCGGACCGACGACTCCTGCGCCGGCAAACAAACCCTCTGCCCCAGATGTGGTAAACAGATTCAAGTCCCCGCGCCTGTCCCGAGTAAAGTCGAAGGACCATCTCCTTGGCCGATAAACCAGCCGGATATAATCAAGTTTCGTTGTCCTGGCTGCGACCAGAAAATAGGCCTCAGCAAAAGCTACGCAGGCAAAACCGTCCGATGCTCCAAATGCAAAACATCAATTCAGGTCCCGTGCGCCTCACCCGGGCAGGTCAAACGTCCGCCTGATATCGACTCGCTGCTGTCCCCAAAGCCGTTAACCCCCAAACCCTCCAGCCAGACCGACCCCGTCGATATGTTAGGCGGCGAGCTGCTCGGTGAAGCGTTGCTTTCCGCTCAGGCAAATGCGCCTGCCGATGCGCCGCTTGGATTGGCCGATGACGAGCCGCTTAAGCTCGCCGATGATAAGCCGAAGGAGCAATCCGTCTCTCAGAAAAGATGCCCGCGATGTAATTCGATGAATCCCGCTGAAGCCGTCGTTTGTTCAACATGCGCCTTTGAGCTGGCCGCCTCAAAAGCCGGTTTTAAACGCGATGCCGCGGGAACGAATCGCCCGGTCCTGGCCGCGGGTCTCAGTATTTTATCGATGCTGCTTTTGGGCTTCATTGCCTGGACGGTTGTATCGGCTTTCAAACAGGCCAAAACTGTTTTCGGCCCACGCAGCGATGAAGCTGAAACAGTTGCCCTTCGTTACATTGACCGCCTGAAAAACAGCGACATTTCCTCCGTCAAAAAACTTCTCACCGCGCAATTACAAACCAGTGTCGCAAACGACCAGCTTGACAATATGGCTAAATTCGTCAACAAAGCCAAAATCGCCGATGTAAACCTCGCCAGGACGCACTACGAACCCAATCCTCAGGGCAACAGGTACTACCTTTCTTATACTATTCGCTACGATGACTTGTCTTTTCGCCAGCTTGCCCTGTTGTTGTGTGAGGTCGATAATGATTTCAAAGTTGACGGAGCAGCATCGAACGACTTAACCGGCGCCTCAGTAGCAATCGGCCCCAGAAACTATAGCGAGTTTTCGCAAATATTCTTGCAGGCGAACATCGGCTTAGGAAAGGCAATAATGGGGAGCTGCTGTTCTATTGGGCTTGTTATGCTTGTGCTGGCGGCGATTCATATTACCTGCCTGTGGGTCATATTTGATAAAGCGGGGCAGCCTGGCTGGGCGGCAATCGTTCCCGTCTATAATTTGTGGGTCCTCGCGGAAGTTGGCGATAAACCCGGCTGGCTCGGTCTTGCCGCCGAATTTGTCTGCTGGGTTCCCTATGTCGGCGGCGTCATAAGCATAGTATTATCAATCATTATTTTCATCGGCGTTGCCAAATCTTTCAATCGCGGCGTCCTGTTCGGACTCGGACTCGTCTTTTTACCGATTATATTCTTCCCCATCCTCGCTTTCGCCTCCGATTAATCAACATTAGGTCCCATTATTTGACATTCAAAAAATCAGTGTAAATCTGCGTAATCTGTGGTTAAAATAAAATGTTCAGGTACAAAGTCGAAGAATTGTATTATAACGCGGAAAGGGAAATGAAATGAAGTACGGGTTGAATATTGCGGAAAAGGGTGAACTGGATTTGGTTTCGTTAGGTGCGGTGGTGCATCGGCTGGACCCGGGGATTGTGCCGTTTAAAAAGGCGACTAATTTCGAGGTGCATGTCAGCGGCGGGGAATTTAATGTGGCCGCGAATCTGTCGGATTGCTTCGGGCTATCTACCGGCATAGCGACCGCTATGGTGGATTATCCCATCGGCGATTTAATCGGCCAGCGGGTCCGCGCGATGGGCGTCAGGCCTTTTTATAAGCGTTTCAAACATGACGGCGTGCACGGGCCTAATATGGCAACCGTCTATAGCGACCGCGGCTGCGGCGTGCGAGCGCCGGTGGTATTCTACAATCGCTGCAATGAGGCGGCGGCACCACTGAAGCCCGGCGATTTCGACTGGAAGTCGATTTTCGCGGGCGGGGTGCGATGGTTCCACAGCGGCGGTATCTTCGCTGCGCTTTCGCCGACAACGGCTGAAGTGATTATCGAAGGTATGCAGGCAGCAAAGAAGGCAGGAGCAATAGTATCGTTCGACCTCAACTATCGGGCGAAACTCTGGAACATCGTCGGCGGACACGATCGGGCGGTCGGGGTCTTAGACCGTATTGTGAAAAATGTCGATGTGCTTGTCGGAAATGAAGAGGATTTGCAACTGGGCCTGGGGATACCAGGGCCGGAAGTGGCCGCGAAGTCGAAGCTGGATTCGAGTGTTTTCATCGGGATGATAGACAAAGTCGTCAAAAAACACCCCCAGATTAAGATAGTAGCGACGACGCTGCGTGAAGTGCATTCGACCAACCATCACAGTTGGAGCGCGGTGGCCTGGATTGACGGCACGCCTTATTCAGCGCCGACTTGCGAACTCGATGTTATCGACCGTGTCGGCGGCGGAGACGGCTATGCGTCGGGCTTCATCTATGGCCTTCTCACGGGACAATCGCCTCAGGATGCGGTGAAACTCGGCTGGGCGCACGGAGCGCTTTTAACGACCACGCCTGGCGATACCACAATGGTTACTGCAGAACAGGTAAAGGCCTTTGCCGCCGGCGGCTCGGCGAGAATTCAAAGGTAATCGAATAAATGATAAACATAAAAGATTTTGGAGCCGTGGGCGACGGCGTCGCTGATAATTCCGTTGCGTTTAAGAATGCTATTGAACAAGGCGGAAAGATAATCGTCCCCGCTGGCACATTCCTGACCGGGCCTATTCGTTTGAAGAGCAATATAGAAATGCATCTCGATGATGGGGCGAGTATTGTCTTCAACGATAATTTTGCGGATTGCCCGGCGATTAAGTCGAGGTGGGAAGGCGTGGAATGCTACGGTTACTCGCCCTGCATTTATGGCGAAAATCTCAAGGATGTTTCAATCACAGGGGCAGGGATAATCGACGGAAACGGCAGGGCGTGGTGGAAGGAATTTAAACGACGCAAGGCAAGCGGTCAAAAGCAGCCGGAATCGGTTCGCGATAAGGAATTCGCAAAACTCAATGAAAATACCGACCTTTCCGATTGCGGCGGGGGAGGCATTGGCTCCTTTTTTTTCAGGCCGCAATTGATTCAGTTCAATAATTGCTCGAATGTGCTGCTCGAGGGCTTTACGACCCGCAACTCTCCTTTCTGGAATACGCATCTTCTTTATTGCAAAAAAGTTATTGTTAAAAACGTTACGTTTCAAAATCCCCAGGATGGCGTTAACGGCGACGGCCTTGCGATTGATTCCTGTGACGGCGTAAATGTTTCCGACTGCACCTTCGACGTAAACGATGATTGCTGTGGTTTTAAATCGGGCATTGGCAAAGACGGTATGCGGGTCAATAAGCCCTGCCAGAACGTAATTGTAAAAAATTGCAAAATGCTGCGGGGACACGGCAGTATCGTTATGGGTTCTGAAACGGCCGCAGGCATTAGGAATATCGAAATTACAGATTGCGTTTTCAACGGCAACGACAGGGGGCTAAGAATCAAATCCCGAAGAGGAAGGGCCGGCACAGTAGAAAATATCACACTCAATAATATCACTATGAACGGCGTCGGCTGCCCGGTAGCGATGCATTTATTTTACGAATGCGGCGCGAAACCCGAAGAAATCGCGGCCCTGTCCGACCGCAATCCAAGACCGATTACAGGTACTACTCCCTGCATTCGAAATATAAAAATAACAAACGTTATCGCCGATAATGCCCAGACCGCCGCGGCATTTCTTTTGGGCCTGCCAGAAAGACCCATTGAGAATATCCTGTTTGAAAATGTCAAAATTACCATGGCCAAAGACGGCAAACCGGCACGCCCCGCTATGGCCTTCGGCGTTAAAGAAATGCAGGGACAGGGAATCGTTGCTGAATTTGTGAAAGATATTATACAAAGGAATGTGAGCATAAAATGAGAATAAGCAAATTTATCGTAGCAGCAGCTTGTGTCATTCTATTAAACGGATGCGCAGGCCAGACAAATGTCGGCTGGAAACAAGCCGATGAGATTTTAAGCAGGATTAAGGCCCCGCAGTTTCCAGCTAAGAATTTCAGTATTACCGATTTCGGCGCTGTGGGAGATGGAAAAACCGATTGCACCGGAGCCATCAATAAAGCGATATCAGCCGCTCATAAAGCAGGCGGGGGGCGGGTAGTGGTTCCGGCAGGCACATTTCTGACTGGGGCGATTTATTTGAAAAGTAACGTGAACCTGTACATATCACAGGACGCGGTTGTCAAATTTTCAACCGACCCCAATCACTATCTTCCAGCGGTGTTCACGCGATGGGAAGGCGTCGAGTGCATGAATTATTCGCCTTTAATCTACGCCTACAATGAAAAAAATATAGCCATAACTGGCAAAGGAAAGCTCGATGGGCAGGGGAGCGATGGCAATTGGTGGAAATGGAGAAAAGAGCTTCAGAAAACAGACAGGGAGAATTTATTTGCACAGGGAAGAGATGGTGTTTCGGTCGAGAAGCGGCTTTACGGCGGAAAATACCTGCGGCCTAATATGATTGAGCCGTACAAATGCAGGAATATTTTGATTGAAGGAATAAAAATCATAAACGGCCCATTCTGGCATATTCATCCGGTACTGTCTCAAAATATTATCGTTAGAAACGTCCGGGTTGAAGGAACGGGACCAAACAATGACGGGTGCGACCCCGAATCGTGTAAAGACGTGCTCATCGAGGGCTGCTACTTCGATACCGGTGATGATTGTATCGCGATAAAGTCCGGCAGAAATAACGACGCGAGACGCGTAAACGTGCCGAGCGAAAATATCATTGTCCGCAATTGCGTTATGAAAGCAGGACACGCGGGGGTTGCGGTTGGCAGCGAAATAACAGGCGGGGCCAGAAATATATTCGTCGAAAATTGCACGATGGATGACCCGAACTTAGACAGGGCAATCCGGCTTAAAACCAACGCTGTTCGCGGCGGTTTTATTGAGAATGTATATGTAAGAGATATTACCGTAGGCCAGGTTAAAGAGGCAGTGCTATTGATTGATTTCTTTTACCCTGACGTCGAGAAGGGCGATTACAAGCCGAGGGTTGGCAATATCAATATGGAAAACGTTACCAGCCGAAAAAGCGGGTACGCACTGTTTTTGAGGGGTTTTGAAGATGCGCCGATTGATGGCGTATCCCTGAAAAATTGCACACTCGATAACGTCGCAAAGCTCGATGTTATCAGCAACGTCAAAAATCTGGTTCTGGAAAATGTGAAGATTAACGGCAAACTTACTACGGCAGACAGCGAGACAGCGAGAATGTCGATTAATCGTCCTTAACTGGCACAATGTTAGTGGATGAGCGTTCTGATGAGGAGCCAGAAGGCGCCGAGGATGCCGAAAGTGAGGGCCAGGCAGAAGAAGAAGCCGTTGGTATCTTCCTTTGTCCATTTGCAGAATTCCCAGTTAGATTTCGGGAAGAGTTTCAAATGGTCGAAGCGGGTGGGATTAGCGTAGCTTTTCTCAAGTTCGACCTTGTCAAGCTCTCGATCGGCGATGACCTTGGTTTTCATTTTGACATAGAAGCGGGCGATGTTTTCTTCGAGGCCTTTATTTCTGGTCAATAAGCTTACCGGAATGAGGATGATAAACGGCAAGAAGGCGTCGATAAGATACCGCAGGGTCAAAAGCGTAGAAGGTTTCATGTGTACGAGGTCGAAACCGACGGTTTTGGCGATAAGCATTTCCGTATTTAACCTGCCGAGGCCGACCCTTGGCGAATTGGCGTCGCTGGGATTGCTTCTGGCGACCGAGTTGAAGTAGATGCTTGCCGGAGGAATCAGCCTTTCTCTGGTTATTTCCTGCCCGATGTTTAGAGCATGACCATTCGTGACATCTTCCTGCATGGCCTGCACATTGTGCTTGACCGTTATTTCGTTGGTTTGCTCAGTGAGCCATTGAGAATTGCGGACGGAATCGAACTTCGGCAATAGGACGGGCAAAATCGCAAAAAGAACCGCGCAAATCAAGACCTGTGCGTAAACGGCCTTCAGTGTCAGGCGTTTCCAGAACAATAGCAGCATCACCGGCGCGCCGAAGATAATATTTAGCGAAGGAAGCATCTTTAGTATCTCGATGATGCCGCTGCTTGCGACGGCGACATAAACGCTAAGCAGAAGAATGAACGCTATTGAAACACGCGACATATTAATGTAATGGCGTTCAGATTTGTTCGGGGCAAGGGGTTTGTATAAATGACGAACGAACAAGGCGGATAGATATATGGAAACACTTGCAACAGTTGACATATTGGCCGCGACGATACCCGAAATCATAACGCCCCGCAGGCCTACGCCTAAGAGATTATTGCTCATAACGCCCCATGCGGTATCGGGGTCGGAGACCGAATCGCTGTAAAGGGCATAAGCAAGCAGGCCGCATAATGCCCACATAATTGTCAAAATTCGTTTGGTGTACGCGCCGCCGACATTGCCGCTTCGGGCCGTCAATTCATCTTTGGCCGAGCCGTTATTTGCCATATTGCCCTGATGGCCGGTGATGCCGATGATATAGTTAGCAAGCATATAGGCGGCGATTGACCACAGGGCAAATTCGTCGAGGCCCGAGCCGAACATATAGAACATGTGCCCCGGGACCCTTGTCGAAAATTCACTCCAGCCCCCGAGTTTTACCAGGGCAATTGGTATCATCATTCCGGAAAATACGAATATCAGAATTCCCTGTATAAGATTATTCAGGACCGCGGCCTTAAGACCACCCATAATCACATAGGCGCCCACAAAGGTGATATAGACCGTGAAGAACCAGAAGGGTTTAGTATATGATATATAGGCGCTGATTTCGCCTTTTTTGTACATGCTTTGAAGGGCCTTATATCTTTCCTGTTTTTCAGGTTCGAGCTGCTTTGCCCTGTATGCCTTGTCAAGAACGCGATACTCCTCGAATAGCTGCACCTGTGTTTTTTCTTCCGGGGTCCATTTTGCCTCGGGTTTGATTGTCATGGCCTGAAATGTTCGCAATGAGACCTTGTTTTCGATACTGAGATTAATAACGCTGAGGTAGATTCCCACGCAGGCGTAGATGCTTGCCAGAAGTTTGCTTTTGAACCGTTCATCGAAAAGCTCGGCCATCGTAACGAGGCGCACGCGCCGAAACCATGCGGCCATAAACCAGTAGTAGGGGCCTGTAAGAATAGGGGCCAGAAGAATCCAGACTCCGCCAAGACCCTTGCTGAATGCGGCGCTTGCGGTATTCACCGCGTTGCCGGCATCGACTATTGTGCCCATGTTAAGGAAATACTGGAAGATTTTACTGACGCCCCGGCCGGCTAAAAAATAATCCTCCTGATTATGCACCTTGGCGATGCTTCGTTTGCCGATGTAGGTAATGAGCGTCAGATACGCAATTATTATCGCGATGTCGATGGGGTGAAAACCTAAAATATCCATATCGTCGGCTCTCTTAGCTGGTTATTATTCAAAAACTTTGGCTGTTGTATTCGCATCCGGAATCGGTTCGCTGCGGAAGCACGGTTTTAGTTCCGGTGCGACCTTTACCAGTTCCTCAACGACAAGCCGGCCAAACATCACGTTGCCTTTGGCGTTGAGATGCGTGTTGTCGAACTCGTTATTGTCTTTGACGGGGCTGAACTCCCAGCACCCTTTTTTGCCCAACTGTTCGCATAATTGTTTGCTGCTTGTATAAAGGTCAACGACCGGGACGTTCTTTTCCTTTGCGAGCGCCTTGACGGCTTCGGCGTAGGGGGTCAGTGAGGAGTTAATCTTATTGGGGTCGGATTTGTCCCACTGACGGCGAACCATCGAGGTAACCAGTATCGGCTTTGCGCCGATTGCGCGGGTTTCGTCAATGTATCTGGTCAGAAATTCACGATAGGTGGTATTGGGGTCAGTGGTGCGTTCTTCGCCTTTGTTGGGTTCATCGTTGTGGCCGAACTGGATTAGATAATAATCGCCTTTAAGTGCAATCGCTTTCGTCAAACGGCCCTCAGCGATAAAGCTTTTGGAACTTCTGCCGCCGACGGATGTATTAGTGCATTCCGCGAGGTCGGTAAGGAAACGTTTGAAACCGGGTCCCCAGCCCTGTCTGTCTGAGACCGTCGAATCGCCCATAAGAACGAAGCGCACCACCTTGCCGCTCGGCAGAACTGCTTCGGAAGGCATCACCGATGCGGCGACAATATTCTTACTTGCTTGAGAATAGTAATTGGGTGTCGGACTGCAATTTTTAAAAGCAAGTCCGGGGGAGGAGTTAGAATCGATTGTCCAGGGTGGTGCGCTGTTTATTATGTTAATTGTGTCAAATGTGCTGTTTGTGCAATATTTAATATTGGCCCCGCCTGCCGCGGCGCCATCGATAGAAACGTTGCTGATGGAAAGGTTGGTATGAGGCGTACCGGCCAGTCCGTTTACAAAAATACCGTTCTTTTTAATGTTTGTGCAGGTGATGTTCTTTACGGTGATATCCTTAAATTGTCCCGGTCCGCCTGATGGATAGTCGCAGGAATATGAACTATCGAAGAATATCGCGGAATTTTTCACAATATTTTTGATGGTAATATCCCTGCAAAGGACGTTTCTTGCGCCGCCGCCTTGCTTTGTGCCGGTTTTGAACCGCAGGCCGATGTCCGTTCCATCAAAAACACAGTCCTCGACTAAAACATTTTGAATCCACGCCGCTGTAAAACTGCCGAAAACCACGCCGCCGTGGCCTCGTTTGGCGACGCAATTGAAGACCCTGATATTGTTGTCGGGGTAATTGTCTTTTACGCCGTCAGCGCCGACGCCGGCGTTAAAATTAATGCAATCATCTCCCGTGTCGAAGCTTGAATTGAATATATATGCCGTATCGCTTGTCGCAAGGTCAATGCCGTCGGCGTTATGGATATCGTAGGCATCGACAGTAATTCCGTTAACGGTAATATTTTTGGAAAAGCTGATGAATATGACATGCATCGCGGGATTTACGAGCGTAAGCCCGCCCAGATATAAGCCATCGACCCCTTTTACGGTAATCATATCGGCCCTGGCGCTGTCCTCGTTGGCGTCCTTTGCCTGGTTATCGCCGAGTATTGTATTTTTATGACCTATTAAAGAACCGACAGTATCGGAGCTGCCGTTTACTGTGCCTGCTCCGCATATCCGGACATTCGTAATGCTGCCATACTTATCAGTATAGGCGTTTATCAGGCCCATGAAATTATTGCCGGATAAGTAATATGGGAATCGTTTGCTTGTTAATGGATAATCGGCGGCGGCGTCGCTGCCTCGCAAAGTGCCGTCGATTTGAAGCGTCATGTTGCTTTTAAGGAAAACAGCGCCGCTGACAAACGTCCCGGCAGGAATTAAGACCTCGCCGCCCGGCGTGCATTCATCAATCGCCTTTTGTATCGCTTTGGTATTTAATGTTTTGCCGTCGCCCACTGCCCCGTATGCCGTAACGTTAAACACTTTCATTGCCGGAGCGGTCAATTGTATGATTTTATCGCCGGGTCCGGATTCTTCACCGGAGGCATCTACAGCTTTTACAATAATCGAGTAGGGGGAGTTAGGTTCCAGTCCGTTGATATCGAAAAAAAGGTTTTTTGTATTGCCGGCCAAAGACCCGTTTTGATAGACATTATAACTGACAACATTTGAATAATCGGACGGTTTGCTCCAAATGGCCGTAATGCTTGAATCATCGTAGGCCAAAGGGGGCACCATCACATTTTGAGGCGGATTAACGGCGGCAGTTAAACCCTGTGCCTGTGCAAAGCCAAGCCATATTGAAATAGCAACGAATAGAACGAGATTGTTTCGCATACCGGTCACTCCAAAGATTTTATCAAAAAATTCGGCCTCTATGAACTCCCATTTTAACATACCGCTAAGTTTCCAAAGCGGGCTTTTTGCGCAAAAAAAAGGTTAAAATTGCGCAAAATCTCCCATTGAAGTGCAATTTTGGCAAAGATTTTATGATATTATGATATAACGATAAGTGTCTTGATGTGTTTTTGGGTGGAGCCGGTATGAAAAGGGCGTTCGTGCAGCGTGTGCTGCCCCTGATGCTGTGGTTATCTTTTGCCGCTTGTCCTGCGTATTGCAGCACTTATTATGTTGACCCAAACGGAAATGACAGCAACGACGGGACCATAGACCACCCTTTCAAAACAATTACCAAAGGTGTAAGTACGGCTGTTGCTGGAGATACTATTTATCTTCGCGGCGGAAATCATCCCTATTCAGCGACCATTACTATTTCCAAAAGCGGAACAGCCGACGCAAAATATTATATGTTCGCCTATCCCGGCGAGAAACCCGTCCTCGATTTTTCAGGTGAAAGCAGCGGTGCAAGAGGAGTTAAATTAAGTGCCAGCTACTGGCATATCAAAGGCATAGATTTTTATAAAGCCGGCGATAATGGAATGATTATCGAACAAAATAATGCTTCATATAACAGAATTGAATTATGCAATTTCTATGAGAACCGGGATACCGGTTTACAATTAGCTAATCTCGCAGCATACAACGAAATAATTAATTGCGATTCATATTATAATTATGATCCTCCTGATGGAGCTGACGCCGATGGTTTTGCACCAAAGCTTACTGTCGGCACAGGTAACTATTTCTATGGTTGCAGGGCATGGCAAAATTCTGATGATGCGTATGATTGCTATCCCAGTTCAGATTCTGATGTAACCACAACTTTTGAAAACTGCTGGGCATTCAAGAATGGGTGGTACTGGTTAGATGGCTCAACAACTCAACAAATGAACGGCAATGGATTTAAGATGGGTTCTACAGGCTATAGATATAATATCATTTTAAAAAATTGTATGGCTTTTTCAAACAAATCTAAAGGATTTGATCAAAATCACAATTTAGGTTCCATGACTCTCTACAATTGCACGGCATTCAGTAACGGCGGCAATAATTTCTCTATTTACGAAGCGCCGGCCAGCGGCAAAACCGCAACAGTTACAAATTCTCTTTATTTGACAGGTGCGAATAATCTTGGCACTTTTGTAGTGCAAACCACAAATGGTTGGAGGCCCCCGTTTGTTGTTACCAGCGCGGATTTTGTAAGTATTGACCCTGCCTCGGCTTATGGCCCGCGAAAAGCCGACGGCAGTTTGCCGGACATTAATTTTATGCACCTTGTGGCCGGAAGCGACCTCATTGATGGCGGAACTGATGTCGGATTGCCGTTCAACGACAGTGCCCCGGACCTCGGTGCTTTTGAGTATTTCTCTTACACCTGCACAAGTCCGATCGCCTCTGACCTCGATGGTGACTGCCAGGTGGATTTATTCGACTATGCCCGACTGGCTGACGCATGGGCAAATGGCCTGCCGGAGGCCGACTTGGACAACAATAGCATCCTGGACCTTATGGACATAGCTCAATTCGCACAAGACTGGCTGACCTGCAATCGAGACCCGGATACTGAATGCTGGCAATAAAATAAACGCCGTCTAATGAGCATTGCTTTAATGATTAATATCTTGAAAGTTTTACGTTAATGCTTATTTTTGAATAGATGGACACAAGCTCAAATAGACGGTCTTTGTTAATTTGCCTGATATTAGGACTAACTACCTTTGCCGTTTTTTGTCAGGTGCATAGTTTTAAGTTTGTTGATTTCGATGACGGCGAGTACGTCTTTGAAAATCCAAATATACAGGCCGGCATCACATTAAAATCAGTCAAATGGGCATTTACCGCGGGTTACGCCGGCAACTGGCACCCCTTAACGTGGCTGTCTCATGCAATCGACTGGCAGCTTTTCGGCGATAACGCAGGCGGCCATCATATTATTAACCTGATTTTTCATATTGCAAATACCCTGCTGCTTTTCATTGTTCTAAAACAAATGACGGGGATACTTTGGCCCAGCGCCTTCGTGGCGGCGCTGTTTGCGCTTCATCCGCTTCACGTCGAATCTGTCGCGTGGGTCTCTGAACGCAAAGATGTTCTCAGCGCTTTATTCTGGCTGCTGACAATGTGGGCATATTTGTGTTATGTGAAGAAGCGAAGTATCAGCCGGTATTTATGGATAGTTTCATTTCTTGTACTTGGTTTAATGGCAAAACCTATGCTGGTAACGCTGCCTTTTGTTCTTTTGCTTTTAGATTATTGGCCGCTGAACAGATTCAAATCCCCGACCAGTCGGGGTTTATGGTTGCAACTGCTCATCGAGAAAATTCCGTTATTTCTGATAGTCATCGCATCGTCAGTGGTAACCTACCTTGTCCAGCAAAAAGGCGGAACATTTACAGTGATGCCCTTAAAATTCCGCATTTTAAATGCCCTTGCCTCTTACGCTGAATATATAGAGAAGATGATTTGGCCTTCAGGTCTGGCGTACTTTTATCCGCACCCCGGCCCGGATGTTTCAATTCCTTATACTGTGTTTTCAGTCCTTTTTTTGTCGGCTGTAACGGTGGTTATATTTCGTTTTGGTAAAAATCGTCGATACCTGCTGACCGGCTGGCTCTGGTTCATCGGCACGCTCGTTCCTGTTATAGGCCTGGTGCAGGTCGGCACACAGGCAATGGCCGACCGCTACAGCTATATTACTCTAACAGGATTGTTTATTATTATCGCCTGGGGTCTGCCGGAATTGTTCGGACGCCGAAAGGTCGCGCTGGCGGCGTTTTCGGCGACAATTTTATTTGCACTTGCCCTGTGCACATATATTCAGACGCAATACTGGAAAGACAGTTATTCCCTTTTTCAGCATGCGCTAAAGGCAACAGACAATAATTACAAAGCGCATCTTGGCCTGGCCGGAGTGTTTCTCAAAGAAGGCGATGTAAATGAGGCAAATCATCATATCTGGGAGGCAGTTCGAATCAAACCTGATTTTACTGAGACTCTTAATGACCTTGGCACTCATTTATACAAAACAGGACAGCTCGATGAAGCCATTGACAGCTATAAAATGGCGTTAGAAATAAATCCCGCCGATGTGGAAGTAAACGCCAATATCGGCGTTGCCCTTGCGACTAAAGGCGATTTCGCCCGGGCGGTGCGGCACTACAGAATCGCCGTTAAAAGAATCAATACTCCCGCCATACATAACAATCTGGGTTACGCCCTGGCAAATACGGGAAAACTTGACGAGGCAATCGAACAATTCATGCTGGCCCTGCAAATCAATCCGGAATATAAACCCGCGAAAGCCAATCTCGACATCTTTCTGGCCGAAAAGCGGAAACTTGAAAACGAAATATCGGAAGATACAAAAAAATAATCTTGTGTTTTACAAATATTGATTTCCTGCCGGCAATAAACCAATGCGGTCTAATGGGCGTGGTGCTGCTGGCGGTATTTCTGAGGCAGCATTCCGGTTATCTTTTTAAAGGCACGTCTCATATTCGATGTGTAATGAAATCCTGAGCGGACGGCTATTTCGTCGACCGGAAGATTTGTCTCAATGAGCATTGCTTTGGCGATTTCGAAGTGCGCCTGGATGATTTCATCGTGTATGGATTTCCCAATCACATCGTGAAACTTCAACTGCAGCAGTCGCTTGCTCATATAAACGTGGTCGGCTATTTCATTGACCTGAAGGGGGGTATTGCCGTTTTGCCGGATGTATTTCATGGCCTGGACTATAGCGGGGTCGTCGATTGCGTAAACATCCGTTGAGCCGCGTGTTTCGACGTGCGTCGGCTGGATTTCTATGCACTGCCCCTGCATGGTTTCATGTCCAGCTATCATTTTATCGAGCAGTTTGGCGGCATTGTATCCGGCTTTTTTGAAATTAAACGCGATGCTCGACAGAGGAGGGTCGCAGATATTGCAGATGGCGTTGTCGTTGTTGACTCCGAGAATTGCGATTTCATCCGGAATATTGATGCCGACTTCTTTGGCCACATTTATCAAATGGCAGGCAAATATGTCGCAACTGGCCAGTATGGCTACTGGTTTGGGTAGCTGTTTAAGCCATTCTATCAGGTTCTGCTGGCCGGTCTTGAGGGCTGTGTTCACCCATAGCCGGGTAAATGGTGTCGGGTCATTTGTAAGAAGCACCTGCTTTTCCTTGAACACGTGGGCACTATAACCCCTCCTGGCCAGGTATTGTGAAAAGTATTCCATTCTGTCGGCCGACCACTTTGCCTGCGTAAGGCCGAAAAATGCGAGGTTTTCAAATTTCTTTTCCAGCAGATATTCGCAGGCCATCTTCGCGACCTCTTTGGAATTGGCGCTTACAAAGGGAAGGTTGGGCATATTTTGTATTGTGGCCACGCCTATCACGGGTATGCCTATCTGGAGCAGCTCTTCCGCCTTTATAGCTGTCTGTATACTTACAAAAGCCCCTCTGCACCCTCTTTCCTTGAGAAACGTCAGTGACTTTTGCGAGCAGTCAGGCCAGATAATTAACTGCCGGTCTCCCTTGTCCCGGATGTATTGAGAGATGCCGGCCATTAGACCTTCGGTGTTGTGTGTGATATTATTGTGAGCGAAAGCTATTTTTATCTTTTCTTTCATCTCATCGAGACCCTTGTTCGTTTCCGGTTTTTATATGAGCATAAAATTCCGAAGTGATGAATTATTATATCGGCCAGAATGGATTTGTCAACATACTGCAACTTATAAACTGAAAATAACTCACATTGCGCGACAATTATTATTTTTGAGACAGCGTTGTTTGAATTATTTTTCGGCAATGGCCGCTTTGAAGTATAAATCTATTTTCTCTTTTTATTCTTTCTCCTAAATACAGGCGAAATTCCGAAATCCAAATGCTATGGGGGAAGTAACTCATAAAATATGGCAGTTTTGTGCCTGAAAACTTTTAGGTAATTTTAAGAAAAAAATAGTTTATCGGACTATATTTGTGAGCTAAACCCTTGATTTTAATACAGTTACGGTCTTTGCGCGAAATCGACTATATTAGTGCGCAAAATGGCCTTGTTTTTGAAGGTTAATTTATGCGAAAATCCATAATGAAGAAGGGTGCTCGGTGTGTGCCGGGTATCTGTTAGTAAATATAAACAAAGCGCGCGTGTTTCTTTTAATATTGTTTTTGTTTTAGGAGGAGATGAGTATGAGAAAATGTGTAGGTGTATTAGTGTTGTGTATATTTTTGTTGACTTTTGGCACTACAGCTAAGGCGGCTGATGTCTCAGGCACTTGGGTTAGCGGCAACAGCGGTAACTGGAGCGATACCGCTAACTGGTCCGCTTTCCCGGAAGGAACCGGCACGGCAACTATCGGCAACGGTACAGTGTCGCTCGACTCAAGCCAGTCATGTGGAATCGTGTTGATGAATAGTGGTACAGCCGGCAATGCCACTCTGAACATCACCACAGGCGCTAATCTGACCGTTTCAAAGGCCTCCACAGAGATTTTTGGGGTTTCGAGGCTTGCCACCGGGACAGGGACTGTCAATCACAGTGCCGGCACCGTAAGGATCTATAATCCTGGTGCGACAACC